>Ga0265292_1001612_pt1 | contig 19155 bp, 12 predicted proteins | sample Munlanlewell296A_FD_189080 | JGI IMG/M metagenome (GOLD analysis project Ga0265292, IMG submission 189080) | Leachate microbial communities from a municipal landfill in Southern Ontario, Canada - Leachate well 296A | ecosystem: Engineered > Solid waste > Landfill > Unclassified | place: Canada... | reverse complement strand
TCCCCTCCGTATTCTCCCATCCTGCGATAGAGTTCCATAAGCTTCATAAGATCGTTTGCAGTTGCGAATAGCCCAGCATGACCTGATATTCCACCCAACATCGCTGCTCCTTCATCGTGCACAGTACCATGCAACAGTTGTTTTCTGAAAAGGGAATCATATTCAGTTGGAACAATCCTGCTTAAAGGGTATTTCAGATAAGGATTAAACCCAATATCAAAAGCACCGATTTTTTGATAGATATTGGTTGTTACAAAATCGTACCATTTCTGCCCCGACAATTTTTCTACGATTTCAGGTGCAATTATGAATGTAAGATCCGAATAGACGTATTTTTTCACACCTATCGGGCTCTTCTTTATTTCAGTGAACATCTTTTTCCTGTAATTCTTATTTATATAAAGACCAGGTGCAACTTCCAGAGGAAATTTCTCTGCGTATTCATAATTATAAATATTCCGCCTGAACTTTCCATCTTTCTTAACAGTCTCTTTCCAGAAAGGGAGCCAAGCAGTCAACCCTGACTGGTGAGTAAGCATATCTTTCATCAAAAGGTCGTTCTTATTTGAATTTTTAAAGTAAGGAAGATAATAACCCAAAGTCTCATCAGGAGAGAACTTCCCTTCGGTGTCGAGAAGCATTAATCCCGGTAGCGTTGCAGAGACTTTGGTAACAGATGCAAGATCATAAAGATCATCTTCCTGGACGGAAACCCGGTTATCATATGTCTGATAGCCATATGTCTTCTGGAAAACGACTATGCCTTTTCTTGCGGCCATAACCTCACATCCGGGAAATGCTTTTGCCTGTAAACCAATATTTACAATTGAGTCAATCTTCCTGTTAAGAATTTCAGATGACATACCCACACTTTCTGGTAATCCATATTGCAATCTGATGTTCCCGGGAGTTATTATTCCAAAATTAAACGGCCAGTTTTCATTAATTGTAACAGGAAGTGATCCACGGGCACCGATCCCTCCGAAAATTAGTTGGGCTGAAAGATCTTCTGTGTATTCATTTTCCTGGTAAGCAACTATAAGACCATCAGTGTTTTGGAGAGAGCTGATTTTTGCAATAGCGTAGGGATTACCAAAATATGTGATAATACATTTATTTACGGAATTGAGCTTTTCAAGAAGACTGTCAAGGCCCTCAGGTATGCCAAAATTCATTACAGATCTCTGGTCTGTATTGAAGACTCCAGCAATTACCAGATCATATTTTTCCAGCTTTTTAAGGAGTCTGGTAACTTTTTTCTGATCAATTGTATCTATGAAATAATTATCAACTTTAGTATATTTTGAAATTCTCACCTGGTAAGGTGTCATTCCTCCATCGTTTATCGCAAGTGTTGCAATCTTAAGTTTGTCCAGGTTCCTTACAGGGATGACATTTTGTTTGTTATTAAGGACAGTCAGTGCATTTGCATAAAGATCACGTATTAAAGCATTTGCAGAGGTCGGTGACAGCTCCTCCATAATGTTATCGACAGCAATAGGAGCAGGCTTACTGAGCCCTGCCCAATATTTTGCAGCCAGTACCTTACGGCATTTTTCATTTATTAACTCCGTTGTAATTTCCCCCGTTTTGATACAATCAATAATTGTTTTAATTGCCCTTTCCGGATCATTGACATATTCAAGAACATCCATCCCTGCTTTCAAGGCATTTACCTCAGCTTCTCCTGGTTTGGTATACTTTGTAATACCTTCCATATTCATAGCATCGGAAAGTACAAGCCCTTTAAATGATAATTCATTCTTTAAGAGCCCGGTAAGTACCGGATAAGATATTGTGGAGGGGAGGTTCGGATTTGGATCGAGGTTGGGTATCCAAAGGTGTCCTGGCATTACTCCGGTTATTCCGTTATTAATCAGTGATTTAAAGGGGACTAGTTCAATTGAGTCAAACCGTGTTCTTGAATGCCTGAGCACAGGAAGATCTAAATGTGAGTCCACTTCAGTGTCACCATGTCCTGGAAAGTGTTTTGCCACGGCTATAATACCGTTATCCTGCAACCCTCTCATATACATCAGTGATTTACGACTTACATTTTCCGGATCTTCTCCAAACGATCTGAAATTAATTACTGGGTTTTGAGGATTATTATCCACATCAGCAACTGGTGCGAGATTTATTTGAACCCCGGCTCTTCTGAACTGGTCAGCAACTGCTCTTCCCATTAAATAAATAAGGGAATCATTCCCTATAGCCCCAAGAGTCATCTGAAAAGGGAACTTAATAATACCTTCAAGCCTCATTCCAATTCCCCATTCTCCATCGGTTACAACCATCAAAGGGACTTTTGAAATTTTCCGGAAATAGTTTATCATTTCTGATTGTTTGGGAGCATTGTCCTGAAAAAAAATGACTCCGCCAATACCGGTTTTCTTTATCAGATCACTCAGGTAAACTTCGTGACTGATATCCCTGTTTGAGAAAGCTGCGACCCAGATTAGCTGAGCAACTCTCTCTTCTTCAGAAAGAGTATTCATTACTGAATCTACCCATAGATGGTTAATGTACTTTAAAAAGGGTGGATCAACGTTTTGTGCAGTTACTTTACTGATGAGTAAGGCAAGTAACAACAGTAAAAACAGACCTTTGGTTCTTTGATGCATGACTTATATATCTTTTACATTTGAGACAGTAATATCAACGGTAAGTGGAAATGCATTCAGGAAAATTTTTCAGGATGTTATAAAATATTTGTTATATATCTCCATATTCCGTTCAAGGAGAGCCACAGAAACCTCGTAGGCTTTCTTGCTGTCTTTTAATTTTAAAGCGTTTATTAATTCTCCCTGATACTTCAAGGTATACTCCTTTTCACCTTCAATATTTCCATATATAAGATTTCTCATTCTTGGAAGGAGGGAGTAAACCGGTTCCAGACTTATAATTACTATCGGATTGCCGGTAGATTTTGAAAGGTTCATATGAAACCTGTTTATTAAGTCTACCTCCAATTGTGTATTATCGGGATTGCACCGTTCAAGTTCAGCCTGGTTTTTCTGGAGTGTCTTAATGTCATCTTCGGTTCTGTTTCTGGCTGCCAGTCGCGCTATTTCCGGTTCAAAAAGACGTCTTACTTCAATTATCTTTAGGATAAGATCGGAATTGAATCTTAAATCGTAAAAAAGATGAAGTGAGTTAATTGCATCTTCAATTTTCAGTTCGGTGATATATATGCCGCTTCCCTTCCGGATGTCGATGAGCCCTCTCGCGCTTAACCTGCGAAGAGCTTCCCTTAGCGCAGTACGGCTGACTGCAAACTGTGCACATAACTCTTTTTCTGATGGTAGTTTTGTCCCGGGCAGCAGTTTTTTCTGACGGATCGCCTCTTCAACTTTACGTTCAATTTTCTGACTTAAAGTTAGCCCTGTTCCGATTTTACTGAAGATATCATCCATATAATTTGATTATTTTTTATTGTCTGCAAAAGCTTTTGATTTTGTTAGAATAAAAGTATATTGTTTTTTATAAACACTGGCATTGATAACAATATATCTATCACAATTACTGATAATTTTCTTTATAAAATTCAAGAGCCTTCTTAACAGAACCATACTTCATCAATAAAATCCTTGCAGCTTCTCTCTGGATATTTAATTCATCGACAATCATCCGTGTTCCCCGTTCGATCAGCTTTTTATTTGTAAGCTGCATATTAACCATCTTGTTCCCTTTTACCCTTCCAAGCTTAATCATTACAGTTGTAGTGATCATATTGAGTACCATTTTTTGTGCTGTACCTGCCTTAAGCCTGGTGCTCCCGGTAACAAATTCCGGTCCGACAACAACTACAATCGGAAACTCAGTTACTTCCACAATTTTGCTACCGGGATTACATGTAATACATCCGGTAAGAATTCCACTTTCCCTTGCTTTAATAATCCCTCCGATCACATATTGAGTGGTTCCTGAAGCCGCAATCCCTATTACCGTATCTTTTGTGTTGATATTAAAAATTTCAAGCTCTTTCCATGCTTTATTCGGATCATCTTCAGCTGACTCAACTGCTTTACGAAGAGCTACCTCACCTCCGGCAATCAGGCCGATAACCAGGCTATCGGGAACACCGAAAGTGGGAGGGACCTCTGAAGCATCAAGAACCCCGAGCCTTCCGCTTGTACCTGCACCCAGGTAGAAAATCCGTCCACCTTTCTGCATCCTTTTAACTATCCTGGTTATAAGCTGATCAATTTGCGGAATAGCTTCCCTGACAGCCAAATGAACCGTTGAGTCTTCCTGGTTAATGTTGGAAAGAAGCTCATTGACCGACATCTTTTCGAGATTATCAAAATTTGAAGATGATTCGGTTATACTTATATTCTGTTTAATATTGTCAGATCCAGTCATTTTATTTTGGTTATATTTTTGATATATGATATTTCATCAGGTTCTCCATCGGAGATAAGGTAATGATCCCTGATTTAAGATTATTCCTGGTTAACAAATCTTCAAGGAAAGGTCTGAAATAGTAGGCAATACTTCCTGTAAAATGTATAGGGAAAACTTTTGCTTCGGGATACTGGAGAATATTCCTTTTTATAAAATCATCGAAACATGATTTAATAATATCTTGTAATTCAGGAATATCTATATTAGATGCAATAAACTCTGCGAATTGACCAAGAAATTTATTGGGAAAAGGTTTCGTATATACATTTTCCAGGATTTCGGCAGGAGTTAATTTATATGTTTCAAAAAAGCAGTCAATAACCTTCTGGTTAACCTGTTTTTTCAGTACCCCGGAAACCAGTTTTCTTCCGATTACAGCCCCGCCTCCTTCATCACCGAGAATATATCCCAGAGGGGAGACATTTGAAACTATCACCGAACCATTGTAGTAACATGAATTGGAACCGGTACCCATTATGCAGGCTATTCCTGGATCATTCTGACAAAGCGACCGGGCAGCTCCAAGCAAATCACTGCCAACAAAAATCTCTCCCGGTGAAAAAAACTTTTCAATAGCTCCTTTAATTATATTTTCTTTTGAAACACTGTTACATCCCGTTCCATAGAAAAAAACCTTACTGAATGATTTCCCTGAAAGACTATCAAGTTCCTTTTTCAAAAGGAGATATACTTCTTCCCCGGTAAGAAAAAATGGATTTATTCCGGATGTAAAATATGACTCCTGAGGGATACCCCTGGAAATAATTTTCCATTCAGTTTTAGTTGAGCCACCGTCAGCAATAAGTATCATGATTTTTCAAATAATGTACTATGTTATTGAAAATAAACGAATTAATTTTTTTGTATATAGTTTTACCAGTTTCTATACAAAAATAAATATTAATTATTGGAAAATGATGTTTTTTGTAAGATGTATGACAAATTTTAAAAAACTTTCTATTTTTGAACTATTATGCATAAATTACAGTCCAAATTTATTTGTGGATGAAAAGTACATTTCTCAAAAAAAGATTGACACTGATCTTACTTATTGCATTTTGCTCAAATGCAGCTTATTCACAGGAATTTTCAAGACTTCACAGGATAGCAGTCAATAAGCTTAAAACATGGGAAAATCCTCTGACAGAGTTGAAAAATATCGGGAAGCTTAAAATCGACTCTGTATCAGCCGGAGAAGACCCTGATAGGATAACCCTTTATTTTTCACCAACCTTATCCTTCTATCCCATCAGGGAGGAAAGTGCCTCTTTTCTCATTCAATCATTAAAGAGATCCTTAGGTCACAGATTCCGAAAGTACATAATTGATTTATATTCAAACGGATATTCATTAAATCAGTTAATCCCTAATTATTACAGGGAGGCGACACCTGTTGATTCCTCACGGATTCAGACTCAAAAAAAAGATAAGAAGGTACTCGTTAGGAATATTAGCGGTATTAGTCCGGTTAAAGGTCTTTCAGGTAACTCAATAGCCCTCTGGCATAGCCACGGATACTATTTTGAAATGAAACTTGACCGATGGGAATGGCAACGCGCAAGACTATTCGGCACAGTAGAGGATATTTCAGTAATGGGATATGTACAACCTTATCTTTCAAAAATGCTTGAAAACGCTGGAGCCAATCTGTTTTTACCCCGGGAACGTGATATTCAGACTCATGAAATTATTGTTGATAATGATAAATCAACCGGCACTTCTGAAGTTGTAATACACCTTAATAATAATGTACAAAGGATTGGCGAAGGTTTTTTATTATATGATACCCTTTTTGCAGGAGTTAACCCGTTCAAAAGAGGTACTTCACTCCGGATAATTAACGATTCAGCCTTGTATATACCACAGATACCTGCCGACGGGGAATATGCAGTTTATATCTCCTATCCGAGAAGGGATGATAACTGCAACTCTGTATTATATACTGTTAATCATACAGGAGGTAAGACGCATTATATTGTCAATCAGACAATTGGAGGGGAGACGTGGATTTACCTGGGCTCTTTTAAGTTCCGTGCCGGGAAAAATGCGGCTATCGGTTCATTATTGGTAAGTAATGCCGGAAATAGTAATGAATATATTGGTTTGGATGCTGTAAGATTTGGAGGAGGAATGGGAAACGTTGCAAGGAGGCCTTCTCCGGATATCATAAAAAATCAACAATCACTGAATGAGAATAAGTCTGATAAAATTCTGAGAGATCCGTTGGATAGTTCTGGCTTTGAATGGAAACTAAGTGAAAAACCAAGGTTCCTGGAGGCAGCCAGGTATTATCTTCAGTATGCAGGAATGCCTGATACTCTGGTTTATAGCCCAAATACTTATAAAAACGATTATAATGACGATTACCAGTCTAGAGGTACTTGGATTAATTTTCTTATGGCTAATCCAATCGGGTCGGAAGAAAATCCACAATCAGGAGGACTCGGACTACCAATTGACCTGACACTTGCATTTCATACCGATGCTGGGGTAACCACGGATGACTCTGTGATCGGAACTTTGGCAATTTATTCAACTGGGGCCGACTCTGGAAAGTTTCCTGACGGAACATCCAGGATGGCTAGCAGAGACTTCTCAGATATTATTCAGACTCAGGTTGTTGAAGATATAAGGAAAATATTTGACCCTAAATGGACAAGAAGAGGTATATGGGACAGACCTTATTCAGAGGCAAGGAAACCCAACGTGCCTGGCATGTTACTGGAGCTGCTGTCTCATCAGAATCTTGCAGATCAGCAGTATGGACTTGATCCACGGTTCAGGTTCGAGGTAAGCCGTGCGGTTTATAAAGGCATTTTGAAATATTTATCGTATGTTGAAAACCGGGATTATGTTGTTCAGCCTGTTCCTGTAACCAATTTTGCCATCATTCCTTTATCCGGTAAAACCATCCGGTTATCATGGGAGCCGGGGATCGACAAAATTGAGCCGACCTCTAAACCTGATAAGTATCTAATATATAAACGGATAGGCGAAAATGGATTCGATAACGGAGTTATTGTTGAAAAGACCTGGGCTGATATTAACCTCGAGTCATATGATAGTATCTATAGTTTCAAAGTAACAGCTATTAATGAAGGTGGTGAAAGTTTTGATTCTGAAATTCTTTCAGCAGGAATTAAAGCCGGGGATATCAACGGGATACTTATTGTTAACGGATTTGACAGAATTTCGGGGCCTGCATGGTTTGATATTGAAAATATGGCCGGAGTTGCCTGGTGGCAGGATCGTGGGGTCGCTGATCATTTTGAGATAAGCGGCGTTGGAGATCAGTATGATTTCAATCGTAAATCGGCATGGCTTGATGATGATTCTCCCGGCTGGGGGGCATCATACGCAGATATGGAAGGGAAGATAATATCTGGTAATAGTTTCGATTATCCTTTCATCCATGGAAAAGCAATAATGGCAGCAGGTCACTCTTTTTATTCTGTTTCCGATGAGTATTTTTGTTCAGATAGTTCTAGCACTTCACAATTTAAGAATATCGATTTGATTTTTGGAGAAGAGAAGTCAACTCCTTTTTTTAATGATACCTCCAAAATTGACTATAAAATATACACCACGGATTTTATGCAGAAAATCAGGGATTTAACACAATCCGGAACAAATATCTTCATGTCAGGAGCATACGTTGGTTCCGATCTGATTTCACCCGGAGATTCAACATCTATAAAATTTGCAAAACAATACCTTCATTTTCTCCCACGTACCGGTCATGCAGTGAAAAACGGAGAGGTGTATTCAACTGATTTTGCAAAGCCACTGTTCACAGGTACCTTTAACTTTAATACAGGGTATTCGAAAGATATTTATTCGGTTGAAGCACCTGATGCTATTGAACCTTCAGGCAAAGGTTCATTATGCATTTTCAGATATTCTGAAAATAACACCTCCGCCGGAGTCTTATTTAGCAGCACTTATAAAACAGTGATTCTGGGATTTCCATTCGAATCCATAGTTTCTGAAAAAGAAAGGAATCTGTTAATGAAACAAATAATAAACTTTTTTGAAAAATAATATATGTGACTATGGAAAAGAGAATAACTTGCTTTATACCATCTTCCGATAAAGAGTCTATTGGATTTACCACTACTTCATTAAGAAACTCAGGATTGGTCGAATACATAACTATATTGATTAATGAAGACAAGGATCCAGTCAACTCAGATGTATCATTCATCAGATCACAAGGATTTACTTCTACAGCTTCGGTAAAGAAGATGGCCGATGCTGCAAAAACTGATTATATTCTTACTTACAGCAAAGAATTCCAACTTGACCTGGGCAAGTTTGCTCTTGGAAGGATGATACAGATATGCGAAGATACCGATGCAGGGATGATCTATTCCGATTATTATGAAAATAAAAATAACCACCTTTCACCGCATCCATTAATCGATTATCAGGATGGTAGCCTGCGTGACGACTTTAATTTCGGTTCGGTTATTCTCTATAAGGCATCAGTCTTCAGAGAAGCCTGTAGTCGGATGGATACAGAATTCCAGTTTGCCGGTTTATATGACCTGAGGTTAAAAGTATCACAGAACCATAAACTTGTACATATTCCCGAAATGCTTTATACTGAGGTTGAGTCTGATACACGCAAATCGGGTGAAAAGCTATTTGACTATGTCGATCCAAGAAACAGGGCTGTTCAGATTGAAATGGAAATAGCGTGCACAAAACATCTTAAAGATGTAAAAGCATGGCTGAAACCTGAGTTCAATAAAATAAGATTTGATGCAGGGCATTTTGAATATGAAGCCTCAGTGATAATACCTGTAAAGAACAGGGTAAAAACAATAAGCGACGCCATTTCTTCTGTTCTCAGTCAGCAGACCAGGTTTAAATTTAACCTTATTGTGGTTGATAACTACTCTAACGATGGAACTACTGATTTAATTCAATCTTTCGCAAAAGGGAATAACAAGGTGGTTCATATAATCCCGGAGCGAAAAGATCTGGGTATTGGCGGGTGCTGGAATGAAGGAATTTTTCATGAACAATGCGGTAAGTTTGTCATTCAGCTTGACAGCGATGACCTTTATATTAATGACAATGTAATAACAAGGATTGTGGAAGCTTTTTACAGCCAGCAATGTGCAATGGTCGTGGGTTCATATAAAATGGTTAATTTTAATCTGGAAGATATCCCTCCTGGTCTCATTGACCACAAGGAGTGGACCCCGGACAACGGAAGGAATAATGCTCTTAGGATTAATGGATTGGGAGCACCACGGGCATTTTATACACCTGTTTTAAGAAGTATCAGGGTGCCTAATGTAAGTTATGGAGAGGATTATGCTGTGGGTCTTGCAATAAGTCGCCAGTACCAGATAGGACGAATCTTTGATCCTTTGTATTTATGCCGTCGCTGGGAGGAGAATTCAGATTCTGCACTTGATATTAATAAGATGAATGCGTACAACCTTTATAAAGATAAGATAAGAACTATTGAATTTCTTGCTCGCAAGCAATTAATCAAAAGTAACAGGGATAATTAAAAACCGGCGGAATGTTATTTTCAGAAAAGGTAAGTGGTTTATTTTCCTCTCAGATGAGAGAATGGGATCTGGCAAGAGTTAATTATCTCCAGATTAAAAGAGTAAAGACCAGGATACTTGATTTAAGCGGTTTTGAGATTCTGGTGCAGTTTAATCCTGAGCGTATCAGGTCATCTGCAGCAAATGTCGATGCAAAATCAATCGGTGCCCGGCCATGCTTCCTTTGCAGTAAAAACAGACCTTCACAGCAACGTGGATTAACTTTTAAGAGAAGTTTGACTGTTTTGGTCAACCCATTCCCGATATTTCCCAGGCATCTGACTATTCATTCAGAACTACATACGGATCAGCGTATTTTGCAGAATTTCGGCTCTATGCTGAGCCTGGCAGAGGCTATCCCGGATTACGTAATATTTTATAATGGTCCTCAATGCGGAGCCTCAGCGCCAGACCATTTGCATTTTCAAGCAGGTAATCGTGGCTTTTTACCAATTGAGACTGATTTTTCCGGTGGAAAGTTCACAACACTGATATCCGGTAAACCTGGAGTGAAAATCTGGAATTGGTCAGGTTATCTTAGAGGGATAGTTACTTTGAGTGGATCAGAAAGTGAAAAGCTTATAAGTGTTTTCAACCATTTTTTTAAGAAGTTCTCCGCTTTTCAGCCTGATAAACCTGAACCAATGCTTAATATCCTTGCATATTATAATCCTGATGGCTGGGTTGTCCATCTTATCCCAAGAAAATTACACCGCCCGACACAATTCTTTGAAGAAGGTATTGATCAGATTCTGCTCAGCCCGGCTTCTGTTGATCTTGGAGGAGTAATAATTACTCCCAGGGAGGAGGACTTTAATAAAATAAACGCATCGGATATTGCAGATATTTTCAATCAGGTTTGTATTAATGAAAACGAAATAGCCGGCTTTTTCAATGAATGATTATGAAGAACGAAAACAATGCCCCGGAAATACAGGTCGGAATATACTCAGGTGAGCAGATTTCCTTCACTCTGAATGGGTTTTTTAATGATAGTACGGGAACTTTTTCAGATTCCGGCAATTGGACTGCCGGATGTTCTGGTAATAAGTTATTCTTACGGAATGATAAACAAAACCTGGACTGGGAACAGACACTGTTTCTTAATCCGCTGAACGCAGAGGACTCTTCTTTTACTCTTCATGCCGTTACTATTGGGGTGAATTTTCACTGGCAACGCAAAGAGGATCAGATTTTTAAGGGGAAACTTAAACTAGTAATTGAAGATAATAAAGTTACAGCTATAAATGTTTTATCTATTGAGGATTATCTTATAAGTGTTATTTCATCTGAAATGAAGGCCACTTCTTTTGCGGAATTGCTTAAAGCTCATGCAGTGATTTCACGCAGTTGGCTGCTTGCCCAGATTGAAAAAAGCAGGACGCTCGGGAAAGATAACCGGAAATATAAGACCCATTTCAGTACCGATGGTGAAATTGTCAGATGGTATGACAGGGAAGATCATCAAAATTATGATGTATGCGCTGACGACCACTGCCAGAGGTACCAGGGGATAACCCGGGCTTCGACAATAGTCGTTGTTCGGGTTATAGAAGAAACATTTGGTGAGGTGTTATCATATGAAGGAGTTATTTGTGATACCCGTTACTCGAAATGCTGCGGTGGGGTAACCGAACTTTTTGAAAACGTATGGGAGCCTGTTAATCATCCTTATCTTCAGAAAGTTATAGATTATCCTGTTACTCCTGAAGGTATTAACCTTAATATCAATAATGAAGAGGTCGCAAGAAGATGGATACTGTGTAATCCGGACGCTTTTTGTAATACATCTGATAAAAAAGTGCTATCACAGGTACTGAACGATTACGATCAGGAGACAAATGATTTTTTCAGATGGAAAGTCACATACACTCAGAGTAAGCTAAGTGAACTGGTCAGGACACGGACAGGAATTGATTTTGGAACGATTACAGACCTCATTCCACTTGAGAGAGGGACTTCAGGCAGAATTAAAAGGTTAAGAATCGAGGGTACTAAAAAGACAATGATCATCGGAAAGGAACTTGAAATAAGGAAAGCTCTTTCCAAAACACATCTTTACAGCTCATGTTTTTTTGCAGAGAAAACCGGAGATGAAAAGGAGCCCTCGTTTGTACTTCATGGTGCCGGGTGGGGACATGGTGTGGGGCTTTGTCAGATTGGTGCCGCTGTAATGGGCTCAAAGGGTTATTCATACCAGGAAATACTCATGCATTACTTCAGGGACACTCTTCTTGAAAAAAGATATTAAATTGAATCTAATGCAAAAAAAAATGGAGCAACACAAAGATCGCTCACCCTGGAGCTGGATACCTACCCTTTACTTTTTTCAGGGGATCCCATACAGTATTGTTATGATTACCTCAGGTCTAATCTACAAGACCATGGGTATTTCAATCGCTTCATTTGCTTTCTGGACCAGCCTTCTTTACCTGCCATGGGCAATTAAACCTCTCTGGAGTCCATATATCGATGTTGTCTCAACCAAACGGAATTGGGTTGTCTGGACACAATTTCTGCTGGGGTTGGCTTTTATTGCCGTCGGAATTGCGATGCCTTTTTCCTTCTTTTATCCTATTACTATTGCCATTTTTGCTTTAATCGCAATATCTTCAGCCAGCCACGATATAGCAGCAGATGGGTTTTACATGTATGCCCTTGACCAGCATAAACAGGCATTTTTCGTTGGTATCAGAAGCACATTTTACCGTCTTGCCAAACTTACCGCTTTGGGTTTATTGCCTGTCGTAGCAGGGTTAGTCCTGGTAAACACCGGGCTTAAACCTTTGATAATCAAGATTGAATCGGTTGTGTATGAGGAATTTACACTTTTTGATCCGACAGCAATAACTATCAATTCTACAGGCGGTAAACCAAAAATTCTTATTTTCCCGCAAGACCTGAAGGTTCCGGTTTACCAGGCAGGAAAGTCAGAGATCGATTCAACGGTGGTTTATATTGCACTTTCGGCACCACCGGAAGAGGGTGAAACAGTGGTTGTTAATGTATCCCGCAGATCAGGGAGCAAGGATATCGACCTTTCAAAAAAACAGACTGGAAGATTTGAGTTTACCTCCGAAAATTGGGATAAACCTGTGGCTGCATCAGTAAAGGTAAATCACAACCTTACCGGAAAAGCTTCCTCTGAATTTCTGATAACGGCTGGTAATGTTGCTTTCAGTTGGGTTATTTCACTGGGTACACTTGGTCTGATTCTTCTTTTACTTGCTATTTACAACAGAGCAATGCTTCCTCATCCACCAGAGAATGGCACCAGGGAAAAGATAAGCTGGAGTGTTTACCGTAATGTTTTTGTCTCCTTCTTCACCAAACCGGGAGTTATTCCAGCCGTCCTCTTCTTCCTGCTCTATAGGCTCGGGGAGGCTCAGCTTTTTAAGATAGCAACACCATTTCTCATCGATTCGAGAACAGCCGGAGGAATAGGTATGTCTTCAGCACAATACGGGATAGTATACGGAACAATAGGAGTTGCCAGTCTCACCCTTGGAGGCATACTCGGAGGAATTACTGCAGCAAAATACGGTCTTAAACGGCTTATCTGGATAATGGCTTTATGTATGAATCTTCCTATCAGTGTCTATATCTACCTCTCTAATGTTCAGCCTATGCCCGGCGATTTTCTGATCTTTCTTGCAATTGCATTGGAACAGTTCGGTTATGGTTTCGGATTCACAGCCTATATGTTGTATATGCTGCATTTTGTGGGAGAAAGTAAGTATAAAACCGCCGAATATGCAATAGGTACTTCGCTTATGGCTCTGGGAATGATGCTTCCGGGAATGATATCAGGATCGATGAAAGAATTACTTGGTTATCAGCATTTCTTTATCTATGTAATCATCTGTTCAATTCCCGGAATTATAGCTATTAAGTTTTTAAAGATTGACCCGGCATTCGGTATTAAGAAGAGTTAACAATAAAATGATATTAAGTCAGTTACTTCAGGAATAGGGATTCGAGGAGTTCAATCCTGTCGAAATTATATTTAAAACAATTATAAAAAACTTATACTAGGTTTTCAAATATTAAAAGCTATGAAAATCAAAGGATTAACTAAGGTAGAACAGTCATTTTTTAACCGTTCAGGGAGGATGAAATATTCCACAAAAATCCCCTATGTTGTCGTTCAAAATTTTCCGGACCTCGGATTACTGACTTCACTGCGTTTCCTGGAATGGGTGGCCGAAAATCCCGATGGTGTGATCAGTCTCCCGACCGGTAAAACCCCTGAGTATTTTATTAAATGGACCAAACAACTTCTGACAGGCTGGGACAAACCGGAGAATCGCAAACTAATGGAGAATAATGGTCTCTTACTTTCTAAAAAGCCCTCCCTCCGAGGATTGCATTTCATACAGATTGATGAATTTTATCCAATCAATCCAAAACAGCATAACAGTTTCTATGATTATGTAAATAATTACTATATAAATGGATTTGAACTAGATCCTGCCAAAGCTTTACTTATCAATGCTGATAAAATCGTCCTGCCCCAGGGCAAACATTATTCTGAAGTTTTCCCCGACAACCGTATTGATCTTACACTAAGAAACAAGGAGGCCTCCTCGCCACTGGAAAAGCTGCAGCAAGCTTCTATTTTCAGTATTGACAACTGGTGTACAAACTATGAGAATCATATCAGAGACCTTGGAGGGATCGGATTTTTCCTTGGAGGAATAGGCCCTGATGGGCATATAGCATTTAATACCCGTGGCAGTGATCATTATTCAGCAACCCGATTAACTGCAACTAATTTTGAAACCCAGGCTGCTTCTGCCGGGGATCTTGGCGGAATTGAAGTTTCAAGAAACAGGTTGGTTATCACCATTGGTCTTGGCACCATTACATATAATCCTGCAGGTGTCTCAATCATCTTTGCGGCAGGCGAAGCAAAGGCACCTGTTGTTAAAAATGCTCTCGAGAATATCCCGGATAATCTTTACCCTGCCACAGTCATGCTGCGGCAGCCAAACGCACGATTCTATCTGACCGAAGGAGCTGCCGTTCAACTCCACGACAGCATTGAGAAATATTATAAGGAGGGAGATTGGAACTTTGAGAAGACTGAAAAAGCAGTTTTTGACCTTTGTCTGAAAATCAATAAATATGCCCATAATCTTGAAATTGATGATTTAAAAAATGACAAATATTGCTCACTTATACCCGATCTGAACATCGACAGGGTGAAAGAAGTTATCGAATCTACCAAGAAGAAAATTGAGATTGGGGTCAGAAAAGATAACGATCAGACATTTCTTCATACAGGGCCCCATCATGATGATATTATGCTTGGTATATTTCCCTGCATCATTCCGCAACTGCGTGTCCATTCAAACAAATTTCATTTCTCAATATTAACATCTGGGTTCACCGCTGTTACTAACTATATGTTACAGAATTTGTTGCAGGAGACGATAAATCTGATTCAACAGGAGAAGATCGAAATGGTTGAATATCCTGATTTCTTTCAACAGGGGTTCAAATATAAATTTGATAAGGATGTCAGCCACTATCTGGATAAAATTGCTGCAAGGGATGAAAAAGGTAAACTGAGGGGCATCTGCCACCGTATAACCAGGGTAATGGTCGAAATATATAATCTCAAATCGAAAAAGGATTTGACAGACCAGATAGAAAAGAATATTGAATTGTTAAAATCAAGCTACAGTGGGGAGAAAAATCCACCTGATATTCAAAAACTTAAAGGTATGCTCCGTGAGTTTGAGGAAGAATTGGTGTGGGCACACTATGGAGTTAAAGTTCAGAATATTGAGCACCTGCGTCTAGGTTTTTATACTGGAGATATCTTTACACTCCAGCCACAGAGAAAACGCGATGTGGAGCCAATCCTGAAAATGCTGAAACGAATACAACCAACAGTGATCAGCCTTGCATTTGATCCCGAAGGATCCGGACCCGATACTCATTATAAAGTCCTTCAGGCTTTGGCCGAAGCCTTAAGACAGTGGAAAAAAGAAAAGGACTTGTCAACTCTCAGGATAATAGGATACAGAAATGTTTGGTATAAATTTCATCCTTCCGAAGCTAATGTATTTACCCCTGTATCATTGAATTCAATGGCAGTGCTGAACTGGTCATTTAAAAACTGCTATATCAGCCAGGTTGATGCTTCATTTCCCAGCTATGAGCTCGACGGACCTTTCAGTGACCTCTCTCAACAGGTCTGGGTTGAACAGTTTAAGCGGGTACAGCTTATTCTTGGAAAAGATTTCTTCTACGAAAATGAAAGCCCGAAGATCCGTGCCACACACGGAATGATCTTCCATAAAGAGATGAAACTTGATGATTTTCTGATGCATGCCCGCGAACTTGAGAAAAGTATGGAAGGTGATGTTTTTTATGGTTAGATCAATAATCAGAAATTTAATTTCCGCGATTTATATTTATTAAAATAAAAAAAACAAAATGTATCATCTTCAATTAAAATACTTTAGCTTGTTAAAGAGGATCCGGTTCTTCCTGATAACATTTCTGTTCTCTTTCATAATAGTGCCTCAATATCTCAGCTCACAGGTTTATCCGAAGCATGAGATGCGTGCTGTGTGGATTGCTACGGTAAATAATATTGACTGGCCTTCCTCACCAAACCTTTCAGTGGATGAACAGAAAAAGGAGATGATTAAGCTCCTTGACATAATTAAACAATATAACCTGAACACGGTTGTTTTTCAGATACGACCCGCAGCTGATGCATATTATTCATCATCTATAGAGCCCTGGGCGCAATGGCTGACCGGTCAGCAGGGCAGAGCTCCGGACCCATTTTATGACCCCCTGGAATTTGTTATTACTGAATGCCGTAAGCGTGGACTCGATATTCATGCATGGTTAAACCCTTACAGGGCTATTACCGATACTGCCAATACTACTTCACCAAATCATATTACAAATATCCATCCTGAATGGTTCCTCACATATGGCAAAACGGTGTACTTTGATCCCGGGCTTCCTCAAACCAGGGATTATGTTGCCAGTGTCGTAAGTGATATTGTACGCAGGTATGATATTGATGCCATACACATGGATGATTATTTTTATCCTTATCGCATTGCAAATGTTAATTTCCCCGATGATAGTTCATTCTTTAAATATTCACGTGGATTTACTCCAGAGCAAAGAGATGACTGGAGAAGGGAGAATGTCAATATTATTATTAAACAGTTGAGCGACAGCATTAAAGCGATTAAGCCATGGGTTGAATTTGGCATTTCGCCGTTTGGGGTCTGGCGTAACAGCGATAAAGATCCCGGTGGGTCAGAGACAAAGGCCGGTCAGACAAACTATGATGACCTTTTTGCAGATATTCTGCTCTGGCAAAAGGAAGGCTGGATAGACTACATTACTCCACAGATTTACTGGCACATAGGATTCAAAGTCGCTGACTATACCGTTCTTTCCGATTGGTGGAGCCATAATGCAAATGGTTGCCGGCTCTATGTAGGGCAGGCGCCTTATAGAATAGGTCGCAAAGTAAGCGCCAAAGAATGGAGAACCTCAAAAGAGATTGTCCGGCAGGTAGAACTGAACCGTTCATTCCCCAACATAGGTGGCAGCATGTTTTTCAGTGCTAAAGTTTTTCGCAAGAATCCTTTACGTTTTAAAGAGAGAATCACAAGGGATCTGTACCGCTATCATGCCCTTCCTCCCTCAAATAACATGATCGTACCGGTTATTCCACAAAGACCTTCAGAAGCATCACTCTCTGTAAGTGATGGATCAATTCATCTTTCCTGGAAGAAAGAAAACAATACTAAAAAGTTTATTATTTATAAGTTCAGGAAGGGGAAACCTACTGATCTGAATAATCCAAAAAATATTTTTCTGGTAACTTCTGAAACAAGCGTCTCTTTCGCGGTGAACCGGATGACGGATGTCAGTAAGTATTCTTATTTTATAACATCTCAAAGTCAGACAAATACTGAAAGCGACCCTGAGTATTTTACACTGGTTAAAGATTAGTGGTTCGCATCAATATAAAAAATATTTCTCTGCTTTTTTCCTGAAAGCAGGAATATCGTTTGTCCATAAACACTAGCTCACCAGCGGTAAACTCACCTCTGATCCCATGTTCCGGGCTATAAAGGGCCGAAAGTTTAACACCCGGGGCATTGAATATTATATCAATTCCTGACCGTAAATTTCTTTCAACTCCGGTAGGATTTGTAATTAATCCTACTTTTTTGCCATTTAATATTTCAAATTTGCTGTTGATAAGGACTTCCAATCCTGTCGTAACTGATTGTCCTTTCATGTTATTGGACTGAAGAAAAAATATGGTGATGGTCAGGAGTGCAGCGATGCAATTAAAATATTTAGGTTTCATATTTAAATAGTTAGTATTGAAAGTATAGTCTCCTATCACAAACTTACGATAAAAATTCAATACTTATAATTCACGCCGAGCGTTTCTAATCTCTTTAGGGGTTAGTTCCCCGCCGCTTGCGGCGTAAAAGTAATATCTTTGCATGTATGAGCGAAAGCGAGTACATACATAAATCGCATAATGTTTCGGTATTGTTGTATCATTTTGTATGTCCAGCCAAATATCGGAGAGTTGTTGTAAGTAAAGAGGTTGATAAAACATTGAAGGACACATGTCTTGAAATAGAAAAGAGATATGAACTTCACTTTCTTGAGATAGGGACAGACAACAATCATGTCCACTTTTTGATACAATCGATTCCGAGAATGAGTCCGACACAAATTATAACGATTGTGAAAAGTATTACGGCCCGAGAGGTTTTCAGAAATAATCCAAAGGTTAAAGAAAAGCTTTGGGGAGGGGAATTTTGGAGTGATGGATATTTTGTCAACACAGTCAGTAAGTTTGGAGATGAGACAAGTATTTCGAAATACGTTCGAGACCAAGGGCTTGAGAAAGAGTATGTAGTTTTGCATCAAAGTAAACAGTTGGTTTTGTTTTAAGATACCCCGCTGCTTGCGGCGGGGAGCTTCATTTTCCCTTTTTCTTCCTGTCCGTGGTTTTATCTTTGGGATCTTCATCTCAGGATATTGATAATGATAATTTTGTCATTACCAATGGTCCTTACCTTCAGAATATAAGTTCTTCAGGAGTAACTATCATCTGGACAACCAATAAACCTGCAGTTCCTGGAGTAAACCTGACCACTACTGATGG
>Ga0265292_1001611_pt1 | contig 19177 bp, 17 predicted proteins | sample Munlanlewell296A_FD_189080 | JGI IMG/M metagenome (GOLD analysis project Ga0265292, IMG submission 189080) | Leachate microbial communities from a municipal landfill in Southern Ontario, Canada - Leachate well 296A | ecosystem: Engineered > Solid waste > Landfill > Unclassified | place: Canada... | reverse complement strand
AGTCAGGTTCGATGCAGCCTTCACATTTGTATACAACAAGCGTTCCGGTACACCTGCAGCCGAAATGGAGGACCAGGTGCCTAATGATGTGAAAAAAACGCGGATTCAAAAACTGATAGCTGTTCAAAACAGCATCAGCCAGGAAAAAAATCTGGCTGAGGTAGGAAGGACGCATGAAGTTCTGGTGGAGGGTGTCAACAAGGGAGAACCCACGCTTCTTGAGGGCCGCACGAGGACGAACAAAATGGTGCTATTAAGAGGTGAAAAGGATTTGATTGGGCAAATAGTTTATGTTAATATTATAGAATCAGGAACTTGGCATCTGGATGGGGAATTAGTTGCTAGTTGCTAGTTGCTAGAGCACCTAGCACCTTGGAACTATTTATGCATAAAAAAAGGTTTTAAGGAAAATTTGTTGAAGTCGTATCCGGGAATTGGAGGTGAGCAAATGTCAGCAGAAATAATGGAAAAAGCCGGTGAATTGGCTGAAGCTATTGCTGAAAGTGATGAACTGGTTGCGATGAGAGAAGCGGAACTGGTTATGAACGGCGACCCCGCAGCGGCAAAAATTATCGGCGAATTTCAAAAGAAGCAGAAACATGTTTATGATACCCAAATGCGCGGCGAAGAGCTAACTGATGAGGATCAAAAATCTATTGAAGAAATCGAAGGCAGGATGCACGGCAACACTGCCATCAAGGCTTATATAGAGGCTTCCGAGAATTTTGAACACCTGATGAGGAGTATCAACCTCATCATTGCGAGAGGTATCTCCGGTGACGGGGGCTGCGGCTGTGGTTCAGACTGCGGTCCTGATTGTGGAACAGATTGTGGGCCGTCTTGTGGGTGTAATTAGTAGGTGGGGGGCTGTCTCAAAAGAGGCGGCCTCTTTCAAATTGGAGGTTGGAGGTTAGAAGTTAGAAATTTGATTAAAATGGAATTCGCTTTTGGTGAATTCCCACAGATTGATCTAACCTCCAACTTCCAACCTCTAATTTCAAGTGTGGGAGGGGCTGGTGCGTTCCTGCGGGCGGCTCTGAGCAGGGCTTGTTGGCAAATAATCGGGGGCGAGGGGATGGCTGTCCACAACGGGGTTTCTCTTGTTCTCATTGTGTGCCACTAGCCTCAGAGCCTGGCGGAGCCTTGGGTTTCACCCGCCCAAGCGCCGTCCGTGGCGCTGGGCGGCTCCGCCAGTTTCTAGCGTCCCCATTTTATTACCGGAACCCCGGGCTCTGATTGATACCGGGTATTATGGCGCCCGCCGTTCCGACAAAATGGGGAAACCCCTTCCCTCCGGAACACACCAACCCCTCGTGCAAAAAATGAAAGAGGAGCCTCTTTTGCATCAGCCTTTTGGGGAGAGGAATAGTAGGCTAGCGGTAGCGCCAAACGCGACATCGGTGACTTCGCCCTGTGGCTCCGCCAGTATCTTCGATAAGCGGCGCAAAAATGAACAAAGGAAAGCCTTATATCGAGAATTGCAGCCACCTGCGTAAACGACGCCAGAGGCCGTTTTTCTGGAGCATGCACAACCAAAACGAATACAAAGAACCCTGCGATTGTATCGCAGGGTTCATGTATTCGTCTTGGTGCCGAAGGGGGGACTCGAACCCCCATGGTTTCCCGCACGATTTTGAGTTGTGTGCGTCTAGATGGCCCTATAGCCCGTACTCTTTTTTTAGGTCATTCAAGTCAATATATTCACCCTTAGCCATTCGGGCTTCGGCTTCTTCAATTTCTTTTAACTCTTCTTCGGTTAGCTCATCTTCATCGTAATTAGAAACGATTCTATTTAATAAATGTAACAAGCTTTCTATATCTTTTTCTCTTAGTTTTTCAATAACACGATGCAATTCCTCGCGTGATGCAGACATTTTAAACCCTCCTCGCATGAAGTATTTTACCTTGGGGAGTGGGTTATTATTTATATGCGTCCCCCCGGCTTTTTATATAAATAACGTTAATTGTGTTATTATCTATTTCCCTGAATATTATTCTAAAATCCCCAACCCTTAGTCTTAATCTCTCATTTCCTTTGAGGGACTTAATATCTCCATGCAAGGGTTTTTCTCTTAATCCATCCATAGCAAGCAAAATTCTTTGTGCTGTCTTTCTGTCTAATTGTTTTATGAATTTCTCAGCTTGCTTTGAGATTCTAATCTGCATTTACGATTACCCTCTTTTGCTTATTTCATTATATCATACATAGAACTGGGATCCAGGTTCTACAACTATTATAACAAAGACAAAGTGTTTCTGCTATTAATATTTCCCAGACCCCAAATTAGAAAAACAGTCTTTGGCTAGCCGCCCGACCTGCCGCAACCGGAGGCGTACTGGGTATGCCGGGCTTCGCCCTCAAATTTTATTACCGGAACCCCGGGCTCTGATTGATACCGGGTATTATGGCGCCCGCTGTTACGACAAAATGGGGAAACCCTGGCCCTCCGGAACATACCAGCCTCTCCTGTGCCAAATATGAAAAAGGCCGCCTCTTTAAGACAGCCCGCCTTTGGGGAAAGGGAAAAATACCGAATGTCCAACCTCTGATATCTGACGCCAAAAGTGAAAGTGGCTGCTTCTTTTGAGACAGCCGGGGGAGAAGAATGAAAGTTCCTTATGAAGAAATTTGGCAAAAGGGAAAGCCCGGCTGATTCATAAGAGAATCAGCCGGGCTTTCCTTACGGATGGAGCTGAAAGAAAGGGGGGACTCTACCCCACTAGGTATTATCCCCACAAGGTGCTGCAAGACTATTTGTCTATGGTTGATATTAGAACATAATTATGCTATAATTATGACAAAATCATGCTAAAGGAGTTGAGCCTATGCCGCAGATAAGACCCATCGCTGAATTAAGGAATACGAGTAAAATATCGGAAATCTGCCACAGTCAGTCGGAACCCGTGTTCATTACCAAAAACGGGTATGGCGATTTAGTAATTATGAGCATAGAAACCTATGAAAGACATCTGGCGCTAGCGGATGTTTATAAAAAACTAGGCGAAGCCGAAAAGCAAATTGCAGACGGTCTTCCTCTTTTAGAAGGGGAACAGGTGTTTAAGCGTTTGAGAAAAAAGCATGCAAAATAGTTATAAGCTGAAATTCACCCCCGCTGCCAATGATGATTTAGACATAATATATCAGTATATATCAGAATACCTGGTTGCTCAAAAAGCCGCCGATGACCTGATGGATGATATTGAAACGTCAATCATGCGGCTTAAGGATTTCCCCTATTCGGGCAATCCTGTTACAGATGATATTCTTAGCAGCCGGGGGTATCGCAAGCTGATTGTAAAAAACTACATTGTGTTTCACCTGATTGACGAGGCGGGAAAACAAGTCGTCATTATGCGTGTGCTTTATGGCGCACAGCAATATGTAAACTTACTGTAACAGGTACGAGATGCAGCTGAATATTGTTGAAGAGCTGTGATATTTTTATGGAGCATCACGGCTCTTTTTGTTTTTGGCACTGACCGGAGGAGCTGGAGTTCCTCCGGGCGTAATATTTTAGCCGGGCTTGTTGGCAAATAATCGTGGGTGGAGGGGATGGCTATCCGCATAAAGGGTTTCTCTTGTTCTCATTATGCGCCACTAACCTCCGAGCCTGGCGGAGCCTTGGGTTTCACCCGCCCAAGCGCCGTCCGTGGCGCTGGGCGGCTCCGCCAGTTTCTAGCGTCCCCATTTTATTACCGGAACCCCAGGCTCTGATTGATACCGGGTATTATGGCGCCCGCCGTTCCGACAAAATGGGGAAACCCCTGGCCCTGCGGCACCGCTAGTCTCTGAGGCAAGTGGCGCAAAAATGGAAACAAAGGAAACCCCTTATGCGAACAGCCATCCCCTCTGACTTTGGGGCATTTGCCAACAAGCCAGTCAGGTTGGCCCATAGTTCCTCAACCAAACATAAAAGGGAGGTAACAAATGAAATTATTCAAACCAATAAACCCTCTTTGGTTTCTAATCTTCATACCTTTTAGTATTACTCCCCTTTTGGTGGCAATTAACTATTTTCTAATGTCCATTAAACAACGTGGTATTGTATTGCTAATAGTTGTTTTAGCAGCACCTGGCATTGAATCCTTAATTAAACCTTGGGTAGATTCAAATAGTTTCACCTGGGTTGCAGATGGAATTTGGTATGTGTTTAGTTTGATTTTAGTATTAGATCAAAGAAAAGACTACCTTAAGTTAACACTGGACCAGTAGAAATAAATCCAATTGCAAAAACTTCTAAAACTTGACGCTAGGCGGAACAGGTGGGGTGCAGACAACAAAAAACTTAACTTTAGGCCAAAGGACAAAATCCGTTGGTCTTTATTATTGTTGCCTGTGTATTATCTCCACCAGATGCTGCAAGACTATTTGGGTAAGTTGACCCTGAGAATGTTGCAGATTTCAGATATGAAGCAGGTATGGCCGTTTGCGGAGGTTTTTCATCGTGTTGGAGCCGTTGCCAACTTAACGAATTCCCTTTCATCCTCTCCTTTTTAGCTTTTGTCCTGGCGGCCAGATTATGGTATTATTATAAGGTAGGAGTTTTTTTGACTTTATTCGACCTTTTAATGATTCAAGATAAGGGGGATATGCCTTGACTGCAGGTACGCCGATGATGAAGCAATACCTGGCCATAAAGGAACAGCATCCTGATGCCATCCTGTTTTTCAGGCTGGGGGATTTCTATGAAATGTTTTTTGAGGATGCGGAGACCGCTTCCCGGGCCATGGAGATCACCCTTACGGCCAGAGATGGCGGCAGCGGGCAGAAGGTGGCTATGTGCGGCGTCCCTTATCACGCGGCTGAGACGTATATTGCCAAACTGATTGAAAAGGGTTACCGGGTCGCTATCTGTGAACAGGTCGAAGACCCCCGGACGGCTAAAGGTATTGTAAAACGCGAAGTGACGAGGATAATCACTCCCGGGACGGTAACCGAAGGCAGCATGCTGGATGAAGACAGGTATAATTTCCTCGTCGCGGTGGTTAAAGACGAGCTTGGCTACGGATTAGGTGTGGCTGAAGTCTCGACCGGTTATTTCAGGGTTGCGGAAATTACCGGGCCGAGGGCTTTGGCCAAATTAACTGATGAACTATCCCGGCTCAAGCCGGTCGAGTGTATTCTGCCTGACGGGCTTAAGGACAACCGGGAACTGCCTGCTAAACTAACCGGACTGGGGAAAATGTCAGTAAACTTTTTCAGTCAGCAGGCGTTTACTTATAAGAATGCTTACATGACCCTGGTGGAACACTTCGGTACCTGTTCCCTGGAAGGATTCGGCTGTGAACACATCAGGCTTGGGATACAAGCTGCCGGTGGCCTGATGGCGTTTTTAAAAGATACGCAGAAAAATGCGCTGACCCATATTAACAAGTTAATTTCATATACAACTGACAATTATATGCTCCTCGATACTGCTACGAGGCGCAACCTGGAACTAACCCAGACAATCAGGGAAGGTCAGAAAAAAGGGTCCCTGCTTTGGGTTCTAGACCATACTGTGACAGCGATGGGGGCCAGACTGCTAAAACTTTGGATAGAACAGCCGCTGTTGAATATCGACGGTATAAGTGAACGGTTGGATGCCGTAGAGGAATTGGTAAACAATGTATTCTTAAGGAGTGACTTAAGAATTCTCCTGGACCGGGTTTATGACCTGGAACGGTTGGCGGGCCGGGTCGCTTACGGGACCGCCAATGCCCGGGACATGATCGCTCTCAAGTGTTCCCTGGAGGTCCTGCCCGGCCTGCGCGAATTAATGAAAGACGTTTATTCTCCCGGTTTGGCTAGAATTCAGGAGTCTCTAGACTGTTTGGAAGATGCCGCCGCCTTGATTGGTCAGGCGGTAGCCGATGTGCCGCCCCTTTCGGTGAGGGACGGGGGTATCATCAAAAATGGTTATAATGAGGAAGTTGATAGGTTGAGGACGGCTTCCCGGGACGGTAAGGGCTGGATTGCAGCCCTGGAAACCAGGGAAAAGGAACGCACAGGCGTCAAATCGTTAAAGGTTGGATTTAACAAAGTGTTCGGATACTACATAGAAATCACTAACGCCAACCGGGCGATGACCCCTGATGATTATATCAGAAAACAGACCCTGGCCAATGCTGAACGTTTTGTCACCCAGGAACTCAAGGAATATGAAAACCTCATCCTGGGGGCAGAGGACCGGGTCACCCAGTTAGAATACGATTTGTTCTGTGAAGTCCGCCGCAGGATAAATGAGGAAGTATCACGCATCCAGGCCTGCGCGGCCCTGATTTCCACACTTGATGTGATGCATTCTCTGGCTGAGGCGGCCCTCCGCAATAACTACACCAAACCTGTGGTCAATGACAGTGATGTAATCGAAATAAAAGATGGCCGGCACCCGGTGATCGAAAAGGTGCTGGCAGGTGAGTCTTTCGTCCCTAATGACACCTATCTTGACGGGACCGGTTACCGTTTAGATATTATCACCGGCCCCAATATGGCAGGGAAGAGTACATACATGAGACAGGTAGCCCTCACCTGCCTGATGGCCCAAATAGGTTCCTTCGTGCCGGCCGAACAGGCCAAGGTCGGGATTGTGGACCGGATATTCACCCGGGTGGGAGCCTCGGATGACCTGGCTACAGGGCAGTCGACATTCATGGTCGAGATGAATGAAGTCGCCAATATATTAAATAATGCCACCTCCCAAAGCCTCGTCATATTAGACGAGATTGGCCGGGGCACGAGTACGTTTGACGGCTTGAGCATCGCCTGGGCAGTGGCGGAATACATTCTCGACCCCAGAAAAATCGGGGCCAAGACCCTTTTTGCCACCCATTATCACGAGCTTACCGAACTGGCCGATATTTTTCCGGGGGTTCAAAACCATAGTATTGCCGTCAGGGAAAAGGGAGAAGACATTATCTTCCTGCGCCGGATAGTACCCGGAGGTTCGGACCGGAGTTACGGTATTCAGGTAGCCAGGCTGGCCGGCCTGCCGAATGAGGTATTACTGAGAGCGAAGGAAATCCTGGCAACTTTGGAGAGTTCGGAAGACCTGGCCAAGGGACAGCGGGAGCTGGCTGCCGGAAGAAAAAAATACAGCGGCCATACCGACCGCGTCCAGCTCAGTATTTTCGGGGAATCAGGTTCTCCACACCCGATAATAGAAGAAATCAGCAGTCTCGATTTATTAAACTTAACACCTTTGGAAGCCCTGAATGTGTTATATAAACTCCAGCAGAAGCTGAAAGAAATTTGAAAACGAAGGTGATCCAGTGTTTATCGGAATCGATGTAGGGGGAACTTATACAGATGCTGTCCTGACTGACGGCCGAAAAATTGTGAATAAGCATAAAATCCTGACTTGTCATGATGACCTTCTGGCGAGTCTTCTCGGCGCTCTTGATGCTGTGACTGCGGGGCAGGATACGGCCTGCATCCAAAGGGTTGTTTTAAGCACGACTCTGATCACCAATATTATTGCTGAAAAGAAATATCCTTCTGTTGTCCTGATTTTGGAACCAGGGCCGGGATTGAGCCACAGTGAATATAAGTTTGATGCCCCCACATATATCGTCCCCGGTGCTGTTGATTACAGGGGAAGAGAGATTATCCCCCTCGGCAGAGAAGAAGTATTCAAGGCCGGAGTTGATATGGTATACATGGGATATGACCGTGTTGCCGCTGTAGGCAAATTTTCCTGCCGCAATAACAGCCATGAACTGGCGATGAAACAGCTGCTCGAAGAAACATTCTCCGGACTTACAGTGGAAATGGGCCATACTGTTTCAGGACATCTTAATTTCCCGCGGCGGATAGCCGGCACAATGCTGACTGCAGCTACGAAAGAGCTGTTTGCCAAATTTGTCGCTAATGTTATGGAATCGTTGAAAGCGCGTAAAATAACAGCCCCGGCCTTTATCCTGAAGGCTGACGGGGGGACCCTGCCGCTGGAGTCAGCCCTGGAAATGCCTGTGGAAACAATATTCTCAGGACCGGCTGCCAGTACGCTGGGGGCGATGTCATTGTCACCTAAGGGCCAAACCTCAGTAGTTGTCGATATCGGCGGAACCACGACAGACCTGGCCTTAATCCTGTCCGGGGAACCCCTGTTGGCTTCCAAAGGGGCTAAGATAGAGGAACTTTTTACGCATATCAAATCATTTGCTGTAAAATCGATTCCCCTTGGCGGGGACAGTGCGGTGGCAGTCCGGGACGGGCAGATGGAGATACTCCCGGAACGCCGGGGTCCGGCGTACTGCCTGGGGGGCGAGGGGGCTACCCCTACCGATGCATTAAAGTTCCTGAATAGAGTAGAAATCGGTGATATGTCAAGAGCGGTTGAAATAATGAACAGGCTGGCTGAAGAGACCGGGAAAACACCGGAAGAAACAGCCAATGATATCATCAGACAGGCTTCTCAAATAGTTGTTAAAGCTATTAAAAAAATGTTTATAAGCTGGGAACAGGAACCTGCTTACCATGTTTGGGAGATTGTCCAGGAAACCAAAATCCGCCCGCAGAATGTCGTCGGAGTGGGCGGCGCGGCAGGCGGCCTGGTTCCGGATGTGGCCCGGCAGCTGGGCTGTAAGCCGATTATTCCGACTCATGCCGAGGTCGCCAATGCCCTTGGGGCGGCGGTCGCTCAGCCCACCATGACAGTGAATCTAAGGGTGGATACCGAACAGGGGAGTTATACGGTGGTTGAAGATGGGACATCAGGCGCCGTCCCGACCGGACGGATGTTCCGCGAGGAAGATGCTCTGAAACTGGCCCGGGATAAGCTGTTCCAGCGGGCAGAGGACTTGAATATCAAGGCCTATGTTAGTAAAACCGAAGTGGTCCACAGTGAGGTTTTCAATATGGTGCGGGGTTGGACCACTACCGGAAAAATATATGACATCTGTATGCAGACTCCGCGGGACATTTTGTTTTACTTGGGACAGGAGGGGTCTGAAAATGAACAATAGTGATAAAACAGGGCTCGTCTTCTTTCCGGCTTTTGACTGGGCGATTTCACCTACCCATCCGGAAAGAGAAGAGAGGCTCCTGTACACCAGGGACCAGATATTTGAAGAAGGCATCATGGACCTGCCGCGGATCAAGGAATATAAACCACGGCTGGCCACATTTAAAGATATCGCCAGGACGCACATCTGTGTGCCCCAGGTAAAAGACCAGATTACTCAGGCCCACCTGGTGGCTGCCGGCGCCGCCTTAGTTATTGCAGATGCGCTGATGGCAGGTGAAATCCGCAACGGGTTTGCCCTCGTCAGACCACCCGGACACCATGCCATGAAGGTTGTCCACGGCAACAGGGGTTTCTGCAACATAAACAATGAAGCAATCATGGTTGACTACCTGCGCAAAAATTACGGGTTAAAGAAGATTGCCATCATCGATACCGATGTCCATCATGGGGATGGGACGCAGGATATCTTTTACCATGACCCGGATGTCCTGTTTGTCTCATTTCATCAGGATGGCCGGACCCTGTACCCCGGCTCAGGTTTTACGAATGAGGCCGGAGGACCGACCGCTTTAGCCAAGACGCTGAACATACCTTTACCTCCGGGAACGGGCGATGAAGGTTTGCACTATGTCCTGGAAAAACTCATTCTCCCGGTGCTCGATGATTTTAAGCCTGACTTAATCGTTAATTCTGCAGGGCAAGATAACCATTTTACCGACCCGCTGGCGAACATGAAAGTTACGGCTCAGGGGTATGCTAGTTTCAATGAAAAACTAAAACCTGACATCGCTGTTTTGGAAGGTGGTTATGCCATCGAATCGGCCCTGCCGTATGTCAATACCGGGATTATCCTGGCGATGGCCGGGATGGACTACAGCAATGTAAGGGAACCGGAATACAGGCCCGGGATGTTCACCCTCAGCCAGGAGAAAAAGACGCGGATTGAAGAGGTTGTGGCTGAACTCATCTCCCTATGGGAGAGAAGAGATGACCTGGCTATCGAGGCCCTTAGGGAGAAGAAGGATTTCTTCGAACGGAAAAAGACGATCTTTTATGACACTGACGGGATAAATGAATACCAAACTGAAAAACTGAAGCTGTGCCCGGACTGTGGAGGGTACCACGCTATCTCTTCCCAGGCATTCCACCACAATGGGATAGAGCATAACATATTAGCTTTGAGTACCCCTTTCAACGGATGTCACGAATGCCGGGAAGAGGCCTTCGAGCACTACGAGATTGCTGTCAGCCGGAAAATGCATGATTTTGTGTATTTCCAGGACCGCGTATCTGATGTTTACCGCGGATATTCCAGGGAGACGGGACAGGAGTGGGAAGAGAAGTAGAGCAGTTGACAGTTGACAGTTGACAGTTGCTTTGGGTCTACGTCTCTGTGGTCAAGTGCCAGGTAACAGATGTCTTTGATTGTCTTTGCTATGCCTCGTTCCGCATTGAGCGGAACGAGGCAAAAAGGAAGAGTTTGCTGGCGCAAACTCTCGATTATATAAAACATTAAAAAAGCTGCGGATGACGCGGATGAACGCGGATTAAGAACTACAGCTACTGTAAACTGACAACTGTCAACTGACAACTAACTAGAGGTGAATTATGGGTAACATCATTCTGCTTGATGAACATACAGCGAATAAGATTGCGGCCGGGGAGGTAATTGAACGACCGGCGTCGGTCGTTAAGGAACTTATCGAAAATTCCATTGACGCTGGAAGCACCCGCATAGAAGTATCTATCACTGATGGCGGTCTGGCGGAAATAACCGTGTCAGATAACGGGTTTGGGATGGATGCCCGGGATGCTGTCCTGGCCTTAGAAAGACACGCTACAAGTAAAATCAGCAGGGCCAGTGATTTGGAGAGTATCCAAACCCTCGGATTCAGGGGAGAGGCTCTACCCAGTATTGCTTCAGTTTCGAAAGTGAATCTGAAAACAAAGATAAAGGAATCTCTGTCAGGGATTGAACTCGTTATCGAAGGCGGCAAAATCCTGAAAAAAAGCGAAACAGGCTGCCCGCCGGGTACAGCTATCCGGGTCAGTGAACTTTTTTATAATACCCCGGCCCGCCAAAAGCACATGAAGGGTCCGGCGGCTGAAGCGGGGCACATCAGTGATGTCGTCAACAAATTTGCCATGGGTTATCCCAATATCTCATTCCAGCTCACGAGCAGCGGGCGAGTTGTTTTAAAAACATCAGGCAGCGGCAGATTGTTGGAGGTTATCGCTAACATTTACGGGCCCAATACCGCTAAAGACATGCTGCCCATTGATACGCAAAATGAGGAAGCGGCAGTTTCCGGTTATCTTGGCAAGCCTTTTCTGACGAGGTCAGGCTCGACTCACCAAACCATATATATTAACGGCAGGTATGTCAGGAGCAGGCTGATCACCAAAGCTGTGGAAAATGCTTACCACGGAATGCTGATGATAGCCCGCCATCCTGTATTTGTAATCAATATCAGGACCAGCCCGGAAGAAGTGGATGTCAATGTCCATCCGGCCAAAACCGAGGTACGGCTGGCCCGGACCGGGGCTTTGGAGGAGTTTATAACAAGGGCGGTAAAAGTGGTCCTGACCGGAAACAGGCTTGTCCCCACCGGAAACATAGGGTCTGCGAAGGTGGCTAACGTACCTCAGGAAAGCAGTAAACAGGAGGAATGGAAGATTCCATATCCGCAGGTATCTCCTGCCGGCAGGGTTTGTGAGGTTCCCTTGGGAAGTGAGTATACCCCTCCGAAGGAATTCGCAGCAGAGGCACTCCCGGAAACACCGGGCATCCAGGTTCCGGTGGAGTTCCCTGACCTCAGGCCGATAGGGCAGATAGAGTGTACCTACATCGTGGCCCAAGGGTCTGATGGGATGTACCTGATTGACCAGCATGCGGCCCATGAGAGAATATTATATGAGAAGTACATGGAAAAGCCGGATGCTTTTATCGCCAGTGAGCAGCTTCTTTTTCCTGTCACCCTGGATTTAACCCACCGGGAAGCCCAGCTGCTAAATGACACGATAATCGTTTTTACAGACCTCGGATTTGTGATCGAACACTTCGGCGGGGAGTCCTTTATTTTACGGGGGATTCCGGCCGGCGCCGGAAAAGACGGCGGAAAAGAAATATTTCTGGATTTATTGGATTATTTTTCCCAGAACCGGTACACAATATCAAATAAGGCCTTAAGGGAAAAGTTTCTAATCACGATGGCCTGTCGGAATGCCATTAAAGCCAACGATAAATTAGGCCTGCCGGAGATGGAATCACTGCTGGCGATGCTGGCCCAGGCCGAGCAGCCTTACACGTGTCCTCACGGCAGACCTACAATGATACATTTTTCCGGGTATGATCTGGAAAAGAAATTTAAGCGGGTTCTGTAAGATGGGGAGAACAATAGTTACCACCTCTCATAAACCTGACAACGAATCTGTGGAAATCGCCAGGCAGGCGGCCGAAATATTACAAGCGGAATTAGTTGAGAGGGACAGACTGCCTTTTACGCGGCTGAGAGAAAAATACAATGCTGAAAACGTCCTCGTAGCTGCCCGGGGCCAAATAACAATACATACACCATCAGGAGAGTGTTTCTTTCACCCGAGCATGAGTGTGCCGAGGGTTAAGGCGATTCGCCAGGGCAGGACGGACCACATGGTTGAAGCAATGGCCCTGAAAACGGGAGATTACGTGCTCGACTGTACCCTCGGGTTAGCAGCTGATTCCGTTGTAGCAGCTTTCGTGGTAGGGGAGTCCGGAAAAGTGGTCGGTGTTGAGGCCGCAGCGGAACTGGCTTACCTCGTCAAATGCGGTCTGGCCGGCTACCGGGAAGGCCCGAAATTTCTCCGGGAAGTGATGCCGAGGATTGAAGTTGTTCATGATAACTGTGAACAATATCTTTTGGCTCAGCCGGAAAATTCTTTTGACATTGTATATTTTGACCCGATGTTCAGATATTCCAGGAGAAAATCCAGCTCTATGGAGCCTTTAAGGGGGCTTGTCAAACCTGACCCGTTAAACAGCCGGTTAATCAAAGAAGCGTTTCGCGTGGCCAAAAGACGTGTAGTCATGAAGGAAAACAGTTTCAGTAAAGAATTTGCCGAACTGGGGTTTACCAGAGTAATTGGAGGCAGGTACAGTCCGGTGGCTTTTGGAGTTATTGATAAACAGGAGGCCGCAAGATGAAAAAACTGCTGCCTTTAGTTGTTATTGTGGGACCCACTGCGGTTGGGAAAACGGCGGTAGGTATTAAAGTGGCCGGCCGGATAAACGGGGAAATCATTTCCGGTGATTCGATGCAGGTATACAAATATATGGACATCGGCACCGGTAAACCAACCATCGAAGAAATGGCCGGAATTCCCCACCATATGATAGATATCATCGGCCCGGACGAAGAGTATAATGTAGCCAAATTTCAGAAACAGGTTGAGGATTACATAGTTATTATCAAGCAAAAGAGGAAAATACCTGTTCTCGTCGGCGGCACCGGGCTTTATATCAGGTCTGTCCTCGACTGTTACGACTTTACCCCTCCGGGGGGAGATGCCGCTAAAAGGGAAGAACTGCTAAGACTGAGTGCAGAGCATGGGAACGAGTATCTTGTCAAAATGCTCCGTGATGTCGACCCGGCGGCGGCCGAAAAAATACACCCGAACGACACCAGACGTCTGGTCAGGGCCATAGAAGTTTATCACTCCTTAGGGCGACCGATATCTGATTTTCAGTATATATCAGGTCAGCTGCCGCCGAAATACAATCTGGTATATTACGGCCTGACAATGAACAGACAGGACTTATATGGAAAAATAGAACAAAGGGTAGACTCAATGCTGGCAGGGGGGCTTGTTGATGAGGTAAGGAAACTGGTGGAGATGGGGTACAATCCACGGAGTACGGCTTTACAGGCTTTGGGGTATAAAGAAATAATCGAGTACTTAAACGGGAGTTATGACCTAACAGAAGCAGTCGAATTAATTAAAAGGAATACCCGCAGATTTGCCAAACGCCAGATGACGTGGTTTGGACGGGATGAGAGAATTAAGTGGAGAAATGTCGAAAACGACGATTCTTTAGAGGAAATTGCGAAAGAAATTGCGTTAGAGGCAGAAGGACAATTCAGCGGAACGTAGAATATAAAAGAAAAACGGTAATATGGAGGGACAAGGATGACAAAGCCGCAGATAAATTTACAGGATTCATTCTTAAACCAGGTCCGGAAGGAGAATGTTCCCGTTACCATATATTTGGTAAACGGGTTTCAGTTAAAGGGTATCGTCAGGGGTTTTGATAATTTTACTGTTATCCTCGAATATGAAAGCAAACAGCAGATGGTTTACAAACATGCCATATCAACGATCACACCGTTTAAGCCGATTTCCACAAGTTTTAGTGAAACGGCGAAATAAAGAGCATTTCTATAAATCAAAAAAAGAAACCAGTCCTTGGACTGGTTTCTTTTTATCTTGACAATAAGTTATTATTTTAATTATTTCTTGGCAACCTTCAGTTTGAGAGCTTTGCCAGGCTTGAAAACGGGAACTTTGGCAGCCGGAATATTGATAACTTTACCGCTTTGTGGGTTACGGCCTTTTCTGGCTTTGCGCTGTTTAACTTCAAATGTTCCGAAGCCAATAAATTGCGCCTTCTCACCTTTTGCCAGGGCTTCCTGAATACTGGCGAATACCGCATTTACAGCTTTCTCTACATCCTTTTTCTTAAGGGTTTTTACCTTATCGGTTACCTTGGCAATCAAATCAGTTTTGGTCAACAATAAAACCTCCTTCTAATTTAGAAAAACAAATTTACGATTTAATCATTAACTTAAAAAGTCACAGAACCCTCCTTTCGGAATTGTTTCTTTAATATAGGCACACATTATTTAAAAAGTAGGTTTTGTGGCCTTAAAATTCCGGTTTGTAAAAAAACCTGCCACAGACAGCGCCGTAGTAGGTAATTTAAATAGTTGGCAACTGGCTGTCCCCAATTTTAGGACCCTGTAGTTTTGCGTCCCTTTCTTACGAAAGGTTTGCCTTTTCCCAGGTGGTTGTAGATTTCATGAATATCTATTCTACATATCAACCGAAATTCCTGCAAATTTGTCCATAATCAAGCAATATTTTTGCGGTTTTTGCCACTTTTTTAACAAACCTGACAAACTGGTGCGTATAATTATAGGGTAGAAAATTGTTCTAATGAGGGGGAACAATGGTTGGAAATAAAGATCAACCGCCTAAGAGCCAGAACCGATAAGGATATAGTCCCCGGTATTGTAGATAAAAGTGATAATTCTCCGGGCAGGGCACTGACATTTTTTTCCGGGCTTGAAAAAAAAAAGAGAAAACATCCGGCAGGGAAGATGATGAGGCCGGAAAAATTTCCGACATAATGGGGGAACTCGATGATTTAATAGGGCTGCAGCCTGTTAAAAAGCTTGTTTATGAGATAACTGCTTTCATCGAAATTCAGAAAAGAAGGCAGCAGGAAAAATTGGTTTCAGAACCTCTTGTTCTACATATGATATTCAGAGGAAATCCCGGAACCGGGAAAACAACAGTTGCCAGAATCCTGGGACCGCTCTTTAAACACATTAGTGTCCTGTCGAAGGGCCACCTTGTGGAAGTGGAACGGGCGGACCTGGTTGGGGAATACATAGGGCATACAGCCCAGAAAACCAGGGAACAGGTAAAAAAGTCTTACGGGGGTATTTTGTTTATTGATGAAGCATATTCCCTGGCCCGGGGAGGAGAAAAAGACTTTGGCAAAGAAGCCATTGATGTTCTTGTAAAATCCATGGAAGATCACAAGGATAACCTGATTTTAATCCTGGCCGGATACAAACAGGAAATGGGTGAATTCATCAAGACAAACCCGGGGTTAAAATCAAGGTTCCCTATCCATATCGATTTTGCTGATTACAGCATCAGGGAATTAATGGAGATAGCCGATCTGATGTTAAAGAAAAGGCAGTATGCCTTATCGACATCTGCCAAAGAGTCACTGAAAAGAATCCTGGAAATCAAGACCGGTAAAGGCCACGAGCATTCCGGAAACGCTAGACTGGTCAGGAACCTAATTGAAAAAGCAATACGGCGGCAGGCTGTCAGATTGGTAAACAAAAAGGAGGCTACGAGAGACGATCTGATGCTTATAGAGGCTGAAGACATAGAAGAAGCCAGGGAACACCTGCTGAAGAACGCCTTATTGTAACAGAAGCAGGAATATTGTCTGTCTCCCGAGAATTCAAAGGATTGGACCTTCGTCAATCATGTCAGATACAGGAGTTACTCATGGCTAACAAAGTAAATGGTAATATTTCCGGTTTAAGAAATGTACAGATAGGTCGGTTGGAAAGACTTTATGATACAAAAGTGGACAAGAACGAGTTTATTTCCCATGAGGTTTTGCAGGAGATATCGAGAGTTTCCCTGGAAACCAAAAGAGAAATAGCGGTATATATAAATAGAAAAGGACAGCTGGTTGATGTCTCGGTCGGTGATAATTCGACGGTAAGCCTGGGAGAAGTTAAGGGGCGGCGGAGCAGCCGCAGGTTAAGCGGTATACGGTGCATCCACACCCATCCCGAGGGTTCAGCCACACTCAGTGATGTCGATTTGACAGCTATGGACAACCTCAATCTTGATGCGATGGCAGCAGTTGGCGTATATCATGACAGGCCATCAGAGATACATGTCGGTTTAAGAAAGAACATTCCAGTATCAACAGAAGAGTATAGTGAAAAGTGTATACTATATGGTCCGTACTCAGTTGAAGGCGTTGTCGGGAGCGACCTGATGGAAATAGTTAGGCTTATGGACCGGCAGAATTCGGCTGTTAAATCAGCTGAATATAACCGGGAGGACCAGGAAAAAGCTATCCTTATCGCCATTCAGAAGCCGGGTGAGGCTGACGAACCGATCCGGGATTCCCTCGCGGAATTGGCTCAGCTGGCCAGAACGGCAGGGGTCGATGTTTTGCACCGGAGTGTTCAGGTACGGTTGAAGCCGGATGTAGCCACATATATCGGCAAAGGAAAGGTCAACGAGGCTGGTTTGCAGGCTCAGGTACTGGGAGCAAATGTAATTATCTTTGACAATGAACTGAGCCCGGCCCAGCAGCGGAACCTTGAGGACTTAACAGGGGTAAAGATAATCGACCGGACTACTTTAATCCTGGATATATTCGCCCAGCGGGCCAAGACAATGGAAGGGAAGCTCCAGGTTGAACTTGCTCAGTTAAATTACCTGCTTCCCAGATTGACCGGCAAGGGCGTAGAGCTTTCCAGATTAGGAGGAGGTATCGGTACCAGGGGTCCTGGTGAGACCAAGTTAGAGGTAGACAGGAGGAGGATTAGAAAAAGGATTTCTGACCTCAACAAGGAATTGGAACAAGTCAAAAAAAACAGGGAACTACACAGGTTGAACAGAAAAAGCGTCCCTATTCCGATAGTTTCTCTGTGTGGATATACTAACTCCGGGAAGTCAACCCTCTTAAACAAGCTGACGAATTCCGACGTATTAGCAGAGGATAAGCTTTTTGCCACCCTTGACCCCACGACGAGAAAGCTGAAGCTGCCGGACAGCACAACGGTCCTGCTCTCTGATACTGTCGGTTTCATAAACAAAACGCCGCACCACCTTATTGCCGCCTTCCGCGCCACCCTGGAAGAAGTAATCGAATCAGATGTTCTCCTGCATGTCGTGGATACAAGCCATTGTGCCATGGCTAACCAGATGGAATCTGTGCAAAGGGTTTTGGCAGACCTGGGTGTGGCCGACAAACCAATCATTACTGTTTTTAACAAAACAGATAAAATACAAAACAATGCGGTCACTGAAAATCTTAAAAGAACGGTCCCTGACAGCGTCTTTATTTCTGCGAAAACCGGACAGGGGATCAACGACCTTTTGGATGCGCTGTCTTCTGCTGTTCCATCCACCCGGGTCAGGGGGACATATGCTATCCCTTATCACCATGCTGCAGTTGTTGCTTCGTTTTTCGACAAAGGCCAGGTAGTTGGGATGAAATACCTGCCTGACCATATATTGATCACAGCTAATCTAGATGAAAAGATGATAAATCAGGTCCAACAATTCCGTATCAGAGACGATAGTATCGGAGAGGCCAACAATGTCTGAAAATGCTCTGAGTTCAATAATAGAAGCAGTTGACAATAAAATTGGCCCGGTTTACCGGGGTCTTGAAGAAATATCTTTAGGTAATCACAAAAAGGTTCTGGATGCTTTTCACGAAGCCAGGGTCAGTGAATATCATCTTAAGGGGTCAACCGGTTACGGCTATGGAGATGCCGGCCGGGAAGCGGTAGAAAAGGTTTTCGCCTCTGTTTTCAGGGCAGAGTCCGCTCTCGTCAGGGGACAGATTGCTTCCGGGACCCATGCCATTACCCTGTGCCTGTTCGGGATTTTAAGACCGGGAGATGAGCTGCTGTTTGTTACCGGCAAACCTTATGATACCTTAGAAGAGGTCATTGGCGTAAGAGGGTCGGCGCAGGGTAATCTAAGCCAATGGGGAATTTCCTATAAACAGTTAAAACTACTGAAAGACGGCGATTTCGACGAGGACGGTATCAAGGCCGGAATCAGTGAAAAGACCAGAATTGTGATGATTCAGCGGTCAAGGGGATATGACTGGCGGTCGGCTTTTGATATTTCCAAAATAGAAAGGGTCTGCAGACTGATCAGAAGTATCAGAGATGATGTCATTATCTTTGTCGATAACTGCTACGGTGAATTTGTTGAGGAGAAAGAACCGATCGAAGTTGGGGCAGACCTGGCGGCCGGTTCCCTGATAAAAAATCCGGGAGGCGGTATTGCCCCTACCGGTGGTTATATCGTAGGTCGGGCCGAACTGGTGGATATGGCTGCCAACAGGCTGACTGCACCGGGAATAGGCGGCCGGGTTGGAGCTACGATGGATTTCAACCGTTTATTTTTACAGGGTATTTTTTTGGCTCCCCATGTTGTCTGTGAATCCTTAAAAGGAGTTGTTTTTACATCCGCATTATTCGAAAAACTTGGTTATGAAGTATCCCCAAAATATAATGACAACAGATCTGATATTATTCAGGGGATAAGGTTCCGGGATAAAGAAAAGATGGTGGCTTTCTGCCGCGGCTTGCAAAAGGGATCACCCCTTGACGGACATATCACACCTGAGCCGGCCGCGATGCCGGGGTATAGTGACCGTGTTGTCATGGCAGGCGGGACCTTCA
>Ga0265292_1001610_pt1 | contig 19182 bp, 11 predicted proteins | sample Munlanlewell296A_FD_189080 | JGI IMG/M metagenome (GOLD analysis project Ga0265292, IMG submission 189080) | Leachate microbial communities from a municipal landfill in Southern Ontario, Canada - Leachate well 296A | ecosystem: Engineered > Solid waste > Landfill > Unclassified | place: Canada... | reverse complement strand
TCTTTGGTGAAAAAACGTCCGCGACTTCGGGTTCGCCGATGGTTAACGTGCCGGTTTTATCGAAAACAACGGTGGTGACGTGGTCGGCGATTTCCAGCGTCGAGCCGTTTTTGATCAGAATTCCAAGTTCGGCGCCGCGTCCGATGCCGACCGTGACGGCTGTCGGCGTCGCCAATCCGAGTGCGCACGGGCAGGCAATCACTAAGATCGAAATGAGCGTCGTCAGCGAAAACAGCAACGTTTCGCCGATGATGAAATACCAGACCAGAAAAGCGATTGTAGCAATTGTCAATATCGTTGGAATGAACCAGGCGACCGCTTTGTCAGCCAATTGCTGAACCGGCGGTTTCGAACCTTGCGCCTGTTCGACCATGCGAATAATTTGAGCGAGAACCGTGTCTTTGCCGATTTTTGTCGCGGTGAATTTCAGGACGCCGTTTTGGTTGATCGTGCCGCCGATTACCGAATCGCCTTCTTGTTTAAAAATCGGTGTCGGTTCGCCGGAAATCATGGATTCATCGACGTAACTTTCACCGCTCAGAACTTCGCCGTCAACGGGAATTTTTTCGCCCGGCTTGACGACAACGACATCGCCGATTTGAACCGATTCGATGGCAATTTCCATTTCGACATCATTCCGGATGACTGTAGCCGTTTTCGGTTGAAGTCCCATCAGCCGTTTGATCGACGCGGACGTTTTGCCTTTCGCTTTCGATTCCAAGTATCGGCCGATTGTCAGAAACGTCGCCAGAAAAATCGCGGTTTCATAGAACATGAACTCGTGGGTTAGAATGATTTCAAAAGTCCCGAAAACGCTGGCAACAAACGCGACGCCGATGCCCATTGCGTACATCACGTCCATGTTCAGACTGCGGTTTTTCAGCGAGACAAAAGCGGCACGGAAAATCGGCAAACTGAGGAAGAAAAATACCGGCGTCGAAATCACCAATTGAAGGTAATGAATGGAAATCGGGAAATGTATATGAACGAACATCGGAATCATCAAAAGCGTTCCGGCGATCAAACCGGTCCAAATGCGAACTTTCTTGAGTCGCAGGTCTTTTACGAGGCTCTCTTCAACCGTTTTTTCCGTCTCATCGCCTTCAGCGCCGAGATACAGGTAACCGGACGATTCGATGGCTTTTTTGACTTGGGTTAAATCGAAGCGGTCGTCTCGATAGCCGATCGTCGCTTTTTCGGTGGCAAGATTGACACTCGCCTCGCTGACGCCGTCGAGCCGGCTGAGGACGTTTTCGACGGTCTTGACGCACATGGCGCAGGTCATTCCGCCAATTTTTAACGTCGCATATTTCACTTGTTCGTTTTTCATGGCGATTCCAAAATAGAATAAAATTAGAAATCAATCAAGCATTTGATACGCAACCGGATAATTTGTTACAGAGATCGATCCGGAACGTTCAAGTTGACAAACAAGGCCCATGCTGATTGAAACAGTTCTTGTTTATTTCGGCTCCGGTAAATAGACTATCCGGTATTTTTTTCAATGGAGATTGATTTATCATGAGAGTGAAATTTCGTGCATTTTTGGATTTAACGCGCGCTCACTTTGTGCCGGTATGGCCGCTGTTGTTTACGGCGGGATATTTGCTTGCCGTTGAAAATTACGGACAATTTTCGTGGACGGCATTGATTCACGTAGCGCTGATTGGTCTGTTTGGATTCGAAGCGGGAATGATTCTGAACGACGTTATCGACCATAAAATTGACGAGCGCGATGTGGAATTCGATAAACTAACAAAATACTGGAGACCGTTCGGTCAGCGTCCGATTCCGGCCGGATTGATTTCCTTTAAAACCGCCGTTTTCATCGATGCTCTGTTTTTTCTGACGACATTTATTCTGATCATGGCTCTGCCCCGACCGAACCGCTGGTACGTGCTGGCGATGATGCCGGTTTGTTATTCTCTCGAATCGTTCTATAACTTGAAAAAACGCAGAGAACGTTTGCCGCTGGCACAATTGATTGGAAGAATCGATTTCGCACTGTTTCCCGTTGTCGGCTATCTGACGGTCGGCGTCTGGGACATTCGCGCGACTCTTTTCTTTCTGTTTTTCTATCCATTGGCTCTTGCGCATCTCGGTGTTAACGATCTGGTGGATATTGTCAACGACCGCGAGCGAAAGGTCAACACGGTCACGACGATGTACGGCATCGATGGAACGATCAAATGGATCGGCGTCGCAACGGCGGTTCATCTGATCATGGCTATCGTGTTTGCCAGTTCGCTGGGAGCGATTGTGCGATATGGATTTTTAATTGGATTCGCGCTGATCTCCATTGCCAACGGTCTGATCATAACCGAAAAAACGCCTGCTTCGGCGTTGAAAGCATTGCCGCTGGTTCATGCGGCGATGCTCGTCTATATCGTTTCGATCATTTTGGACGTCGCTTTTTAACGACCGGAAAAGTCGGAATAGTTACTTTCCGGTGACAGAAGATTGTCTGGCTTTGACTATTCGCCGAAGATAAAATCCACGCGCCAATTCTTTTCATCGAATCGATAAGAAAAGCGTGTACCCAGACTGATCGACACCACAAGCAGATCGAAAAAGTGGCAATCGTTCCAGATTTCAAATCCGGCGGAAGTGTAATTTTTTTGCACGGCGTCCATTTCGCCTCTGCCGATGTCGATAAAACCGGTTGCGCGAATTCGCTTCAGATAAAACAGACTTCCAAGTGCAAAATCGGGATAAAAGAGCGGCAAGGAATATGTCAGCGCACCATGGTACAGGCGGTCGCAATCTACGACTTCATAACCTCTCGGAAACTGGATCGAACTGGCAAAACGGTAGTTGTCGGCTGATTGAACTTCGAGCGCGGCGGTGGCGCCAAGGCTGTGATGTTTCGCTAAACCGGGGAAGCGGAAAGTCGCCGTTGCACTTCCAATGCTCGCCCGAAAGTCGGAATTGAATGACGTATGCGAAGCCGACAACGAACCGGCAAATGCGTGGCGAGGATAAATGTCGCGCGGTGCAGGCGTATCGTACCGGCTGTAAGCCGTCTGAAACGAAACGGGCATGACCTTGCCGTCTAATTGTGAATCTGCGTTTTCCCGATGGTTCACGCTCAGGTATGATAAAGTAGAACCGAGTTCCAGAGATGTGTTATGATAACCGATGGACAGATCGAGCGGAATGCGGAAGCCGAGGGAAAAGCCGCGCTCATTCCAATAATCATTTTCGATTTCATTGTCATCCGTTATCGTCGAGACACGGTCGCCGTACCGGAAACCGGCGTCGATGATCGGAAAGAAACCGGCATAGCTGACGTTTGCCTCGTAGCCGACGGATTTTTCGTTGGCGTTGTAGGTCATTCCCAGCATGGCAGCGGTCGTGTTGAGCAAATCGTTCGACATCACGCCGAAAGTCGAAGCGACAGAAGAGGGGAAAAAATACCAGGTGTGAATATTCAGCGCATGCGACAATGGACGATAATCGTGGATTTCATATCGATTCTTCGGAAGTTTTTCTTCGCTGAAGAAACCGGCGCCTTGTTCCTGAGCGATCATCGGTTCGGAATAATTCAAAAGATTCCGGGAAACGGCGGAAAGCGGTTTCCAGTTCGATGAATCCAGCGACATCTCGGCGATAGAATAGCCTTTCACATTATAATCGGAGAATAGAATTTGTTTTCCATCAGGCGAAACGCATGGATAAAATGCGCCGAACTTCCGGGAAGAAATCTGGAACCGGTCGTGACTGACCGTATCGACGGCATAAAGATTATCGATTCCTGAATAAGGCGATTCATAAAGGATATATTTTTCGTAAAAAACCGGATGTTGAATATTTTCGAACGATTCCGGAAGAATGTCGGATGTCTCGCCGGTTTCCAGCGATAGAACACTCAGAGCGAGGCCTTGAAACTGTTGTCGTGTGAGGACGATTTGCTTACCGTCGCGCGAAAATGACGGATTTCTGTAGAAGTAATTTTCCGGATTCGGGAATCGCCGGAGTATTTGACCCGTCTTCGCGTCCAGTAAAACTATTACGCAGTGCCGGGTGGAGTCGAATTCGATTGCCGCGATCCGGCGACCGTCCGGTGAGACCGCCGGCGAGAAATATTTCCCTTTTTCTGTAATCATCGAGTATTGTCGTGTGTTCAAATCAAATGTGTAGATGTCGGAATACACATCATTTGCCCAGCGCGGATGTGGACCTTCCTCGCTCCAGGCGACGATATTCCCGCCGTAACTGGTTCTTCCGCTCGTTTCGATCTGACAGATATTTTCTTCTCTGCCGTCGGGAAAAACAGCGACAAGCGTCGCGGGATCGGCCAATCCGTATTTGACGGCCAGAATCGATCCATCACCGCGATAGACCGGATAAATATAATTTGTCCAAACCTCTGGAACTGTACCGGTGAGTATCGTCGCTTCAGTGATCGGCGTTTCCGCTAATTGTTTTTGCCAAAGCGACGTCAGGTCGTTCATCGCGGCGTCGTAAATTGCGCCGGTCTTTTTACCGGTGACTTTTTTTACCGATCGGGAAAACGCAAAAGGATTATAACTGCGTTTGGCTGTCAGATCGAGAATCCGGCTCCATGCGTCTCCGCCAAAATTCCTTCGGACGTATGTCGTCATGAAATAACCCAGCCGGTAGTGATTGGGATAATAATCTTTGTAAGAACGCATGAAAGCTTTGTGATACGGTGTGCGGATTCCGGACAAAAGATTGGCGCGAATCTCCATGCCAAAAGAAGGCGCTCGTCCTCTGCCGGATTCAGTCAGGGCTGTTTCGACTCCGACGGCGTCTCCTTCGAAAAACCAGAACGGGACGGAGAAGAACTGCATCCCAAGCAAAGCGAGATTGCCGCCGAAAACGTATGCGATGCGATTGAATCCGCGGTTGTTTTTATCCATTTGAACCATGTGGCGTCCCTCATGAATCGCCAGTAGATCATAGAAATCGATCGGCAATCCAATCTCGTTATCCTGCCCTGGTGTTGCATACCATTCGCTTTTTTTAGGGATGAGATTGGCATAACCATTGGTCGCGGCGTTTCGACTGTTCAGAACGATCGGCCATTTATCGGGCGTGGCATTCAGCGTTTTTCCGATTGACGGATAAAGATATTCCAGATTGTTCGCCACGCGCTCGGCGTCGGTCGATATTTCCGATGGAAAAATGATGCGGTAATGCGCCGTGTGAATGATTTTCCAATCGACTCCCGGCGCGAATTGATTGTTATCGATGATTTGAGCGAGAAGAATGACAGGCGAGCAGATCAATGCCGCTATTACCGAACGATTCATTTGTCTTTTTTCCCTTCGTTGAATGGGTCGAACATCACCGGAATTTAAACCGATTTCCATTCGCTTTCAAACGATTCGTCGCCGCGGCGTTTTTTGCTGATGAAATTTTTGGATCGCGGCTAGTGGTTACCGATCGGACTTATGTCCCCGCGCCGAAGTTCGTTTTAATGGCAAAAATTCCGAACAAAACCATGAACCTGCCAAAACATTGCGGACATTCGTAATATCGGGTAAAAATCAGAAATCGCATCCAGATCGGGCGCGGAATCCGCCGAACCTCTTCCGATTGACAATAGGGACACCAGTCGCCACGATTCATCTGCATATCGTCTATTCGTCTCCCGGTTTGCTAAATATCGACGCCGACGAGAATGGAAAAGACGCGATGTTTGACGTTGTCCATACTTTCGGATTTTTGATGAAACGGCGTAATTCCAAGGTCGTACCGCACTTCGCCGACCAAATAATGTCCCATCAGGGGATAATCGAGTCCGGCGCCTAAGATCAGTCCAAGATTTATAAATTTCGCATGTCCCATATCGCCTTCATCCTCGACCGTTCCCGAACCGGTAAGGCTTGCCCATTGCTGATGCGCCTGAGTGTAACTGAAATTTTTCTCGGCATAACCGAGTTTTTCCTTCTCCGGTTTTTCCGGAAAACCATTGACGGTCGGCAACGTCGAACCGCATCCGGTTAATAACACACAAATAATCAGAACAAAAACCAGGGTCAAATACTTTTTCATTTTTTCGCCTCCTTGATGTTGGTTGAATTGATTATTCTGAGTCTGGTTGACGTTCTGATAATCCGTAAAGTCATCATATAATTTGCATTAATTTATTGCATAACTATTCATTTGTCAATTGGAATTTCATGGATCGGTGAAGTCCCAAAGCCGCGCAATCCCAATTAATCAAATCTACCTAATCAACCTAATCTGCTTATTTAACCAGTAAACATTTCCTCGTTTGAGTGATTCCGCCCGCCGTAAGACGGATCAGGTAAATGCCAGACGGAACGTCATTGGCGTTCCAACGAACGGAATAACTTCCAGCGATTTGCCGACCGGCGACGATCTGTTCAACGAATTTGCCCGCAACGTCGTAAACGGACAGATTAACTGTTTCATCACCTGGAATCTGGTATGAGATCGTCGTCGAGGAGTTGAATGGATTTGGGAAATTCTGATGCAGAGTCACTTCAACCGGAACATCAATCCTTTCAGGCGCAATGCGAACCCATTCCGTCGGAATGAAATATTTTCCATCCAGAAATTCGGCGTTGACGACATTGCCTTTGGGATCGGAGAGAATTGAATTCGTCAAATGAATGAACTGCGTGGCGATCGGCGTCGCTGTCTCCGAAAAACAGAGGTCCAAAATCGCACCCGGTCCGGCTGAAATCGAATCTCCTGCCGGGCTGTAAATCAGCATGATGACTTTTCCCGGTGAATTTTCGGAATAGGTAACGGTCATCGTCTGAATTCTGCTTCCGGTTTTCACAGAGTCGAATGTCAGAACCTCTGAGTCGTACGAAAAAGCGAATTGGATTCCTCCGAGAGCGGATTTCGCATACAAATCGACAGGTAATCTCGATCGACCGTTCCGGATTCGTATCGCGTTGGAATTGTCAGGAAAGAGGTAGCCGTCTCCGGATGCCGAATGAATCTGGTTGCCATTTTTATCTGACAAAACCAAATCGGCAATTTCCAGCGGGACCGCCGCGTATAAAGGGCAAATTTCCGTCATATCGATTTCCAGCACTTCTTCGGTTCCGGCGGAAATCGCATTCCCGGAAAGACTTGTCGCCATCACGATGACATTTCCCGGACTGATTTCATTGTAAAATATACTGAACTCGCTCAGTCGGTTGACGGCGCGAATCGTATCGACTTCGACATCTGTCGAATTGAAACGCAGGGTAAACTGGATGCCGCCGAGTTCCGTCTCGCTGGAAAGAACGATTCCGAAATGATAAAGAGAATCTCTCCACTTGTATCCATCCCTGATCCAGACGAAATCGTATTGTGCAAATACGGGCGTGATGGCTATTAACAGGACGCCGATCGTCAACATCTTTTTCACGAGTCGGTTTTTCCTTTGGTAGTTTGATTTCATCATCGTCACCCTATTTCAACAACGTCACTTTTTCGAGTTTGGAGAAGGAACCCGCTTTGAAGCGCAGGAAATAGATACCGCTCGCGATTGCCACGCCGTCGTCGTTCTTTGAATCCCAGACAAGGCTGTAAGAGCCGGCCGGTTGTGTTTGGTCGATGAGCGTTCGAACACGCTGTCCCATCAGGTTATACAATTGAATCGTAACCCGGCCATCTTTCGGAAGATCGTACCGGATATTTGTCTGAGCATTGAACGGATTCGGAAAACATGGGTGCAACGCAAACTTATCGGGAAGAACGGAAACCTGAGAAGTCCGGTTGCCGATCCCGAGTGTTTGCGACTGGCCGGATTCGTCAGAGACGACGAAATTGACAAGGCCGATCGAAGGTGGTTGATCGTCGCCGGCGTTCAGCATTTCAAATCGAAAGTCCGGCAAATCCGATGTCTGGACCGAGCCGCCTTTCGGATCGTAAAGCACGTAAATGACTTTTCCGGATTCTGTTGTACGAAACATGGAGACTAATTTGGAATCGTTGTCTTTGAAAACCGGCGAGAGCGGTCTCATATGATCTGGATCGTAGGATAATTCAATTTGGAAACCGGAAAGCGTGCAATTCGGCTCGATTGTAACCGGTAAAGTGACGATGTTGTCGGTTGAGTAGGCTTTTTCCGGCAGGCATAGCGTGACTGCTTCCGAAGTTGTCGTTTTAGCAAGAGATTTCGAGCGTCCGAGCGTCTTGTTGATGATTCCCACGACGTCGGCGACATTTAAATAGAGATCGTTGTTGACGTCCGCCGCGTATTCCTGTTCTCCGGAAAGCGCAGCGATTGAAAGAATATGGTTGATCAGTGTAACGACATCGGCGATGTTAACCGATTTGTCATCATTGACATCGCCTTTGGCTATATCGAAATGCGAAGGGGCGGTCGTTGTGAAAGAAAAGACATCGTTTGCCGTATTGATGTTGCTGGCATAGACCTGAACTTCTAAAGGGCCCTGTAAATATGGGTGAGCGGCGCTCCTCATACCTAATCCGCCGGCATACATGACATTATTATAGGTGCCGTCTAACGATTCGTCCAAGTAGGAAGTGTACTGCTCATCGTAAGTTTCATTCAGAATGAACAGGTATTCACGACCGCCTAAAGCGCCAAAAACATGATCGTCGCCCCAACCCAAATCCCAAATGAGATTGGCGGCTCCATCACGTCCTGCACGCGGTTCCTCGACGAAGGCAACCTTCAATTGGCGATTATTTTCCGTATCCCATACTGTGAACGGAACATCGCCTAAAGTCGGTTGTGGAGCGTAAGTCGGCCTCCAGTAAACAACTGCTTTCTGCCAACGATCGGGATAGGCGGCTTTGCTGACCGCCATTAAAGCGGCGGTAGTTGAATCCGGTTGAGGCCAACTTGGTACACCAGCGAACCTAATCTCGATATCGACGTATCCATCAGGCGCGACATCGCTTCCGAAGAACGAGAAACCATTACCAAAGGCGCCACCCATGGTTTCAAGTCCCCAGTTTACCGGCCAGCTGAACCAACGATTGGCACTATTTGTCACCGTATATCCCATGTGACCGGGATAGTCGCCATACGGGCCAGGAATTTTCAAATTGATGCCCGGATCCGGTCCCTGAACTTTGACTAAAATTCCATCCACGACCATATAAGCATCGTCTCCGGTTTGGTTGGTCTGATTACTAAGAACAGTAATTCCGTCGGTGACATTGACCAGATTCCATGTCTGATCGGCGTTGAATGTGACGTTATAAGCGCCGCCGGTCACAGCGGACGGATCGATGACTTCGATCGTCACTTTCCCGTCGCTGACCCCAGAAATGTGCCGAGCCGTGTCGGCGGCTACCGTTGATAAATCCGTTCCGTTGATCGGACCAATGGGTCTAACCTTTTGAATGACGACATTGCTGGTGATAATCGATGGAGAGCCGAATTCAAGATAACCTTGTGCCACGACGCCGAAGTAATATTCCTTATTATCGATTAGAGGCGCTCCAATTTCATCGACTTTTGGATTGTTGTTCGTCAGGATGTGAAGATAACGCTGTTTGGAATATGGCACGGCATCGGCATTTTTCCCGATGTTCCAGGAGTCCACTTTCACGGGATTATTTCCGGTGGCGTCGCTGTATTGATAAACCGTATAACCATAAAAATTATATGTCGAATCATCGACGACCTTGATCGTGTTATCGATAATGACCGTGTTGCCAAACATAGCTGCGGCTAAAAAATCGACAGATTCATAGGGACTTCCGTCGTCGTTATATTCCGGGTGGTCGTTCCATGTCAAGACGATTTCGTTGGGTAATCCATTCGCCGTGACGGACGGAGCATCCGGAGGTTTGACGATCTGAAAATCCACGTCATGTGCGGTCTGCCCCATCTTGTCAATATTTTTTAATGCCGTCACGCTGTTCAGGTTATTAAATCCGTTGGCGACCATGACGACGGCGACGATTTCCTGAACGCCGGATTCACCAAATGTGGCAATCCCGTCGCCATTAGAATCGACCCACGGTTCCATCGTAAAAGGTCCTGTGGTCATCATAAAACGGCGGTCTGCCGGGTTGGAGTCCAACCAGCCGTTTGCCGTTTCCGGATCGCCGGAAAACATGAACTTCGTAGGCGGATTTGCCGGATTGGTACCTGTTCCACCTTCTGTAATCGGCGTGCCATCTCTCCAGAAACCGCTCATGTAGTTGTACACATCCATGCCGGAACTTGGATTTCCTTGCGGAGTATCGTTGTTATTGTAGAAAATGAACGATGTCATTTTCAACATCTTGCTATTCTGAAAAATCCTCCCATCCGGCAGGGTAACGACATTGCCGCTCGAAGGAACGATAGGTCCTTGCAGAAAATCGATCCCGGCCGCTGGCGGCGCTCCACCATAATTCTGGTCGTTATCGGTTGCATTGTAGCAGTAACCGAGACCTAAGGTCGAATCGCAACCGACAAGATCATCGTGTGCACCTCCGAGATCGGGATCGGACCAGATGGAAAAATACGTGTCGTCCCAGTTCTTTCCGCTTTTATTGACGATTAACCACTTCACAAAGATCATATCGCCCAGTGCGTCTGGGCGGTTATATGCCCATGCGGTTTGATGGACTTCAGCATTCAGTTTTCCGGTTCCGTACTGGGAATGATCAGTCAGGTCATTCCAGACACTGTATATCATCTGGTCACCTGTCATTATTGGTTGACCGTTAGTGCTCATCGGCGCGCCCTGATCGGCAGGCCAGTTGATCCAGTCGCCATTACCGTCCGATAACAGTTGATACCACCGGTATTTCGGCGCTGATGCATCGTCGGCGAGATCGGTTGAAAGAATCAGACCGGGCTGAAATTCCGTCGCAGAATGCTGAACACCGGCGACGCGAATATCACCATCAATTTTCGCGCCGATAAATTGTCCGGCGGCGAAGATTGGACTGAGTCCGGAACCTTTCGGCCATTCAAGGCCCCAGTCACCCAGAACGTTATCATAGAGCCATGTGCCGTTGTTCCGGAAGACGCCGTTCATTCGGTTACAGTTCATCCATACATCGCTAACCGTTGTAGCTTTTTGAAGAGCCTTACTCCGATTTTTATCGGATGGCGATTGAATCGATTCGTTTCCGAGAGCAGTGCAGATAACAGAAAAGACGAACAGAATTGCCAAAGACTTATTCATTAATCTGTAGATTTTCATGACCTCTTCCTCCTGAAAAATTTCTTTTTTGAAAAAACAGAATTTCTGTGCTGTAGATTTAATTCTCAATTTCAATTCCAATATATAGCTGGAATATTTTATTGTCAATAGCCGTAATGAGAAAAAGTCCGATATGTGGACATATATACATTTTGTTAGTGAGAGTTAGTTTGTCTTTGTTGTGAAACAAAAATCTTTCTCTTTCCGGTTATTCTTTGCAATTTTCGGCGTGTTTCGTATAACCAACAGGAGATGGAAAAAATGTTCAGATTACCACGACCGTTAAAAGTCGGCGATACGATCGGTATCATTGCTCCGGCGAGCGCCGCTAAACGGGATAGTCTTCAAAAAGGGATTCAATATCTTAAATCTCAAGGCTTCAAAGTCAAAACCGCGATAAATCTCAGCCGGGGGAAATTTTACCTCGCCGGTTCGGACGAAAGCCGAATCGAATCGCTCGAGGCTTTTTTCCTCGATCCGGCGATTGACGGAATCATCTGCGCGCGCGGCGGTTACGGAGTCATGAGGATCATCGATAAAATCGGCTATGATAAGCTGGCCGAGATTCCGCCTAAAGTGTTCGTCGGCTATTCCGACATCACAGCCTTACAAATGGCTTTGCTGAGCAAACTCGGCTGGATCACCTATTCCGGTCCGATGGTCGCATCCGATATGGGAAAAGAGTTCGATCCTTTTTCGGAAAACTGGTTGTGGAGAATGGTAATGGCACATCCATATCCGATCGAGTTGAAGAATCCGCCGGATCGGCCGTTGACTGTTTTTCGCGAAGGCATCGCCGAGGGAAAACTCATCGGCGGCTGTTTTTCGCTGATTACGCCGCTTTTGGGAACCTCCTATCTTCCACTGCTGAAGGACGCGATTTTGGTCATCGAAGACATCGATGAAAAAACCTATCATCTCGATAAACTGTTTCAGATTGCCCGACTGCACGGCGTTTTCGATCAGATCGCCGGGCTCATCGTCGGCGATTTCGTGGATTGTCTGCCAAAGAATCCCGCCAAGTGCTTTACCGTCGAGGACTTTCTAAGAGATTTCGTCGGACAGTATAAATTCCCGGTCATCACCAATTTTGCCTACGGACACATCAAGCGGCGTTTTACGTTGCCATTAGGAATACGCGTGAAGATCGAAACGAATCCCGCAAAGGTGACGTTGCTGGGGAATTGACAAATCTCTGGCACGTTTCTTGTCTTTAATAAATTAAGTTTTTTGGAGACGAATACGCCGAATCAGACGGATGGAATGCCGAACGCAGGATTACAAATTTCTCAAAAAATAAAAACCGGAAACCAGATATGAAAAAAAATCCCGTCGTCACGATCAATGAAAAATGGTGCAAGAGTTGCGGCATTTGCGTCCATTTCTGCCCGAAGAAAGTGCTGGAAATGGGGCAATTCAATGCCGTCGTCGTACACCCGGAGCAGTGCATCGGGTGCCGGATGTGCGAAAATCTTTGCCCGGATTTTGCCGTCACCGTCGTGATCGAAGAAGAGACCAAATAAGATGAATTGGAGCAATCGTGGATAATCAAAAACCAAATATACGGATGATGCAGGGAAACAGCGCCTGTGCGGAGGGCGCTATCGCCGCGGGTTGTCGTTTCTTTGCAGGCTATCCGATCACGCCGTCTTCGGAAATTGCCGAAGATTTGGCGACAAAACTGCCCGCGATCGGCGGCAGTTTTATCCAAATGGAAGACGAAATTGCGGCGATGGGCGCTGTCATCGGCGCTTCCCTGACAGGCGTCAAATCTCTGACGGCAACCAGCGGCCCGGGCTTTTCGCTAAAGCAGGAAAATATCGGTTTTGCAGCGATGGCGGAAGTTCCCGTCGTCATCGTCAATGTGATGCGCGGCGGGCCGAGCACCGGATTGCCGACGCATACGTCGCAGGCGGACGTGATGCAGGCGCGATGGGGAACGCACGGCGATCACGAAATCATCGCGCTTTGTCCGGCATCTGTCAGGGAAATGTTCGATATGACGGTCAAGGCGTTCAATTTTTCGGAAAAATTCCGTACGCCGGTCATTCTTTTGCCCGATGAAATCGTCGCGCACCTGAACGAAAAAGTCGAACTGCCGGATTACGCTTCGCTGGAAATCGTCAACCGGAGCAAGCCGACCGTTCCGCCGGAAAAATATCTGCCTTACGAAATGGTTGAATCGGATGTTCCGCCGATGGCATTTTTCGGCGAAGGCTACCGCTATCACGTCACCGGATTGGCGCACGACGAGACGGGATTCCCGACAAACGATCCGGAGAAAGTGGAAGAACAAGTTCGGCGAATCAACCGGAAAATCGAGCGTTACCGCGACGAAATCGTCGAAGTGGAAGAACTGCTGACAGACGATATGGATGTTTTGGTTGTCGCTTACGGTTCGACCGCGCGAAGTGCCAAACGCGCCGTTATGATCGCCCGGGAAAACGGAATCAAAGCCGGACTTCTGCGGCTGAAAACGCTCTGGCCGTTTCCCGACAAAGAGATCGAAAAAATCTACCGGCGCGCTAACAAGATCGTCGTTCCGGAAATGAATCTCGGACAAATCGCTCATGAAGTCGAATGGGCGACCCGCCGGGAAAAACCGGTCGTCCGCATCAACCGGGTCAATGGCGAGCCGCTGACGCCGAAAGAAATCTTTGAAGGAATTAAAGGCTGATTATGGACTATTTACATTATTTGCGAAAAGATAAAATGCCGCATATTTGGTGCGACGGTTGCGGCAACGGCATCATCCTCAAATCGATCCTGCGCGTCATCGACAAACTCGGCTGGAATAAAGACGAGATCGCACTGATCTCCGGCATCGGTTGCTCCAGCCGAACGCCCGGCTACGTCGATTTCAACACACTTCACACGACGCACGGACGGGCGCTGGCTTTTGCCACCGGCTTGAAAATCGCCAAACCGAATCTGCATGTCATCGTCGTTAGCGGTGACGGCGACGCGACGGCAATCGGCGGGAATCATTTCATCCACGCCTGCCGCAGGAACATCGACATCTCGATGGTGATCTTTAACAACAATATTTACGGGATGACAGGCGGACAGGTTTCGCCGACGACGCCGACGGATAAAAAAGCATCGACGACGCCCTATGGAAATCCCGACGCGCCGTTCGACATCAGCCGATTGGCGCAGGCCGCGGGAGCGGCGTTTGTCGCTCGGACGACCGTTCAGCAATTTGCGCGTATGGACAAATTCATCGAAATGGCGTTCACGCACAAAGGCTTTTCCATCGTGGAAGTGCTCACGCCATGCCCAACCTCTTACGGAAGAAGAAACAAAGAAGGAAACGGTGTGACGATGCTGGAATATCAGAAGCAAAATGCTGTCACGATCGAACGCGCCGCCCAACTTTCACCGGAAGAATTACAGAGCAAACTCGTCACTGGCATTTTCGTGGATCGCGACCAACCGACCTATCTGGAGCGATACGGCAACGTCAGAGACAAGGCGCAGAAAGCAATCCCACAGGTTCGGGACGGAGAAAACCATGCCATTCAGATATGAAATCAGACTCAGCGGTTCCGGCGGACAAGGACTTATTTTAGTCGGAAAAGTGCTCGCCGAGGCCGCTGCTATTTACGACGGATTAAACGCGACGCAGAGTCAATCGTACGGACCGGAAGCCAGAGGCGGAGCCAGCCGGAGCGAGGTCATCATTTCCGACGGCGACATCGACTATCCCAAAGCCGAAGACATCGATCTGCTTCTCGCTTTGACACAGGAAGCCTGCGATAAATATGTTGGCGATTTGAAAGAAACCGGCGTTCTCATCGTCGATTCTCAAATGGTCACAAAACCGCCGAAAGGCAACTACAAAGTCGTTTCGCTTCCGATCATTCAGTCAGCCGTCGAACGTCTCGGCAAATACATGGTCTCGAACATCATCGCGCTGGGAATCATCTCCAAAATTTCCGGAATCGTCTCGGAAGACGCCGTTCTCCATGCGATTCGCGCCCGTGTTCCGAAAGGAACCGAAGACCTGAACATTCAGGCATATAATACAGGCGTCGAACTCGCCCGGAAGTGGCTCGACGAACATCCCGAAACCCGATAACCGTTTCATCAAAACCGGTGAGCACGATATCCGATCGCTCTGTTTCTGACCTTCTTGCAAGAGCGTCGGCGCTCGGCAATCATCATCTGAAACACATTTTCAACATCGAGCGGAATTTCGATTCTCTCGCCTCGATGATTGAAAAGAACGGACTTATCGACCAGTTCCGGCTCGGCGGTTTGTCGCCGAATCCCGCGCGGGAAATGAAACTGATCGTCGATTGCGCCGACGAACGGTCGAAAACGCTGGAAATGCTCGGCTGTTATTTTTCGCTTCAATTCCTTTTCATGAACATCAAGGCGCTCGACATTCTGCAAATGGACTTGTTCGAAGTGCCCAATAGGTACGATGTTTTTCGCTCGTTCGTTATTCGTACCGGCAACGATTTTCGGCTCCTGTCCGGCGCCTACATGACGACGTTGATGGATATTTTCCTGCCGCAGAAAAAACGCCCCGATTTTGTCGTCTGTGGCGTCGGCACGCGCGTCGATCAGGATGACATCGACATGGGCGTGATAGACGCCGGACCCAAAGATCGTGAAATCCTGACGGCGGCTTTTGGAGCGTTGAATACCGAAATGCTGAAATATGCCTGCGCGCTTCATTTCCATCTTTCCGAACATGTCGGCATCAAACGCGGCTACTCGGCTTCGGTTGAGGAATATCATTTGCTTCTCGACGAGCAGATTCAGGACGTCGTCATTCTCAGTGAAATGCTCAACGCCGTTCCGATTCTTGGAAACAATCGGCTGTTCAACCGGTTTGACCGGGAAATTCTCGGTCGGTACTATTTTCGTAAAGGAAAAGACAACAAATATCACGAAGGATTTTTGCGCGGACTACTCGGCGAAATCCGTGACCTGATGACTAACGAACCGCCGGAATCGACGCTGAATCCCAAACGCGATGCGCTGAGAATGCTCAAGGCAACGCTTTTTGCCCAACGAACCGCCAAAGGAATTCGCGGACACACGTCGCTCGAGGTGCTCGGAAGCCTGATGATTGAAGACCGGGACAATCATGAAAATTATCAGCGCGTTTATCAGGCGCTGACATTTTTTGAGACTTTCCGGTTTTTGTATATGCTGTATGTAGTCCAGGAAGAGGAGATTTCATTCGAATCGGATGAGAATTCCGAAAATCTTAGAAAAGTCGCCTTTGCCATGGGATACGAGGATAAAACATATGTTAACGCGCAAGCGCAGTTGATGGTGCAATACCGCGATCATCAGCGAATCGCGCGGACCGGCGTCGAAAATCTCATTCGGGAGATCACGCGTCACCTTGATTGCATTACTGTATTTTTCCCTATGACGCATCCCAAACTCGACGGCGGTTATCGCGGCAATATTGCGGTGGATTTTCTGAAAACATCGCGGTTTTTCCGAGGAACACGGTTCTGGGAAGACATTCATTTTTGGATGGACAAAGACGACGAGTCGATGCTGAGCCGGTTTGTGAACGATTTTTTATCTCTGCCGTCTGCCAAACAGAAAGCGCTTGTCCGGTCTTATATTCATTGGAGCAACCAGACGCCATATCCGATTTTGGCGTTGATCACGATCCTGCTCAACCATCGTCCGCAGTTGGCGAAAACGCCGCTTTTCCGCGATCTGACCGACGGTTATATCCACAGTTTGGACGACACACTTCAGACCGTGACGCGCCTGAGCCAGATCGTCAATTACGCGCCGCAGAGGCTGAACGATTTCATCGCCAATTTATCCGAGGAGCATCTGAAAAGATTCGCGGAAATCGTTCGAAATCCGATCTGGCCGGCCGACGTCGAGAAATCCCGGCAGGCGCTGGATTCGCTTTGCCGGATGTATCTGCGGAGCAGTTATTATTTCAAGCGGTTCATTCATCGCGTCTTCCGGAATTATTCCCATTTCATCGGCTATCTGAACCGCGAGGGCGAAGTCCGGAATTTGGCCGACGGATTGTATCGAAGTTTGGACAACATCGATACACTCTGGGAAAAGCTCGATACGTTGGGCGATTATTACGATTTCGAATTTATGCGGCTTGGTGTCAGCCTGATCGACGGCACATCTTTGGAAGAGATCAATCGGGAATTCACGCTGGTTTCAGATATTTATATTAAACGGTTGTTCGACTACTGCCGCGAAGAAGCGGCGAACGAAATGAGGAAACCGGCGCCAAAAACGCAGGATATTCTGGCCATTTTTACCGCAGGCGGACATGCGCGAAGTCAGGCATTTGACGATGATTACGACCTGATCATTCTTCTCGATTCCGACGACCCGGAAATTCTGGAATTCTGTGACCGCATTATTCTGAAAATGAACAAGCGCATCATCCGGCGGTCGATCATGCCGCATTACCGGTTCGCCGACCGATTCAAACATTACGTCACGACATTCGGAAATATCCGGGAATTCTTCGATCATCCGGACGATCACGCTTTTATCGATAAATCGCAATTGCTCGGCGCGCGGATGATTGTCGGGACAACGCATTTCTACGATACTTTCATTCGGGAAATTATCCGGCCGTACATCTTTTCGCAAAAGGAAGAATATACCCGGCATCTTCAGTCAGAGATTGCTTCCCGGCAGACGAATGCATTCGATCGACAGGCAATCGACGTCAAGGAATCGCCCGGCGGACTACGCGATACGGAAAACTTTCTCTTCATTCTGAAAGCGCGGTTCGAGATCGGCAGTCCAATCTCGGCGACATTGATCGATCGATTATCGAAATTTCTTCCTTCCGAAAAAAGTCTGAAGATGAAAGCCCTGTTCCATGATTATCTGTTTCTCAAGCATGTGCGCGATCTGTACCGGCTAATGGTTTCCGATGACGATCGTCTACAAAAAATCTATCTGACGGTCATCTGCCCATCGCTTGCCAAATCTTATCGAACCGACGTAATGACAGGCGAGCAACTGTTCGACCGAATTCAAACCATTCTTCGGCAAAATGCCGACGGCATCGCGGAGGTTTTAGCGGTGAATGGCGATCGGGTTAATTGGGTAGATTAGGTAGATTAGGTAGATTAGGTAGATTAGGTAGATTAGGTTGATTGGGTTGATTGGGTTAAATAGGTTGAATGGGATTTGTCAGCTTCTGGTTTGTCTCTTAGAAGATGGTCTTAAAAAAATAAAAACCGGCCGTTCCGTTCGGAAACGATCGGCTGAAGATTGTAAAACGAGATTACAGGTTGGTAATCTTCAGTTCGACGAGAATGTCGATCGTCTCTTCCGGCTGAATCCGGATAGGAAACCACGGTATGATGACCGAACTCTGATAAACGCGCTCGAATCCCGCCTCGGAAAGCGAAACGGTCTCGATTGGAAACCGCCAGAAATCGACGGGAATTTGCGTCGTGATTTCCGCCTTGAATTTATCCCACTCATTGACGACGCCCAGCGTTTGGATGCCGGGCTCGATGCCGATGGAATTCAACGTGCCGGGTTCGAGTTTCTTCTCGCCGGAAATATAGTAACGATCCGGTGAATCACCGCCCAGTAAAGCGAAATTGAACTCGGGACCGAACCGGAATACGTTCTCACGATCGCCGGTGTTTGTCAGATGATACGCAACGTTGAGCGACGACTTTCTGAAAGTCACGACTTTTTTGATCGAGAATTTCTGCCAGTTGACCCAGCCGTCGCGAGAAAAGACGACGTTTTTCTTTTTCTCGTCAATCGTCGCGTCGTATTTCCCGCCGAGAAAATCGCTGTCTTCGTAATATTCACCGTTCCGGAACTGGTCGAGACTGACCGCCGGATGGATGATATGATCGACGAGATTTTTCCGCGGGTGGAAATCGTACTTTAGATATTTTTCCAGACCTTTTTCCTTGGAAAGAACGAGGTCGTGAATGCTTCCCGCTGTGTTGGAATTCTCTTCCTGATCCGCGAGGAAAACTTTCCGGTGGTACGATTCGCGGTAACGGCGGATATTGTTCAGCAGGTTGAAGGATTTGTCGAACAGCGACAGCTCTTCCATAACGGCGCCGCG
>Ga0265292_1001609_pt1 | contig 19195 bp, 27 predicted proteins | sample Munlanlewell296A_FD_189080 | JGI IMG/M metagenome (GOLD analysis project Ga0265292, IMG submission 189080) | Leachate microbial communities from a municipal landfill in Southern Ontario, Canada - Leachate well 296A | ecosystem: Engineered > Solid waste > Landfill > Unclassified | place: Canada... | reverse complement strand
TTTTGTGGAGAGCAATTAAATGGTTTATGAGATTAATTTTTGAAGGGGTTAGTGAACAACAAATCATTAAAAAATAACCCCCTCTACAAGCTTTTAGTTTTTCTATCACAACAATCATTATAAATAGAAATTTCTAAAATATTTTATGGGATTAGAAAGTATACAAAAAGATGTAGATAAATGGGCTTTACAATTTGATCCTTCTTACTGGCCAGCATTAGAACAATATGCTCAGCTTAATGAAGAAGTGGGGGAATTAGGCAGGCTTTTGCTTCATAAATATGGTCATAAAAAATTAAAAGAAAATGAAAAAGAAAGTTCTTTAGGAGGAGAGTTAGTAGATGCTCTTTTTCCAATAATCTGTATTGCAAATAGAGAGGGAATAAATCTTCAAGAAGCATGGGATAAAATGATAGAAGAAAGATTATACAAAAGAGATAATAAAAGATATAAAAGAAAATAGAATTATATAAATTTAACAAAAAGTTATCTCAGTAAAATCATATAATGTTATTATAACCCCCAACTTTGTTAATACTGTATCTTAATTTAATCCAATAAAGATAGTTAAATATAATTAAACTTTCAAAAGGCAAATTAAGTCATTATAATAAAAGCACATAATTATCGCCCAAGCCATTAACCTTTTTTAACTATTAATTAATATTAAAACGACTGTTACAGCTAATTAAATCCCCTCAAAAAATAGAAACAAAAACCTTATCTATCAATTATCTGCGCTTTTCCGCCATCAACCAATACCTTTGCAATTTCTTTTGGAATATTAGCAATATCCCCTTTTGAATAAGGACCCATTTTATCTCCATCCATACCTAAAAATTCTTCAACATTTTCTATAAAAACAACCAAATCATTATTCTTTGTTGATTCGCTTTTATTTCCATTGAGAGATTCATTCAATTTTTTTTCAGATATAGCCATACAATTCATTAATTCCTCAAATAGTTCTTTTTCTATAGCAAGCATATTTTCAAAGTCCTGCTTTGAAATTCCTGTCTCTGTTGCAATAAGAACAAGGTTCAATATTTTCTTTCTCCTTCTTATTATCAATTCCTTAAAAAGAGTTGTTGCATTCTCCAACTGCTTTTTTGTCTTCATTATAACATCTGAAAAATCTTCACTATCTTTAGAAGCGATTTCTTTCTTATCTTTTATGTATTTGGCAACTTCCGATATGAAGTTCTTTGGAATTGATTGAAGTTGTTCTGAATATCTCTCTTTTCGAGCAGATTCATAAATATCATTGTATGTAATCATTCAAACGAAAAACAACCAGCGTTTTTAATAATTGTTATAATTTAGGAAATGATTAAAAATTGTTTTTTGCTTTAAAAATAAGAATTAAAAATATTACAATAACTTTAACTTAAAACCTTGATAATATATATCTGCTTTGTTAATCTTAACATCTTCGGGATTTTCTGAATTATATATTGCAAAGCTTTGCTTATATCTTTTTTCCCAATAAAGTTCAATTTGAGCAGCTGTAAAGACGCTTCCGTCAGGGAAAACTATAGAATCGCTTACATCTACTCTCTCAGGATTATTTCTATCTGCAAGCATTCCAAATCCTTCATCTTCTAATTTTTGGCAATGAGCAACTGCAGACATATCTGAAGGCTGAACTTCTTTCAGATTATAAGCCCATCTTATTTTTTTAACTAAATCGCTATCTTTCTTACTCATTCTACAAATCAATTACTCCATCTTTTGTGAGTGCAGCAAATCTTATTCCCACGGGGATATTTATCAATGCAGAAATTAAAGCCATATGTTCTTTGCCATCTCCAGAAGCTATGCTCAAGGCAACTTCCATCCCGTTTATCTTATTCTTAAGTTTATTAGAAAATTCTTCTCTCAATTCTTTTATTTTAGCTTGCAAATTTATCTTTATGAATTCAAATTTCTTTTCATGAGTAAATCCTGTTCCAAATTCATCTCCAAGAATTATTATATTATCCCATTCTCCATGTTTCATCAATCCAGAAACCTGCCCCCATGTTCCCTTCCCTGTTGATAATAAAGCTACGAGTTCCATTTTATTTCTTATCTCCCTTTTGTCTCTCTACATCTTGGTATTCTAACTGAAAAGGGTTATCTGTTTGATATTGTTTTAACCAATCAGAATCTTTTTGTGATTTCTCTTCTTTTACATCTATTTTTTTTAGAATCCTTTCCAAGTCTCTTTTGTTATTCTCTTCTGAAATTATTTTCTTTTTCGATTCCTTAATTTTATACTCAATACATTCTTTTATCTTTGAACTCACATTTTTCATTAATTCTTCAAGGGATTCGCACTTTTCACAGAATACCCCTATCTTATCATTTTTTGCATAGTATTTTCCACTAATAGATTTATCATAACTGGTAGCTTCAATTAATTCTACTTTCCCTAAAAAAGGAAGATTATATTCTTTTACTAAAAAACTCATTTTAATGTAATCTATATTCCCCCGATTCTATCTTCATAAAATTCAAACCTAAAGGCAATTTATAAGTATTATTGCATTTCAAAACAACTGTCTTATTTCAAAACAACCAACACAGTCCGAATACTTTCAAACTAACCGAATAGTTTTCTTTCTGTCCGTAAAGTGTCCGAGTTCTTGAAAATTGACTGGTTTTTTAACTATATAGAATAAAACATTAAATTTTTAAAGCAGATTTACTATAGAAAACGCAGTGAAAACAGACTTCTAAATGAGGTTTGCTTTAAAGATAAATGTAGTTGATAAGATTAGAATTTCTTGTCCAAAAAGGTATAGGATAATTCTAATTCAAAAAAGAGAAAATGAACAAAATATCAAGAATTTCATACTCTCAAACAAGAGAGGGGAAGGAGGTCAGAAAATGGCAAAAGAAAAAGATGGGAATATAGAACTGAAAGGGGGTAAAATATAAAATGCTAAAAGAAATAACTATAGAAACGATTCATGCGATTAATGATAAAGAATTGGGATTTTTAAGAAATTTAGGTTTAGATGAAAAATTTGAATACATTTTTTTTATTGAACCTATGAGAAAAAAGAACAGACAGGAACTTCCAGAAGGGGCTATTGAAGGTATTCAAGATGAAATATCTCAAATAAAATCAGAAAATAAACAGAGCAAGGTAATATCTTTTGTTCAGTTTATTAAAGGTTCTAAACGAACTTTAGATAAAGTTGAAAGGGCTATGAGATGTTCAATGTTTGATGGAAGTGATGGTGTATGTATTTATGAAACATTTCCTAAACAAAGTTATGAAGATTTTTCTGAAGAACTTGATGGATTTTTAGAAGTGTCTGGTGATGCCGAGAAATATCTTGTTTTGGAAATTGATGGAAATCAAGTAAGGGAAAAATTGTTAATTGCCTTTAGTAAAGGATTGAAAAATATAATCTTTGTTGCGGGAGCATATAAGGATAATGATTTATGGATTGATTTAATTGAAAAAATAAGAAAAGAGAATGGAAAATCTTTTGTTGTTTTTTTGAAGAGAATGCATTCATTTACTAAAGAGGCATATATCGTAAAAGCAATAACAATTGGTTCAAATGTAATAGTTCATGGTTCTTTTACGGGAAGAAATAGTGAAGAAAAAAAGAATTATTACCTTGATAGAAGCGATGGAAAATACAAATTAAAAACATTCTTGCCTGAAACATCAGTATTATATACAAATGAAAATTTGAAAAAACTTTCTAAAAGTTTTAACAACAATTCAGATGAAGAAACTGCTCTTAGCAGAGTTTGTTCTTTAATTGAAGGAAAATCCTTGTGCATGGAAAAAAGAAGGAAAATTACTCTTAATACAGAGAATTAATGCATTAAACCTTAATTCTTCTTTACCTTCAAAGTGAGGAGAATTAAGGAAATTTTTATATCTTATTTTTTTTATTTTTTTGCTTATTTCTCTGTATTTTTCATTATTTATTTTTTTATTTTTTTTTAATCTATCTAATATTATCTGGGAACAAAAAGTAATATCTACATTTTTTCTCCATATTTCTAATTTTTGTTCATTCATTTTGTTTTTTTATTATATTTAATTTCTAATTCTCCTTCATCAGTTATATAAAAAACAAGAATTTTTCCAGCAACCAATTTATATTTTTTCATAACTGGTGCTGGTATAGTGACTACTGAAGAATTTCCTGTCTTCCAAATTTCTCCTTCAAACCCTGTTTTCATTTTGTATTTACAAAATATTATTATGTAAATACATAGTTTTTATACTTTTTAAATCATTTGATAATGTTTTATATATTATTTTTGTTAAATAATATGAAAATAAAAATATAATTAATAAGTGAATATGAGGCGGTTGAGATTTCTCCCAACCGCGCTTTAAAGATATAAACAATAAGAACAATACCTATATAAAACTTATTATCTACTAAAAAATTAAATTATAATTCTATTCAAGAAATATACTCTAATTTATATATTTTAGAAACATCTATTTTTGATGGATGAAAAGATTATAGACTTAACCTTGTATATGAACAAATTTATTTCTGGAAATGTAACCCCCAACGCAACAATAAGAGGAGAATTAGTTAAAATACAACAAATAACTAAAAGATATTCAGAAAAAGATTATTTTTTCTTAAAAGACATATGTGACCCAGTAAAATTATATTTAAGTAGTAAATATCCTGAGAGATTTGAACCTACAATAGATACAAAGAAAATTTTCTCTATAGGAAATAGAATCCATGGAACAATGGGTAAGGCTATAGAAAAGATGGATGATTTTATAGATACAGAAGCAATCTTGGATGGGCATTTAATAGGAATTCCTGTTAGAGGAAGAATTGATGCTGAAACGAAAAATGCAATATTTGAGTTTAAATCAAAAAATGAACTTCCTGTTAATCCACAGGAAATTATAGAAAGATATCCTCAGGATGTAGAACAATTAGGATTTTATTCTTTTTTAGACCCTATAAAAAGAAAAGAGAATTATTTAATATTTGTTTCTCAAGATGGAAAATATACATTAAGGGCATTCAAATTAACAACAAAGAGTTTTAAAGGAATAGAAAGGGAATTAAGAAATAGAGTAGAGTTATTAAAAAAAGTTTTCTCTGAAGAAGAACATCCAAGTGTATTTTTTAAATGTAGATATTGTAAGGATGATTGCTCTCTAAAAACAGATTCTCTTTGTGAATTATATAAAAATAAAAATCCTAAATGTTCTATAAAGGATTTTGTTGAGATAACTCGTGATGAAATTATGGAAAAATATCTAAATGAATTAATAGAGCTGAAAGGTTTTGAAAACCTATATTCTATTTTTAATATTATAACTTCTAGAAAGACACTAAATAAATCAATAAATGAATTGGAATTAGAACCAGAAGAATTAGAAGTTGATGAATCAGAAAAATCAAAGTATATGGAGAAAAAAAAGAATAAAACTTATTTTGAAGAGATAGTTTACAAAGCTGGATTAAGCATTTCTGCAAAAGAGTATAAAAATATATTAAAGAACAATAAAATACCAGAAATATATCTTAAGAAAAGTAACTTCATAAAGATAGGTGACAAAATCTATCCAACATTAATTCATTCTACTCCTTCTATATATTCATCTTCCTTAAGAAAACCCCATTCATATAAAATAGGAGAACTATCAATATTATCTATTTTAACTGGATTTGCAACTGGATATATCCTTATTTATTATCCAAATATTTCAGATGAGATAAGAGCATTTGAAGTTAAATTTGTTTTTCCTAATGAACCCTTAAGAGAGATTAAGAAAATAGTTGAGATATTAAAATCAAAAGATATTTCAAAAATTAATGAATTGCCAGAATGTCCAAGTTTTATTCATGAAAATGATTGCAAATTTAAGAATATTTGTTTAGAAAAAGAAAATACTACAAAATAATAAACAATTTATAACAAAAGAAAAGTGTTAAAAATAATAATTAGCTTAAACATTTATGGAAAAAGAATTTTTTAGAATTCATGGAGATAATATCTTAGAGTGTGAGAGAATATTAAGTATTATTGCTAAATCACTAGAATCAAATATAATTTATGTTAATAGTCCACCTTATAATCCAATTTATTCAATAGAAGATGAATTAAATAAAAAAATTATTTATTTTAGATTGTTCCCAGGATATAATAGATTTGGGGTAAATATTTATGATGAATTTGTAAAATTAGGAGCTCCACTTAGGGAAGCTACTGATGCAATTGTAACAAAGATGTTGGGCACAAGTGAAGAGATTCTATTTTCTGTTGAATTTTGCAATGCTTTGCCTGCTGGAAATAATGCTTGGCAAAGAACTGGAAGGGCTGTTACATCTGCTTTTCTTAATATTCCTTATTTTCATATTTCAGAAATTGGGGGTATAGAATTAGGAAAAGATAGAAAATTTAAAGCACAAAGATTTCCAAACCCAATAATCCCCTTTTCATATATTACACTCGGAAAAAACTATAATTCTATGGTGTTACCAGTGTATTTACCCAGCCCATCAATTTCTTTAGAGATGAGAACGAAGTTCAAAAATATCTTTAGTTCTAAAGAGTACATAAAATTAATAGCTAATTTAATTAGAGGTAAGTCTGATAAAACAATAATAGAAAAGATAATTAAAGACAATCTTGAATTAGTAAAACTTTTATCGTCTGAAAGAAAAAGAGGGGATACTTTTAAAGGTAAGGAATGGGAAGAATTCTTTAACTTTAATTTTCAAAAGGATAGATTACTTTGGCTTGAAAATAAAAAAGTTAATTGGAAGAAAAAATTTTCCACAAAAGTAAAAGTTAATAACAGTTTTATTAGCCTTCTTTCATTTAGTAAAAATTTTAAGACATTTTCTGTAGGAGCAGGAGACATACCAATTTGTTTAATATCTTCAGATGATAGAGTTGATTTTTCTAAAGGATTAAATACATTATATAAAAAAAAGTTGAACAAAGAATTTTTAAGTTGTATTTCAAAAGATGGTTCTCCATTAGTCATTGTATGGATTACTGGATTTAAACCAAAAGGAGATGATTCTCGTCCAGATAGGGGATTGGTACCATTAGCTAGAATGTTACTTGGTCCAGAAGCAGATATTTTAACCATAGTCTCTGGTCCTGCAAAGAAGAATACTTGGAATATTCTTAAAAAGGATTACAAAAAATTAAGTGCACAAAATGGCCTATGGGAGTCTATATTGAATTTAACTGATTTTTTGTTAGTAGATAGTTCTACTTGTATAGATTCTCCTATTGGTATTATTTTAAATAGAAAAAAAGAAAGTACTAAAAAAAATGTGACCATTCCATCATCAATAAAAATAAAGAAGTTTTCAGAACAAGATGTTGATTCAGTTATACATTTCATATTTACTAAATCTCATATGAAAAATATCTTTGAATGTATGTGTAATCCTCCAGGAGGAGATTGGAGTGGACTTTCTATAAAAGATTTTAAAAATGATGTGGAATATAGATGGACTTCATTACCAAGAGTATCTAAAACAGAAGGGAAAAGACCAGACCATGTAATTCAGTTTTTCAAAGATAAAGAAAATATACTATTCTCTATAGAGTCTAAAGATAATCCTAATGATTTTGAGGATTTAATTGGTGAGAGATTAAATAGATATACTAAAGATTTAATTAAAAGTCATCCAATAGCTTTTAGAAGTAATAGAAAAGAATGGAGAATATCTAAAACTAGACATGCTGAGAAGATTTCTAAATTTTATTCAGTAGGTACTTTTTGTTTTAGAAATAAAGAAGAGTTAAAAACTATCTTGGATAAAGGAAAGTTTGATTATGTGATTGGAATTGAATTTAATTATTTAAATAATAATATAGTTTTGCATCTAATTTCAAAAAATAAAGATGTTTTATTCTTGAATCTTTTAAAGGAGGTTATTAATCCATTTCATTATCTAAAAATTAAGATATACTGATTCCTTTACCATCTCCGATTTCTTATACATAACTTTTTTAAAAGAAGAGTTTCCTGATTCTAAAAGTATATGTCTTTTATATAATTTTTTAGGTAAATCTTTTAAATATTTACTATTACCTCTCATACCATCATAAGACAAAACAAATTTTATCTTTCTATTATTTAAGTCTTCTAAAAATTTTATAAATTCTTCATAATTAATCTTCCCAAAATACCTACCCTTTGTATTAAAATAGGGTGGGTCCAAATAAACAAAATCTTTAGATGTTGCTGTTTTTACTAAATCTCTATAATCTTTATGAATAAAAGTTATATTTTGAATCTTCTTTGACCAATCTAAAATAATCTTTTCAATTCTGTATGGGTCTATTCCTTTTCTAGTATTATGAAATGAATTATTGAAATCTCCATTACTATTAAAACGAATTAATCCATTGACACATGTTCTACTTAAGAAAAATAAATCTTCTGGATTCTTATGTTTATTAAATCTGTCTCTTATTTCATAATAAACTTTGTAACCTTCATTTTGTAATCTATTCCAATCTCTATTATAATCTTTAATAATCTTTTGTGGATTTTCTTTAATTATCTTCCATAATTCTATTAAAGGTTCACATATATCTCCGCATATTGATTTCTTACTATTAATAACATAAAGTATAGAACCCCCACCCAGGAAGGGTTCATAATATTTTTTAAATCTTGGAAATAGTTTAACTAATTCTTTAGATTGTGACCTTTTACTACCACTCCATTTAATAACTGGTTGCACCATCTTAAATTAAATGTGATTGCACTCCTTTATGTATTTGATTTTCTATTCTTTTGTTTGCAATATTAATATATCCATTATCTATTTCAAAACTAATAAAATTTCTATCTAATTTTATAGCAGATACACATTCACTTCCAGAACCACAGAAGGGAATTAGAATTATTCCTTTTGGATTAGAAGTAGATAATATTATTCTATCACATATTCTTATTGGTTTCTGTGTTGGATGTTTTCCAAATTGTAGCTCTTCAGTTCTCTTATTATTAGGTATATCCCAAACAGTTCTCATTTGTTTACCTTCTTTTTTTAACAAGTCTTCTGGAGAGTGCATCTTTTTTATTTCTTTATAATTGAAAATATATTTTCTTTTAGTATTACCTACATGACCCCATAATAATGTCTCATGGCTAGCTGTAAATCTTCTTCCACTTAAATTTGGAAAAGAATTTCTTTTATACCAAATAATTTCATTTATAATCTCTATTCCTAATTTTTGAAATAACACATTTATAATTCCAATATTATGGTACGTTCCATAAACCCAAATGGAACCTGTGGGTTTTAACAACCTCTTTACTTCTATTAACCATGCCTGAGTAAAATCCCAATAATCTTGAAAATTCATATTATCCCAATCAACCATTACCTTATCCCAATTTCCCCCCATTCCGTTCAATTTTTTGTTATTATCCCATTTTAGTGGTTTTCCTTTAGAGAGATTATAAGGAGGGTCAGCAATAACAAGGTCTACTGAATTATCTGGCATCTTTTTCATTTGTTCTACACAATTACCTAAATACACTCTATTTAATTTAAATTCACCAATTTTCATTCTTCAACCTCCTTTACACTTGTCTTATTAAAGGTATTTTCTACATTCTTTATATTAATTTTGATTTTCTTTAAAGTAGTGTCAAAGATTGCTTCACCTGTTTCCAAAGCATTAAAACTATTCATACAACCACCTCCGCATATCAGCTGTTTCTTTCTTAAGAAGTTTATTTGTTTTTAAATGTTCTAGAAATTTTGGTTCAATCTTTACTCTATTCTTTCTTATAGTTTTAACAACATTTAAGACATTTAAGTTAGCAAGTTTTTGAACATGTAAATTTGCAGTTGGCCATGTAATCCCAACACGCTTTGCTACTTGCTTTACAGGAAGAGGTCTATTTGCTCTTAACAAACTGGCAAAGATACGACTATCTAACCCTGTTATTCTTTTTTGGTTTCTTGCTGGTATTGCCATTTTTATTCTCCTTGATTGGTGTAGTTCTTTCAACTATCTCAAAAGATTGAATTTTTTTCCCTTCTTTCTCTTCTATAATAAACTTGAAGTTTTTTTTGAATCTATTATGTTCATCTATCTTGAAGATATCTGCAATCTCTCTTGGTATTCTTATAATCAAATTTCTACCATCCCACGATATAGCAGATTCTTTCTCCAATTTTTCTGAACCTGAAACACTTTTTAATAGTTCCTTTATTTCTTCGTTTTTAAGTACGTTATTATCTCCCATCTTTTATATACGCACGTACATATGGTTTATAAAACTTTGTATATACACGTACGCGTATACAAGCATTTATAAGCAAACAATACCATATATATTCACGTACGCAAATATAGAGCCTCATATTTTATGGGAATATTGGGGTGACGACTATCTCTTGTTATGGGCAGGAGATAGTCTTAATTAAACAACGGAGAAAAATTAAAATGGAACAACAAGAAAGATTATTTGAAAGACAAGGAATTCAATTTAAACCAGTTATAACTCTGCAAAGGAATACATTAACTTTAGAGAAAGAAAAGGAAAGATTCATTACAAACCTTTGTGATTTCATAGAACCCCTTAATTTTGAGCAATTACAGATTATGGGAAGACCAAAGGCAAATTTGAAGGATATAATCAAAGCATTGTGCATGATGTCCTATAATGGGATGTCTTATAGGAGAACTCAATCTGACTTAAGATGGATGTATGAACAGGAACTTATTCAATCAATTCCTCCAAGAAGCACTTTAAATGATTATTCAAATAATAATAACACTGAATTAATGATTGAGAAATTAATCCAGATTTCAGCATTATTTTTTCGTGAGAATGAAGACACTATGATTTTAGATTCTACTTGGTTGGCAACAAAGATGTATCACGGAGGTTTTAAAAAAGTTTATGATAAAAAAAATGTAAATTTTGAAGAAACAAGAAAACTTCATATTTCTTGTCTAAAAAATAGCCGAATTATTTGCTGTGCAAAAGCAACAGTAGGAGAAAGACATGACTGTCCTTTTTTTAAAGACCTTGTTAGACCTCCTGTGAAAAATGGTTTTAACATTAAAACTCTAATCGCTGATTCTGGTTATATGAGTAAAGAAAATTCTGCTTTATGCCAAGAACTTGGGATGACTGGGGCTTTTATTGATTTTAGAGTAAAAGCTACTGGAAAACGTGCTAAGAGTAATTTATGGAGAGAAAGTGTAAAGATGTGGAAAGAACAGAAAGATGTTTGGCATGAAACTTATAGGTTTAGAGTTTTAGTTGAAGGAATTTTTTCTGCAATAAAGAGAAAAAATATTAACTGGCTTCGTTCCAAAAAGGAAACTGCTTTACATGTTGAACTTTTGCTAAAAGCCTTGGTATACAATATCACTATTATTGGGAAATATTCCTAACCTTTTCTATTCCTGCAAGATAAATCTTTATATCGTTATTTTCGTAATTTACTTTGAGTGGAGTATAGATTTTAATTTCTTTTCTTGTGGGTTCAAAATTATCTCCAGAAATTTCTATAATCGCAAAATATCTTCCCTCTTTTTCACAAATAAAGTTTCTTCCTCCAGAAGAAGAGAATATTAATTTCTTTTGACTATCAATCCAAAATAAATCACAAAATTCTGAACCCCCCTGCGGAGTAATATCTTTCTTCTCTCTAAAAATAGGTATTAATTGATTTATGTCACTTGTTAAATTTATGTCTTTTGAAGGGTCTGCTCTAAATCCCATTTCTCTTGGAGAACCAGACCATTTTAAAATATCTGGTTCTTCTTTATCTAAAACATTCCTTCCTGCTTGAGATTTAACAGATAATAATTTCACTTGGCAATTTCTGGCGACAGTTTTCCCTCCATTAACAATTCTTATACGAAAAAACATTCCCATTTGATTACCATAAGGATAAATACTGTAGGGAGGTTGGTTCCCAAACCCAACCTTTATTTTTGGTTTTCTCCAGTCCTCTTTGTATAGAGCAACTAAAACTGCAAAAAGAGTTATAATTGCTAATCCTAAATTAACCCAGAAACCTGCCCATTGAACATCTACATCCATCAATAAGTCCAAACAAAAGTATTTTTAATGATTATTATACTTGAGTATTCGGACAGTTCTCGGACACTCTTAACTTTTCGGACTGTGTTAAAACAACCAAACAATTTAAAAAGTCAAAAAATGTAGAAAATTTAACCGTTTGGACCATATCGTTGCAAAATAGATTCTATGTTTGTGGCGCATAATATGGGAGGTTAAACATAAGAATGGCAAAAATAGAAGAACAACTAAAAAAAGCTTTAACTGAACTAAGAACAACAAAAGAAAGAAAATTTGATCAGACAGTTGATTTAATTGTAAATTTACAAAAATTTGATATTAAAAAAAGCAATGTAAATATATTCGTAAGTATCCCACATAAAATAAAAGAGAAAAAAATAGCAGGATTCCTTGAAATTAAAAATAAAGATATTGAAACTATAACTCCTGATGAATTCAAGAAATATACTGATAAAGCTCAACTGAAAAAACTTGTTAATAATCATGATTTCTTTATAGCTCAGGCAAGTCTTATGCCAAGCGTTGCAACAAATTTTGGCAGGTCTCTTGGACCAACAGGTAAAATGCCTTCTCCTCAACTTGGAATAATATTAAATGCGGATGAAAAGACATTGAAAGAGCTAAAAAATAAAATAAATACAAGTGTTAAAATAAAAATAAAAGAACCAAGCATAAAACTTCCTATAGGAAAACAGAGTATGAAAGATGAAGATATAATTGAAAATATAATGGCTATTTATAACACTCTTCTTAAAACACTCCCAAGAAATAAAGAGAACATAAAGAATATAGAAATTAAATTCACTATGACTAAACCTTATAAGATATCTTTAAAATGAAAGCCAAAAAAACAGCAAAATCAGTAAAAACAGCGCATGTTTCAGAAAAAAAGAAAAAAGCAGTTTTAGATTTGTCCAAACTTCTTAAAGAAAAGAAAACTTTTTTAATCGCTTCTATAAAGAATATTCCAGGTTCACAATTTCAAGAGATAGTAAAAAGATTAAGAGGAAAAGCAGTAGTAAAAGTCCCTAAAAAAAATCTCATTCTTAAAGCACTTAATTCTTCAAAAGATGAAGAAATAAAAAAAATAAGTGAAAAAATAGGGGAAAATTTTGCACTTTTATTTTCAGATATAGATTGCTTTGAATTAGCAATAGATTTGATAAGAAAAAAAAGTCCATCAAAAGCTAAAGTTGGACAAATAGCTCCAGAAGATATAGAAATTCCTGCAGGACCGACTGATTTAGTTCCAGGTCCAGCAATAAGCGAACTTGGAGCTCTCGGAATACAAATTCAAATTGAAGGTGGAAAAATAACAATTAAATCTCCAAAGATAATCGCAAAAAAAGGAACAAAAATAACTCAAAGCGCTGCAGATATGATGAGTAAACTTGACATAAAACCTTTCTCTATAGGATTTATTCCTGTTGCAGCATTTGATAATGAATTAAAAATGTTTTATCCAGAAATAAACATAAACCCTGATAAAACTCTTGAAGATTTAAAAGAAGCGTATGGAAGAGCTTTACCTTTTGCTGTTCAAATTGCCTACTCAACGCCCGAAACAATTACTTTCTTAATTGGAAAAGCTGGAAGACAAGAAATAGCTATTGGTAATTTGCAATCACAAAAATCAGAAACTCCAAAACCAGAAGATAAAACTTCTTATAACACTCCTGAATTAAATTCAGAGGAAAACAAATAAAATGGAATACGTATATGCAGTACTTTTGTTGCACAAACTCGGTAAAGAAGTTACTGAAAAGAACATAAAAAGTGTTGTTGTAGCTGCTGGCTCAGACGCGGATGATTCAAAAATCAAATCGCTTGTCGCTAGCCTTAAAGGTGTTGATATAGCAAATGAATTGGCAAACGCTAGTTTAGTTGCTTCTCCTGTTGGTGGCTCTTCTCCTGCGGAAGCAAAGAAAGAAGAAGCACCTAAAGAAGAAAAACACGAAGCTGCAGCAGAAGGACTTAGTGCACTCTTTGGTTAATTTTAAATTTTTTAAAAGAACCTAAGTCCCAACACTTCTCTAGTTTGAACACAAACTGAACGGCAGGCGTAAGCATAAATGTATTTTTGATGATGATAATTCTTAAAGTAGTAACCTTTAAATAGTAACAATTATAGTAATTTACATGACAAATAAAACAAAGGCAATTTACTCTTTTAGGTCGGATCTGCCCCCAGAAAGAAAATCTAAATTAGAGAAATTATACAACGAATTTGCAGAACAATATTCTATTGAAGTAAATAAAGGAAATTTGATTGTTGCACAGAATTTTAATCGACCAGGAATTGAAATTTTCCCTGAACAAAAAGAGGGAAAAATAACAGACATTCTTGCATTAAAACCTCTTCAAGAATTAGAAATAAAATTAACTGAAAATCATGTAAAACACGGCTTCTCAATATTTGAGACAAAAGATATAAAATATATTCAAGTTAATTACAAAAAAGAATAATTTTATTGATTCGCAGAAGTAAATGTATTTTAGATGATAACAATTCTTAAAAAGAAATAGGATAATTAATTATTATGGAAACAATTGGCATAAATAAACCCGGAGTAATTTATCAAGCTGAATCAGAAGAAGAAAAAGCAAAATTAGAAAAATTATATAATGATTTCATAAGTCAATATGACATTAAACCCCATAAAACTGAATTAATTGTTAAAAAAACTGTTAACAATGCAGGAATTGAAATTTCTCCAAAAGAAGGGAACATATTTCAGATTACAGCAATAAAACCAACTTCGAAATTGGAGATAAAATTAAAGGATAATGATTTAAGAAGGGGAGGTTCTTCAATGTTCGAAACAAAAGATTATAAATTCATTATAGTAAATTATAATTACAAAGAAGAAGAATAATTCTTAACTGTTACTTCACAAACCCAACTTTCTGCAAAAGTTCATTACCATTCATTCCCCCCAATTCCCCTTTTCTGCATTCTTTTTCACAAAACTTCTTCGCAGAGGGAATCTGCCCACAATTATAAAACAAAACAGGAACAGGGTCGGCAGAATGCCCTTTAAGTTTACAAGGAGTTGAATGATCTCCTGTGACAACAACTTTTATTTTATTCTGAGTAACCACACTTCTCAAATATTTAATCAAAGTTATATCTATATATTCCAACATCAATTTTTTCTCAACAGGTTTATTATCATGTCCGGGATTATCTGTTTCTTTTATATGAATGTAAGCATAATCTGCTCTTCTTATATTTTTTTGAATTACATTTGCTGCATGCTTGCATGCTTTTCTAAGTCCTTTCCATAAATTTTCATAAGCGTCTATTCCTTGCAATTCAGGATATTCAAAAGAATAATTTTTCATTCCACATGCATTTGAAAATCCAATTTCAAGGGGCATATAACTAGAAGAAACCCATTTTTTATATTGCTTTAATTTTGGGGGTTCTATTCCTGCTCCTCTTATTAATAAAAAATTTGCAGGAAGCAATCCTCTTCTTGTTCTTGCTATATTAATTGGATGATTATTAAGAACATCATATGCTTTCTCTAAAAATTCATTTACAATATTAGCACTGTATTGTACATTTTCATCATCCTCAAGAACTTTGCATTTTGTTATTTTTTCTGATATAAAATGCATTCCCTGATTATAAGTTGATTCATTTCCTGAAATATTATCTGAAAATCCTCCTCTAAAGACTAATGCCGCTCTATGTTGAATTGTGGGTTTGAATACAAATTCACACGGAAGCTTTATTTTATTTATTGCTTTTGCAAGTATGTTTGCTTCTTCTGTTGTTAATGTTCTTCCAGCTCTTCTGTCAATTACATTACCTTGCTCCAAAGAATCTATTGTTGCAAAATTAGCTCTAAATGCCAAGTCTCCTCTTGTCATCTTCAAATCACTTCCCCTTGCTTCAAGTTGCCCTCTTGAACTCGATATCAAATCATTTCCAAAAATTGAAACTATTGCTTCGTCAGATTCTGGGATGAAACCCGGTTTTACAGGATTCATATGTCCGAGCATTCCTCTTGCAGCCAAGAAATCAAGATTGGGTGTTTGTGCAGCTTCTAAAGGTGTCTGCTCATTCAAAAGTTTGTGAGGCAAATCCCCCAAACCATCTAATATAACTAATATGCCCTTCATTTGATAAATTCCTGTTTAGCGAATGAGTTAGAAATTTCCAAATTCAAAGGTAAGTTTCTTCTCATTGAATATCTTCTCCTTTTTTCATAAAAAAATAAAGCACCCTTTCTTTATAAAAATTTAGATTAGTGAATAAAAGCAAAATTATAATCTTTTCCAAAGCACTTCAAAATCTTTTTTAAATCCCTCAAAAATATCTGTATTTTCTATTTTAATCAAAAAAGGTTTATCTTTTAAAACTTGAATAATAATTTTCCCACTGAAAATAAAAATCGTGGATAAATTCTCTGCTTGTTTAGGAAGGTATTTAACATTAAACCCAAATTTGCTTAATCTTGTGTTTTTCATAGAATCAACACCAATTAGCCAGACTTTAGAATTCTCTTTTATATGCTTTACAATATGTTCAGAACTGTATTTTAAATTATCAAAAATTTTCCCGGTAGCATTTAATACCCTTAATTCCTTTGCATTCTTAATTTCTTCAAATAAATTTCTCAAACTAACAAAACCCTCATAAATTTCAACTTTTTTATTATCTAATACTTCCTTTCTAATCTTCTTAATCTCTTTTATTAAATTGCTCATAATAATTTCATTTTCTCTTATACTTGAGAGTAAATTCTCTGGTTTTGAAATAGAATAAACTCTTTTACCTTCTCTTTTAATATAGTTGACAAAACCTTTTTCATATAATTGCTGTAAAACATTATAAACAACGGTTCTCTGGCTGGATGTTCTTTTAGCAATTTCATTTGCACCTGTTTCTCCCAATTTAATCAATTCTAAATAAATTATAGATTCTTTTTTTGACAAACCAAGTTTTTGCAGTTCTTCTAACATAAAAAATATAATAAAAATATGTTTATAAAAGTTGTCATATTATATTACAACAAATATTTATAACCTTTAGAAAGATGGGGAGATAATGAAGATAAGAAACAATCTAAGAACAAAATCATTTGCTATAGGTTTAGCTGTATACCTGGGAGTTAGCCAATTTATGCTAAGCTGTACTCGTCCAGACATTTCAGCAAAAAAGATACAGACAGAAAAATTGGATTTGATTAAAGCAGATTATTATTATAAAAAACAATTTCAAAAAGAAAAATATAGCAAAAGTAATATGGAGGATATTTTTGTGAAGAAACGAGACTTAAATTTAGGCGATACAATTAGAAAGTATAGATATTATCCTGGGAATCTTGACGATGGATTTTTACAGATAATTATAATAAAAGATATTTCTTCAATTGATTCGATAAATAGATACTTTGATACTCACAAAATACAAGATTTAGAAAAATTTTTCTATAAAAATACGAATAAAGGATATGTCCCTATTTGGAAGGAAAAAAGATTACAAATAGAATATTTAAGAGAAAAAAAGATAAATGCAAAATGTCATCCCTTCTGGGACCAATTCAGTGATAAATCATCAATGGAAAAGCTACAAGAATTTGAAGAAAATTTCAAGATTCTTAAAAAATACTCTGAAGATTATTGGAAGATTAAAAAGGAATTTTGAATCTCACTAACCAAAAACTTAATAACTAATTCTTTACTCTTACAATTATGTTCAACAAACTCCGCGAAAAATTAAAAAGCTGGACTCGGGGACTTATAAGTAAAGCTGTTGTAGAAGAGGTCCAGGAAGTTGCAAATGAAAAAGTAACAAAAAAGGCACATAAAGAGAAAAAGGCTCCCCCTAAAATAAAATCGAAAGAAGAAATAAAATCAATAGAAGAGCACAAGTTTATTGAACCAGAAAAAAAAGTTTTTGATAAAGATGAGAGACAAATAAGTGAGAAAATTATTGAAGACATAAAAACTGAAGAAAAGGAGAAAAAGGGCTTTTTCAGAAGAATTTTTTCAAGCATAAACAAAATAAAAATATCTGAAGAGGATTTTGAATCTTATGCAGATGATTTAGGTATGATTCTTCTTGAAAATAATGTTGCGATTGAAGTATCTGAAAAAATAATAAAACAATTAAAAGAAAATATAGTTGGAAAAGAATTTTTAAAAAAAGAAATAGAAGGGCAAATAAAAGAAACTCTTAAAGATATAATTTACAAAATTCTCATAGAACCTTTTGATATAATTGATAAAATACGGGAAAAGAAAGGAACAACAGAACATAAACCATATGTTATATTATTTTGCGGAATTAATGGAACAGGGAAGACAACAACAATTGCAAAATTCGGAAACCTGCTTAAAGAAAAAAAACTATCTTGTATATTTGCTGCAGGAGATACATTCAGGGCTGCATCTATTGAGCAAATAAAAAAACACGGAACTAAACTTGGCATAGAAGTTATCTCGCACGAATATGGTTCTGACCCTGCTTCAGTTGGTTTTGATGCAATAAAATATGCAGAAAAAAACCATATAGATGTTGTGCTAATTGACACAGCAGGAAGAATGCACACTGAAAAAAACTTAATGACTCAAATTGAAAAGATTTCAAAAGTATGCAAACCAGATATGAAATTATTCATAGGGGAAAGCATAACTGGAAATGATATAATTGAACAGATTAAAGTATTCAATGAATCTGTAAGCATTGATGGAATAATTTTAGCAAAGGCAGACATTGATGAAAAGGGCGGAACAGCTTTGAGCGTTGGTTATACAACAGGGAAACCCATTCTTTATTTGGGTGTTGGCCAGCAGTATAAAGACTTAGAAAAATTCGACAAAAACAAGTTTGTTGAGAGTCTGGGATTGCAATAAAAAAGTAAAAACAAATTATAAAAACAATTGAATGTTAAAAAAGAATGGTTAAAACTAATGAAGAACTTAAAGAATTCTTAAGTAATTTATCAAAAGAGGAGATTGCATTCAAAAAACATTTTTACAATAAAAAAGAAGAAGATAGACCCTACTTAAATGAAGAAATGGTTATTAATGCATTAAAAGATATCCCTAACATTGAAAATATTCAAAACCAATCAAATATTCAGGAAGAAAAATACCTTTTAAGAATAAAGTTAAGTAATAGTTATGATT
>Ga0265292_1001608_pt1 | contig 19207 bp, 19 predicted proteins | sample Munlanlewell296A_FD_189080 | JGI IMG/M metagenome (GOLD analysis project Ga0265292, IMG submission 189080) | Leachate microbial communities from a municipal landfill in Southern Ontario, Canada - Leachate well 296A | ecosystem: Engineered > Solid waste > Landfill > Unclassified | place: Canada... | reverse complement strand
TCAAGAAGTGTCTGCTATGACATTCTTGCATCAATACTTGGGGATGGCAGGTTCGCGTTGGTTGACTGCGAATTAACCGACCCGGGTTCGACTCCCGGCATCTCCACCATTTGATGCAAAAAAGGCCCCTTATCGCAAGGAGCCTTTTTTTTGTGACAGTGCATTGGTTAACTGCGAACAGTTTTATTGTAGCATTTGTTGTTTTGGAAGTTCAAGTTTTTTTGGAGGCGCCACCCGGATTCGCCCATTGACGTTACGGCAAATAAAGTGGGCTCATTTTTGTGATTTTACCTGTTGGGCTTATTTCTACCATAAATAAATCCGTTCCAGCTCTAAAAGCATCTGTTTGTGTCCAAAGATTATAGAGTTCTTCAAGGCCTATTTCTCTTTTTTCGCCTGTTGTATATATCTCTATTTTAGATTTGTCGTCCATTTCCAATGTTTCCATCTTTTTTTCAGGATTACTGATGTAAAAATTGTTATTAAGGCTTGGAGCACAATCTCCATTAAAGACTTTTTCAATTGGACATTTTGTTTCTTCCATCGCTACTTCTATGGCTTTTCTGCCTCCATACATTGTTGCTTTATCGATTTCAGCTTTGTAAGTGTCTCCTTCTTGAAATATTTGGTTAACATAAGCTACTGGAGTAGTTGAGGATGGAGAGCTTTCTTCAGAAGGTAATTGTGTCATTTCTTTGTATTCAATTGGAGCTTCTTTATCTTCAGTAACTGTTGTTTCTTCTGAATTTTTGTTGCAAGCAGTAAAAAGAATTACTGTTAATGCAATTAATAAACTGTTTTTTAAAAGTTTTTTGTTCATATGTTTTTAATAATTAATGCTTTGGAGGCGCCACCCGGATTCGAACCGGGGAATAACGGTTTTGCAAACCGCTGCCTTACCACTTGGCCATGGCGCCTGATTGTAGTTACCGCTGCCTTATCACTTGGCCCCGCGGTGCGGGGCGCCTGATTGCAATTTACCTGTCAAAATCTTCGAGTGTTAAATTTGCAGTTTTGACGATATTTCTAAGTGTTCCTGGAGTTAACTCTTTGTGATTCGGAACTATGACAATTGTTGTATTACCATTTGTTTTTCTTTTTAGTTTGATGTGGCTGCCTTTTTGTGAAACTTTTAAAAATCCTACTTTCTGAAGTATCTTTACCATTTTCTCTCCTGAAACAGAGCGGAAAGATTTTGGCATGTCATTGCTTTACAGGAATTTCAACCGAGCTTATTATCTGCATTTCAAATTGCGGAGTATCTTTAGATTCTTCATCTTCCAGATATAATTCAATTGCCTCCTTTATATTTTTTTTGGCTTCTTTTAAATTCTTTCCTTGAGAGAAACATCCTGGCAGGGCTGGAGCAGATACCGAGAAATGTCCATTTTTTTCTTGGGTGAAGACTACTAGATATGACATAGGTTTGATTGTTATTTGGCGGTGTTATCGTAGCCAGCTTTTGGCTTGATAGCAAGTTTATAATTTTGATGACCTACTTCAGCATAAAGGAATTCAGGCTGGAATCAATCATTTTTAGTGTGGCGGCGTCGGTGTCGGAGAGATAGGCGGCGGTGATCATGTAGCCGGTTTTGCCGTTTACCACATAGAGTTGCTTGAGGGTCACGATTGGGGAGGCGGCGTCGTTTTTGCCTTGGAATGTCGCCAAGTAGCCGTCCAGTTCGTTTTTGCCAAATTTGACTTTGACTGTCTTGCTCTCTATTTCTTTGAAATTTTGGAGAGTGTTTTTGGCCTGCTCGATGGTGCCTTTGGCGAAGTCGATTGACTTTGTATCTTCTTCAAAATCTTTTTTGTTGACGGCTATGTTTGTGGTGAATTTTTCATTTTTGATATTGCTGCGCATGGCGACGATGGTTTGAAATGGGACATTGGAAGTAAAATCGTCCCGTTCCAAAACTTCCCAATCCTGCGGATAGGCAATGGCCAATTCTGAATTTTCATAAAGTTTTTGGTCGGCATCGACGCTGATGTCCGAGTTCGTGGATGGGGTATCATCACCGCTCCCGCAAGCGCTGAAAGTGAGAGAGGTTAAGACAATTAAAAAACCGCTTAGAAATTTTTTCATGATAAAGATTAAACAGCGCGGGAATCATATCACAGTTTGAAAAAAATGCATGATTTTTGGGTTGACTTTGAAAAGTTACGGACTAGACTTGTGGACGTTTTTAAAAGTGTTTCCATGAAGATCGGAATACTCTCTTTTCGGCCGCTTGATGAAAAGGCATCGGTGGAGGAGATTGAGCTGAAAAATGAAGCTATAGCCCTCGGACATACGACGAGAATTTTTAGGTCGCGCAGGTTTCAGCTGATTTACGATAAAGTGTCTCCCCGACTTTATTATGACGGAAAACCGATGCATCACTATGATGTGATAATTACCAGACCGTCGATTTTGCGTAGCGCTGATTTGTACCTATCTTTGATTGAACAGATGGAGCTTGAGGGTATTTTACTTTTTAATCGTTATCAGCCGGTTTTGAGAGCGAAAAATAAGGTCAAAACGGTACAAGTTTTGGATCAAATGGGGATTCCCGTGCCAAGGACAGTGATTGTTCACAGGCCTGATGATCTCAAGCAGGCCGCCGCTTTTGTGAATGGTTTCCCTCTAATATTGAAGGAGCCGTTTGGCTCATTTGGTGATGGGGTCAGGATTATCGAAAGTATGAGGGCGCTTCAATCGTTTTTACGCTGGGATGAGCCGATGTATTTGCTTCAGGAGTATGTAAAAAATTCGCGCGGAAAAGATATCAGGATTTTTGTAATCGGTGACAAAATCGCCGGTGCGATGATGCGTTCGGCAAAAAGAGGAGAGTTCAGGTCAAATATTGAACTTGGCGGTTTGGGGGCTCCGGTGACTATTACAAAAGAGGAGGAGGAAATCGCTTTAAAGGCTGTGAAGGCTTTGGATTTGAATTATGGTGGAGTGGATGTGATGCGCGGCAATGATGGTCCCGTTGTTCTCGAGGTAAATTCAAATCCTGGTTTTAAGGCTCTTGAAAAAGCCGCGGATGTAAACGTCGCTAAAGCGCTCGTGGAATATGCCGTGGAGTATGCTAAAAAACAGGCTTAGCGTTTTTCGATGATCTTGTCGATCAGGCCGTATTTTTTTGCTTCCTCCGAGCTCATGAAGTAGTCGCGGTCGGTATCTTTTTCGACTTTTTTGAGTTCCTGGTCGGTGTGATGGGCGAGGATTTTATTTAAGAGGTCTTTGGTCTTTAGAATATGAGCGGCGTGAATGCCGATGTCGGAGGCTTGGCCCTCTGTGCCACCGAGTGGCTGATGGATCATGACTTCGGCGTTTGGCAGAGAGAAGCGTTTTCCTTTGGCGCCGCCGGCTAAGAGGATGGCGCCCATGGAGGCGGCCATGCCGAGACATACGGTATGCACATCCGGTTTGATGTATTGCATGGTGTCATAAATCGCCAATCCGGCGGTGACATGGCCGCCCGGAGTGTTGATATACATTATAATATCTTTCTTCGGATCTTCATTTTCCAGAAAAAGCAACTGGGCGATAATCAAGTTTGCAACATTGCTGTCGATGGCCGTACCCAAAAAAAGGACACGATCTCTTAAAAGGCGTGAATAAATATCGTAGGCGCGTTCGCCTTCGTAAGTTTTTTCAATAACGGTGGGGATGAGAACGGAAGCGTGCGTGGGATCGAATTGCGTTTTTGCTTTTGGCATGTTTGTATTTTTATAAATTATCTTTTGTAAGTATAGCAAAAATTGGCTTAGAATTCAGCTCTATATCCTTGACGCGCGGCAAAAATCATTGTGGGGAAATCCATCAAAAATGTGTTGACTTTGATTTTTTTTTTCAATACACTAGCTCTGCTTTTTGGCAGATTTTCTTTAATTTAAAGCCGTTCCTTAACATTCAGGATGTAGTAGAGAAACATCGTGCGATTGTATATTTTTTCTATTTTTTTTCCTAGCTAATTAAAAACTTTTCAAACGAAGAGTTTGATCCTAGCTCAGGGTTAACGCTGGCGGTATGTATAATACATGCAAGTCGAGTGGGTTTAGACCCACGGCGAACGGGTGAGTAACACGTTGGAACCTGCCCCGGACTCAGGGATAACTCGCAGAAATGCGAGCTAATACCGGATGGTCCCGCAAGGGTAAAGCTTTTGCGGTCCGGGAGGGGCCTGCGGCCTATCAGCTAGTTGGTGAGGTAACGGCCCACCAAGGCTATGACGGGTAGTTGGTCTGAGAGGATGATCAACCACAATGGGACTGAGACACGGCCCATACTCCTACGGGAGGCAGCAGTAAAGAATCTTCCGCAATGGGCGAAAGCCTGACGGAGCAATACCGCGTGAACGATGAAGGTCGTAAGATTGTAAAGTTCTTTTCTGAGGGAATAATTCTGAAGGTACCTCAGGAATAAGCACCGGCTAACTCTGTGCCAGCAGCCGCGGTAAGACAGAGGGTGCAAGCGTTACCCGGAATCATTGGGCGTAAAGCGTCCGCAGGTGGTCTGTTAAGTCGGGTGTTAAACCTTGAAGCTCAACTTCAAGATTGTATCCGAAACTAGCAGACTAGAGGCTTTTAGAGGTACGTGGAATTCTGTGTGTAGGGGTAAAATCCGTAGATACACAGAGGAACACCAAAAGCGAAGGCAACGTACTGGAAAAGTCCTGACACTCATGGACGAAAGCGTGGGGAGCAAACGGGATTAGATACCCCGGTAGTCCACGCCCTAAACTTTGAATACTAGGTGTTGGATCCGCTCGACCGGATTCAGTGCCGAAGCTAACGCATTAAGTATTCCGCCTGGGTAGTACGGTCGCAAGATTAAAACTCAAAGGAATAGACGGGGACCCACACAAGCGGTGGAGCATCTGGTTCAATTCGATAGTAAGCGAGGAACCTTACCCAGGCTTGACATCCCGAGAATCCCCTGGAAACAGGGGAGTGCCTTAGGGAACTCGGTGACAGGTGCTGCATGGCTGTCGTCAGCTCGTGCCTTGAGGTGTTCGGTTAAGTCCGTAAACGAGCGCAACCCATGTCCTGTGTTGTTTTTTTCACAGGAGACTGCCGATTCAAAGTCGGAGGAAGGTATGGATGACGTCAAGTCAGCATGGCCCTTATGCCTGGGGCTACACAGGTGCTACAATGGTCGGTACAATAGGTAGCAATGCAGTAATGCGGAGCCAATCCTTTAAAGCCGATCCAAGTTCGGATTGAGGGCTGCAACTCGCCCTCATGAAGCTGGAATCGCTAGTAAACGCGTATCAGCAATGGCGCGTTGAATATGTTCCTGGGTCTTGTACTCACCGCCCGTCAAGTCATGAAAGGTAGGGGCGCCCGAAATACCCTCACTCCATTTATGGAAGGGGTCCTAAGGCGACACTACTGATTGGGACTAAGTCGTAACAAGGTATCCGCAGGAGAACCTGCGGATGGATCACCTCCTTTTCAAGGAAACTGGAGCAGTTCTTGATTGAACTGGCTCTGGTCGAGACTTTCTTTATTCACTTAAAGATTGTGAAAAAGTACGGTGTTTATCTACTACATTTTGAATGTTAGGGAAGAGATGGTTGCCCGCGATGGCGTTGTTTGACGTATTTTAGAATTGGTTTGAACCACGTCCCGGGACGTGGAAGCCGTCGTTTTGACAGTATGTCAACGAACCAGAGTTCTTGTTTTACGGAATGGTTTTTAGTAAACTCTGCTGGCGATGTTTGTATCATGGGCCTGTAGCTCAGTTGGTAGAGCGGTCCGATTACATCGGACAGGTATATGGTTCGAATATATGAAAGGATTTGTATATATATTGAAAAGTGAAAAAAATGGCAGGTATTATGTCGGGAGCACTAATAATCTGAACAGGCGAATAAAGGAGCATAATACTGGTCAGCAGAAAGCGACGAGATATATTGTTCCCCTGAAATTGGTATATATGGAGGAATTTGATACCATACTCGCGGCTAGAAGGAGGGAGTTGAAAATTAAATCCTGGAAAAGTAAAAAGGAAATTGAAAAATTGATTAATATGGGCCTGTAGCTCAGTTGGTAGAGCGCCTCGTTTGCACCGAGGAGGTAGAGGGTTCGAATCCCTTCAGGTCCACCAAATTAAACTTTAAACGGATATGGAAAGTTTGCCAAAAGCACATCATTTTGTTCCGCAAGTATATTTGAAATATTTCTCACCAGATGGGATTAATATTTTTCGTTCCTCAAATGATGCTAACGAAGAGAAATTTCTGCCTATAAAAAGCGTGGCAAAGATAAAGGATTATTATACTTATTTCAAAAGCTTTGGCATTAAGGACACCTATACTGAAAACCCTTTTTTTAGGGATTTCGAGGGATTATATCCCGGATTAATTGAAAGATTTTCTCGTCAGTTACCAGTGGCTAATGAGCATGACTATTTAATCTGTATATTGGCTATAATGCATGCAAGGGTTCCTAAGCAGAGGAATCATGTTGCTTCATTGGTTGTAGATCTGCATAAAAAAATTAAAAGTTTAGGTTCTCCTGATAAAAATTTGGAATTGAGGTTGATGATCGAGTTGATGAAGCTGTATGCAAATGTAATATCCCATAGTTATTTTTGGGTTGCTGTTGTTCAGGACGATTCTTTATTTATTACAAGCGATAATCCTGCCGGTAACGCATGTTTACCATTGACGAATAAAATGTGCGTGCTGTCCTCCGGAGAAAAAAAACCGTTTGATTATTATCCAGTTGATAAGGAATTTGTTGATAAAATAAATAGAAGAACTTTTGAGAATGCCGATAGATATATTTTCAGTACCAATTCGTTGTTGAAGACCATTTGAGGTAGCATGCTCGGTTGGTAGAGCGGTCCGATTACATCGGACAGGTAGAGGGTTCGAATCTCACCGGTCCACCACTTGTTTTTTTGTTGCTGTCGCTTTAGAGTAATGGCGTTTTCCGCGGGCCTATAGTTCAGCGGTAGAACGCGGCATTCGCATTGCCGAAACGGCGGTTCGATTCCGCCTAGGTCCACCACTACGCAGGATCCCGCCCTGGCGGGAGAGTGCGCTTGTTTTTTCCCGGGATTTCAATAGAATAGGGGAGCTTTTTTGAAATATGGGCCCTTAGCTCAGCTGGTAGAGCGCTTCCATGGCATGGAAGAGGTCGTCGGTTCGAATCCGGTAGGGTCCACCAAGAAATTTTGTTATAATCCGCTCATGGCTTCACAAAAAAATACATGCAAGAGTTGCGGGAAAAACTTTCTGATCGTTGATCAAGAGCAGGTTTTTTATGAAAAGAAAAAATTGCCGATGCCGGTGGATTGTCCGAAGTGCCGGCAGAATATCCGTCTGGCGATGAGGAACGAGCGCAATCTTTACAAACGCAAATGCGACAAATGTCAGCAAGAGGTGATTTCGACATACGCGCCGGAATCGCCGTATGTGGTGTATTGTCAGAAATGTTTTTGGGAATATATGGGCTAACTGTTTTTTATGGCGATTGATTTTTTGAACGAATACAAACATCTGCAAATGAAGACGCCGCGTTTTAGTTTTGTGAGTATAAATTGCGTGAACAATGACTATTCTTACAACTGTGACAATGTGAAAAATGGCTATTTGCTGGCTAACGCATGCGATGATGAGGACTGCATGTATGGGCGGGATTTTTATAGTTGCAAGGATTGCAATGATTGCGATCACATCCGCAACTGCACTTTGTGTTTCCAGACTTTGAGTTGTGATACCTGCTACAATTGCGATTATTTACAGGATTCGACGAACTGCAGTGATTGTAAATTCGGATATTTTTTGAAGGGTTGCAGGGATTGCGTTGGTTGCGTTGGATTGAAACAAAAACAGTTTTATATTTTCAATGAGAAATATTCAAAAGAAGATTATGAAAAAAAAGTGGCCGAGTTGAGTAAGGAGGAGATTCGGAAAAAATTTGAAGAATTGAAAGTAAAAGTTCCGCGGGTGAATTTATTGCAAATCGATTGTGAAAATTCTACAGGAAATGATCTTTTTCACTGCCAAAATGTGCATGAATCATATGACTGCGTGGAATGTCAGGATTGCGGATATTTGCTCGAGTCCAAGCGGCAAAAGGATTGCTGGGATATCACGATTTTGGAGAGGTCGGAGCTCTGCTATCAGGTTTCCAGCAGTCATGTTTTGAACAATTGCAATTTTTGTTATTTTTGCGTGGAGTGCAACGATGTGGAATATGGGGAATGTCTTTTTAGTTGCAAGGATTGTTTCGGTTGTATCTCGCTGCATCGCAAGCAGTATCACATTCTAAACAAGCCTTATTCGAAAGAGGAATATTTCAAAACGGTGGAGGAAATCAAAAACCAACTGCGCGCGGAGGGGTTGTATGGACAGATGCTGATCCCGACTTGTTTTCCAAAAGAGGATACGGTGGCGGTATGGGATCGGATGTAGAATTTAAGAAACTCTTTCCACGTATTCCACGGTGTCGGTGTTTACGCGGACGGTTTCGCCGGCTTCGATAAACAGAGGTACTTGGATCACCAAGCCGGTTTCGAGGGTGGCCGGTTTGCTGCCGCCTTGGGCGGTGTTGCCCTTTGTGCCGGGGGAGGTTTCGGTGACTTTCAATTCAACTTTTGGTTGAAGTTGGAGGCTGATCGGTTTCCCTTCATAAAAAGAAACATAAACATCGGTGCCTTCGAGGAGAAATTTGAGCTGGTCTTCGATAGTGTCGACCGGCAGGCCGAATTGTTCGTAATTGTCGTGTTGCATGAAATAAGCCTGATCGGAATCTTTGTAGAGAAACTGGCATTTGTTGGAAATGACCTGCACCAATTCGAAAGCTTCGCCGGAGGAAAAATCTTTTTCCATGACGGAGTTGTTGATGAGATTGCGGAGCTTGGTTTTCATGACCGGTTTGCGCTGCTGCTTGCGGAGAAACGCGGCGTGCACGATGACGTATGGCGCGCTTCCGATGCGGACAATTTTGCCAAGCTTGAGATCGGTGATGGAATCGGCCATGAGACTAAAAATTAATATTTGGACGCAGGATTTTTACCTGATTTCGAGAGAATGGGCAAGAGGGAATGGGGGGGGACGGTTTTGTTGCAGATTTGTTTTTGGCTGTGCCTCTGCGATAAATGATTCTGTTTGATTATAAATTGCCCAAAGTTTGTCGATGATCTCTATTTTGGTATTGATGACTGCGCCATAAAGAATCTCTGTAGCTATCATGGCGATCTCGGTTTTAATTCCTTTTATCAGAATGTTGAATTCGGTTTTTGGATGGCGACGTGATTTTGTCGGTCTGATAGACTCGACGTTTGTATTTAGGCCGGCTTTGGAAAAAAGTGATTGTCTGAAGGCGGTGATAATTTCATAAATATTTTTGGCAATAGATATTCTTTCTGACAGTGGAATGTCCTGTGTTTCACGGAGTACTTTTTCAATCCATCCATCAACAAAATATGGCATTCGCAAGAGGTATTCCACTTCCGGATGAATGAACAGTGTATTTGTGCCGTTATCTGTGTCGAAATCGTATATTTCAGCTAGTTCGCTCATGTTTTTGGTTGATCGGTTTCCTATTTTGACATGAAATTGTGATTGACTACAAGTATTTCTTGCATTAACTTTGCTGGTGCGTATTTCGGGCGATTAGCTCAGTTGGTTAGAGCGCGACACTGATAATGTCGAGGTCGGAAGTTCAACTCTTCCATCGCCCACCACTAAATTCCTATGCGTTTTACGGTTCTGATCATCGGTTTTGTAATCTTTGTCCTGATGCTGAAATATCGCGGGCAGATTTTTAATTTTACGGGCTCGATTTCGTTTGGAGAGAAGTATTTCGGCGGAACCGGCAATTTGATCGTAGCTGTGGCGATTTTTATCTTTGTCTTTTGCCTGATGTATGCCGTGGGAAGTCTGGACGCGGTGTTCAATTCCACATTTGGAAAATTCTTTTAAAAGCTGTCAAAAAATCTTCTGAAAAATCTGTTGACTTTGCATAAACCGGTCAATATAATGCCACCGCATTTGAGTAATAAGGAAGTCTATTTATCGTTTACTACATGCGAAAAACTCAATACCCACCCCCAAGTCTGATGAACTAAAAAATTCAGTTCATTCATCAGCTTTGAGGGTGTGTATGGATACACACCCTTTTTTGTTCCTTGAAAATAAGGTTAGTATAGATACAAGACATATTGGTCAATATTCGTCAGTATAATTTTTTTCACCAATTACTAGTTGAAGTAATTGGTTCTCTGTAATTTCAAATAATAAGTTACTTAAAGGCGTAAAGTGGATGCCCTGACTCCAAACTCCGATGAAGGACGTGGCTAGCTGCGAAATGCTTCGGTGAGCCGCTAAGCAGGCTTTGACCCGGAGATATCCGAATGGGGAAACCCCTCCCGAGTTATGTCGGGAGACGGTATACTGAATTCATAGGTATACCGAGGGATCCTGGTGAAGTGAAACATCTCAGTAACCAGGCAAAGAAATCAAACGAGATTCCCTTAGTAGTGGCGAGCGAAAAGGGAACAGCCTAAACCCATGCCTACGGGCGTGGGGGTTGTAGGACTTCAATATGAAACTTATTTCTATTAGCCAAAGGTCTCTGGAAAGAGCCACCATAGAGGGTAATAGTCCCGTCGGCGAAAATAGGGTAAGTTTCTAGAATGTTCCTGAGTAAGGTCGGACACGTGTAATCCGGCCCGAATCTGGGAGGACCACCTTCCAAGGCTAAAAAGGTTTGGAGATCGATAGCGAACAAGTACCATGAGGGAAAGGTGAAAAGTACCCCGGTGAGGGGGATGAAATAGAACCTGAAACTTTACGCTTACAAGGAGTAGGAGCTCCGATTTATCGGAGTGACTATGTACTTTTTGTAGAACGGACCAACGAGTTAGCTGTACGGCGCACGGTTAAGGGACAAATACCCGAAGCCATAGTGAAAGCGAGGGTGAATAACCCGATTAAGTGTCGTGCACTAGACCCGAAACGTGGTGATCTACTCATGGCCAGGATGAAGCTAGCTTAACCGCTAGTGGAGGTCCGAACCGACCGTCATTGTAAAGGCGGCGGATGAGCTGTGAGTGGGAGTGAAAAGCTAATCGAACCACGAGATAGCTGGTTCTCCTCGAAATAGTTTTAGGACTAGCCTTGTGATAATAGCGGCAGGGGTAGAGCTCTGTTTAGACTAGGGGACGAAATAAGTCTACCAAATCTAGATAAACTTCGAATACTGCCGTGAATTTCACAGGAGTCAGACTGTGACAGCGAAGTGCCACAGTCGTGAGGGTAACAGCCCAGACCACCGTCTAAGGTCCCAAATAAAGCCTAAGTGGCAAAGGATGTGAAATTGCGTATACAACCAGGAGGTTGGCTTAGAAGCAGCCATTCCTTTAAAGAGTGCGTAATAGCTCACTGGTCTATGCGATTTTGCGCCGAAAATATAACGGGGCTCAAGGCTTTAACCGAAGACGTGGGATGCATTTTGCTTCGGCAAGATGCATCGGTAGAGGAGCGTTCCTGTCAGCGTCGAAGCCTCGCTGCGAAGCGGGGTGGAGCGGCAGGAAGTGAAAATGTTGGTATAAGTAACGTAAGTCCGATGAAAAATCGGACCACCGAATACCCAAGGTTTCCCAAGCAACGTTAATCGGCTTGGGGTTAGTCGGGCCTAAGACGAGGCCGAAAGGCGTAGTCGATGGACAACAGGTTAATATTCCTGTACAACTTAATTTTCGCCCGAGCAATACCGGATGGATACTTTTTTCAACTTCTGAAGACTTCGGTCGGATGAGGGAGAAATTTGTAGACTGAAGGTGGCGCTAGCTCAGGGGTAACGCGACAGGATATCCAGAGCGTGTTAATGAATTCACGTGCAAGCTTTTAGCTCATGCTGATTGAGGTAAATCCCTTTCAGTTCGCGAGGAGTTACGCAAAATGCTCCGTCTTTGACGGGGTGATTCTGGAGAGTTCAGTCGCCAAGAAAAACCTCGGTAGCGAGAAAATTAAGTTTCCGTACCGCAAACCAACGCCGGTGGGTAGATCGAGTAGATCAAGGTGATCGAGTAAACTACTGCTAAGGAACTCGGCAAAAAAGCAGGTGTAACTTCGGGATAAACCTTCCCCGATGCAAATCGGGGCGCAGCTAATGTACTTTCTGCAACTGTTTACCAAAAACACAGGTCTCTGCTAAGCCGCAAGGCTATGTATAGGGGCTGACGCCTGCCCAGTGCCAGAAGGTTATGAGGAGGGGTTCACGCTCCGAATCGAAGCCCTGGTGAACGGCGGCCGTAACTATAACGGTCCTAAGGTAGCGAAATTCCTTGTCGGGTAAGTTCCGACCCGCACGAATGGCGTAATGATGGAAAGACTGTCTCGGCAGTAGTCTCGGTGAAATTACACAGTCGGTAAAAATGCCGATTAATCATGGTAGGACGAAAAGACCCCGTGAAGCTTTACTATAGCTTGACATTGGTTCTGGGCATCGCTTGCGCAGGATAGGTGGGAGACTTTGAAGGTTCGATTTCGATCGGACTGGAGTCGCCGTTGAGATACCACCCTTGCTCTGCTTAGGATCTAACTTTTGCCTTTAATCAGGCAATTAGGACATTGTTAGGTGGGTAGTTTGACTGGGGCGGTCGCCTCCTAAAGAGTAACGGAGGCGCGCAATGGTTCCCTAAGTCTGGATGGAAATCAGACTGATAGTGTAAACGCACAAGGGAGCTTAACTGCAAGACCAACAAGTCGAGCAGATGCGAAAGCAGGCGTTAGTGATCCGATAGTGGCACGTGGGTGCGCTATCGCTCAACGGATAAAAGCTACTCCGGGGATAACAGGCTTATCGGTTCCAAGAGTTCACATCGACGAACCGGTTTGGCACCTCGATGTCGGCTCATCGCATCCTGGGGCTGGAGAAGGTCCCAAGGGTTGGGCTGTTCGCCCATTAAAGCGGTACGCGAGCTGGGTTCAGAACGTCGTGAGACAGTAAACAGAGAAACCTTGCTGTCTATAAATCTAGCTATTTGCTGGAAACTCTGTCCTCTACCCGTCTAAGGCGGGGAAGGGGTGAAGTGTTTCATGGTACTCATATTGCTTCATTGATCCTTACAATTTATAATGGATCGGGAAGTGATTAAAAGTGATAATCTATGAACGCAGACAATCAGCAGGAAAGACTAGATTCTTATATCGCTGGATATGTTGATGGTGAAGGAAGTTTTCATGTCGCTATTCAAAAAGTTGGACATGTGAAGTTTGGATATCAATTGTTGCCGGAATTTCATGTAAGTCAGAATTTCGATTATGCTTCGGTTCTAAGACTTATCCATGAGAGGTTCGGTTGCGGTTATATCAAGCCAAATCATGCTAAAAACAATAGAGACAAAAGTTGGGTATTTGTAGTCCGGAATCGCGCTGACCTTTTAAATAAGGTCATACCCTTCTTTGAAAAGAATAAACTTCTTTCTCCAAAAGCAAAAGATTTTGATAAGTTTGCATTCGTGGTTAGATCCATGGCTGCGAAAGAACATTTCAAAAAAGATGTTTTTCTTAATCTTTTGGACGTCGCATTTTCTATGAATCGTAATGGCAAGTATAGAAAATCGAACATATCTGATATTAAAAAGAATCTAGAATCCTCAACGACTATACGCTAGAATCTCCCGCCGTAGGCGGGGGATAAGATATAGTCTGAACTGCATGGCGACATGCAGACTCCGACTTGATCGGAGCGCCACGGATACTTCTGTAAAGAGTGTGGTAAGTAACAAATTTGTCGGTCTCTATCCTCCATGATCGTAGGATATTTGCGGGATGTTGTCCCTAGTACGAGAGGACCGGGATGAACGAACCTCTAGTATATCTGTTGTCGTGTCAACGGCATTGCAGAGTAGCTATGTTCGGATTGGATAAACGCTGAAAGCATCTAAGCGTGAAGCCATTCCCAAGATTAGATATCCCAACTAGCCTCCCTGAAGACTACAGGGTTGATAGGCCACAGATGTAAGCACGGTAACGTGTTCAGTCGAGTGGTACTAATAGGCGATTGACTTATTATTTTTCAGAGAACCTTTATTTCGACTAGTAGTTAGTGAAAAAAATATCGAATAAAAGCCATTGTCTTGGCAACTCTAGAGGCGGGGTCACACCTGTTCCCATCCCGAACACAGAAGTTAAGCCCGTCTTCGCCGATGATACTTCATTTATTTGTGGTAAAGTAGGGCGTTGCCAGGACAATGGCTTTTATTTTGTAAGAAAACCTTTTTCCGAAAAGGTTTTCTTTGCTTTCCAAAAAGGAAAGGTTGTTCGCGCAAACCATGCTCGCTTTGCTTCGAGTTTTTTGGACTTAGGAAACCACGAGACCTAAATCCAAAAAATTCTACGCCAGCTCGCAGAATTTGCACTCACACTTGTTTTATGGTTTAATTCTGCTACTTGCGACAAGGAGGTGATGAAGTTGGATACGAAGAAATTGCTCGAGGTGTATGAGAAGGACTGGAAGTGGATTGTGAGGGTGTTCGGGATAATGATTCTCGTCATCATCCTGTACGCCATTCGGGGATGACGGATATCGCAGCTCGGTCGTGAAAATGACCGGGCTGCGACTTTTTGATCTGTTTGTTTCTTACTGTTTTTCTTCTACAGCGATTTTCTCCTCGTCGGTCTCGATGGAGGTTTGTTCGAGATCGCGCAGTTTTGCGCTGCGTGAAGTTACAGGGTTGTAGGCGTTGTAAAAAAGTTCGATGATTTCGGCGGTTTGCAGTTCGTCGACTTTCAGGCCGCAGTTTTCAAGGCCGGAGGTGACGACGTTTACGCGTTGGACAAGCCCTTTTTTGAGCTCGTTGAATTCGGCGTGACGACGCTTGATGTCGGCGTAACTGTCCTTTGGAGCCAGTCTTTGAAAGAAAGATTGGATGCCGTTTGACTCCACGCTGGTGCGGGCCGGATCGTAGGCGACAACAACATAAAATTCTTTGTCCATGATGTCGGCGTAGTCCACAAGTTTGTGAACATATTCGGCGTACTCGTAAGTTTGCTGTTGAAGCAATTTGTTTTGCTGTTTGTCGGCCAGTTTTTTGACCTGATCGATGTAGTTGTCGATGTCCAGTTTTTTGGAACGGACAACGATCTGAATCGGAAATTCCAAAGAGTTCAAAAAGGCCTGATAGCCGTAGGTAATCGAGTTTTGTTCCTCCTCGGACTTGAGATTGAAATTGATGCTGGAAGTCTTGAGAATGGCGCGCAGACCGCCGTTTTTTAGCACCAAAATATTGTCGCGGATTTCGCCGATGCGCAAGTGTGTTTGCGTGCCGTTCATCGGATTATCGCGTGTTTTTTTGCCCGGTGTGATGAAGTCAAAAAATCCCATGTTAGTAATTTTGATTAATTATTTTTTTGAGTTCGTGTTTTTTTTCGATTCCGGAATTGTCGATGTCCTGTGTTTTGCGATCGACTAAAGTGATCAATTCTTTCAAGCTCTTTTTTGGTTTGGAAATCTGATTACTTGTTTTTGCTGTATCCGTTTTTTTGGCTTGAGTTTCAAACGGAGAGACAAAAGGATATCCTGATCCTTCGATCCAGACGCGTTTGTTTGGCAACAGTTTGTATTCGATAAGGGCCATCAGAAAAAGATGAAATGGCAGGCTGTGAACCTTCAAAAAGGCAAAAGCCAAAGTGATGGCGGAGACTATAGCCACCGGCGGAAGCCAAACTTCGAGAAAATAAGTTTTGGCCAAAGAAATATAAATTGCATACGCGATGCCGCCGCCGAAGCCCAAAATCACCATCTGACGAAGTGTGATCGGACCGATGATGGTGTCCTCGCGCTGCACATCCTGTGGGACTTTGAACTGTTGCATTTGGTTTTATTTATCTGATAAGTATACCAAAAATCGACCGAAATATCAATTGTATAAAAGGGGGGATGTTTGTAGAATTGGTGCATGCCCGCAAGAAACATTCGCAATTTCTGCATTATAGCGCATATAGATCATGGAAAATCGACTTTGGCCGACCGTTTTCTGGAGATTACCAAGACGATCGCCAAACGGGACATGAAACACGCCCAAATGCTGGACACGATGGAGCTGGAACAGGAGCGGGGAATCACGATCAAACTACAGCCGGTAAGGATGGAATGGGAGTCGAAGGGAGAAAAATATATTTTGAATCTGATTGATACGCCCGGGCACGTGGATTTTTCTTATGAGGTGTCGCGGAGTTTGGCGGCTTGTGAAGGCGCGATTTTGGTGGTGGACGCGACGCAGGGAATTGAAGCCCAAACGCTGGCAAATTGCTATATGGCGATGGAACACAATCTGGAAATTATTCCGGTTTTAAATAAAATTGATCTGCCGTCGGCCGATGTGGCAAAGCGCGCGCAGGAAATCGAGGATGCGTTGGGGATTTTAAAAGATGATGTGATCGCGGTTTCGGCGAAAGAAGGAACAAATGTGGAAAAAGTTTTGGAAAGAGTGATTGAAAAAGTGCCGGCCCCAAAAGACGCGGAAGGCGAGATGAAGGCGCTGATTTTTGATTCGGTTTATGATGCTTACAAGGGAGTTGTGGCTTATATCAGGGTAAAATCGGGGCGGGTGAAAAAAGGCGATACGGTTTATTTTTTGAGTATGAAACGGCCGATGGAAGTTTTGGAATGCGGATATTTCAAACCGAAATACAAACCTGCGGAAGTTTTGGAATGTGGCGAAGTCGGATATATCGTGACCGGAGCAAGAAGTGTGCGGGACGCGCGAGTGGGCGACACGGTGTGGAGCGCTGGTGAAAAAGACATTGAAGTTGAGGAAGCGACGGCGTTACCCGGTTATCACGTGGTCAAGCCTTTTGTTTACGCCGGAGTTTTTTCTACGGACGCGGACGCGTATCCGCTGCTGCGTGAGGCGCTTGGAAAATTGCAATTGAATGACAGTTCGCTGTCCTTTGAACCGGAGCAATCCGGAGCGCTGGGACACGGTTTCAGATGTGGCTTTTTGGGCTTGCTTCACATGGAAATCGTGCAGGACCGGTTGGAGCGGGAGTATGATTTGGATTTGATTGTGACGGCGCCATCGGTGTCTTATATCGTGGTGCAGGAAGGTGGAAATGAGGTGGCGATTTCGAGTCCGGCTGATTTGCCGGATCCGGCGAGCATCAAGGCAATCAAAGAGCCGTGGGTGAAAGTGGAAATTTTGACGCCAAAAGATACTGTTGGTGGCTTGATGCAGCTTTGCACCGACCGGCGGGGCCTGTTCAAAAATATGCAATACATGGATGACAAGCGGGTTTTGCTGCATTTTGAACTGCCGCTGGCGGCGATCATCGTGGATTTTTATGACAAATTGAAAAGCATTTCCAGCGGTTACGCTTCGATGAGTTACGAGCATCTGGATTATCGGGCGGACAATCTGGTGAAGCTGGATATTTTGGTGGCGGGTGAGCGGGTGGACGCGCTTTCGCTGATCGTGCATAGGCAGGACGCGTATCATGTGGGTCTGGAACTGACAAAAAGACTGAAAGAAATTATTCCGCGGGCGCTATTTGTGATTCCGATTCAGGCCGCGATAGGCGGGAAAATCATCGCGAGGGAGACGATTTCGGCGATGCGAAAAGACGTGACGGGATATCTGTATGGCGGTGATGTGACCAGAAAGAGGAAACTCTTAGAAAAGCAGAAGAAAGGCAAAAAACGTATGAAGATGATGGGCAAAGTAAATATGCCGCAGGAGGCGTTCTTGGCGATTTTGAGGAAGGACAAGAGCTAGATGGCCGTGGCCTGATCGTGAGTTGTTTTAATTAAGGTTTCAGCGTCTTGATGAGTCGGAGGTTGAAATTTTTTAACGAATTTAATTCGCAATGAATCCCGAAAATTTTCCTTTGTTCTGTCCTTTTTTTTAATTTTTGAATCAAATACATAGAGATTTTCTCCAACGATTAAATTTGTATTTGTTTCCAAAATTTTCTGAAATTTTTCCTCGTCTTCCGGTCCTTCCGGACGATAACCGTTATTCCAAAGCCAACAAATAGCATCGATTTGTCCTGCCGTGAATTCTGCTGTTTGCGTCTCTTGTTTCTCTCTTGCGTATGCGGAAACAAAGCTTTCACCTGCTTTCATGAGAATTTCTGAAAACTTGATGCCGTTTGGTTGATTGAGGAATCTTTGGTATACGATGCGGTGGTAATTTTGTGCTCTTCCGTTTCCACGAAATGAAAAATTTATTGATCCAATTTCGGTCGTTTGATTTGCCAATAACGTGATATACGATTTGTAAATTTCTTCCGGAGAGTTACCGGTAACGGCAGTTTTAAATAAATGAAAATGAATTGTTTCAGCTCGAAGTGAACCTTCCAGATCGATGGATTTCATTGCCACGAGTGTTAGAGGTACTGACGGATCTAAAACTTCGACATGAACCGGAGACCACCTTAGAGCGCGTCCAGGATTTTCTTTTACTTTAGCCCCTGGTGTGTTTTTGTCTATTTGTAAAAATTTTGAGACGATTGTTTGCGCAGTTTTTTTTGTTGCATCCACCAAGTTTTTTTGGCTGAGAGAAGTGTGGATTACTTCTTTAGTTGGATCCGGCTTTTTTTGTTCGTCACAATGACGCTGATCTTTGAATCGACTAAGAATTTCACGACCGTCCAACCTGTCTGGCAAATGTTCGAGCATGTTTGTTTTTATTTCTGTTTATTCTAGCATAAATGGCCTATTTTTGCTATAATGTAGGGATTTTGCTGAATCTAAATTTATGGAATTTTACGAAAAAACAGGGGAAATCTGGCGAATTTTGGGAAGCGTGATTTTTGTGGCTGTGTTTTTGTTTGTGATCAATGAGTTATTTTTTGGTCTTGGTTTTGAAAATAGTGAGGAGGTGAAAAAGGCTGAAGTGAGCGATGTTTTGCGCGTGGTTTATCCCGATGAGCCGGCCAGTCTGGAGCCGACTTTGATTGATTCGATTACAAGACAGAGGCTGGTAAATGTATATGAGCCGCTGGTGAGATTTGACCGCGATCTCAAGATAAAGCCTGCTTTGGCGGTTTCGTATGGGCTGATAGATCCGACTGTTTGGGAATTTAGTTTGAGGGAAGGCGTGAAATTTCATGACGGGAGTATGTTTGATAGCGAAGATGTGATGGCGAGCGTGAAGCGGGCCAAAGAAAATAAAAATTCAGATTTGGTGGGTATGCTTTCGACTGTTGATAGTGTGGAGAAAATTGATGATTTGACTTTGAGAATGAGGACT
>Ga0265292_1001607_pt1 | contig 19215 bp, 16 predicted proteins | sample Munlanlewell296A_FD_189080 | JGI IMG/M metagenome (GOLD analysis project Ga0265292, IMG submission 189080) | Leachate microbial communities from a municipal landfill in Southern Ontario, Canada - Leachate well 296A | ecosystem: Engineered > Solid waste > Landfill > Unclassified | place: Canada... | reverse complement strand
CCTGAACCTGTTGAAAAACGAAAACAGTAAAAAAAGAAGTATTAAAAACAAACGGTTACTCTGTGGCTGGGATGAAGACTTCTTGGCTAATCTGCTCTTGTGCCAAATTTAGATGCGTTTGCCCTGGAATAGCCTGGCTGCAAATACTGTTTTGATTCATCTTCCATATCTTTATTATCCAATTAATCCAATAAGCCGTTAACTAAACGGCGCCAAAGCAACAAAAGGTAAACTAAGGCAGTGTGCCTTGTAGCAGATAGCTAATCACAAAACAAAAGAAAAAATGGTAATAGAACCCAGAATGCGAGGATTTATTTGTTTGACAGCACATCCTAAGGGGTGCGAAAAAAACGTGTTGAATCAAATTGAATACATCAAATCAAAAGGAGAAATTGAAGGACCCAGAAAGGTATTAGTAATAGGCGCTTCCACTGGCTTTGGATTGGCATCTAGAATTACCAGCGCTTTTGGTTCAAACGCGGCAACTATTGGGGTTTTTTTTGAAAAAGAACCACAGGAAGGAAAAACAGCATCGCCCGGTTGGTATAACAGCGCTGCATTTCAAGACCAAGCGAAGAAGGCAGGACTGTATGCAAAAAGCATTAATGGGGACGCTTTTTCGCAAGAGGTTAAAACCAAAACCATTGACCTGATTAAAGCTGATTTGGGTAAAATAGATTTGGTAATTTATAGTTTGGCTTCTCCCGTAAGAACACATCCTGTAACCGGTGTAACACATCGTTCGGTACTAAAACCGGTTGGTAATACCTACACAAATAAAACGGTTGACTTTCATACAGGTATTGTTACCTCTATTTCTATTGAGCCCTGTTCGGAAGAAGATATTGCCAATACGGTGGCTGTAATGGGTGGCGAAGACTGGGAAATGTGGATTGACGCATTAATCAAAGCAGATGCATTATCCGATAACGCAATAACGATTGCCTATTCATATATTGGACCGGCCATTACCGAAACTGTTTATAGAAAAGGCACCATTGGAAAAGCAAAAGACCATTTAGAAGCAACAGCGTTTAAGATTACCGATAAATTAAAAAGCATACATGGTAAGGGATATGTTTCAGTAAACAAGGCCTTGGTTACACAAGCCAGTTCTGCCATACCTGTTATACCCTTATACATTTCTTTACTCTACAAGGTGATGAAAGAAAAAGGGATACATGAAGGTTGTATAGAACAAATTCAACGTTTATTTAAAGAACGACTGTATACCGGAAACGAAATTCCTATGGATGAAAAAGGAAGAATTCGAATTGATGATTTGGAAATGCGCGAAGATGTTCAAAAAAAAATTGCTGAAATATGGCCACAGGCCAGTACCGAATCTCTTCCTGGCATTGGTGACTTACCGGGGTACAAGTCTGATTTTTTAAACCTATTTGGTTTTGAATTTTCGGGCGTTAATTATTCAGAAGACGTTAATGAAAACATAGCCATTGAGGGATTACAATAACAGTATAAATTTAATGAACAGAAATTTGTATTTTCAGCACCTAAAACTATCATATGAAACTATTTTTAACAGCCGGCTTGTTTTTGGTTACTTCATTCACCTCCTTTTCACAGGATAAAACCAAAGAACCCGCTTCGCCCGATAAAACTAAAGAACTACAAACGGTGGAGGCTTCCTGCGGCCAGTGCCAGTTTGGGTTGCCGGGAAAAAGCTGCGACCTCGCTGTTCGCATCAAGGGGAAAGTTTATTTTGTGGATGGTTCTAATATTAATTCGCATGGAGATGCGCATGCGAATGATGGGTTCTGCAGTGCGATACGAAAGGCCAGCGTACAAGGCGAAGTGGTTGATGGTCGGTTTAAAGCAACTTATTTTAAACTCATGCCCGAAAAGCCGAAAAATGGGAAAGACAAGCAATAAATTTTTTTTAGGAATGTATTAATTATTTTTTAATCACCAGGTATGCTCCTGCAATCAGCATAACTGATCCCAATATTTTAACCCAGCTGATATTTGTTTGCGGCAAACCAAACAGTCCAAAATGATCATACAATAAGGCCATGATAAACTGCGAAGCAATGACCAGTGCAAATACATTGGCCGAGCCTATACGCGGTACGGTAAATATTATAACGGTTACAAAGAAGGCGCCCAATAAACCACCCGCGTACTTATATAGTTCAATACTTTTTAATTGTTCAAGGGAGGGAACAGGCTGTTTGGTGCCAATAATTATTAAACCGAGAATTACAGTACCTACTACAAAAGAAATAAATGCAGCCACCCATGGGTTATTTATAGCAACCCTTAACTGGCTGTTTACACCTGCTTGCGTAGTAATGGTTATGCCGGCAAGGGCCGGCAGGATAAAGAATAGATATTTCATAATTATAGCTTTTCGTAAAGCCCCCGCAGTTTTTCTCTTGTCATCATCTTCTCCCAGTCTTTACCCAATGCGTTTTCCCATAAAGGCTTCATGCCCAGCGATACGTTGATCATGGTATCGAATTGTTCATCGGTTAATCCTTTACAGATGCCTGTGGGGAGGTCTATTTTATTTTTTTCAACCATATATTTAAATTCTTTCACGCCGGCAGGATAATATTCTTCGAGATGGTTCATTACAATACAGTTTCCAATTCCGTGCCGGGTTCCCAGTAAATAGCTCAATCCATAACTCACAGCGTGTGCCACACCCACCTGCGAGTAGGCAATGCTCATGCCACCGGCATAGGAGGCCATCATTAGCTGGTCGTCACATGCATCATCCCAATGATTTTTATCGACAAATACTTTCTGGCAGAGCTGTAAGGCTTTTTCTCCATAGCTTTTACTGAATTCATTCAGGTAGGTGCCTTCGAGACTTTCAATGCAATGAATATAACAGTCCATGCCGGTGTAGAATCGTTGGTTTTCAGGGGCGCCTTTGGTTAGCTCCGGGTCAAGTACGATCTGGTCGAAGGGTGTGAAATCGCTGTTCATACCTAGTTTCCGGGTAGGGCCGGTTAATACGGTTGTTCGGCTTACTTCGGCACCCGTACCACTTAAGGTAGGAATACCTGCTTTGTATACACCGGGGTTTTTCACAAGATCCCAACCCTGGTAATCGGCGGATGATCCGGGGTTGGTCATCATTAAAGAAACAGCTTTGGCAAGGTCCATAGCGGAACCACCCCCGATGCCTATTACACCGCTGATGGCACCAAATTCGTCTTTTAATTCCTGCGCAAGTGCATCTACCTGTTTGGTCTTGGGTTCAAAGGTTACGTCAACAAAAATAATTTTGTCTTTACCGCGAAGAGGAATACGGTTCACCAATGGCATATCTTTGAAAAAATGATCTACCAGAAAGATCATTGGGGTATCCTCTTTTCTTTGCAGGGCAAGAATTTCATCTAATTGGTTAAAACTGCCCCGGCCATAGACCACGTAGCTTACCATTTTAAAGTTTCGAAAATGCATACTTGTTTGTTTAGCAGATATAGAACGTCTGATCATGAAAAGGAACAGAATAATACAGTAAGGTAATGATTCAGAAAAACCTTTGCAAACCTACTTTAGAAATGAGTCATATCAAATATGTTTTTTCTGATAATGTTTGTGTTTTCGGGCACAGGAAACGAATCTTAAACCAATGTGATAAAAACTATTTTTAGCACCGCAGTTTCATATAACTTTAACCCATAGGAGTTAATTGTATACACGTTTTCTGACCTATGACCGTATTGTCCTATTTATTCAACATACCCATTTCAGCCGGATTTGTCTTGCTCGATAACGCCATTACAAGGGCTATTGCCAAATACATGAGCACAGACTTTTTGTTGTTGGTTGTTCAGGTTATGGTTATTGCTATTGTTTTGGTTGTTTTCGCCATTTATCTCTCTCTTTTTTATAAAAAGCGAAAATATTTTTATACCAAACGCATCCAAAAATACCTGGAGCCACTGATTTCTGAAATATTAATGGAAGAATCCGGCGACCTGCCAGTGATAGAACGCAGGATTTTCAGGATTCTGAATAATTCAGTGGCACGGCAGTATGCGATTGATGAATTGATACGCTGTAAAAAAAATTTTTCCGGATCCGTTTCGGCTAGTATTGTAGCGCTGTATGTTCAATTGGGACTAAAAAAGCAATCACTACAAAAACTGGCCAATGATAAATGGTATATAAAAGCCAGGGGCATACAGGAGTTGTATATGATGGATCAGAAAGACTTATTAAAAACGATCTATTCTAATACCAACAGTAAGAATGCGTTTGTACGTATGGAGGCACAAACCGGGGTAATTAACCTTGCCGGATTTGCTGGCCTCAGGTTTCTTGATGTTATTTCTTATCCTTTAACGGAATGGCAGCAGTTGAAGTTACTGGAGCAATTAAAACTTTATCATGAAAGAGAGGGCTTATCGGAAAATATTCCCAAATGGCTCCAGTCAAAAAATGACACAGTCGTAATTTTTGCATTAAAGCTCGCGGATGAGTACCAGCAATTTGGGGTACGGGATTATGTGGTAGGCTGTTTGGATCATACGGATCATTCTGTTCGAAGACAGGCTATCAAAACACTGTTGCGTTTAGAGGATGAGGAAACACCTGCTATATTGCTGGCGTATTTTAAAGAGGAACCTTTTGTTAACCAGGCATTTATTCTGGATGCATTGCGTACGCTTGCAACAGGAAAAGAAACGGATTTCCTGATAGATTTGCTGGATCATCCGAACGATACTATTAAACTAAAAGCCGCGGTTATATTGGCTGAATGTTCTGATGAGGGATTGGGAATCCTGGAAAAAAGAGGAATGGAACAACCTGAGCCGTATGAAAGAATCTACAGGCACGTAAAAACAGTAAAATGAACTGGGGTACAGCCGCTGACATATTATTCGACGTTCTTACCTATGGGGTATTTACTTATTCTGTCTTGCTGTTGCTTTCTTATACGCTAATTGGTTTATTCTCGATTGGTGAAACACAAAAATATTTAAGGAAGAACAGCTTTACCGATTTCCGTGTATTGGCGGCTTCGGTGTATGCACCCACTGTAAGTATTCTTGCACCCGCCTATAATGAGGGTAAATCGATAGTTGAAAATGTAAGATCATTATTATCTATTTACTATACCAATCTTGAAGTAATTATTATCAATGATGGCAGCAAAGACGATACCCTGGCTAAATTAATTGATGCATATGATCTGGAGAAAGTAGAATTATTTGTAAATCTCCAGATTCCGGCAAAAGAGATCAGGGGTATTTATAAGAGTAAAAATAGTATCAATCATAAACTGATTGTTGTTGATAAAGTAAATGGTGGTAAGGCGGATGCATTGAATGTAGGGATCAATGTATCGGCCAATAATTATCTTGTTTGTATTGATGTTGATTGTATACTGGAGCAGGATGCGCTGCTAAAAATGGTAAAACCATTTTTAGAACAAACAGATAAAAGGGTCATTGCTTCCGGGGGAGTAGTGCGTGTGGCGAACTCCTGCGTAATTGAAGACGGTCGTTTAATTAAGGTAAAGCTGGCGGATGATTACCTGCCCCGCATCCAGATACTGGAATATATACGTGCATTTATTTTAGGAAGGATGGCATGGAGCCGTTTGAATGGCCTGATGCTTATATCTGGCGCCTTTGGCGCTTTTGATAAGGATATTGCTATTAAGTCTGGTGGGTATAACCATAAAACAGTTGGAGAAGACATGGAACTGGTTGTAAGGATGCGGCGATATATGGAGGAGAAGAAGGAAGACTATATTGTTACCTATATACCAGATCCATTATGCTGGACGGAGGTTCCATCTACATTTCAAATACTGGGCAGGCAGCGTAATCGCTGGATACGCGGAACCTATGAAACACTTATGTTTCATAAAGTGATGTTTTTTAATCCTAAATATCGGGTACTCGGCATGTTGAGCTATCCCTACTGGTTTTTTTTCGAACTATGTGCGCCCATCATTGAATTTATAGGATTTATCTTTTTCGTAATTTTTGCATGGACAGGTTTTTTAGATTGGAGCTTTTTCTTTACTTTCTTTTTATTTATCATTTGTTTTGGTTATTTATATTCTTCTTTTGCTATTTTGATGGAAGTATTAAGCTTCAATCAATATAAGAGGCGGGTTGATATTTTCCGGTTACTATTAACCGGTATGACAGAACCGTTTTATTATCATCCATTCGTAGTGTGGAGCGCTATTAAGGGATACCTGGATCTGCTCAATAAGAAAAAAGGCTGGGGGGAGATGACCCGGCAGGGCTTCGCCAAAAAAACGGCAGTTCCCGTTCTTATCCCTGAACCAGGATCGCCACAGCCGGCTTCTGCGGGTAAGTCGGCCCCACAAAATCTACCAACAGAAGAACACTACGAGGAGACGGTTTGGGTAATGGAAAGAACGGTGATTCCGGCTATTGGCAGGGTGGTTTCTCTTATTTCAAAATCATTAAGCTATTATATAAGTCGTGCCCTGATACTATTGGCATTATTAATAGGCATGAGAGCCTTCGAGCTGATATATGAAATAGTTGTACATGGAATACCTAAGTTACTGGGTAAGGTAATTCTTACCGGATTCATCAAAGACATCGCCTATTTTTTACAAATAAGCGCCTGGGGTTATCTATTATTTGCTTTGTTATTTTTAGTGCATAAGAAACTGGCACACCTGACATTTATCATTGTTTCTGTTCTCATGTTGTTGATCCAGGTTTCTCTTTCTCAATATTTTATTAGTACGCTTGTTCCGCTTGGCGCCGATTTATGGGGCTATTCATGGGTCGATATCAGGCAAACTATCGGAGCATCCGGCGGCATAAAGCTATCTATGATGATCGGGCTTGTATTGTTAGTTGCACTGATTATAACCTCTTTCGCTCTTCTTCCTAAACGGATAAAAGCCAATGGATGGATAACATTTAGTTTTTTCTCAATATTTACCCTGGCTGCAGTAACGAATGGGCCAATGTTGGTATACGGTTGGATGCCAGGGCAGGAATACAGTAATAATCTTTCCGTAAATAAATCCTGGTACTTTTTTAATGCATCCTACACGCATTTTTTCCCAACAAAAGAAGAACAGGATATTTATTCAAATAATTATTCCGGCGATTTTGCAATAAGCGCAGCGGATGCCAATTTATCTGTTTTTCGTTATGTTGAAGAAAAGGAGTACCCTTTTCTTCATGTGGTAGACAGTACAAAAGATGTTTTATCACCCTTCTTTTCCAAATCAAGTACCCCCCCCAACATTGTGATTATCCTGGTTGAGGGCCTGGGAAGGGCCTTTACGAACAAGGGGGCATACCTGGGCAATTTTACACCGTTTATCGATTCGCTTTCAGAAAATAGTTTGTATTGGGAAAATTTTTTAAGCGAGGGGGGCCGCACATTTGCAGCATTGCCCTCTATTATCGGATCACTTCCCTTTGCCAAGAATGGTTTCAGTGAATTAGGTAATGCTATGCCCAAACACTTTTCTTTGCTAAATCTACTGAAGCAAAACGGGTATAATACCGCTTTTTATTATGGAGGTGATTCCCGTTTTGATAATATGGAAACCTATCTGAAGAATAGCGGCACAGAATCTATCTTTGACGAAAGAAGCTTTCCGTCTGATTTTGTAAAAATGCCATCGCAAAACGGGTTTACCTGGGGATATGGCGACAAAGAATTATTCAGGTATTTCCTGGCAAACCAAAACAAACAAACACAACCACAGCTTAGTGTGGTGCTGACCGTTTCAACACATAATCCATTTCTGATAAATGAGCAGGAGCGATACTATGCTAAACTGGAAACACGCATGGCCGAACTTGGTTTTTCTGAAGAAACGAAAAGCCAGAACAGAAAGTATCGAAATCAATATGCATCCATTTTGTTTGTTGATGATGCATTGAAGGATTTCATAAATCAGTACAAACAAAGACCTGATTTCAACAATACGGTTTTCGTGATAGCAGGCGACCACCGGATGCCTGAAATTCCTATGAGTACTAAAATAGATCGCTACCACGTACCATTATTAATTTATTCGCCCCTATTGGTGAGAAGAGCCAGGTTTTCCGCTATTTCAACACATTTCGACATTACACCCAGTCTCACAGCCTGGCTTAAGAAAAGTTATGGATTACAAATGCCAGATACGGTTAGTTGGATGGGTAGCGGTCTCGATACAAACAGGCTGTTCCGTAATGTGCATGCATACCCAATTATGCAAACCAAGACAGAAATCGTTGATTTTGTGATGGGTAATTATCTTTTAAACGGAAATAGCCTTTACAGGATCAATGCTAATATGGACCTCAGTCCAGAGAACAACGAAGCAAAAGTTAATGAGCTTAAGGCAGCCTTCAACAGGTTTAAACAGAAAAATCAATTCTTTATTTCAACACTAAAAATGGCACCAGACAGCCTGCTTCGAAAATATACAGGGCATTAAGGGCGCTTCAGCGTTTTATAGTAATCATTCAGGATGGTTGTGACAAGTGGTTGATAAATTTTCCAGAAAAAAGCCTTTCTTTCCAAAGGCTCTCTGTTATTGTACATGAGCCAATTAAAATAAGGCGTTCCTTTAAAATAAGAAGAGGTTAATGTAACCGGGTTGTCGGCAAAATCTGCAGAAAAATAAAAGAAACGATAATCCCTGTTAATGTGTACGGTTATAGCGGGAAAAATAGTGGGTATACCATATTTAGCCAATTCTTTTTTACCCTTTTCATTTACGTCAATGGAAAATGTAGCCAAAACATGATTGAATGAAGTATCTGGCTGTATAATATCAAACCAAAAGGAGTAAAAGGTTTTTTTTGGTAAGCCATAATGATATTGACCCTCCTCCGATGAATTCAGATAAGGAAGTTCTTTTCGTAAATGGTTTTTGTTTTCTAATATTACCACCCTGTCATCTGAGTTAACAAAGGCAATACCACTTTTCAAAAATGGCCAGGCGCCCTTATGCTGGTTTTTATAATTTTTTACAAGCCATGAAGGAAGCTCCTTATTTTTAGTTGTATCGAAAGAATTAAAATAACGACCAATCCATCCCGTCCATTTGATTCCGAAACTAATTTCATAATCGCTGCGAACCGTAGGTGATGTTGGTGAAGCGAGGCAATTGAATTCTGTTATGATTAATTTATGGTTAGCGCGCATTTGTTGTAAAAAATAGAGGTCCTGTCTGCTCATTCCCCCATATACCGTACCAGATCTTTCTTTGTCATCACCCTCCTGGTACCACTCATTCTTATAAATGCCATAAGCGTCTGTAATATAAGCGGCATCAGCATCAATGCTCAACTGGTCCAGTCGCGCGGTATTGAAGCGCTCCAGTCCTTTTAGTTGAAATTTTTCTTTAGCAAGAGGAAAGAAACCGAAATAATCATTTTTATGATCATACAGGGCGGTCTCTGTTTTAGAAAACTTTTCCTGGTTCAATACCCAGTTAAATGAAACATGTTCCTGCCCTTTGTTTGTTAAAACAGTTTTATCAATTATGGCCACTACCAGTTTTCTTTTGTCTGTACATAGCCAAATAATGAACATCCAAACGGGAAGCAGGAGCAGGATGAGAATAATGGCTCTGAGAAAGGAGCCAATACTTATTTTTAAAAACGCTGAAGCCATCCGATGCTGATTTGATATTGATTACCCTTGGTTTGTGGACGGTATTCCTGGTTATACCAGCTTGCGTCCATTGTAAGAACGCTGAACTTCGCAATCTTACGTTTGAAAACGATGCCCGCTTTATAGGATATCAGCCTGAGTGTATTATCCAGTTGTATAGCGTTTAGCCGGTCATCAGGAGAAATACCATATCCAATGGTGGCGCCAATCAGATCATCGGCACTACCGTAATAATATCGTGCAGAAAGACTATAAGAGGCAGAAACTGTTTTAGTAAAATTGCTTGGTGTAAGATAGGTTCGGCCACTCAACAACCAGCTTTTATAGTATTTACCCAGAGAAGCGGTATAAATTAATGTGGGATCTCCGGAAAATTTCAGATAACGCAAACCCAGTTCTCCTTCAAAACTTTTTGGCAGATTGGCATATAAAGAAAATCCTCCGCGCCATTGGGGGAAAACGCCTACATTATCAGAATAGCCGGCACTTATATAACTGTAAAAGGTTTTTGAAATCCTGGGATAGGCATCTATCTCATATTGAACACCGTTTTCTTTAAAACGATTAGCGAAATTAATTCGGCCGGTAACAGAGCCAATGCCTGTTGTTCTTGTATAGTCGACGCCGGCCAGGTGCCATGGGTCACTGAACTGTTTATCAAAATACACATAATCATACGTGATACCGATCTTGTTTTTGGAAGTAGATTCTTTGATCCTGTTTGCCATAGAACGGGCCTCGCTGTTATTCCTGTTTAATTTGAGCGCCTGTTCCACAGCCGCCTGTGCCTCTTTGTACCTGCGCATGGTATTTAATATTTTGGCTTTGCGAACCCATAAATTTTCTGACCCGGGATGGTATTTTATAGCAGCCTCTGTAACCAGTAATGCTTCTGGATAATCATCATTCCAGTATTCCAGATCGGCCAGCGCGGAAGAAGCGTCTTCATAGTCCGGCTTTGTTTTCAATACGTTATTAAAATAATAACGGGCACTGTCATACTCTTTGGACCAGCTATAAATCCTGCCCAGAAATATTTTAATGTCGGCATAATCAGGACTGATCTTTAGTGCCTTGTATAAATAGGCTTTTGCTGTAGGATAATCATTCTGGTCGAAAGCTGCTTTTCTGGCTTCCCTAAGGAGCCCGTCAGATGTGGTATCCTGCCCTGATAGGGAGGTAACAATCAATAAAGAAAAAAACAGGAAGAAAGCGGCGCCAATTTTTTTTTCAGTGAGCATACAATTGTGGGTGTGGTTTGTGAAACGAATGTATTTGATGCCAGAATTTAACCATCCGGTGTACTTATGCCCCCCTGTTCATCAATCGCTTAACGCGGATAGCCAATTCGTTCAGGCTAAAGGGTTTGGTAATATAATCATCAGCCCCGAGTTCAAACGCTTCCATCACTACTTTTTCCTGCTCCATCGCAGAAAGAATAATGATTGGAATTTTTTTAATTATATTTTTTCTGACAAATGATATGATTTCCAAACCGGAGGCATACGGCATCATGATATCGGTAACAATGAGATCAGGAACGTCTTTTTCAAGCTGCTCTAATGCCTGCCTGCCATCTGATGCGGAGATGATTTCATACCCCTCCTTCTTAAGTTTTAGCTCAATGGTCTTAAGTAACATGGGTTCATCTTCAGCAACTAAAATCTTCATAGAGGAATACTGTATTTATTCGAAAATAATTCATTTTATCCGTTTTATGTATGCCCATTTTTGATATTGTCGAGTTCTTTCCGGAGCGCTTTTTGCAATGCAGAGAACAATTCGGTAGCCTCTTGAACAAGTTCTGGTATCTTTTCTGTATTGGCCATATGTCTTGCATTTGATTCGATAGTGGCCAGTATTGCTGCCAGTTTGGTTGACTGTAACATACCCGCTGCGCCTTTTACCTTGTGTGCTTTTTTATACAAAGCATCCCAATCTTTGTTTGCTGCCAATGGGGCCAGTTCTTTAAAATCTGTGGGCGTATTATCGAGGAAAAATTCTACTACTTCAATTAAATAGTTATCATCATCCAGCTCCCTAATTAGAGAGAGATCGAATAATGCTTCTTTTTCATTTTTTTGCTGAACCTGATCCGCGGGTGATTCCGTTGTGTTGTATAATAAGCGTATCATCCGAGAATACAGATCATTAAAATCAAAAGGTTTAATCATGAAATCGTTCATACCTACCGAATAGCTTCTTTCCTGGTCTTCTTTTAGTGCGGTAGCAGTCATGGCCACGATAGGTGTTTGCAAATTCATCTGTTCGCGGAGATAAATGGTTGTTTCATAACCATCCATTACCGGCATCTGAAGGTCCATGATGATGAGGTCATAGGGCGGATTCTTTTCGCAAAGTTTAATGGCCTCTTTACCATTGGAGGCGAGATCTACAGAAATATTTACTTTTTTTAATACAAAATCAATCAGCCGCTGATTTACCTGATTATCTTCAACTACCAGGATTCGTTTTCCGGCCAGTCTTTCCGCATAATCGCTTTGAGAGGACACTATATCCTGGTTCTGTGAAATGCCGAATGAAAGATGAAAAGTAAAAACGGAACCCTCCCCATGGTTGCTTTTAACTGAAATGGCCCCCCCCTGTAATTCAATCAGCCCTTTGCTGATGGTGAGCCCCAGTCCTGCTCCCCCATAGCCACTGGAAATATTTTTACCAGCCTGGGCGAAGCTTTCAAAAATAGTATTGAGTTTGTCTTTGGGGATACCAATACCGGTATCAGACAATGAAAAAAGCATGTCTGTAAACTTCTCCAATTTTTCGTTTACCTCAACCAGCAGATCGATATGACCGGAATCGGTAAATTTTATCGCATTATCAATCAGGTTTGTGAGAATCTGTTTTAACCGGAACGCATCACCCTTCACAAATTGCGGAACACCTTCTCCAATGCTGAGATGGAAGGAAAGACCCTTATTTTTCAAAGGATGCTCAAAATATTTTTTTACCTCATTCAGTAATTCAACCAGGTCAAAAGCAAAATTGTCGAAAGTAAGCTTTCCAGCTTTTAGATTTGAGAAGTCCAGTACATTATTTACAATAACCACCAGGTTATTCAGGGATTTACTAATGATAGCAGTGAATTTTTTCTGTTCTTCAGAAAGATGGGTTTCCAGTAAAAGTTTGGTCATACCCTGTATCCCGTTCATGGGGGTTCGTATTTCATGACTCATATTAGCCAGGAACTGTTCCTGTATCTGTTGTGCCGATTCTGCTTTTTGCAGGGCAAGCCTGCTTTGCTCGCGCATAACTGCTTCATGCGTAATATCAGAGGCAATACCGCTTACACCCAACAGTACTTTGTCTGGGCTTAACAGTGGGAACTTCAATAAAAGCAGGTTTTTGCTTCCACTGGCGGTATGGATAATTTCTTCGCTTTCAATGGGTTTAAGTGAAGCCAGTACTTCTTCATCGTTTTTTTTATAATGATCTGCCTGTTCTTTCAGGTTAAAATCATAGTCGGTCCTGCCTATTACCATCTCTTCTGTAACATTAAAAAATGTTTTAAATTTTTTATTGATCATTACATAACGTCCATTCAGATCCTTAATATAGATCAGGGCGGTAGAGTTATCCAGGATGGCATTGAGCCGGTATTCATTTTCTTTTCTGCTGGCTTCTGATTGATTCAATTCCTGCGCAACTAATTTTTTTTCAGTAATATCTTTGGTCATACACTGAAATCCGGTTACCCGGCCCCGATCAAATATTAATTGAGCGGATTGCTCAACCCATTTGCTCATACCGGATTTGGTCCGGATCAGTATTTCGAGAGTAGTTGCGGCTAATTTATTCTTATATTGATTTATATAAAAACGCAAAATAGCTTCTTTCCCCCCAGGATCCAGCAGCATAGAAAAATGTTGGCCGGAAAGTTCTTCTAATGTATAACCGGTTAAATTGGTTATCTGGTTATTGGCAAAAGTAATCAGGCCATTTATATCGGTAGTGTACATAACCACACCCGCATTTTCGGTAATACTTCTGTATTTCAACTCGCTAACCGCAATAGCCTCTTCATTTTTTTTCTGTAAGTGAATATCCCTGTTTAATAAGAATAAGATAACGAGCCCCAAAAAGAAGGCAAATACACCCCCTATCAATGCGGTATAAATGCTGTTATGATAACTGGCTTCATTTTGCAGCATACGGTTGGTTAATAAGGCCTTTGTTGTTTCTCTGATGGAACCCAGTAATATTTTAATGGAACGGGAGATTTGCTGACCCTTTCCCTGGGGGCTCATTCGTTTTAGCAGTTCCTCATTACTCAGACTTCCGGATAAAAATTCTTTCTGATAAACCTCTTTTTCAAAACATAACTGCTGTAATTTTTGAAGATTGTATTGGAGAATACGATTATCGGCAGTTAGTTTTTGGAGGTCGGCAACTGATTGGTTTAAAAAAAATTGAAGCTGGTAAACCCTTGTTACCCAGTCCGAATCTTTGGTAAGGGCAAAAGCCGTGGCGGCAGTTTCAGCCTCGGAGAGCAGGATGCCAATGGTATCTATTTTTTTGATGGTTTGATTGGAAAGATCAACCCAGTTACGGGTATTTTTTTGCTGTTCCGTTTGTTTGTATACAACCGACAAAAATAAAATAAGCGCCACCAAAGCGAAACCGAAAATCCAGGGAATTTTGTGGTCCATGATTTGTGGGCGGAAAGAATTATTATTTCTCATCTTGTTTAATAAAGGGTAAACGCATGGAATCTATCTGCATAATTTTTTCTCCAGTTCTTCGAGAGATACACCTTTGGTTTCGGGTACACTGGTAAATACCCAAACCAATTGTAGTACCATCATTCCCGCGAAAAACGCGAAAATGGGCCATGGGTTATCTTTGAATATACCATCATCTTTGTCTAAGAAAACAGGTGTGACCAACGTAATCAAAGCGGCAAATACCCAATGTACGCTGGCGCCGAAAGCCTGTCCCGCACTCCTGATTTTGTTGGGAAATATTTCCGAGATAAATACCCAGATAACGGCGCCCTGACCAATGGCATGTGCCGCGATAAAAAGTAATAAAAAGCTCATTAAAAAAACCGCACCCGCGTGTACATAAAAAGCCCATGATACCATTGTCAGGCTAAGTATATAACCGAAGGATCCAATCATTAACAAGGTTTTTCTGCCAAGCCGGTCAATTAAATATAAACCTACAAAAGTGAATATAAGGTTGGTGCCGCCAATAGCGATGGAATTGAATAAGGATTCTTTTGCGGCGAGGCCCGCTTTTTCTAAAATTTCAGGCGCATAGTATAAAATGAAATTGATGCCGGATACCTGGTTAAAAAACGCGATCATGAAAGCGAGCCAGATAATTTTTTTGTGTTTGAGGCTGAAAAAAGACAAGGCTTTCACCATACCGATTTGCTGCACGTTGCCGCGCAGGATTGTAGCTATTTCTGCATCCACATCGGTAACGCCAATTTGTACTAAAACGGTTTTAGCGGCAACCAAATCGTTCTTTTTGGTGATCAGCCACCTGGGACTTTCGGAAATACCGAATACCAATGCAGTATATAGTACAGCCGGCAGCGCCAATACACCGAGCATCCAGCGCCAGTCGTTCATGCCGCCTACGCCCTGTAAAAAATAGTTAGAAAGAAAGGCGATTAAAATGCCAAATACAATATTGAATTGATACAATGCCCCCAGTCGTCCCCGGGTTACCGGTGTAGAAATTTCAGAAATATAGATGGGCGCCACAACGGATGATACGCCAATTCCAATACCGCCCATGAAGCGGAAGAAAGAAAAAACATAGGCATTGCCCGCGAGTGCGGATCCAAAGGCGGAGACGGCAAACAGTATCCCAACCCATAATAAAACCGTTTTTCTACCATATTTTTCTGTGGGTATGCCACCAAACATGGCGCCGATAACCGTTCCCCAGAGCGCCATCGACATAATAAAAAATCCATGAAAAAGTGGGGAGGTATGCCATAATTCCTTGATGGGCTGATTGGCGCCGGAGATTACTACGGTATCAAATCCAAAAATAAAACCGGCGAGCGCCACAACAATTGACCAACGCAGTAGTTTGTTTTGATTCATTTGCAATCTTATTTGGTATAGAAAGATAAGCAAAGAGTGGGAATCCCAGAAGAATATCGATGTTCAACATTCATCATTCAAAGAGCTTCTCCGCTCTTTCCAGATCTTCCGGCGTATCTATCTCAATACCCATATAATGGGTTACCACCATTTTTAAAGGGATACCATTTTCAAGATACCGCAGGCATTCAATTTTTTCGGCTTTTTCTAGTGGTGTCATTTCCCAGTTGGTGAAATTGAGAAGGGCCTGTTTACGAAAAGCGTATACGCCGATATGTTCATAATAAACAGTAGTGTTTTCTTTGCTCCTGGGATAGGGAATCACACTGCGCGAGAACATCAGTGAAAACATATTTTTATCAACGGCTACTTTTACATAGTTGGGATCATCGATGAGGGATTGATTGGTCATTACCTGCATCAACGATGCTACCTGAATTTTTTTTCCTGCTTCACCTTCAAATACCCGTAATAATTTTTCAAGAGGATCGCGTTTTACAAAAGGTTCATCACCCTGTACATTTACAACAATATCTACCTGCATAGCTGCTACGGCTTCTGCAATCCGGTCGCTGCCGCTTTCATGATTTTTTGTACTCATCAGGGCTTTGCCACCATGATGGGTGATTTCCTGAAAAATGAGATCACTATCCGTTACAACATACACCTCATCAAACAATCCGGTTGCCACCGTATTATCATACGTGTGCAGTATTACTGTTTTAGAGCCAAGTATTTGCATCAGCTTGGCCGGAAACCGGGTAGCCGCATACCTTGCCGGTATCATCGCTATTTTCTTCATTAAGCGTATTTGATGCAAAGATGCACCTTTCTTTATTTAATAATCTGTCTTCACCCTGCCATCGAATGGAATGTTTAACTGGAAGGGCAGGCTTTCATCTTTGGTATTATCCAATACATCCAGTCCGTATTGTATCTGTTCAATAGGCGTGTAATTAAATGTTCCGAAGAGCCGGTCCCAGACAGAAAAAATATTTCCATAATTGCTATCGGTCTGTGGGCGCTTATAATGGTGGTGTACTTTATGCATATTGGGAGATACTATCAGCCAACTAAGTGTATTATCCAGCCATAAGGGTAAACGGATATTGGCGTGGTTAAACTGGGTGAGTACCACACTCAGGCTCTGGTACATCATTACCAGCCACATAGGCGCACCGCAAATGATCACACCAATAATGGTGAAAACGGCACGGAATACACTTTCACCGGGATGATGGCGGTTGGCTGTGGTAGTGTCTACATGTGTGTCTGCATGATGTACCATATGAAATTTCCACATCCATTTTATTTTGTGTTCAATCAGGTGGATGCTGTAAGCACCTACCAGATCGAGCAGTAATAAACCAACGATCATGAATATCCATAGCGGCATATTTACCAGTTGCAGCAGACCAAATTTGTTGGCCACCACATAATCGCTTGTTCTAACAACGAACAGTGCAAAGGAAAAATTGATGATGATGGTAGTAAGGGTAAAGAAGATATTAATGGAAGCGTGTTTCCATTTGTTATAGGTAAATCCAAACAAAGGAATGGCTCCTTCTATCAGCCAGAAAAAAGTAATGCCACCGGCCAGTATTAATGCACGGTGCAGACTCGGGATATGTTCAAAATAATGAATGATGTTTTCTATCATGGCAGCAATCGGTTTGTATGGTCAATGTACAAACAATTACGGACGCGGAAAAAAGAAAGCCGCAGATTTACTGTTTAAATGAACAGTAAAAATCTGCGGCTAAAAATTATTGGTTATACGGATTAATTATTCAGCATCAATGGCATTACCAGCATCAGCAGCTCCTCTCCTTCTGCCTGTTCGGTAGGTTTAATTAAACCGGCCTTGGTAGGGGTTGAAAGTTCCAGTTTCACATTTTCTGTATCTGCCGCATTCAGCATTTCAATCAGGAATTTGGCGTTGAAGGCAATCTGCAGATCTTCTCCATCATACTGGCAGTTCATGCGCTCATTACCTTCAAAACTGAAGTCCACATCCTGTGCGGCCATTTGTAACTCGCTGCCTGTTATATTCAGTGCCACCTGGTTAGTGCTTTTATTACTAAACACATTTACGCGGCGTAATGCATTCTGAAAATCGCCTTTGTTTACGATAAGTGAGTATGGATTGTCGGCAGGGATAACCACTTTATAATCCGGGAAACGGGCATCTATCAGTCTACAGATCATTTGGGTAGAACCATGACTTACGAAGAGATGGTTGCTGTTATAACTGATGGTCAGCTCATCTTCATTATCGGGAAGCGCATTCTTTAAAAGGTTCAACGGTTTTTTAGGAACGATGAAGGAATCTGTTTTTGCGCCTTTGGTATCGGTTCTTTTATAACGGACCAAACGGTGCGCATCGGTTGCCACAAACTGAACACTATCATTCGTTAATTCGAAGAATACGCCTGTCATAGCCGGGCGAAGATCATCATTGCTTACCGCAAAAAGGGTTTTGTTAATACCTGTAAGCAAAGCATGGCTGCTCATGGTAAAACCGGTGGTATCATCCGCTGCGGGTTCTTTCGGAAAGTTATCAGGATTTTCCCCCATCACTTTATACTTACCGTTATCGCTGGTGATCTCAACGGCAAAGTTCTTATCAATATTAAAGGTGAGTGGCTGATCGGCAATATTTTTTAATGAATCGAGCAAAATCTTGGCGGGGATACACACTTTGCCATTGGTTTTGCTTTCCACATCCATTTGCACCCGCATAACGGTTTCCAGATCAGTGGCAATCACGTTTAATTTTTTGTCTTGTATCTCAAATAGAAAGTCCTCCAGTATCGGTAATACTGTATTCGCATTGATTACACCGCTGATCTGCTGCAGGTGTTTTAAGAGGGAAGAGGACGAAACAATAAATTTCATTCTGCAAAATTTAGGTTGCAACAAACCTAACGTAAAATGTTAATATTACGTAACAGAATATCGGTGGATAATTGTTAAATAGCGGAATGTTAATGAGTTGTGGATTGGAAGATCAGAGATTACTGATCAATTCCTGAAATTTTATGCGGTTAACCGGTTTGATAATATAATCGGAAACAGATTTGTATTCCTTCGATTTCCGGATATCATTATCATCAATAGAGGAACTTACCATGTACACCACTATTTGCTTGGGCAGGTTGGAGCTAACGGCATTGTATTCTTCCAGAAACTCCCAGCCATTCATTACCGGCATATTGATATCTAAAAAAATAACATCCGGCAGGGCTTCCGGATGAAGTTTTCCTTCTTCTTTCAAATAGGAAATAGCCTCCTTTCCGTTGTAGAAAGATTGAATCTGTTTGGCCATACCAGTCGATTCGAGAATCTTTCTTGCGGTAAACTGGTAGATATTGTCATCATCTATCAGGCAAACATTATGTTGCAGGGCAAACGCATCTAAATTTTAGGGAAGGGATGCGATAATTGAAGAAAATACGTTTATAGGGATAAAAGCATATGAACGGGATACTTCCTTTCTTCGATGATTTAAAGGATCCGAGAGTAGAGC
>Ga0265292_1001606_pt1 | contig 19251 bp, 20 predicted proteins | sample Munlanlewell296A_FD_189080 | JGI IMG/M metagenome (GOLD analysis project Ga0265292, IMG submission 189080) | Leachate microbial communities from a municipal landfill in Southern Ontario, Canada - Leachate well 296A | ecosystem: Engineered > Solid waste > Landfill > Unclassified | place: Canada... | reverse complement strand
GCGTCGATGTGGTCGCCGTCCTGGCGCTCGACGGCGAAGTTGACGACGTCTCCCTTCACGGCCTGCTGCGCAGGCGCGGTGAGTATGCCGCGGGTGACGCTCGTGGGTCGCACGCTGAAGTTCGCGGACACGTTCGTGACGAGCGCGAGGCTCGGCGCAGCTTCGCGTCCGAAGAACACGAAGTGGTACGTGCCGATTGGCGTGGTGGTCGTGATGGGGAAGACGCCGAAGTGGCCGTTGAGGTCGCTGAGCTGGCGCACGTCGGAAGCGCCCGCTAAGGGTTCCCACGTGTCGCCGTCGTCGTTCCAGCGCTCGACGCGGATGATTGGCCCGCCAGTGCCATCGGGGCCAACGTCGCCGTCGCGCTGAGCCACGAGGAGGGTGGCCGCGTCGCCTCGCTCCACGAGCGTTGGTGGCTGCGCGAGGACCTGGCGGTCGTGCACCGGGGACTGTGGGCGGAAGGCGCGGGACCACGCGTCCTGCTGGAGCGGGTTGCCAGACGAGTCCACGCCGCGTACGGCGATGACGTACGTCCCGTTGAAGAGCGTGCCGGGCACGAAGTACTTGGTCGTCCAGGTTTGGCTATCGGTCGAGTACGTCGGCTGGATGGGGCCAGAGAGAGCCTCCCCGATGGTCGTCCGCGTCTTCTGGTCGAAACGGTACACTTGCGCGATGAGCGACGTGCGGATGACGTCGGGCGGCACAGGCTGCGGGGCCTGGCTTATGGTCGCGGGGTAGTAGAGCTTGAAGTCCATGCTGACCGTGCCCTGCCCCGAATCGGGCGCAAGCGGGCTCGTGCGCAACTCCTCGAAGCGGATGGGCGTCGGGATGATGGTGCGGTTGAAGCTCGTGCGATTCACGTTTGGGTTGGGGTTGACGGTGTCGTTGGCGAGGAGATCGAACGTCCAGCGTCCAGCGGGCGTGTGCTGCACGTCCAGCGTCAGATCGATGGAGCCGACCCACAGGCCCTGCTCGGTGTCGATCTCTTGCAGCGAGATGATATCGGCATCCTGGATGGATTCGTCGCTACCACGCTTCGTGACCGTGACGTTGAGGACGCTGGCCCACGAGCCAGTGGGGTTGTAGCGCACGGTGTGGTTGAACGGCTTCCCGTCGGCGTACGTGATGAACGCTGCGATCGAGATGCGCTCTCCGCGCTCGAGCGTGGTGGCGGCCGTGCCGCGCTGGACCGTCTGGAAGTCCACGATGGGAGAGCTCGAGACGACCGCGAACGTCGTCCCAGTGATGTTCGCGACGCTGTTGCCCCACGCGTCGGCCGTGCCTGGGTTCAGCACGAAGACGTGGTTCCCGAGGGGGTTGTAGTCGCGCTGGTAGCGCGTCGTGAAGACCCACGCGTTGGCCACGAACTTGCCCGTCACGGTCTGGGCCCCCGCGCACGTGTTCGCGCCGGGGCCGGAGTCGCGCACGAAGCAGCCCCTGAGGGGCGTCGTGTTATCGTGGTCCGTGAACGGCGTTCCGTTGTGGTACTTGACGGAAAGGACGACCTTTGCCTCTTGGGTGCGTTGTAGTGTGGGGACGTCCTGCACGAAGATGGGGCGCAGCGTGGCCGCGCCGACAGTGTAGTTCGCGACGTCGCGCATTGGGATGCGGTTGCCCCACGCGTCGCGCGCTTCGGCAAGGCGCAGCGTGAACGTGGCGCCCGGCGAGAGCGTGAGGTCGCGCGGGACCGTCCAGGTCGCTTCCCAGCGGAAGCGTTGCGGCACGTAGGTGAGCTGGATGTCCCCCAAAGCGGTGGGGCCGCCGCCCGTGCCGGACGCAGCGTCGCGGGAAGCGTTGCGGATGACGCTCACGAGGAGCGAGCGGGGCGCGTTGGGGGGTCCGGGTGGCAGGTCGCCCGGCACGAACTCTGGACCATTGAACACGTCGCCGCCGGGGTAGTGGAGCGAAAGAGCGATCGTCGCGTTCTGGGTGCGTTCGAGCACGCCGGGCTGCGCGTTTGGCGCTTGGCCGATGATGACGTCTTCCTTGATGTCCGCTGGGCCGGCGTGGAAATAGACCTTCTCTTCCTGCTTGGTCGTGTTCGTGCCGCGCACTATGACCGCGTAACAGTCCAGGAAATGCTGGGGAGGGCACGATGCTGCACGCACGGCCTCGTCCTTGGGCACGCGCCACTCGTAGAACACGAGCCCCGTGACGTCCGCGCGGGAGGGACCCGGCGGGTCGAGCGGGACGTTCGTCCACTGCGAATCGTCGATCCTGCGCTGCACGATGAACTGGACTGGCGCGTTGGGCTCGAAGCCGGACGCGTGGAACTCGTGACGCTCGCCCGACGCGATCGTGCCGTTCTTGGAAGTGAACGCGTCGAGCAACCACATCTTGAACGTGCGCGAGAGGTCCTGCGAGCCAACGGTGGCGGAGGCCGTCCAGGATGCGTTGTAGCGGCCCGCTTGGTCAGTCACGGCGTTGCGGCCAGACGACGTGCCTGGCGCTGGCTCCGTGAAGTCGCGCGGGAACCAGGCCCACGACTTGGTCGCAGTGAGCGTCGCATAGTACACGGCCGAGTCGTCCGAAAGCTCGTGGCACACGTTCGTGCTGAATGGATGGTTGCAGTACACCTTCACCGTCACGGAGGGGCCGCCAGGCGGGAAGTTGCGGATCGAGACGTTGACGGGTTGCCCCTCCATGTAGTTGGGAGCGTCTGGGAACCCGCCGGGGCACTCCTTGCCCGAGGGCGGCGGAGGCGTGGTCGGCGTCTTCGTGGGGTCCGCAGGAACGCCGGGGCCGCGGACTTGGGGGTCCCGGTCGAAGCACAGGGCCGGCGCTGCGATCTGTGCCCCGGCTTGAGGCATGGGGAGGACGCTCAGCGTCAAGAGCGCGAGCAGGACGAGGGCTCGCACGCGGCGCTGGGTCATCAAGGCAACACCTCTATGGCTTGGATGACGAAGCGTCCCCAAATTCGGCCTTAAGACTTGTTGTGCACCGTGGGACCGTGTTCTCACGACCCGACACGCGACGGATCCACGCCCAAGAGCGCGTTCCTGATGGGTGCCAAGTGCGAGCCGTCCACGGTCACGTGGATGAGGACGAATACGAAGACAAGGATCCCCATGGCGAAGTGGATGAAGCGCCACCTCGTGAATCCCCACCGCGCCACGAAGCTCCGTTGCATGGCGCCCGTCACGCCCAGGCCCACCATTGCCGCGAGCGATAGGCCGCCCCACACGAGGCCGTGGCTCCAGTTCCAGAACGCCTCGTAGAAGAAGAGGAACATGTGCAGGAGCGCGACGCCAAGGAGCCAGAAGCTCATCGAGTTGTGGAAGAGCACGCGTCGGCGCGCGCCGCCGAACATCGAATTGAGCGGTTCGACGGTCTGCTTGCCCAACGTGCCGCCAAAGACGAGGCTTGGGATGATCAGGAACGCGCCAGTGAAGCCGAGCACTTGGCCCCACCGGCGGAGCACCGGCTCCATGAGGGAGACGGAGTTCCCCTTCGCCACGTTCGCGCTGCCCATCGAGAGCGTGGCGCCAGTCTTGAACTCCATCGTGTTCCACTTGTCATAGTCGCCAAGGTCTCCGATGGCCTTGTCCGTGTGCGCGTGGTACGCGGTCGCGCGGCCGCCGTAGCGCATCTTCTGGAGCGCTTCGACGTCCTTCGCGTTGATGGTGAAGCTGAACGTGAACGACTCGCCAGGCTTGAGAAGCGCGGGGCCAGCCACGACGAGCTCTTGCACCTGGCTGAGGTTGTAGTAAACGGTCGCCGCGAGCTTGTACGTGCCCGTGGGCTGGATGCCGTTGTAGCGCACCGTGGCTTTCCACGCGCCGATGCCGCCCTTCGTGAGGTTCGTCTGGTCAACCGATATCAGCTGTGTCGTGCGGCCGTTCGTCACGGCGGGGCTGGACTCGGGCACTTTCTGCGTGGTGTCAGTGAGCTTGATCGAGCCGTCGGGGCTCTCAAGGGCGAGCGCGTAGTCCACGCCGTTGGCACGGGAGCCAAGCGGGCCTGGCACGTTCGCGGCTTGGCCCACCATCGAGACGACCAACTGCGTGGCGTTCGCGTCCACCGTGAGGGGGTGCGTGGGGCCCGCGGCGCCATTCTGCGCGGTGCCGTCGAGGGCGGCCGCGACGGGGTCGCGCGCGCCGGGGAATGATAGCCCTGGCGCGTCGCTCGTGTTCACGTAGCCGACGGTCCTTTGGAGGTCGTTGAGCCAAGGGTTCTTGATGGTGAGTTGGAAGGTGAACTGTTGGCCCTTCGGCACTTCCGTGACGACGGTCGGAAAGAGGTCCATGCTGCGGAACCCTTCCTGCTTGTGGTGACCGTAGCACTCGGCCGTCGCTATCTCACCGGACGGCTCGACGGCTTCCTGCCCCCAAGTTGGCAAGCCCACGATTAGGAGCACCCCGAGGAACGCGCCCATCAGGAGCGAGAGCTTGCGGAGCGCGTGGGCCATGGTCCGCGAATCCCCAAGAGCCGTGGATAAGCGTTCCGCACGGGACGTGAAAAAGCTAGACGAGCCCGGTGAAGAACCTCGCCACGCCGGCGCCGCCGAACCCTGTGCTCCCGGCAAGATCACGCCAAGACTCCAAGAACCCAAGAAGAGCCGTCCCTGCTTTCGCTTCTTGGGGTCTTGGGGTCTTGGCGAGATATGCCATAGGGGGCCAATTAACCCGGGCTCGACTCGGCCATGGCCGACAAACGGGGTTCTTCACCGGCCTCACGTGAAAAAGCTAGACGGGGACGCGCGAAAGCGAGTACCCCTCACTGGCCCAGAACGAGCGCCTTCACACCCTGGATCGACTTGAACACGGGGCACTCGGGGCAGTAGTCGTAGGCACCCATCGGGCAACCGGTGAGGCGCAGCGTGAGCGCGCCCGAACGCGGCTCTTTGTCGATTACCGCACGCGCGTCGGGACACGGGTATGGAAGCGCGCCTTCCGGCGCTGGGGTCACGCCGCTTTCGTCATCGTCCGCCACTTGCGCTCGCTCCCGCGCTCGCCCTTGCCCTTCGTCGGGGTGCGTCTCGTCCGTCCAGATGCGGCGGAGGGCGTGGCGGAACTGGGGCGGCAGGCGGCGGTACGCGCGCAGCGCTTCGTGGCCTTGGTCGGTGAGCGCGAAGAGCGTGCGGTTGCCGCCTGACTCGCTCACTTCGCGCACGTACCCGTCGGCGACGAGTTTCGCGAGGAGCGGGTACAACCGGTTGCGGTTGGGCTGCGCGCCGAACGTCTCGCCCATCTCTTTGAGGAGCGCGTAACCGTGCTTGGGCTGCTGTTCCAGACTCTCTAGGAGGAAGACTTCGAGGAGGCCGCGTAGTAGTTTGGGTCCCGCGTCCGCCAGATCGACAACCTCCTGCAACGCGGCGTGTTCCAGTTCCCTCTTCAACTTTCGCTGGTCAATAGGGTGAAATGTCTCAGTGTTCCAGTTTGACCCCAAGTTTTGGCTAACCTATCTGGGCTAAAGGTCAACCCTACCATGGGGGGGTGGTGGGTATGTTCGAACGAAGGCCGAAACCGAACCTTGATTTCCTGTCCAAATGTGCTGACCGCTTGCCCGCAGCGTGCTGCGCACGAACGGGCTGAGGGAAACTGGCAATGCTTGCGATCGAGGCGAAGAACCCGAGCCGACCAATCGAGAACGGAAAAGAGATCAAGGTCAAGATCCCAGTCGGCTACCACATCAAGCTCCACACGTTGAAGGTCCTCAAGGGACAGAGCATCTCGGACACCGTCGAGCTTGCCCTTGAGAAGTACTTCAACACGCACCCCTGGCCCGAGCACATGCCCCCCAGTGCGCGCGTCGTGCAGGTCGGATCGGGGCCGATGGGGCCTCTCTAAGATAGTTCTCAACCGCAACGGAAGCGCATGGCCCGGCCGGTCTCTCCTCGGTCGGTGCCTGCCTCCCGTTTTTCGTTCCAGTTTCTTGCTTCTTGTTCCAGTTTTGCCCATCGAATGGCCATCGCCCAGTACCATCAGGAACCAAGCCAAGCACACGGATGGCGCCAGCGATGGCGTTCGAAACGACCCTCACGGTCCCCACCGCTCACGTTCCCGAGATCATGGGGCGACTCTCACGCGCTGGCTTCCTCGTCCTGGACACGGGAGAACGCGTATCGACCGAAGAGAGCCTCGAAGGCGAGGCGCTGCTTCGGCTCGCCCACGTGACCATCGCCGATGTGAACCCCGATGGGCCAATCGAGCTTGGCGTCAGCGCTTGAGAAACCCCTTTCTGCGAAGAGCCCACATGCGGCGGCATGGCCCCGCCGCACGTCATCGTCGCGCCAAGCCTACTCTCGGCCGACTTCGCGGACCTCGCATCAGGCCTTCGAGTGATGGAGGAGTCCGGCGCAGATTGGGTGCACGTGGACATCATGGACGGCCGTTTCGTGCCCAACATCTCGATCGGGCCCCCGATCGTGGCGGCCATCCGCAAACGCACGAAGCTCCCCTTCGACACGCACCTCATGATCGTGGAGCCAGAGAAGTACGTGAACGCTTTCGCGAAGGCCGGAGCCACGTCGCTGACGGTCCACGCAGAAGCCTGCCCCCACCTCCACCGCACCATCCAAGAGATCCACGAGGCCGGCATCAGGGCCGGCGTCGCGCTGAACCCTGGCACGCCCCTCACAGCCATCGAGAACGTGGTCCATGACCTCGACGTCCTCCTCATCATGACCGTGAACCCCGGCTTTGGCGGCCAGAAGTTCATTCCGACCATGATCCCCAAGATCGAAGCCGCACGCGCGCTCCTCGACCGCGAGGGAAGCGAAGCAGTCCTCGAGGTCGATGGCGGCGTGAACGTGGAGACCGGCGCGCTTTGCCGAAAAGCGGGCGCCACGGCCCTCGTCGCCGGGAACGCCTTCTTCACGCACAAGGGCGACAAGCGCGAGTTCGTGCGGGCCCTACGCCTCTGAGCGCGACCATGCCCCAGCTCACGACCAACGAGTACGACGCGCTCGTCCTCACGCTGAGCTGGATCATAGGCTTCATCCCCATCTACTTGCGGCGCCCCAACTGGAAATGGGTCAGCGGCATCGGCCTCGCCATGCTGATATCCCCATTCGTCCGCATGGCTATCGACATCTACCTCACAATAGGCGCGCTATTCGTCTTCACCGTTCTCCAACCCGTCTCGCAGGAAGCACTCTGGCACAGCGTGGGCACGCGGCTCCTGTGGTACTTGGTCGTCCCCGGCCTCGGCCTCCTTCTGCTGCACGGCATGTGGCACCGGAACGCGAGAGAAGCGGGCGAAGAGATCCTGAGGACGCACGGGCTCGCCCCAAAAGCCTCGTGGCGCCGAGACGCACAGCACGGGCTCGCCCTCTTCTTCGCCATCGCGATCGCCTACGTCGCCGCCTACGGCGTGGACCGACTCATTCCGCAGACCGTCGCAGGCGGCGACGAAACGCAGTACTGGCGCAACGTGACGTTGCCGCTCATCATCCTCCTCTCGGCCACCGCAGGCCTCACTGAGGAGTTCCTTTTCCGAGGCGTGATGCTCAAGTTCCTCAGCGAGCGGATGCCATGGATAGCCGCAGCCACTGCACAAGCGCTCTTCTTCGCCCTCACGCACAGTGGATACGGCACGTGGACGCACGTCCTCGCGCCACTCGCCTTCGGACTCGGCATGGCATGGGTCACGCGCGTCCTCGGCCTCCTCCCCGCCGCGCTCCTCCACGCGCAAGTGAACGTGCTCTTCTTCGCACTCGACGTCGCGCCAGACTACGTCGCCGCTCGCGGAGTGAGTGGCGCGCTCGCGCTGGGCGGGCTGGTGCTCGCCATGACCGTAGCGAGCGCGTGGGCACTGCGAGCGACGAAGGCAGAGGCCGTCCGATCACTTTGGCGAAGCCTCAGGAAGCGCTTCGCAGACGTGGGCAAGGCCCCGACTAACTAGATTCTTCGGGGCGCACGGCGGACCAGAAGGCGCCCGCGGCGGCAGCGATGGCGGAGAGCGCGCCAAGCGTCAAGAGCAGGTTGGCTTGGCCCTGCGCGGCCTTGACGGCCGAAAGGTCCGACCCGTGAGGCACCAGGATGAATGTCAGTAGGCCCACGACGATGAATCCGGCAAGTCCGCCCAAGAGGAGGATCCGCGCTGGTCGTTCGCGTTCCCACGCGGCCGCGAGCGCGGCCCCTCCTAGCATCAGGGGGCTCGTCTGGGCGAGGTAGTCGAACACGGCGCTCGCGAGCGCTGGCGCGGCAGCGTCGATGTGGTATCGTCCGCCGCTGCGGATCGTGATCGGCGTTTGTAAGAGGAAAGCACCGACGGTCACGATGAAGTAGGCCAGGAGCGCGATCCCGGCCCAGCGGGGGAGGTCGTCGCGAGATGCGGCGAGGAAGATGGCTGCGAGGAACGCGACCGCGAAGGCGACGAGGACGAGGGTGCCTGCGTACGCGGAGGCGGCCAGGGCCACGAAGGCGAGTCCGTAGGCTGCATATCCCAAGCGCAGCACGACCACGCGCGTCATCCCTGGCCACAGACTGGCTGGGGCGGGAAAGGTTTTCGGAATGTGCATCAGCCGCGTTGGGGCTTGCCGAAGAGCCTGCGTAGGAGGCTGCTGCGCGTGGGCCCGCGCGCGAGCGCTTCCGCAGTGTGGGTCGCGTGGCAGCTTGGGCACCACGCAAGTTCGGCGCTTGGCATGCGGTTCGTGGTGGGGGCTTGCTGGAGGATGTCTCCCTGGCAAGAGGGGCAACGCGTGCCGAGGTAGTCGCGGATCGGCGTGGGCATGACCTTCCTTGCTTTGTGCGAGCCTATCTTGAACTCGCTAGTGACTACCATCCAGAAGTGGAAGAAGAGTGGGGTTGAAATGGGAGAATGGCCGGCGCGCTCGATATGACGAGACGAGCGCGTGAGGGGGTGCTCACGTCCGGAGCACGATCTCGATGTTGACCGAGTCGGGCACTTGGATACGCATGAGCTGTCGGAGCGCGCGCTCGTCGGCGTCCGCGCGGGAGGGGCCCGCCTCAGCGGGAGGGGCCCGTGCGGACAAGACGAGCGCGTGAGGGGGTGCTCACGTCCGGAGCACGATCTCGATGTTGACCGAGTCGGGCACTTGGATACGCATGAGCTGTCGGAGCGCGCGCTCGTCGGCGTCGATGTCGATGAGGCGCTTGTGGACGCGCATCTCCCAGTGGTCGTACGTTTCGGACCCGGAGCCGTTGGGCGCCTTGCGGACTGGGATGTTGAGCTTGCGCGTGGGGAGCGGGATCGGTCCAGCCATGCGGACGCCGGTGCGTTCGGCGATGGTCTTGATCTGCTGTGCGACGCCATCGATCTTGACGGGGTCGTTTCCAGCAAGCGAGATGCGGGCGGTGTGAGCCATGGTTGCACGTTCCTCCGCGAGTTTTTCCCAGGGGGGCTCGTCGGCGAGGGGTGCGGGAGCGGGTCCGTCCGCGGGAAGCGGCGGATCGTCACCGCGCCTGGCCGGGCGCCGGGAACATTCTCGCGTGGGATTCGAGCGATGCCGCAAGCCCTATTTGAATTCAGCGCTGGGGCGCAAGGTTTTCATGGGGCGTGTTCGGTCGTCCGCCGCGTCTTGGCCGGATTCCTGTCGTTCCTCACGGACTACCACTATGAACCAGTGGACGTGCCGACACTACTCACGCTCATCTTCCTGGAGGCCGCGTTGTCGTTCGACAACGCGGCGGTCCTCGCGGCCCTCGTGCGCAAGCTGCCCATGGAGCAGCGGCGCAAGGCCTTGCTCTATGGCTTGGGCGGCGCGTATTTCTTCCGCATCATCGCGATCCTGGGCATCTCCATCATCATCCGGAATCCGTGGCTGCAGATCGTGGGCGGCGCGTACCTCGTCTATCTGATGGTGCGTCACCTCGTGGCGAGCGCGCCGCACGACCAGGGAAACGCGCCGCGCTTGGCGGGCAAGCGCTTCCTTGGCCTTTCGGAGTTCTGGAGCGTCGTCATCACGGTCGAGATCATGGACATCGCGTTCGCGTTGGACCAGGTCATCGCCGCGGTCGGCCTCTTTGCTGGCAAGAGCGGCGGCGACAAGCGATTGCTCATCATCGTCGCGTCCATGTTCGCGATCCTGCTGCTGCGCATCAGCGCGTTCTACGTGGGCAGGCTCATCGACTGGTTCCCGCGCCTCGAGACGTTCGCGTACCTCGCGGTGGGTTGGGTCGGCATCAAGCTCGTCGTCGTCGAAGCTCTCGCCTACGCTATGCCAGACCTCGGGTTCGATGTTCCCAAGCTCATCAGCGTGGGCGTCACGATGTGCTTGCTTGTGCTGCCGGTCCTCGTGAAGGTGGCCATGGACCTGTCGCGAAAGCGTATGCGGCCGCACGTTTGACGCGAACTGGATCTTTGTAACCCCCGCAGGGGCGAACGAAGGGTATTCGTGTGCGAATACGGTCATAAGCCAATACGAGGAGAGGCACATGAGAACCATCACGATCGGGCTCGTCACGGGTTTCCTGGTGTTGGCCTTGGCCCCGCTCTCATTGAGCAGCGCCGGAAGCGGATACTGCGTGTCACAAGGTGAGCTCACTGAGCCGTCGGACAGGTGCTGCGAGTCCACCGGCACGGTTCCCCTCAGCGCACCTGATGGTGGCATGTTCTACATCGACACGCGAACTGATGTGATGGCCGGTGTCGCTTGGATATACGAGGAGTCGAATGCCCAAGCGGCGCTCCAGCGCGGCGGCGTCGATCTGCTCGGCTCGCACCACGCGACAACCCCCGGGGTGGGTGGGCATGAGATCAGCGAGGACAAGGTTGGAGTCGATTTCCCAGTCAGCTTGGGCGGCGTCATGATCCCGGCCCGCTCTGACACGGTGGTCGGCATCAGCACGCTCATGCCCACGCTGGGGGCAAGCTTCAGCCAAGGCTACGTTCCCCTCGTGAAGACGAACGCGTCTAGCGCAAGCGTCTCCGCCTGGAGCGCGCCAGGCGCGTACGCGTACGCCGACGGGCGCTACGATGGCTGCTACGACCAGCTGCCAGGGCTCGGTCACGACACCAACATCATCTGACGCCTCCACGCGGGCTCAGGCGTCGCCTCGAGTCAGCTTGTAGGATAGGCTCGTCTTCAGGGCCTCTTCCACGTCGCTCCCCTTCAGGTCACCCACCGTGACTGGCAGCTCCATGCGCTTGGCGCGGACGGGCTTGCCTGTCGGTTCGGCGGTCAAGTGTGCGCGGAACACGAGCGAGAGCACGTCGGGCGCGACCACGCGAAGGTCCACGAGTTCCAGCTTGGGCGCGTCGGTCCCGGTCCACGCGTGCACGACGCGCCTTGCGCCAGCCGCGGGGTGCTCGCCGGATCGCAGCTCATCATGAGGGAACTGCACGGTGCCGTCGCGTTCGTAGAGCACGTACTCGTTCCCAGCCATCGTGACGACGTCGAGACGCACGCGGGTCATCGGGCGGCGAGCGCTCCGGAACTGGAATGACTCTTCGGTTCGTCACCGCCGGAGGCACACATGACCCGCATAGGGACTCACGAACGTGCTCAAGTGGCAGAGGTCGGCTCCAATCACCATGCGCCTCCTGGCCGCTCTCCCCGCCGTCCTCCTCGTCCTCGCTGCGCTTCCCCACGTGGGCGCTTCGACCACGAGCGAGGTCCTCCTTGATGTGGGGGGCGTCCTTGCCCACGGCGTCCAGGCATTGCCCGCGGGCGAATGCAGGGGCATCGTCGTCGTCGCGCACGGCTACGGCCACAACGCGGTCGAGCACACGGGCCACCTAACTCACCTCGCTGACGAGGGCTTCGCCGCCATCGCGATGGATTACAGTGGACCACTGGACGGTTTCCCGTTGGGTGCGGGCATCCGTGACACCATCGCGGCAGCCGATCACCTGCGCGCCCAATGCCCCGGGGGTCCGGCTTACTTGTACAGCGTGAGCATGGGCACGGCCGTCGCCGGCCCGGTCCTCGCGTCGATGCCGAACTTCTTCTCGATCTGGGTGGACAGCGAGGGCTTGAGCCAACTCGCCGAGACTTGGGCCGAAGCTACTGCCCTCTCGCCCGGGAACGCGTTCGCCAAGACCGCGAGCGACGCCATCGTGGCCGAGTGCCACGGCACGCCAGCCGAGCGACCAGCGTGCTATCATGAACGTAGCGCCGCGCTCCGTGCGAGTGAGTTCGTCGGCCTCCAGGGCGTCGTCCTTGCTCATGCTCTCAACGATGGTCTCGTGCCCTACAATCAGGGTCGTGAGATGCAAGCCGCCCTCAATGCGCAGGGCATCAAGAACGACTTCTTCACGGTGGTCCGCGACACTAACGGCGGCACGGGCACGACGCTCACTGGGTACGGCTCGCATGACCTCGACAACGGCTTCACGGGCCACGGCACTGAGAGCGTGGACACGGACACCATGACCGCACTCACGTTTGGTCTCCTCGACCAGGTCGTGATGGGAACTTATGGCCAGATCGGCGGCGGCGAGACCGTGCTGGAGAGCGATGTCGGCATGGTTCCCCTCACGGCTTGAAGTGGACCCCCGCACCACCAGACGTCCGTCCTCGACAGCCATATAAAGACCGTCTGGGCGAGGCAGGGGTGGATGACTATCCCGAGCAGCGGCAGCCCGAGCCTCCACGAGGAGGACCTTCGGCAGGCGCTGGACCGCATCGCGGCGGAAAGCGTGCCCATCGTGTCGGGCGTTCTCGCGTTTCTGCTTGGCTTCTTCGCCCTAATCGACCCCTTTATCCACCCGCATCCCCAGGCGGTCTTGATCTCGGTCACGGACGCTCTAAGCGCGCTCCTGTGCGCTGTCATCTTCGCTCGCTCGTGGCGCCATGGCGTGCCTCCGCGTTACGCCCACGCGTTCCTCTTCACCGTCTGGCTCATCCCTGCAGTTGACGCCATTCGCAACATCTACCTCGTGCATGACGCGAACCAGATGCTCTACCTCATCATCACGGTCGTGGGTGCCGGTTCTCTCATGCTATCGACCGCGTACCTCGTGCCGTTCCTGGTGGCCACGCTCGTCGGATGGGCCCTCGTCATCCGCCAGATCCCAGACGTCCATTGGACGACCACCGGGCTCGCGCTCATCGCTGCGGCCGTCCTCGCGTTCCTTATCCAAGCTGTGCGCGTGCGCACGTACCGCCGGATCGAGCAGCTCCGCTTGGCGGCCGAGAAGGCCGGTTCTGAGCGCGACATCCGAGAGCAAGCCCTCGAGTCCGCTGTCCAGTCCGCATGGGAAAGCGAGCAGCGCTACCGTCACCTCGTCGAGCAAGCGCCAGACGCATTCCTCGTGCACCACAAGGGCCGCGTCCTGTACGCGAACAGCGCCGCCGCTCACCTTTTTGGCGCAAAGGCCGCAAACGACCTCTTGGGCAAGGATGCTATCGGCCTCATCCACCCAGATTACCGTGACGTCGTGCGGCGCCGCACCGCGCAAGTCGAGACCGAAGGCCGCGGCACGGAACTGCTGGAAATGAAGATCCTGCGCCTCGACGGGTCGAGCATCGACGTGGAATGCATGGGGCAGCCCATCTCGTACGAGGGCGACATCGCCGGCCAGACCATCATCCGCGACATCACGGACCGCAAGCGCGCGGACCATGAAAGGACGGTCGCGCAAGCGCGCCTCGTCGAGATCGGGCGCCTTCAGAACCTCGACCTCATGAAGACGCAGTTCGTGAACACGCTGAGCCACGAACTGCGAACACCCCTCACGCCGATCAAAGTGCAGCTCTACCTCCTCAAGGCCGCCAACAGCGCAGGCAACAAGGAGAAGGTCGCAAGCGCGACGCAGATGCTCGACCGCAACGTCTCACGCATGAGCGACCTCATCGACGAGATGCTCGACGTCGCGCGCCTCCAGGCCTCCACGCTCAAGCTCGACAAGAGCCCGCTCGACCTAGACGTGACCCTTGGCGAGGCGCTCGATAGCTTCAGGGACGTCGCCAAGCAGAACGGCGTGGACGTGCGATCCACGCTCGAGCACGGCCTCCACGTGGAAGCCGACGCGCGCCGCATGATGCAGATCATGTACAACCTGATGAACAACGCACTCAAGTTCACGCCCCAAGGCGGCGTCATCACGATCGACGCTCGTCATGAGGACCGCAAGGCCATCGTGAAGGTGACCGACACGGGGATCGGCATCAAGGAAGAGGACATCACACGCCTCTTCGAGCCGTTCAGCCAACTGAACGACAACATGCAGAAGACCAACGCCGGAACTGGCCTGGGCCTCTACATCTGCAAGGGCATAGTGGAGGGTCACGGCGGACGCATCTGGTGCGCATCGCCCGGGCCTGGCAAGGGGACGACGTTCGCGTTCGAGTTGCCGTTGAAGAGCTGAATCAATTCACGCTGCTTAGCGTGCTATCACCCGCAGTCAAGCACCCAAACGCCACGACGTCCGTGCCGCTGTCCACGTCGTTCACGTACACGACGCCACGGTGGACGACGACGTCCCACACGTCCGCGAACGCGACGGGGCTTGGCGGCGGGGCGCTTGTGGGCTTGGTGGGCTGATAGTGCGCCATCGGCGCGAGGCCAAGCGTGCCAACGAGCGGTTTCGAGTCGAGCTTCTTGAGGTCGAAGATGAAGACGCCTTTGGTGTAGTGCGCAACGTAGAGCTTGCCGTCGAGGAGCTGGATGTTGTGCTCGGGCGTCGTGGGGTCCGTGCGGTCGCTTTGCCACTGCGCGAGCAGGATGGGCGTTCGCCAGTCCGTAGCGTCGAAGATCGAGAGCGTGTTCACACCCACCTCCTGGATGGTCGCGACGAGACGCCGGTCGCCCACCTTCTGTCCGATAGCAGTGTGCGTGTAGCCTTGTGCGGGGCCGATGTTGGGGCTGATGGCGAGCATGGTGGCCTTCGCGGGGTCGCTAACGTCGAACGCCTTCCACCCCTCGACGCCGTTCGCGACATACAAGACAGGCTTGTGAGTGAACTCGTCCCACACGAGACTCATGTCGTGCGGGCCCAAGGGCCCGCCAGGAAGGACGTCGTCCCCGAGGCGGCCGATCGTCTGCAGCTTGCGCTCGGAGCCCTCGCCAACGAGCTTCGCGACCATGACGCCGGCGTCATCGTTGGGCGCGAGGAAGACGTAGTCCACGCCGTTGATGCGGCCCGTGGTCAGCATGTGCATGTTCGTGCTCGTGTGCCCCGGTCCTGGGCTGGGGTACTTCCACACGTCCAGCAGGATGGGCGTGATGTTCTCCTTCTCGATGATATCAAGTGACGCGGCATGGATGACTGGGCCGACGTCCACGAGGTCCACCGTGTCGGTGTGGCCCACGATGGCGGTCTCGTTGTCGGGCATCCACTTCACGTCGTAGGCGTGCAGGACCTTCGTGAGGTACGCCCCCACGCGCACCGGGTTCGCGGGGTCCGCGATGTTGGTCACTTCGAAGCCGCCGTCCGCGTAGCGCGCCGTCAGCAGCCAGTCGCCGCGCGCGTCGATCTCGCCGCGGATGCCCTCGCCCTCGTAGGCGATGTTCGTGATCTGCTTGAGGTTCTCACTGGTCTTGCCCGCGCTCACGCTCTTCGCGTCGCACGGAACACCGGCGACGAGCTCGCTGAGATTGGCCTGCACGGCCGCCGTGTCGAGCTTCACGGACCTTGGATCGAGCTTGGCCTCGGGGCTCACGCAGCCAGCAGCGACGAGGGCCGCGAGGACAAACAGCACGAGAACGGGGCGCATGGGGTTCGACCCATCTGCCGAGTAAAGCCCTTTCTAGCACGAGACGCCCCGTCAACCTCCACGCCAACACCCCAAGACGCAAAGACGCCAAGCGACCAATTGAGGAAGCGAAGCCATGCCTCTCCCCTGCGGGCTTGGTGTCTTGGGTTCTTGGAGTCTTGGCGGGTCGCTGACTTGCGACGACGAGTTGGTACGCGAAGCCGCGCGAAGGGGAAGCCGAGTCTCTTCGCGGTCCTCGCGCCTTCGCGTACCAGGAATCATGTCGCAGACTGAAAAGCGGCGTAGCATCTTGCGGCACAATCACCAAGTGATTTGCTCCCCGGGGTCACGGCGGTGGCAACCTTCAAATCACATCCCCCTTCACGAGCAACGAGGCTAAGACCACGTGCTCTGTAGATCCTTCATCAAGATACGACCACTCCACGTAGTAGTCTCCTGGCGTCGCAAGACCGAAGCAAGGGTGAAGACTCAGTTGTGAACATTGGGATGAGTAGTCCCAGAGGCCTGGGAATGAGTGCCCTGGCGGAACACTCACGTAGTCAGCATAACCGGATGCTTCGAAGACCACCCCGTTATCGTTCAACACCCGGAAGGGGGCGCTGTTTGTGAGAAACACTCCACCCGATCCTGTGTTCGTGAATGCCAGATGGACCCCACTTTGAAGGTCTTGCGGTCGGTACGTGTACACCGGTTTGTCTGTTGACAGGGCAGCGCCATCGTTGCCAGCTTTTACCAAGGGGAATGCTGCCAGAATCGCAATTGCGGCAATCACGATGTAGTGCGAGCGTTCGCCTCCCATCACGAGGCCAATGGATTGAACATTGCTTCAGGCCTTCGTTGCTCAGGTCACGACAACAGCTTCTTCCGAGTGGCGCACGTCGCCGTTTCTATGCCCCCCGCGTTCCTTCAGGTCGCGATCCCCGTGCTATACGTGTACGACGAGGGCACGCTGCCGGAAGTGCCCCCCGGCTTCGACATGGGCCTCTTGCCAGTCATCAGCCGCGCGCTAAAGGAGCACGCCAACACTGGTAAGGTCACCGTCATCACTGGTGCGCCCACCGCGGCAGAGGACCTGCCGCGCGCGTTCACGAGCCTTGGGCTCCAGTACGCGAACCTCACCCGCGCGTCGCCCGAAGCTGGGAACCTCATGGTGGCCGAGTTCGTGGCTGACCACTTCGACGCAGAGGCCGTGCTCGAGCACCTCAAGCGCCTCTTGGAGGAGCGCCAGAAGGAACTCGCGGAAAGCGTCGAGGCGCACACCGGCCGCAGCCAGGTCAAGACGATGGACATCTCTGACCAGCAGATGCAGGACGCAAGCGGCGGATCGAGCGAGGACGACCAAGACAAGCCATGAGCACCCGAGCGTTCAAACCCCCGTCCTTGGTTGCGCACGACCATGGACGAGCCGCACTTCCGCGCTGCGTACGACGCGGACGCCGCCAACCGCTCAAGGCAATCCTGGGAAGAGTACAAGGGCTGGGTCCAGAAGTTCTACGATGGCCAAAGGTTCCCCCCCATCCCAGGCTGGGCCAAGAAGCAGGACGAACTCTCTCGCGCGCACGCCACACGGCCCGAGGTCCGAGCGCAGCTTGATAGCACAGGGAAGCTCCTTGCGAGCGAGTGGGCCAAGGACAACGGCGTTCGCAAGGTGTCAACGAGCGACCTTCAGTCCTGGTCCAAACGGTTCGAGGGCGCCAGCAAGGACGCGGACGCGCTCCTCGCGGCCCTGCGCGACGTGGAGCAGCAGGTCATAGGCCGGTTGGGGCCTACGAGCGCATAGGAAGAGCCGCACTCAGGTCAGGATGAACGTCCAGCACTCACTGGATCAATGAATCTGGGACGACGGCCCTGTCGTCCACGCAGACATCGCTGTCATCGGGCACGTACTCGGACGTACCGCCCCGCTGGAGGTCCTTCGTGACGTCCCCGCCCACGAAGATGCCGTTGGACTCCTGATAGAGCCACAAGCCGTTGCCCAGCGCAAAGTTGCGGTCGTCGATGTAGAACGTGGTGGCAGCATCGTTCGCGGGCGAGATCTCGACCAGGCCTAGCGCGGACGAGTCGCCCGGGCCGCACTCGCCGGTGGAAGCGTGCGCCACAAGGGGGAACGCGAGAGTCGCGGACAAGAGGACGAGCACGAGGGTCTTCGTCATGGCGAGGCCTTGGTGGGGCGGCTCGCCCAATAACGCGCTCCATCGGCTGTGCGGAGTTGTGCGGTGTTCTCACTCCGGGTGACAACGGGGTGAAGGCGCTGTGCCCAATGGCGCGGGAGTCCGGGGCACAGCACTCGCTGGTTGCCTACGCGAGAGTCGCGCCCGCGTTGGTCAGGACCACGGTGGGGCCGGTGGGCGGGTCGTAGTAGTGGCACGAGCCGCGGGCGACCTCGACGCCGTTCACGTAGAGGACGAACGGCACGTCGAACGTGACGCCGTGCTGAGCGCGCCACCACGTGAACGTCGCGGTGGTCGTGCACGTTTGGCCAGGCAGCGTCGTGCATGGCTGCGAGGTAGCGCCAGTGACTTGGCCAGGCGTGCCGAGGACGCTTGGCGCCCAGCCCTTGTCGAAGGAAGCGCCAGCGACGTCCACGCGGATCTCGAACGTGCAGGCGGAGGCCGAGCCGGGGTGGTTCGTGCCGTTCGCGTAGAGCTTGAACGTGCCGTTGTCGGCCGCGCCAACGACGCTGCTGAGCGTGTCCGCCTTTCCGGCTGCTGGCATGCACTCCATGTTGCCGGCTTGGACGCCAGTGCAGTTGCTGTTCCCACCCTTGGGGTCGCGGGGGCTCGGCGCACAGGGGTCGGTGTCGTGGGTGGGGTCACCAGCGGCGGCGAGGGGGATCGTGAGGAAGGCAAGCGTCAGGAAGAGGCTGATGGTTCTCATCGTACCGGCCATTCGCTGGTAGGCCAAGGCGTTTTCCAAGCGGGAGCTTGCTTGGGGAGAGGGGTGGGGGGACCTCTTACGTTCCTCGGTAGCGCCCGCGCTGCACGATCTCCTCGACCTTCTTCTCTACCGCGAGAGATCCGCCCGCGTCCCGATAACCAGCGAGCACGTGCTCGAAGGCGCCCCCAAGCTGCGCGTGCGTGGCCTCCAGCGCTTCCATGAGGACGTGCAGGTCCGCACCCTTGTCCTCGTCCTCCGCATTGAGCGAGGCCAACCCGAAGTCTATCAAAGCTATCGATCCTTCGCCATCGCACTGATGCTCGTCCGCGGGCAGCACCAGCACGTTGCTCGTCGTCAAGTCGCCATGCACTAGCCCGCGCGCATGGATGCGCGCCGCTGCCGCGCCCACCGCGCGCAGGAGCACGCTCGCGCGGTCCGGGTCGTGCTCCAACGTTTCCTTGAGCTGCTCGCCAGCCAAGCGCTCCAGCACGATGTCCGCGCCGTCCACCGTGAGCACGAGCGGCGTGCGCACGCCCACGTCGCGCGCTTGCGCCAGGAGACGCGCCTCGGCACGAGTGCGCGAGCCGCGCAACGACGCGTCCAACTCAGGATGACGGTACGCCTTGGCGACGCGCGACTTGCGCACGACGCTGCGACCCAGCAACTCAGATGGCGTGACGACCGCCTCGGCGCCCTGATAGCGCCCGTCGATGGCTCCGGCATACGCTCGGCGCTCCTCCTGGCGCCATGTGACCACGATGTCATCCGTGCGCTGGCGCTGGTCCACGGTGGTCTGTGCGAGCGTCTGC
>Ga0265292_1001605_pt1 | contig 19251 bp, 16 predicted proteins | sample Munlanlewell296A_FD_189080 | JGI IMG/M metagenome (GOLD analysis project Ga0265292, IMG submission 189080) | Leachate microbial communities from a municipal landfill in Southern Ontario, Canada - Leachate well 296A | ecosystem: Engineered > Solid waste > Landfill > Unclassified | place: Canada... | reverse complement strand
GATGCTGGCCCAGGAGTATTCGGCGGTAAGTCGCCGCCGGGCGTCCATCGCGATGCGCCGGGCCAGCCGGTGGTCGGTGAGCACCCGACGAAGGGCATCGAGCATGGCCTCGGGATCGCCGGGCGCCACGCGCAGACCGGTGGCGCCGTGGCTGACGAGTTCCCGAAGGCCCCCGGTGTCTCCCACGATAAGCGGGGTTCCGGCGGCCATCGTCTCCAGGGCCACCATGCCGAAAGGCTCGTAGAGGCTGGGGACCACGGCCAGGTCGGCAGCTCGGTAGTAGTTGGCCAGCTCGGACTCGTTCAGGAAGCCCAGGAAGCGCACATGCTCGGTCAGCTTCAGACGCGTGGTCAGCTTCTCCAATTCCTCGCGGTGGGTGCCGGAGCCGGCGATGTGGAACTGGACGGGCATCTCCTTGAGCAGGGCCGGCAAAGCTTCCAGGACGGTCTGCACGCCCTTCTCGTATTCCAGTCGTCCGGCGAAGAAGACCAGCTTGTGGCCGTCGGGAATCACCGAGGTCCGGAAAGCCGCCAGGTCTGACTTGACCTCGAAGGCTTCGAGGTCGACCCCGTTGGGGATCACGTCCAGTTTTGTGGGCGGAAGTTGGAAGATGTCGCGGACCTGGTCGCGCATGTACTGGCTGCACGTGATGGTGCGCCGCGACTCGTAGGTGAGCCACCACTCCACCTGATGGATGAGCTTGTTCATCGGCTCGGGCAGGTGTCCCTGGTGGCGGCCGTACTCCGTGGCGTGGATGGTCGATACCAGCGGGACGTCGAAGAGGTTCTTGCAGTTCGCGGCCGCGTAGGAGACGAGCCAGTCGTGGGCGTGAATCACGTCGACGTCCACGTCGTGCAGCAGGCCGACGGCCTTCTCGACCAAACCGAGATTGAACTGGAGCACCCAAGGGATGAGGTCTTCGAAGGGGATCATCGGCGCGTACTCGGACACCCGGAGGATGTGGACGCCGTCGCGGATCTCTTCGCTCGGGGCGTCCGGGTGGTCGCGCGTGACGACGTGGACCTGGTGACCGGCTTCGGCCAGCGCCAGCGACAGGCGGTAGACGTGGCGTCCCAGCCCTCCCACGATCCGCGGAGGGTACTCCCAGGACAGCAAAAGTACTCTCACGTCGCCTCCAGTACCGGCGTTGCCGGCTCCCTTCCTGCCGGGTCCCCGGCCGGTGCTCCAGGTGGAGCGCCGGGCGAGCGGGTGGCCCGCCGGACGGGGTGGGTCATTCTACCGGGCCGGCTGTGCGCGAACCAGCCCTGGTTGTGACAAGCGCCCGAGGCGCGGGAACGCGGCGGATGCCCAGGTGCCTCGCGTGCCGAGCCCAGCGCGACCTGGCCGGCCGACGGCCGACAGGAGATCGTTGAGTCATGAACGACAGGACATCGTGCAGTGACCGCCCGGTGGCGGTGCCCCATGGATCGGCCTACGAGGGCACAACCCCCCGAAGCCGCTCGGCGGCATCTTCCGGGGCGAGGGTGTTGATGATCGTGCCGGCACCGAGCTCGAACCCACCCCATACGGTCAGACGTGGGTAGACGTGCAGGTGCCAGTGGAAGTGCCCCACCGCGGAGCGAGGCGAGGTGTGCAACACCAGGTTGTAGTCGGGCGCCCCCGCCGCTGCGGCGAGCCGGCCCAGCGCTTCCTGAATCATGGCTGCTGCCGAGCGCAGGACGGCTTCCGGGGCTTCCTGGAAAGCCGGCTGGTGCCTGATCGGCACCACGAGCTGTTCGAACGGGACGTGACTTGCGAACGGGCAGATGACGGCGACCCGGTCGTCGCCCGCGACCAGGCGCGTACGGGCTCGCCGCTCTCGGGCCACGAGGTCGCAGACCGCGCAGGCGGTCTTGGAGGCGCTGACCTCGGAGGCGACCAGTGGTGGGACTTCGGGGGTCGCGAAGATCTGAGCGTGAGGGTGCTGCAGGCTGGCGCCGGCGCGCCGTCCCTGGTTGACAACCGTCAGGACCGATCCCCAGCCGGCCGCGAGATGAGCGGAGGTTCGGGCCTGCACCGCCGTGAGCACTCGGGTGAGCCCGCCTGGGGTCAGATCGGTGAGGGTCTTGGTGTGGTCGGGGGAGTGGACGAGTACCTCGTGGACTCCGGCTGCGGGGCGGGAGAGATCGGGTTGCCCATGCTTCTTGCCCCCGGGCCCCGCATCCGCGTCCAGGGCGGGGAAGAGATTGGCGAACACCCTCACGCGCCAGCCCGGCACGTCCGGGCGTGATCCGACGGGGCGGTCGGCGTAGACCTCGGGAGGCGTGTCGGTCTCGTGACCCTCGCAGAAGGGGCAGGGCGGCACGCTCGCCGGTGCGCCCACGACCGCACTCCCGGAAACGGGGCGGTGCGCACGAGGGCGCGAGGCTCGTCCGGGCGCCAGGAGGACCCATCTGCCGGATATCACATCCAGGCGAAGTTCGGGCACGCCGGTCCGCCTTTAGCTCATTGCCCCCGCGTCGAGAGCCGGAAAGGCATTATTCCGCTCGAAGTGCTCCGCGGCTAGAGCATGCGCCTCGATGCTTGGTCCGGAGAGGATGGCCTGGCGCAGTTCCTCGAAATGATGGAGGTGGCTGCGGAAGCGCTCACGCGCGTAGCCGGGGTTCTGGCCTTGCAGAACCATGAACGGCCAGTCGCTGGAGGCGAGCAGGAATTGCTCACGAGCCAACTGATCGACGATGAGCCGATCCGAGCCTCGCCAGGTCGCCGTCCTCTGCACCAGCGCGAGCATCTCGGTCTCGGTCCAGGCCAGTTGCGACCACATCTCCTCGGTCTCCGGAGCGATCCAGCTTCGCTCGTCGCCTCCCAGACCCCAGGTGCCTGCCGGCAGTCTCAGACGCCGGCGAGGCGGGTGCTCGTCGAGAGCGCGCTCCAGAGTGGTTACCCGGACTCCCGCCTCACCCAGGGCCCCAAACACCTCGTCCAGGAAAGCCGGGCCTTCGAACCACCAGTGCCCGAACAGCTCGGTGTCGTAGCCGGCCACCATCAGGCCGGCACATCCGGATTCCCGGGAATACTCCTCGAGGCGGCGGCAGATCGCAGCGGCGAACGCGCGCGCGTCGGAGCGGGCGTGGACCTCGCCCGCGGCCGGCTCGTATACCCGCTTGTCCGAGGGAGAGACGTTGCGGCCGCTCACACGGAAGCTCTTGAAACCGAACTCGTCAATGCAGCCGAAATCGCGGTACCAATCGTTGCCGGGATAGCCGGCCTCGGCAGACCACACCAGGCGGGTGGCCTCGGTGTCGCGTCCGAAGGCGACCACGTCGCTGTCGCCGACCAGAACCGGCTGGAATGTCGCGGCCGCTCCGCCCGCCGCCGTCAAGGTGGGCGCGTCGACCATGAAGTGGCCGACGCCCGCCCGGTGGAAGTGCTCCTCCAGCCCAGGCCGGTCCGCACTCGCCGGTCGGTAGTGACACTCGGGCGCCCACAGTCCTCGAGGCCGCGTACCGTAGCGTGAGGCGTGCTCGGCCAGACCGACCTCGAGCTGGCAGTCCAGCACGGCGGGTTCGCGGATGCGCCCGAGCAGCGGATGTGAAGCCGGTCCACCCAGCAACTCGATGACGCCTTCCTCGGACAGGCGCCGGAGAGCGGGACCCATTCCGGCCCCGAGGTAACGTTCCTGGAAGCGCTCCAGCAGGTTCCGGTGATGGACCCAGTGGAAGCCCGCCAGATCCTTGACCTCGCGGATCCGGGGGCCGTCATACCGGCTGATCTGCGATTCGGCCCGCAGCATGCACCGGCCAAGCCAGGAGTGGAACTCGCCGAGCAGGTAGGGATCGTCGAGCTGATGGGCGACCAGTGGCGTCATCCCCAGGGTGAGCACCTCGCGGTGACCTCGCTCCGCCAGATCCTCGAGCAGCTCCACCACGCGCAGGTAGGAACCGGCCCACGTCTGGAACAAGAAGTCCTCACCGGAGGGCCACGTCCCGTTGCGCCGCACATAGGGCATGTGAGTGTGCAGGACGAGGCAGAAGGTGCCGTTCACGCCGGCGCCTTGCGCGCTACGGCGACGAGGTCGAGGCTGCGCTCGACATCGTGGGTCGAGAAGCGGAAGTGGCTCGCTCTGACGCGACGAACGACCAGGCGGAGCCAGGCCGGCCACTGCTCGGGGGCCCCGGCGAGCTGCGCCGATGGCAGGTCCGTGCGGGCAAGACCTTCCACCATCCTCAGCCTCCGGCCGTGGAAGCTGCCGTAGATCCCCTTGACCCGGAAGTGGAGTCCGAGAAGCTCGGCGAGCTCCGCTGCGTTGAACTCGCGAGTATGAAAGGGGTTGAGCGGGGCGTCGCGCCCGGGTGAGAACGTCAGCCGGTTGGGAGTCGAGCACACCAGCACGCCACCGGGGCGAAGCACTCGCGCCAGCTCGGCAACGGCGCGGGGCTGATCCGGAAGGTGCTCGATCACTTGGAAGAAGACGGCTCCGGCGAAGTGAGCGTCCGGATAGGGAAGATTCGCGACATCGCCTTGCCTCACGTGGATGCGCTCGTCCTGGTAGCGACCCTGGGCGTGCGCGGCGGCGGCGGCATCGAAGTCGATCGCCTCGACGAGGTCGGCTCTCCGGGAGAGGATCCTCGTCCCAAAACCCTCGCCGCATCCGGCGTCCAGCACCGGCCCGGTCCGCAGGCGTGCCAGCGCGAAAAGGTAGGCGGCTTCGTGGCGGCGGAACCAGTAGTTCTCATGCGGTATGCCGGGAAGCGTGCGCTCCCCGGTCGGTGACGGTCCCGGATGATCCACAGTAGCCAATCCCTCATCCGCATTCTTGGCGGCAGGCCGGTCCGCCGAACGCGTTCCGGGGAAGCGATTCTACCGGCGGGGACCCCTTGGCCGCCAAGGTGGGGACCGTCTCTGATTTGACACCGGCCCACGCGACGGGATACCTAGAGTGCCGCGCCGGTTGCGGGTCCGGCCGGTTGCCCCGTGCCCGGGGGCTGAAGAGAGATCGACAAGGGCGAGACCGTTCATCAAACGGCCTCAGAGGCAGGACGAGGGAGGACGCCGTTGAACATCGTCGTATGCATCAAGCGGGTCCCCGATACCGCGGCAGAGAAGAAGCTGGATCCGAACGACAAGACTCTCGACCGCGAGAGCGTGGAGACGATCCTCAACCCGATGGACGAGTACGCGGTTGAGGCAGGTCTCAAGCTCAAGGAGTCCATCGGGGGAGAAGTGACCGTGGCCTGCATGGGCCCGGAGCCCGCAATCACCACCATCCGCAAGGCATTGTCGATGGGGGCCGACAAGGGTCTGCACCTGCACGACCCCGCGCTTCACGGTTCGTGCTCACAGAACACGGCCTATGCCATGGCACAGGCCCTCAAGACGATCCCGCACGACATCGTCCTGTGCGGCGCTGAGTCCACGGACGCCCGCACCAGCCTGGTGCCGGCGGCGCTGGGCGAGTACCTCGGCTACGCGGCTCTGACCTACGCCTCCAAGCTCGAGGTGAACGGCAGTACGATCCGCATCCAGAGGGACACCGACGCCGGCCATGACGTGATCGAGGCCCAGGGCCCGGCGGTCGTGTCGGTGATCAAGGGGATCAACGAGCCCCGCTACCCCTCCTTCAAGGGCATCATGGCCGCCAAGTCCAAGCCGGTGACCGACCTGACGTTGGCCGACATCGGTGTCGACGCTTCGGCCGTTGGTGCGGCAGGCGCGCGCACGGCAGTTGTCGAGTTCGCGGAGCGCCCGCCTCGCACTCAGGGGATGCTCGTGAAGGACGAAGGCGACGGTGGCACCAAGCTCGCCGAGTTCCTTCAGGCCCAGAAGTTCATCTAGTCCTCTCTGCGCGCGAAGGAGCGAACGATGGCAGAAATCCTGGTCCTTGTGGAGCACGACTCCGGGACCGTCAAGAAGGTAACTCTCGAGATGCTGACCAAGGCTCGCGATCTGGGCGAGCCCTCCGCGGTGTTCGTTGGCACCGGGCTCGCCGCCGCCAAGGACAAGCTGGCGGCGTTCGGCGCCCAGAAGGTCTACGTGGCTGAGGGTGAGGAATACGGCCAGTACCTGACCGAGCCGACCGTCGAGGTCCTGGCGAAGGTCGTCGCCGACTCGAGCCCCGCGGCCATCCTGACCGCGGCCACTCCGTTCGCCAAGGATGTCGCCACGCGTCTGGCCGCCCGCCTGGGCACCGGCGTGCTGGCCGACATCGTCGACCTCGCCTCCGGGTTCGTTGCGACCCAGAGCGTGTTCGGTGGATCCATGACGGTCAAGGCTACCGTTTCCAAGGGGACTCCGGTCCTGACCGTCAAGCCGAACTCCTTCCCTCCGACCGAGGCTTCCGCCGCGGCCGCTGAGGTTGCGGTGTCGGTGTCGCTTTCCGACGCGGCCAAGCGGGCCAAGGTCGTCGAGCGCGTGGCCACCGCCAAGGGCGGGCGCCCCTCGGTCGAAGAAGCCTCCATCGTTGTCTCCGGTGGGCGCGGCATGGCTAACGGTGAGAACTTCGCCATCATCGAGGCTCTGGCCGACACGCTCGGCGCGGCGGTTGGGGCTTCGCGTGCCGCCGTGGACGCCGGTTGGTATCCCCAGCAGAATCAGGTCGGCCAGACCGGCAAGATGGTCTCGCCGCAGCTCTACATCGCGGCCGGCATCTCCGGCGCCATCCAGCACCGCGCCGGCATGCAGACCTCCAAGACCATCGTCGCGATCAACAAGGACCCTGAGGCGCCGATCTTCGCGATCGCGGACTTCGGCGTCGTCGGCGATCTGTTCAAGGTGGTTCCTCAGGCCACGGACGAGATCAAGAAGCGCAAGGGCTAGTCTCTCGGCCCGGCAAGGTATCGAATCGACTGGTGGGGCAACGCGAGTTGCCCCACCGGCACGTCCGGGACGCTATCGAAGGTGGCTGCGGGCGGTAGAATGCAAGGCCGTGGTCTTCGGGGCGGGTGGGGCGGTAGCTCGGTTACCCAGAACCCGGGTAGACGTATGACCCGGCAGCCAGGTAACCCGGGAGCTCTGCAGCTGGCAAGGCTGGTAGCCGGCAAGGCCGGGGGCGGATGGACCGACAGGGCCGGCCCCGGAGCATGGTGGCGTGGAGGGGTCGACCGGAGGCGGTCGGCCTGTGGCAATAGGGGCGGCATGTCCAGAGCCTGGGACCGGCGTACTTCCGAGTATCAGCGCACCTTGCAGGGGCGCGCCTGGCAGGCGTTCGCCCCGGTGGCTTTCGGGCTTTCCCCCTTTTACCGCGAGCGATTCCTGGCGGCAGGTCTGAATCCTCGCAAGACCAACCAGATGGGCGATCTCGCGGGTCTCGAGCCGGTGACGGAACGGGATCTTCTGATGGCCTCCAAGGAGCCCGGCGACGCGGCGCTGTTGGTGGCCACCGAGAACCTCATTTCTGAATGGGGAGAGCGCCGGGCGCTGTATCGCAACGTGCTGGCTGGGATCCGCGGGGGGATCGAAGGACGCCAGCGCGACATGGAGGCGGAGTACAAGCCGTTCCACGTCCATTTGGCCGGACGCGAGGGGCTCTTTCCCGTCGCCTATACCCGATGGGACTTGAACTTGTTGGCCAGGGCGGGAGCCAGGATGCTCGCCGTCGCCGGCGTGAGCCGTCAGGACCGCGTTGTCTCGGTGGTTCCGTTCGGCCCGACGCTTTCCTTCTGGGGCATCTACTACTCGATGCACGGGCTGGGAGCGGCCGCGCTTCACACCGGCGGGCTGGATTCGACCGATTGGGCCGGCGCCGCGAAAGCCTTGCGCCCCACGGTTCTCGTGGCGACGGTCGATGACGTTCCCGCCGCCGTGCAGTCGTTGGCGGCGGCCGGCGGGGGCGCCGACCTGCGCACGGTGTTGACTGTGGGAGCGCCGCTCGCACCGTCCGATCGGGCACACCTGGCGGTTGCCGTGACCACATCCGGCCTGTCCGCCCGGGTAGTGGGCACCTACCACGTTCCCGAGGGTCGGGTGATCTGGGCGGAGTGCCGCCCGCCGGACTCGGCCTCTTCCACCGAGTCCTTCGGCTATCACGGCTATCCCGACCTGGAGGTCATCGAGGTCCTCGACCACGAGACCGGCCGGCCCGTGCCGCAAGGCACGCCGGGCGAGCTTGCATATACCGGCCTGGACTGGCGAGGTACTTGTCTGATTCGCTACCGCACCGGTGATCTGGTGACCGGCGGGATGACCGAGCGGGCGTGCCCCAACTGCGGACGCCTGGTGCCGAGGCTCTCCCCCTCGATCACGCCCGCGGCCTGGCAGGTTGAACTTGCGCCCCACGGGCACAAGCTCGACCTGCGCGGCTATGGTGCCGCCCTGGCCGCGCGTCCCGACCTGGAGGCCTGGCGCGTCGAGATCGTGCGCGGCCGCTCTGGTGACCAGGTCGTGGTCCACGTCGCGACGCGGGGGGAGGGGTCGCCCGCAGTGCTCGCGGAGATCCACGAAGCACTGGAGAAGCGCGGAGGGGTCGCGCCGACTCAGATCATCCTGGGCTCGCGTGAAGAGGTGGAAGCGGGTATGGCCGCGGGGGTTTCTCCTACGCGCCTTCGCGACCGCCGCCGCTAAGTGCCCACCGGCGCAAGTACGTCCCCATTCGAACGCCCCCCCATCCCCGATGGCGGCGTTGTAGGTGGTGACCGTACTTACGCCGGTGGGCACCAGGCCTTCGCCGTCGCATCGGCGACGGCGTCGCAACGGGCTCCGGGGATTGCACCCTCGAGAGGCTGAGTGTGGTAAGTGGTCTGCTATTCGTCGATCCGCCGGCCGCACCAGGGAACCTGATGGCTTGAGGCCGGTAGCCTCGGACAGGAGGGCAGTCATGCGCGAAGGTCAAGCTGTGACTTTGGGACTGATCGTCGGCAATCGGGGCTTCTTCCCCGGCCACCTCTGCGAATCCGGCCGCGAGCGGGTTCTCCAGGTTCTGGACCGGGAAGGGATCGGCGCCATCACGCTTGATCCCGGCCAAACCGAGTACGGCAGTGTCGAGACCCTGGATGACGCCCGCAAGTGCGCCGAGCTCTTCAAGGCCCATCGCGACGAGATCGACGGAGTCCTGGTCGCTCTGCCCAATTTCGGCGACGAGAGAGCCGTGGCCAACGCTCTGCGCTTCGCGGGCCTCAATGTACCGGTTCTGGTGCAGGCGTTCCCGGATGACCCGCAGCGCATGTCCGTCGCCGACAGGCGAGATGGCTTCTGCGGGAAGATGTCCGTCTGCAACAACCTTCGCCAATACGGGATCCCCTACAGCCTCACCGCTCTTCACGTGGTCGATCCCGAGAGCGAGAGCTTCGCCGCGGATCTGCGCCGTTTCGTCGCCGTCTGCCGGGTGGTCAAGGGAATGCGCGGGGCCAGGTTCGGAATGCTCGGTGCCCGCCCCGCCGCGTTCAACACCGTCAGGTTCAGCGAGAAGCTTCTCGAACGCTCCGGCATCACGGTGGAGACCCTGGATCTGTCCGAGGTCTTCGGGCAAGTGGAGGCGTTGCGGGGTGACGACCCGCGGGTTCTGAGCAAGATCGATGCCCTCAAGGGCTATGCGGACTCCTCGCTCGTGCCCTCCGAGTCCATGAGCAAGCTAGCCAGACTCGGAGTTGTGATCGACGAATGGATACGAGCTAACGCCTACGACGCAACGGCCATCCAGTGCTGGACCAGCATGCAGAGGTACTTCGGAGTCGTTCCTTGCGTGTTGATGAGCATGATGAGCGACAGCCTGGCTCCGTCCGCCTGCGAGACCGATGTCGCGGGACTCGCCGGGATGTACGCGCTCATGCTGGCGTCAGGGAAGCCGAGCGCGATAGTGGACTGGAATAACAACTACGGAGACGATCCAGACAAGGCAGTTGTGTTCCACTGCTCGAACTTGCCGCGCAGTCTCTTCGCCGACCAGCCTCCGTGCGTGGGCTACCAGGCGATCATCGCCGGGGACGTGGGCAAGGAGAACACGTGGGGGACCGTTGAAGGCCGAGTCGGAGAGGGCCCTTTCACCTATCTGCGCATCAGCACGGACGACGCCGAGGGCAAGATCGTCGCGTATGTCGGCGAGGGGAAGTTCACTGCCGACCCGTTGGACACATTCGGCGGGTATGCGGTGGTGCAGATACCCAGGTTCCAGCAGTTGTTGCGCCGCATCTGCTTAGGCGGCTTCGAGCACCATGTGGCGGTCAACCGGTCAACGGTCGCCGAAGCCGTGCGCGAGGTCCTCGTGACCTACCTGGGATGGGAGGTCTACCTCCACGAGGCATCGGCCCCTTCTGGTTCGTGAGGAGGCTCGGGGCTCCCGGCTCGTGTCGGCGGAGCGCACGGCACGGCGACTTGACAGCAGTTGCGGTGGTTTCCCGGCACCGGGGGAATGGACAATAGGGCCATGACCAAGGGCCCGGAAGCCGTCCACGAAGAAGTCATGAGCAGAGAGGCGGGTATCGATGAACGAGATGACGTCGACACAGGCAGAGCGCGCATTCCCTGAAGGCTTCCTGTGGGGATCTGCCGGCTGCGCTCATCAAACCGAGGGCAACAACACCAACTCGGACTGGTGGGAGCACGAGCTGGCGCCGGACACGATCGCCGGGGAACCGAGCGGCATGGCCTGCGATTCCTACAACCGCTTCGCCGAGGATTGGAGGCTTGTCGCCGAGTCGGGGCAGAACTCGGTTCGCTTCTCGGTCGAATGGGCACGCATCGAGCCCGAGCCGGGCGTGTTCTCCTCCGAGGCCATAGATCACTACCGGCAAGTCATCGGCACTGCGCGCGACCTGGGGCTCAAGACGTGCGTGTCACTTCACCACTTCACCAGCCCGATCTGGTTCGCGCGCGAGGGCGGGTGGTCTTCTGACGGCGCCGTGGAGCTATTCCGCCGGTACGTGCGCGAGGTCGCCGGGTCGATGGGCGATCTCCTCGAGATCGTGAGCACGATCAACGAGCCCAACATCGTCGCCTCCATGGGCTACGTGGCGGGCTACTTCCCGCCAAGGCAGATGGACCTCATGGCCAGCCAGCGAGCGATAGCCAATCTGATCAAGGCCCACGCGGCAACGGTTGAAGAGCTGCGAGCGAAGGCCAACGTGACCACGGGTCTGCCGCTGTCCGTCATGGATTACGTCGCCGGAAACGACAGTGCCGAGGCGCAGCAGGTACTGCAGGGCGTGCGTCACGTGATGGTCGGCGTTTGGCTCGAAGCCTTGCGAACGGGGTGGATACGCGGCCTGGCAGTGCCCGATGTGGAAGTCCCCGGACTTGCGGGGGCCGACGACTTCATCGGCGTCCAGTACTACACGCGCATCGCCACGAGCCCCGCGGCGATGCCGGCGGAGGCATCCGAGCGGGACGATGGCGCTCCCGCGGTCGAGCCCTACGGTGAGCGAACCACTCAGATGGGTTTTGGGTGGCATCCGGCCGGGCTCGGCAGGGTGCTCGACCAGATCGCGGAGGTCGGGCTGCCCCTCATCATCACCGAGAACGGCATCGCTACCGACGACGACGAGGACCGCAAGGAATTCGTGCGGCTGCACCTCGAGCAGGTTCTCGAAGCGATCACCCGAGGTGTGGACGTGCGCGGGTACTACTACTGGTCACTACTGGACAACTTCGAGTGGAACTTCGGCTACATGCCCAAGTTCGGTCTGATCGCGGTCGACCGCGCGACCATGGAGCGCGTCCCGAAGTCCAGCCTGCGGTGGTACGGGAGCGTCGCCAGGGCCAATCGCCTGGACTGACGAATGCCGTCCCGTCCCCGTGTTGTTGCGAGGGTCCTTCCTGGGTAACCATCTTTCTGAGGTCATGCGGGTCGCGGGCCGCCGCGTTTCTCCTCTGGCACGAGAGGGCGTATCGATGCCCGTCGGGTTTCGTTACCACACCGAGGGATCAGAGCAGCGGCGGGGGAAACGCACCCTCTCATGAGCCGAGAACTTGACGGCAGTTATGGAGGGTTTCCAACATTCCTCGCGAGTCCGGCAAGGCCGAGTTGCGGAACTCGTCGCCATCCAGGAAGCTTACCGGGACTTGGTGAGGCAGGACGACCCGGGTTTGGGGGATGTGTTGATCCGACGCGGAGCATACGTTCGAGCGTCTCTTCTGACTGCCGGCCTGACCGCTGTGTTGGCGGTTTCGGTCCCTGTGACTGCGCAATCCGCGAGTTCCTTCGATTCCTTTGAGGCCGCATCCGAAGGAGTCGGCGTCGCCTTCAAGGTCGTCTACTCGGGCTTCGCCTCCATGTTCCCCATCGTCGACCTCGGCGTGGCCCATGTCTCGGGCACTCTTGACTCACGTCCCAACGCCCGAGGCTACGCCTCGGCGGCCGACCCGGGGCAGTTGCTCCAGTCGATGGGCGCTCTCGGCGTGCCGCTGCCCGCCTACCCGTTGGTCGCTCGTGCCGAGTACCCGAGCGCTACCACTCATGGTCACTCCAGCGCCGCGGAGCAGGCTGTCGGTCCCGGAACGGCCCAGGGCCTGTCGAGCGACGTGACCGCCGCCGCCGGGCCGCGACTGGAGGCCAGCGCGCGGGCCGGCTCCTACGAGGCCGAAGGAGTGCTTGTCACCGGAGCGGTGACCACCCGGACCGCCCTGTCCGCTGTGGGAACTGCGGTGACGAGCCGAATCGAGGCTACGGTCAAGGATGTGCTCATCGCCGGCGCTCTTCGGATCGGCGAGGTGCGCACCAGCGTGGAGGCGGTCGCCGGTGGCCGTCCTGGATCCGCCAAAGGGACGCCGAGCATCGAGTTCTCGGGGGTCAGCGTGTCCGGCCAGGCGGCGAGCATCGATGACCAGGGAGTGCATCTGGCCGGTCAGGATGTTCCCGGCAGCGCGGCCGGTGGTGCGGTGAGTTCGGCGACCGACTCCCTCGCCGCGTCCGGAGTGAGTGTGCGCCTCGGAGGGGTCGTCTCGACCGCGTCTCCGGATGGATCGGTTGCCGCGGCGAGCGCCGAGGGCCTGCTGATCAGCGTGACCTTGCCAGACGGCAGTGTGGTGGCGTACCGGATCGGATGGGCGGCCGCGAGTGCGGGTGCGCGACTCGCTGAACCTGTGGGTTCGCTTCCGCAGGAGCCGTCGTCGCCCGCGTTCATGGGGACGTCCGGACCCGCGATCTCGCTGCAGCCCGTTTCCGCGCCGCCGTCTCCGTCCGCCGGTCCCTCGACCGTCCAGGTACAGGGGCGCCTGGTCTCGAGGCCCGTGGCGCTGCCGCGCAACCTGGTCGGGCTCGTGGCCCTCGCTCAACTGGTGTTGTGGGGCACGGTGGCGGCAGTCGGATTCTGGGCCAGGGCGGAGCCGGCCGCTGAGCAACGTGAATGGCTCTTCGACACCATCGATCGTCTCAAGATGGCGAACCGTCGATGAGCAACCGCTCCGGCCGGTTGGGCTTGCGCGACAAGGTCTTCCTTGGCGCACTGGCGTTGGCGCTACTCGTCAACCTGTGGATGGTGGACTCTCTCCGAGACGAGGTGGCCAAGCTCCGCAAGGCGCAGGGAACGGGACCGGTCACGGAAGCGCTCGCCGAGCCATCGGCTCAGGTGACTGAGGATTCCGCAGCCGCGCCCGCCGGCGAAGCGGCCAGTTCCGCCGATCGAACTTCCCTGCCGGTGGCACAGCCTCCCGGAGGCAGCCAGGCGGGGGTCAGCAAGGCGGCCATCAAGATCGGTACGGTCGTCACCCAGACCGGGCTGGTCGACATGAGCCCGATCGTGCGGGGGCTATCGGCTTGGGTCCAGCACGTCAACGCCGAAGGCGGGGTCAACGGACGCAGGATCGAACTGGTCGTCGAGGACGACGGCACCGACACGAGCCGCGGGTCTGCAGCCATACGCAAATTGGTGGAAAACGACAAGGTCTTCGCCCTGGTTGGAGAGTGCGCGCCGCTTAGCGACGTTCAGAACATCGAGTACCTGAAGCAGAAGGGCGTGCCGGTCATCGGCTCCTGCATCCTTCCCACCGACCAGTTCAAGACCAACCGGTACCAGTTCGCCTTGCGCCCTTCCCCGGACACCGAGGGCCGGATCACGGGCAAGTACGCGGCAAAGGACATGGGGGCGAAGAAGCCGGCCGTCATCGTTCTCGACCAGCAGCTCATGGTCGAGATGGGCAACGGGACCGTCGCCCAGTGGAAAGCCATGGGCGTCAAGGACTACGTGGTGGAGACAGTTGCCGCCACCAACCCGAACTTCACACCCACCGTTGTCCGCCTGCGCAGCCAGGGGGTCGACAACGTAACGCTCCTGCTGGACAGCGCCTCGACGATCCGCTTCCTTCAAGCTGCGGCCCAGCAGGGTTGGAAGCCGCCGATGCTCTCCATATCCAGCTATGACGAGGAGGTCAACCGCTACGCCGGCGAGCAGGCCGAGGGTACGGTCGTTCCCGGCTTCACCGAGTACTTGGTGACGAACGGGCCGCAGCAACGGCAGTTCCGTGCGGACATGCAGCGCTTCTACCCGCAAGGGGGAGTCCGCCTCGAGCTCGCTACCGGTGGTTATCATCCCGCCCAGGTCTTCACCGACGTGCTCGGCAAGCTCGGCGACGACGTGACCCGCGAGCGGTTCATCAACGGCATGGAGAGCCTGACCAACTACGACGACGGCTGGGAGCCACCGTACACACTGCGCTCTGGGAACCACGAGACGGCCCGCGCGGCCAAGTTCGCGGTTGTCAAAGAGGGTCGGGTAGTCCCGATCACCGGCCAGTGGTACTACCTGTGAGAGCGAGCCGGTGACGAGCCTGATCTTGGGGCTGGCGACCGGGAGCATCTACGCCCTGATGGCGCTGGGCGTGGTCATCGTCTACAAGGCGACCGGCGTGCTGAACTTCGCCCACGGCGCCATGGGGATGATGGCGGCGTTTCTCTTCAGCTCCCTGACCTTGAGGAACCTGCCTGTCGGACTGGCGCTGCTCGTGGCTCTCCTCTTCTCGGCCGGGCTCGGCGTCGCCGTCGCTTTTGCCCTGCGGCCCCTGCGGCGCGCGCCCCGGCTCACCCGGGCCATCTTCATGCTCGGGATGCTTGCCCTGTTGCAGAACCTGGCGGTCTCGATCTGGGGACCCAAGGTCAGGATGGTGCCTAGCCTGTTCCCGTCGGGCGGCCTGCGCATTTTCGGCTTCGTTCTTGGCTACGACCAGATGGGAATCATGTTGGTCGCGGCGGGCCTCGTGATCGCGCTGTCGGCATTCTTCCGCTTGACCAAGCTCGGGGTGGGAATCCGCGCTGTGAGCTCCGACCAGGACGCGGCCGCCTTGCAGGGCATCAACGTGACTCGGATCACGATCGTGACCTGGATCCTCGGATCGGTGCTTGCCGGGGTGGCCGGGATCATGATCTCCTCCCCGGCCGCCGACATCTTCTCCCTGACTCTGCTGGTGATACAGGCGTTCGCCGCTGCGCTGCTCGGCCGGCTCACCTCTCTTCCGGCGACTCTCGTGGGAGGGCTCGTGCTGGGGGTGCTTACCACCGTGCCCGCATCCTTCGACGCGCTGCGGCCCCACGCCCAGACCATTCCTCCCGTGGTCTCTTTCCTACTCATCGTGGGGATCCTGATGTTCCGCAGCGATAGCAGCCTGATCTCTCGTGCGGGAGAGGCATGAGCGCCGGACTGCGAGGCGTCGGCACGGGGACCGAGGCGGACACCAGGGGACACGATGAGGACGCGCTGGGCATGAGCGCACCCGAGCAGGGCCGCGAGGTCCACGGCGCCCCCGACGCCGTGGGCGTGAGTGAGGCCGCCCTCCGACGCGGAATGCAGCTCGTTGTGGCCGGAGGATCTCTCGCCGTAGCGGTGCTGGTGCCATTCCTGCTTCCGCGCTACTGGACCTTCGTGTTGTTGGCTGCCGTCACGACCATGATCGTCGGTCTTTCGATCGTCGTGCTCACCGGCTTCGTGGGGCAGATCTCCCTCTGCCAGGCGACCTTCATGGGGGTGGGGGCGTACGCCTCGGCCCGCCTCACCGGGGACGCCCACCTGCCCTTCCTTATCGCCCTGCCGCTGGCGGGCCTGGCGGCCGTGCCGGTCGGCCTTCTCGCCGGAGTGCCGGCCCTGCGCCTGAAGGGTCTCTACCTCGCCATCGCCACCCTCGGCTTCGGCGCGGCGGTCCAGGCCACCCTGTTCTCCAGCAAGACCCTCACCGGCGGGTTCTCGGGCGTGGCGCTCGAGCGCCCAACTGTCTTTGGGATCAGCTTCGCAAGCGACCTCAGGTACTACTTCTTGACCCTGGTTGTGCTGCTGCTGCTCATGGCTTTCGCGGCCAACGTCAAACGGGGCAGGAGCGGCCGGGCGTTCGCGGCCATCCGGGACGGAGAGGTGGCGGCCGCGGCCAGCGGGATTTCCCTCGCCCGCTACAAGCTCACCGCCTTCGGCCTCAGCGCTTTCATCGCCGGGGTGGGTGGGAGCCTTTTCGGGCACGCCATGCTCTCGGTCAACACCTCGTCCTTTGACATCTTCCACTCCATCACGTTCGTGACCGTCGCCATCATCGCCGGCGTGGGCTCGGTCGGGGCCGCGGTGTTCACCGGGCTCATGGTCAACATCCTCCCGAAAGCTCTGGACCGTGTGCTGCCGGGCAACCTCCTGCTGGTGATCTTCTCCGCGGGGATGCTGGTTCAGCTCGCCGTTGCCCCCGACGGCATCGCCGGGCAGATGCGCCGCCAGCAAGATGCCGTGCTGTCCTGGATCCTCCGCCGCCGCCGGGTGTCGGGTAGGGATTAGCCATGTCGATCTTGCGCGCCGTCGGCTTGGGGGTGAGCTTCAAGGGGCTCCACGCCCTTGAGGACGTTTCCGTCGAGGTCCACGAGGACGAGATCGTGGGACTGATCGGGCCCAACGGCGCGGGCAAGAGCACCTGCTTCAACTGCTTGACCGGTCTTCTCGATCCCGACACCGGCACGGTCCTGCTGGGAGAAGAGGACGTGACGGCTCTTCCACCGCATGAGCGGGCTCGCCTCGGGATGGGCCGCACCTTCCAGACGGTGCAGCTTTTCGGGGGCATGACCGTGGAAGAGAACGTGCTGGTCGGCAGTCACAATCGCGTGGCCCATGGCATCGTGGCCGACGGCCTGCGCTTGCCGTCGAGTCGCTCGGGGGAGCGCATCGCCCGTGCCGAGGTGCGCGAGATCCTCGAGCTGCTGGATCTCTGGGAAGAGCGGGATCGGCCGGCGCGGACCCTGCCCCTGGGGGAGCAAAGGAAGGTGGAGCTGGCTCGGTCCCTGGCTCAGCATCCGCGGGTTCTCCTGTTGGACGAGCCGCTGGCCGGAGTGTCACGCCAGGCGAAGCAGGGCACCGTCGAGACTCTCCGTCGCATCCGGCGTGAATTCGGGGTGTCCCTGCTCGTCATCGAGCACGATATGCGTCTCATCATGGCGATCACCGACTTCGTCTATGTTCTGAACGCAGGCAGGCTGCTGGCCAAGGGGACGCCGGAGGAGGTTCGGGCCAACCGGGAAGTCATCGTGGCTTACCTTGGTGAAGGCGGGGAAGACCGGTCGTGGCCTTCGGCGGGATCTCGCGGAGGTTCCCGCGCCGCGGCAGGTGGCGCGGACCCAGGCCCGAGAAGGAGATGACGGGGTGCTATCCGTTCGCGGACTCCGGGCCGGCTACGGCGCGATAGAGGTCCTGCATGGGATCGACCTCGACGTGGAGGCCGGCGAGATCGTAGCCGTGCTCGGCTCCAACGGGGCGGGCAAGACCACGACCCTGCGGGCCATCGTCGGGGAGCTTCGGCCCAAGGCGGGGCGGGTGACATTCGACGGCGCCAACATCGCGGGCCACACGTCGGACCGGTGTGCGCGACTCGGGGTGTCGCTGGTGCCGGAGGGGCGTGGCATATTCGCCGACCTCACGGTGCGGGAGAACCTCGAGATGGGCTGCTGGACCCTGGAGGACCGGAGCCAGGTACCCCGGCGGGTCGATGAGGTCACCGAGATCTTCCCGGTGTTGAAGGATCGGATGGGACAGCGGGCGGGAACGTTGTCGGGCGGCGAGCAGCAGATGCTTTCCATTGCCCGAGCCCTTGCCGCAAAGCCTAAGCTGCTGCTCATCGACGAGATGTCCCAGGGCTTGGCGCCGATGATCGTGCGACAGCTCTTCGACATCCTTCGCGAGATCCGCGCGGCGGGAAGCACGATCCTGCTCGTGGAGCAGCAGGTGGGCGAGGCCCTGGCACTTTCCGACCGCGCTTACCTGCTCGAGAACGGGGAGATCGCCACCACCGGGCGATCCTCGGAGCTTGCGGAGAGCGCCGCGGCGCTGGAGGCCTCCTACCTGGGGGCCGAACTCCCCGCCGAGTACGGGACGGACGAGGCGTTGGAGGCCGGGCGGACTCGGGCGGTCCAGAGCAAGGCGGGATCTGCCGGCCGAGAGGCAGGGATGGCAGCCCCTGAGGCGGGGCCGACCACTCCGGAGAAGATCCTTGTTTCTCTCACGCCGGCTGAGAAACGACGGCTGCAGGCGATGGCCGAGACGGCCGGGTGCTCCGTGGGAGACCTGCTGGCACAGGCGTTTCGTGACTGGAGACAGCGCTCGCTGCCACGGGGATGACAGGCCGAGAGACGAAACCGTCGGCGCGGCGGGCGAAGGGCTACTTTGGAGTCGTCACGAGCTCGCTCGTGTAGTTCGACTGGAATGTGGCCGAACCCCTCTTCATGTCGATCGCCGCCGTCTGCTTGACCCAGATCCCGAGATCCGGAACAAGCCAGTCGGTCATCAATGCGTGTCCCTCGGTGTCTCCGGTGAAGTCGGTGCGCGATTCCACGACGAAGGCGTCGAAGGTGCCTGCCGGCACGCGAATGCGCTCGCGGCGCAGGACTCTTCCGGAGGACGTCACGGTGCTGGACCCGGTGCTGGACTTGCCTTCCCACGTGATGCCGACGGCAAGAGGGGACCTGTACTCCAGAAGCGGCGGATCGTAGGTCTCGTCGCTGGTCTGGGGAGGGGCCATGCCGCAGGTGAACTTCGCTCCAACGAATGTCATGTACATCCCGTCGGCACGGTAGGCGAAGATGCGCCTTTCCTTGTGGTCCGGAGCGTAGCTGTAGTCGAAGACCGTTTCGTCGCTCTCTTCGTGGACGACGGCGGTGATGTCGCCCATTTCCCAACTGCAGGGTGAGACGGGACCTGCGGTCACTTTCTCCGTGCCGCTGGCTCGGTAGCCGTACGTGCCGGCTCGGGGTCTGCTGATGGCTGCCTGGGATGAGGGAGTGGCGCCGGCTGATGGTGAGGCTGCGGGAGGGGTTCGCGTGCCTGGCGCCCCGGATGGCTGCCCAGTGGGCGGCAGGCCACTCGAAGACGAAGGGTCGGCTGGACCGGGCGAACTCGGCGGCGTGGTTCCGTCTTGTGGAGTCGGACTGGAGGC
>Ga0265292_1001604_pt1 | contig 19259 bp, 21 predicted proteins | sample Munlanlewell296A_FD_189080 | JGI IMG/M metagenome (GOLD analysis project Ga0265292, IMG submission 189080) | Leachate microbial communities from a municipal landfill in Southern Ontario, Canada - Leachate well 296A | ecosystem: Engineered > Solid waste > Landfill > Unclassified | place: Canada... | reverse complement strand
TACCATGTGGCTGGCCATGCGGGTGCGGCGGCTCAAGAAGATCAAATACAAGGGCCTGCGGGTGCTTGCATAGAAACTCGGGGACACAAGATGTCATCCTGAGCCTTTCGCTGACCGCGAAGGTAAACCAAGTGAAGGTTTAAAAAACCTAGCTCAAATTGACTGATTCGCCAACCAAACGCGCACATGTATGGATCACCGGTCGCGTCCAGGGAGTCTTCTTCCGGGCGTGGGTGATGAACAACGCCCGCCGCCTGGGTCTCAAAGGCTGGGTGCGCAACCTCTTCGACGGCCGGGTTGAGGCGGTTTTCGAAGGTCAGGCGTCAGTCGTAGAGCAAATGATCAGGCTCTGCCACGAGGGTCCCTCCCACGCCCGCGTCGATACGGTGCTCGACGATTACAGCGAGCCAGCCGAAGGCCTGGTTTCGTTTGAAGTCAGAAGCACGGCCTGACGGCGTCAATCAAACAACATTGTCGTTATTGTCAACATGATGTTTTAAACGCCTTGTAAAATCACAAAATGACTTGTAAAATGATTTGACAATGAGAAGCTCGATATCAAAAAGAGGACAGACAGCGGTGCCGGCCGCGCTGCGAAAGAAGTACAACCTGGGCCCGAATACCAAACTGGAATGGCTCGACTACCGCGGCCTGATCGTAGCCCTTCCTGTGGAGGGAGACCCGATCAAGGCAATCCATGGTTTGACCAAAGGGGAAGGGCTGCACGGCCGGTTGATGGAAGCGCGCCGCCTGGAGCGAGAGCGGGGTCGAAGAATCAAAGCCCGCATGAACCGCCGCCGTGCCGGCTGACAGATACGTTCTCGACACTTCCGCCATCCTGGCTCTCAGCAGCGGGGAGCCGGGCGATGAATTAGTAGCAAAGCTGCTAAATCGCGCCGCCTCGCGCAAGATCCAAGTCTTCGTCTCCTTCGCGAGCTTCACCGAATGCTTCTACATCCGCTGGCAGGCGGCGGGTGAGGAGGAAGCGCTCAAACTCGTACTGCACCTGGGACTGCTTCCCATCGAACGGGTGGAGTCGGATGAAGAAACTTCACTGCTGGCCGGCGAGCTGAAAGCAAACCACGCGCTCTCATTCGCCGATGTCTGGGTGGCGGCGCTAGCTATATCCCGTGGCGCGCGGCTGGTTCATAAAGACCCGGAATTCGAACAGCTCTCAAACAGGTTGGCATCTATAAAATTGCCATATAAGTAAGTTCGAAGAAAAAGATCCCAGATACCAAACAACTCGATCTCTTATCATCCTGGAACCAGTGATTTTCGCCAACGAATATACGCTGAAGCAGCATAACATTCTGATTAACATATTCACATCTGTGGGGAGGGGCACTCTAATATACCCAAATTCAGAAAATGGAATTTGGGTAATCTCAAACTCACTCCCGCCCATGATGATCCTCCAGATGGCTGTGCGGATGGTAATGCTCGATGCCGTCGTGCCGGTGCGGGTGGTCGTGGATCAGGTTGGCGGCCAGCAACAGCTCCCGGTCGCCTAGTATCGCCGCCGCAGGTCCATCGCCCGCCAGCTTGTGGTCTTCTCCCAGCACGATAATTCTGACGGCGATCTCCGCCGCCAGCCGCAGGTCCTGTGTGGCGGTAACAATCGTCTTGCCTGCCGCGGTCAGCTGCACGATCAGCCGGATCAGAAAGCTCTCGGTTTTTGGGTCCAGCCCCGCGGTTGGCTCGTCGAAGAGCAGCACGTCCGGACCTACGGCCAGCACTGACGCCAGCGCCACCTTCTTCTTCTCGCCGCCGCTTAAGTGATAGGGCGGACGTTCGCGCAGGTGTTCGAGTCCCAGTATGTGCAGGGTATCCTCGGTCCTCTTTTCTACTTCTTCGGGTGGAAGCCCCATGTGCAGCGGCCCGAAGGCGATCTCATCCCAGACGGTGGGTGAAAACAGCTGGGCGTCGGAGTTTTGAAAGACAAAACCCACCCTGCGCCGGAACGACCGGGAGAAACCCTCGTTTTTGAGAGCCGTCTCGGAGAGGTCAGCGTCGAAGACCCTGATACTTCCCCCAGTTGGAAAGATCAGTCCGTCCAGCATCTTCAGCAACGTCGACTTGCCCGAGCCGTTGGCCCCCAGCAAAACCACGCTTTCACCGGATTTTATCGACAGATCCACACCCGCGAGCGCCTCGGCGTCCTCGTACCGGTATTTCACGGCATCCACTTCATAGATCGCGTGGCTGTTCACCCGGCTTTCGACGCCTGCCTTATCCATGAAGCCGCCCATGCCCGCGGGCCGCAACGCGAGAAGCAGGGAAGTCCATACTGACGGTAATATCCTCAGCCAATGAACCGGTCACTCCCAAGAGCCGCGGCCCCGAGGAAGATAATTGCCCCGAGCCACAACCAGTCTCCCATTCCTGTTCTGAATCTATGCAATGTCAGAGGTTCGCCGGTGTAGCCACGACTGATCATGGCGGAATAAACATCCTCGCTGAGCGCATGGGATTTGCCCAATAGAGTAGCCATGCTGGAGGCTACGAAACGCCTGTCTTCCCTGGGGCTCGAGCTCCCGACAAGGCGGCTGGTTCGCGCCGTGAACATGTCGGTGGCCAGTCCCAGGATGAGGAAGATATAACGGTAAGTCATCGACAGGATAAGCACAAAAATACGTGGCACCATGAAAACACGTAGCGCCTTGAGCAGGTCGGCCCAATGTGTCGTCAGCGCCCATAAGACTGCCAGCGACACCGACGTGGCTACTCTGAGGATGAGCACCACCGCGCCTTTCAGACCCTGATGAGTGACAGCCAGTGAAGTGCCGAGCGACCATGGTCCCAGGGTTACCTCACCGCTGAAATCCCAGATCGTAAAGAGCGGGTCACCCGGGCGGACTATGTTAAAGAGACTGGGAAGCGCGATAATACCGGCAAAAACAGGGATGAAAAGCCACACACGCTTTACAAAAAACTTCAGTGAGATGCGCGAAGCGAACGCCATTACCAGCGTCAGCCCATATAAGGCCAGTATTATGTACCAGTTATGCAGGAATGAAGTCGCTACCAGCAACCCCAAGAGGCCAACGGTCTTGACCCGGGGGTCGGTCTCCTGCAACAGGCCTGGGCGGTTCGCTACTCGCTCCGAGAATAAGGATCCCCGAATCGCATGTGACATCCCGATGATTGTTTTCTGGACGGCGCTCTCGCGCCGCGAGCGTCCGACTGAAAGGCACTGGCAGCCGCCAGAGCCTTTCTCGGTCATCCAGGCTGGTGTGGAAAGCTTATCAGCCAAGCTGTTCTTTGCTGCGCGGTTTTCCGGTTATCATTCTTATAGTCATCAGCGCCACCCCGACAACCAGTAACAGCCCCAGCACGCCGGATATCAGGTAGGCCGGCGTCGATTCCCCAACACCGTCAAGAGACACCGGCGCTTCCTCTTCGGCAGCGCTTTCCTCGACGGCAACTTTGGTCACTTCTCCTGATCCGGCGCCGCCGCCCTCGACAGCAACCGTCTCTTCACTCTGTGGAAACGCATATTCAGGCATGAAACCTTCCCAGTGCCCGGCGAACCTTTCCATGCCCTCGGGGACATAGCCGATTTCATTGCCTATTTCTTCCGTACCCCATTCACCCCACGCGGTGCCTGTTGCCAGAAGTCCCAGCGGCGCACAGACAAGCAGCAGTACGATACCTATTATCAGCGGTTTCAATTTATAGCTCCCGATCGCCTGCGCATTCAGATTGTCATAATTGTCAAGCAGGCCGGGGTTGGACTTCATCATGAATACATATATCAGTGATGTCATCACAGCCTCAATCGTTCCCACGACGAGCATATGCGGGACCATCATCGCCGGTATCGCGGTAGCCAGGCCATATGGCGAATAGAGGGCCGAACCGTCCGCGGCTGTGAAGAGTTCTCCCTGCAACCCGAACTCGACCGATGTGAAAAACGCGGCGACGTTGAGACCAACCCAGGCGCCGATACCGGCGGCTATCCAGCGCCGCGACGATTCCGGTGCGGCCCCTTTAGCCAGTAGCTTATATGTGAAATAGCCGGTGATCGGCAGGATGAAGCCAATATTGAAGCTATTGGCGCCGATCGCGAGGATTCCGCCGTCTCCGAAGAATATAGCCTGAATGACCAGCGCCACCGAAATGGCGATGACCGCCGCCCACGGCCCGATGACGATAGCGATGATCGTGCCGCCCACAGCGTGTCCCGTTGTCCCGCCGGGAAGGGGGATATTGAACATCATTATCACGAAAGTGAAGGCGGCACCGATGGCTACGAGGGGCGCCTGCCTGGAGCTCAGCGTACTCTTGACCTTGTGGCCCGCCCAGTACCAGGCGGGAACCATCATTGCCCACATGCCGCCCGCTGTCTGCGGGCTGAGATATCCATCAGGAATATGCATCTTTCCTCTCAATCCGGTTCCCATCGCGGGCCGGGAACCAAAGCCACTCGGAACTCGCGCCGCCTGCCGGCGGGAACGCGGGCCTTCGTGGCCCTGGTGCTTCTGAGGGCGCCTGCGCGCCCCGATGAAAACGGGTGTTACCTGGTAAGGAAGACCTTGTGTTCCAGGAGCTTCAGCTCCTTCAGTTTTGCTTCCACGATTTTCTGCTGTCCCAGAAGGTCGGTCAGCACCAGACGTTCGCCGTCCGGAGTGATGGTTGCAACGTCTTCCATGACCAGCTCTTCCCGATCTTCATCGAGAAGGTAAACGGTAAGCTCGCACATCAGGGTTTCACCTCCCCGCTGGTCTCAAGCAGCACCTTTACCTTTTCCAGCGCCTCTTCCATCAGGTGCGGGAGAGGCTGGCGGCTGACACCCACAAAACTCATGTGAAACTGGCTTAAGGGCAGAAGGATTTTTTCAGCCCGGCTGGAGGCAATGGCATCAGCCATGCCGGGTGTCAGCTCTCCCATGTATGAATTGGGGATCACGGCCGCGATGGGCGCCAGGACGATGTCCGCCTGCCCGATCGATACGCGGATGGCGTTCTCGCCCGTTGCGCCCCTGCTGGCGCGGGCCTTCATCATGTTGGCCGTGGCGGCGGAGTTGGTTCCGAAAACGAGTATCTCGATATCCCCGGGAAGCTCTCGTCGCAGCTGGCTCACGATCTGATGGCCGATGTTGCCGCCCATGCCGTCAATTACCGCGATAACCGGTTTTTTCTCCATAATAAACCATCCTTTAAGAACACAAAAACCTCGAAGCGGGAGCCAGACATAGCTCTCCCAAACCTTCGAGGTCGGGTAAATAAAATTCGATTTCAGAGCTTCGGCTCTCCTGCGGGAGGCTTCGGCCTCCTGATGAAAACATAGACCACTGAAAGCTGATAGTCAAATATTTAACACCTCAAAAATCAGGAATGAAACCAGTGAGATGCCGCCGGGAATATCGGGTTAAAGGTTTTTCCCAGGAATCCGATATGTAATTTTGCCCGCTGGGGGCGGGGCATTCCTATTCACAAGGATTCATATGGGGCGGGGAAGTGGTGGGTTTGGTACCGGGTTTGTCGAGTTTTGATCCCTCAGGGCGAAGTCAGAGGCGCAGGGCACGCTGGCTGATCTACGTCATCGCCGCCTCCGGCGTTGTCATCAACCTGGTCTATTTTGCGATCGAGCTGCCCGGACAGTCATATGACAGTTTCTCCATTAACCTGAACGCCCACCTGACTATCCTCAGTCTTATTATTATCTTTCCACTCTTCGCCATTCTCGCTGACCGCATGTTTACCGGTTTTCGAACGAACGAAAGGTCCAGACATCTCGAGCTCGAAGTCGCGGCGCGCACGAAACAGCTCGAGGACTTAAAGAGCTTCAGCGAGAACATCATGTCCAGTGTCAACGACATCATCTTTGTCATTGGCTCGGACGGACGATTCCAGTTTGTCAGCGGAAACAGCCAGAAGATTCTCGGTCGCGAGCCTGAATCACTCCTGGGGCGTCAATTTATCGACCTTGTGGCGCCCGGCGGAGTGGCCGCCGCAGTCAACAATTTTGAGAGGATTATGTGGAACGAAGAAGTGCCTTCATACGAGCTGGAAGTCAAAGACTGTCAGGGCGGCCGAAAATGGCTGGAGATATCAAGTACGGCGTACCTTGAAAACGACGAGGTTGTCGCCCAGGTCGGAGTTGCCCGCGATGTCACGGCTCGTAAAAAGCTCGAGGACAATGTCCTTGAGAGAAACCGTGAGCTTGCTGCGCTGAACGCGGTGGCGGTTTCCGTGGGGCAGTCATTGGATCTGGACCAGGTCTTGCAGGCGGCGCTCGACCAGGTGGCTGGCTTGCTCTCGCCGGAATGTGTATGCGTTCACCTTTATGATTCAGACACAGGCCAGCTCGATCTGAGGGTCTCAAAGGGTGGCGATCCCGAGATCCTCAAGCGTAACGCGCATCTTAAGCTGGGCGAGGGCATCGTCGGCATTGTCGCTGAACAGGGTGAGCCGATGGTCATGAACACGGACAACGACTATTCAAACGGTGGATCGACCGGAATAAACAAGGAAAACGGCATCGCTTCAGTGGCGGCCGTGCCCATGAAGTGCAGGGACAGGCTGATTGGCGTTATGGGGACAACGAGCAGCGAGCCCGACCATTTTTCTCCGGAAGACATCGAATTGCTGCGAGTTATCTCCAGCCAGGTGGCCATGTCAGTTGAGAACGCCCTTCTCTTCGAGGATCTGAAGGAAAAATCCATGGAGCTGGAAGGACAAAACGAGGAGCTCGCGCTGGCCACCGACAAGATTAGCAACCTGATAACCGCCGCCGAGAGACAGCGGAGTTTCTCCGTCAGGTATGAAAACCACAAACTCGTCAAATGCTGGGAAGTCAAGGGCTGCGCTTCCGTCGACTGCCCTTCATACAAGTCAAGAAACCTTCGATGCTGGCAGGTCGCCGGCACTCATTGCGGCGGTGAGGTGCAGGGCGTTTTCGCCCAGAAGTTTGGCAAGTGCGAGAAATGTAATGTTTACAAGATGGCCCGCAGCGATCGCCTTACCGGGCTGGGCGAGGATTTCAACAACATGATGGCGATACTGGAGCAAAAGGTTGAGGAACAGCAGCAGCTGCAGGAGCAGCTTGTCCATTCCACCAAGCTGGCTGCCATCGGTGAACTCGCTGCCAATATCGCCCACGAGATCAATAATCCGCTCACCGGAGTGCTGGGTTATGCCGCCCTGCTGTTGCGCGAGCTGGATGAGAGTGATCCTAAGGCCAGGAACCTCAAGGTTATCGAAAACGAGACCATCCGGGCGCGTGACATCGTTCGCAATCTGTTGGACTTCGCCCGTCAGGACGGGCTGAAGAAGAGGAAGGCGTCGATCAAGGAGGTCATGGACGATACCCTGCCTTTACTTAGAAAGCAGGCTGACCTTATCAACGTCGAGGTGAAAACCGTGTACGAGGAAGATGTGCCACAAGTATATGTTGACGTAAACCAGATGAAACAGGTATTCATCAATATTCTCAACAACGCGCTACACGCCATGCCCGACGGCGGGATCCTGAAGATCGCTATCCGGGCGGCCAAGCCGGATGGAAAACGGCCGTGGGTTGAAGTTGCGTTCACAGATACAGGTATTGGTATCGCGCCGATGAAGCTCGGGCAGGTATTCAATCCGTTTTTCACCAGCAAGGATGTGGGCGAGGGTACCGGGCTGGGGTTATCCGTATCGCAGCGCATAATCGAGGAACACGGCGGTTCAATCGGCGTTCAGAGCGCAGTCGGGGTCGGATCAACATTTACAGTCAAATTGCCGACAGCGGTTATATCCGCCGACTTCCGGCAAGTAGCCTGATTTTCCAGGGGGGTACCAAATAATGTCTGCAGAGAAAGTGCTCATCGTTGATGATGAAGAGGTGATCAGGGATGTTTGCGCCCAGATTCTCGCCAATGAAGGTTATGAAGTAGCAACTGCTTCCAGCGGAAAGCAGGCATTACACATGGTGAGCGAGATCACTTATGACGCTGTTGTGACCGATATCATGATGCCCGACATGTCAGGTCTGGAACTGCTGGAGATTTTGAGAAGCACCAGCCTCGACGTTTGCACGATCGTCATTACCGGACTCGGCACTTTTGACATGGCGACGCAGTCAGACCGCCTTGGCGCCCGCGAGTTCGTAGTCAAGCCTTTTACCCCCGACGAACTGAGCGAAGCCGTCCGCAAGGCATTGGGCAAGCGGACACCTATGATCGGCTGAGCTGGCCGCAGACTAGTTGACCGGCCGGAACCGCAGTTTCCACACCAGAACGGCCGCCTCGAACACGATCCTTTTTGACATTTTTGACTGACCCATCTGGCGGTCTGCAAAAGTAATCGGGATTTCCTTTACGCGAAATCCTTTTTTTATCGCTTTGTATGTCATTTCAATCTGGAATCCGTAACCGTGTGAATTGACGCTGTCGAGGTCGAGCGTTTCGAGAACCTTTCGCCGGAAACACTTGTTGCCGCCGGTCAGGTCACGTACAGGCACACCCAGGACCCGGCTGGCGTAAATGCCTCCCCAGCGGCTGATCAGCCGGCGCAACAGTCCCCAGTTCTCGACCCTGCCTCCGGGCACATAGCGTGACCCAAGCACAAGGTCGGCCTTTTTTGCCGCCTCCAGGAATGCGGGAATGTTGCGCGGGTCGTGTGAGAAGTCACAGTCCATCTCGAAGATGAACTCCGTGCCGGTCTTGAGCGCTTCCTTGAAGCCTGCCACGTACGCAGGGCCGATTCCCTGCTTTCTGGCGCCATGAATGACGGAGAGGTTGTCGTAGCGGGTCGCAAGCTCGTCGGCGATTATGCCGGTGCCGTCCGGGGAGCTGTCATCGGCGACGATGATGCGGCCATCGAGGCCGTTGTCCTCAAAGACTTTTTGCAGCAATCGCACAAAACGTTCGAGGTTCTCGCGCTCGTCATAGGTTGGAAGAATTACAGTTAACATATATTTAGCTGAATTTGCGGGCCTGAAGTAACGGTTCTACCCGTTCTGTCTGCACTGGGTGCAAAGGGTTGTTTCATCCTGGCTGAAGGTCCTGGTTTCCATGACCGGCTCGCCGCAGCGACCACATCTGACGGAGCGAATTATCCGGGCCTCGGGCGGCAGTTTGATTTCAACTTCCTTAATTTCGAAAAGGTCACCCGCGGGAGCATTGAGTATATAGTCTATCTTTTCCTGCCGCCAGCCAGCTGCCTGATCCTGCTCCGTTTTTGATGCTTCGCCGGATTTCATCTTCTTCGTGATCGCCTCCTGCTCCGGTCTGGCTTCCAGGGCGCCCCATCTGAGTGAGACCCGTACGGCCCGCGGCTGACCTCGGCGTCCTAAAGTAAACACCTGTTTGCCCCAGTCCCGGAAAAAGAAATTGCCTTTTCCGAAAGTGGCGCTGGCCAGAAACTGGACCGCGTCGACGCTGCAGCTGTCGTTTTCGACGATGGCTACCAACTCTTCGTCCCGGGCGCGTTCGACATCGAGGTGCTCAAGGGCGGCAATGGTGGCCCGGTAGCCGATAGCGAGTCCGGGGCACAGGTGTCCGTGGAAGCTGACCAGGTCATCGAGTCCGGGATGTTGGGAAGCGTTCATGTTCCTATGTTACCAGCCTGCGGTGCATGCTGCGTACAGCCATTTCGGTGAGCAGTAATGTCGATCCCAGTGCCCAGAGGGCTTCGGGCAGCAATGAGGAGCTGAACCTGTCCAGCATCAGCGAACGGGTGATGTCTATAAAGCTCGTAAAAGGCAGCGCCCAGGCGAAAATCTGTATCGCTTCCGGGAAGCGGGACACCGGGAAGAAAGTGCCGCAGATGAACTGCGCCGGCAGCACAAAGCCCGCGAAGTAAAAATGGAAGTATTCCATCTGGGCGATGTTGGTGGTAACGATTATGCCCAGCGCGGCAAAATTGGTGGCGGCCAGAAACATGACCGCGGGGATGAAGACCGCCTGCCAGTGCTCGAGGACGCCGAGGGCCAGCAGGATAAACAGCACCAGGGTTGAGTTCACCAGGCCTCTCGTAGCACCCCACATGACTTCGGCCAGGCCGACCTCGCCGGCGCTCACAGGTGTCGAAATGATCCCTTCGAACGTGTTCTGGATGCGCATGCGGAAAAACGAGCCGTAAGTGCATTCGAAAGTCGCCTGCATGATGGCGGCGCTTCCGAGGATTCCCGCTGCGACGAACTCCAGGTATGGGACTCCTTCCATCTCATTGATGTAAGAACCGATCCCCAGGCCCATAACAAAAATAAACAGCACCGGCTCCGCCAGGGCCGGCAGGAAGTTGAACTTCCAGAGGGTGATGAAAACGCGGGCGTTGCGCTGCCAGACCTTGAGGAAGACCGGGGTTACCGAGAGGATTCCCTTACTCATGCGGCTGTCCTTTTCATAGGCGGATCTCCCTGCCGGTGAGCTTGAGAAAGACGTCTTCCAGGGACGCGGGTCTAAGCAGGCGCTCCATGGCGGGATAGGCGTCGATCAGTTCGTTGAATTCCGAAGAGGCGCTGGCGTAAAAGTAGAGATTCTGGCCACTGGTCTGGTGTTCGAGATAATCGAAGCGGACGGTGATGTCATGCGTAAGGGCGCGGTCGGCACGGATCTCGAGGACATAGGGAGCGACGTGGCTGCGGATGAGCTCGTGCGGGCTGCCCGAGTCCACGGCGCGGCCTTCGTCCATTATAAGAACCTCGTCGCACAGTTTCTGGGCTTCTTCCATGTAATGGGTCGTGAGGAGCAGGGTTATCCCCCTTTCCTTGAGGTCGAGCAACCGGTCCCAGATAAGGTGACGCACCTGGGGGTCCAGGCCGGTCGTGGGTTCGTCGAGAATAATCAGATCCGGGTCGTTGATTAGGGCGCGTGCGAGGATCAGGCGGCGTTTCATGCCACCGGAAAGGGCCGGCACCGGAGCGTTGGCCCGGTCGGTCAGATGCATGAACTCAAGCAGTTCGTGACAGCGCTTTGCCGCCGTTGGTCCCGGTATGCCAAAGTATTTTGCGTAGGTCTGCAGGTTCTGGCAGGTGGAAAGGTCGGGGTCGAGATTATTCTCTTGTGGTACCACACCCAGCCGGGCCTTGATTTCACGTGGGTTGTCAAGAACATTCATGCCGAGCACTTCAAGAGATCCCGACGTGGGTCTGACGATACAATATATCATCTTCATGGTCGTCGTCTTGCCGGCGCCGTTGGGACCGACCAGACCATAGCAGCGGCCGCGTCCGACTTCGAAATCAAGCGATTCCACCGCGACCACGTCGCGAAAGCGTTTATGGAGCGAGCTGGCCTTGATAATCATGTTCGAATCATAGCGGAGTTTTATTGCCGGTTACCATTCATCCTGAATCCGATGGCAGGGTTAATTCGTCATAAAAGAGGAATTATATATTTATACCCCTATATTTGATGTGAATACCAATGTCTGAACCAAAAAAAATAACATTGCCTATCGGCGGCATGACCTGCGCCTCTTGCGTGGAGCGCAACGAGAAGGCGCTGCGCGAAGTTCCCGGCGTGATCTCGGCCTCCGTCAACTTTGCGACCGAAAAGGCCACGGTGGAGTATATCGCCGGCGTACTTACGCGCGCCGAACTGGTCATGGCTGTGGAGGGCGCCGGTTACAAGGTGCTGGAGAGCGAGGAGGGTGAGCCGGGGGAATCCGAGGACTCCGAGGCGAGGCTCCGGCGGCTCGAGTATCGTAAGCTGCAGCTGAAGGTGCTGGTTGGAGCTGTGCTTTCCGTGCCGGTCTTTATCGGTAGCTTTCCCGAGCTGTTCGGGAATCTGGGACCGCTGAATAATATGTACGTTTTGTGGGCATTGGCGACACCGGTGCAGTTCTGGGTGGGATGGCAGTTTTACCGGGGGGCCATCGCCGCCGCCCGGCACAAGACCACCAACATGAACACGCTGGTTGCCGTGGGTTCGTCCTCCGCCTATCTCTACACGGTAGCGGCCATACTCTTTCCCTCGTTCTTCGAGGCCCAGGGGCTGGGCGCGCCGATGTATTTTGACACGGCGGCCATAATCATCACCCTCATACTGCTGGGCCGCATGCTCGAAGCAAGGGCCAGGGGGCAGACGTCCGAGGCGATTAAAAGGCTGGTGGGGCTCAGGCCCAAGACAGCCAGGGTAATCCGCGATGGCAAGGAAGTTGACGTGGCGGTTGAAGAGGTTCAGGTCGGTGATCTGATTGTCGTTCGGCCGGGGGAGAGCATACCCGTGGACGGCAAGTTGATGGAAGGCGCATCAAGCATCGACGAATCGATGATCACCGGCGAGAGCATGCCGGTGGAGAAGAAACCCGGTGACGAAATCATCGGCGCCACCATCAACAAGCTTGGCAGTTTCAGATTCGAAGCCACCCGCGTGGGCAAGGATACCGCCCTGGCGCGAATCATCAACCTGGTGCAGGAAGCCCAGGGTTCCAAGCCGCCGATCGCGAGGCTGGCCGACGTTATCTCCGGTTATTTCGTGCCGGGTGTTTTTGCCGTGGCCACGCTCACTTTTGTCATATGGTATTTATTTGGTCCTGCTCCCGCATTCACATACGCGCTGCTTAACTTTGTCGCCGTGCTGATTATCGCCTGTCCCTGTGCCCTGGGCCTGGCGACGCCGACCGCGGTAATGGTGGGCACCGGCAAGGGGGCTGAGGCTGGTGTGCTCATACGCGGTGGTGACTCGCTCGAGACGGCTCATAAGATAAATACGGTGGTGCTGGACAAGACGGGCACCATCACGAGGGGTGAACCCACGGTCACGGAGGTCATCACCGATGGCTGGGACGAAGAGCAGGTGCTGAGGTTGGCGGCGTCGGCGGAGCGAGGCTCCGAGCACCCGCTGGGCGAGGCCATCGTGAGCGGCGCGGTTGAACGGAAGATCGAGCTGGAGGATGCAACGGGCTTTGCGGCGATTGCCGGGCATGGCATCGAGGCGGAGGTAAAAGGCCACGACGTCCTGGTTGGCAACGCGGCCCTGATGGAGGATAAAGGATTGCAGCTCGATGGTTTTCAGAGGAGCGCAGAACTCTTGTCGAAGCAGGGAAAAACCCCTGTCTTTGTAACTGTTGATGGCCAGCCGGTGGCGGTTGTCGGTATTGCGGACACGATCAAGGACGGTTCACGCGAGGCCATATCACAAATGAGGCGAATGGGTCTGGAAGTGGTGATGCTCACCGGTGACAACAGGCGCACGGCTGAGGCTATCGGCGCTGAGGCCGGGGTTGACCGGGTGCTGGCGGAAGTCCTGCCAGAGGACAAGGCGCGCGAGGTAAAGAGGCTGCAGGAGGAGGGCAGAACCGTGGCAATGGTCGGAGACGGCATTAACGATGCGCCGGCTCTGGCGCAGGCGGATGTGGGCATTGCCATCGGCACGGGCACCGACGTGGCGATGGAGGCCGCGGACATCACGCTGATGTCGGGTGACCTGCGCGGGGTGGTTACATCCATCGCCCTGAGCCGGCGCACCATTAAAATCATCAAGCAGAACCTCTTCTGGGCATTTATATACAATATGTTGCTGATTCCCGTTGCGGCTGGTGCTCTTTACCCCTTTTTTGGTATCCTGCTCGATCCCATGCTGGCCGCGGGCGCAATGGGCCTGTCATCGGTGACCGTGGTAACCAACTCGCTGAGGCTGAGGCGTTTCAGGCCTTCTGCGGGCGGGTAGAAGCATTGACATCCTGCATGTGGCGGTTATCTTTCAGACAATTGGCGCCGGGAGAGTAGATGGACAAGTCTCGTGATTTTTACACCATAGCCCAGTTTTCCGACATCCATTGCGGAGATTCACGTTTTGACGCCCAACTGGCGGAAGCGCTTGTTTCTGAAGTCAACGACGCAAAGCCCGACCTTACCGTCGTCGCAGGAGACCTTACCGCGGACGGTTACCGCGAGCAGTTCGACGAGGCCAAGAGCTACATCGACCGGGTGAAGTGTGAACAGGTACTCGTTATCGCGGGAAACCACGACTGCCGTAACGTCGGTTATCTTCACTTCGAGGAACTTTTCGGTGCCCGGCATTACAAGACCGCCGAACTGGATTTCCAGCCTTGTTGCGTGCCGGGAGAGGAGGGAATCCAGCAGAAGGTAAAGATCCTGGCGATGGATTCAAACAAACCCGATCTGAACGATGGCGAGATCGGCCGCGACAACTTCACATGGATTGACAACGAGTTTCCCAACGAGCGGGATTACAAGATCTTTTTGCTCCACCACCATTTGGTCGGCATACCAGGAACAGGCAGGGAACGCAATGTCGTCTGGGACGCGGGCGATGTCCTCGAACGTTTGCGCGCCGTTGATATCAATCTCGTTCTCTGCGGCCACCGGCACGTGCCATACACCTGGCCGCTCGCGAACATGCTGATCGTCAGCAGTGGCACCGGCAGCACCTGGCGCACACGCGGCTATACGCAACCTTCCTATAACATGATCAGGGTTGATCCGGAAATGGTGACCATAACCACCAAGGTCCCCGGGGGCCCTATCGTTAAACGGGAGCGTTTTCGCCGCCGCCCACGGCCTCCCGTCCCGGAATAAACGCTGGGGAGCATATGATCCGCGCGCATATTGCCCCTCCCCATTCTTGACACTGGAAATGCTAGAATATAAGCTCTTCGCCTAAGCGTGGGGGAGTCCATTCCGGCGTTTCTTACCATCATCTGGATGGTGTTCTCCGATTGTAAACAAAGAGACAGGAGAGTGATGAGCATGGCTAAAATTTTCAGGTATCTTATGCTGACTGCGGTGATCCTTGGGTTGCTCCTGGCAACCACTGTGGCCATCGCCGGATGCGGAGATAGCACAACGACAACGGCGTCGAAGACGTCGTCTGTCAACAGCGCGGAAATTCTCAACGCCAGGGCATTGAAAGTGCTCAGTGCGAATCCAACCAGTGGTGATTACATCGCCGCCTCGATCTCCGGGACAAAGCTGGCGGCGAAGCTGGCCGACCCGGTTGAGAGCAAAAAGCTTTATCTTATGGATGTCCGCAAGAAGGCCGACTACGATGCCGGTCATATTCAGGGAACAAGCCAGGTCGATTTCGCCAAGTGGGCATCATCCGAGAACCTTGATACCCTGTCCAAGCTGCCTGCGGATACCAAGATCATTGTCATCTGCTATACGGGCAACACCGCCGCGCAGACGACTGCCGGCCTGAGGATGCTCGGTTATGACGCCGTCGCCCTCCAGGCCGGCATGAACGGCTGGGCGCAGTCGGCAACAACCGCGGCGACGGTGGCCGACCTGCAGAACACCAGCTATCCTGATTTCACGACCCCGGCAAATCCAGCGGCGCCGGTGCCACCGGCCATGACCCTGGACAAGCCGTCCGCGGATGACTACAAGGTGATCGCCGAGAAGGCAAACTCCGTCATGTCAGCGATGCCGACCGACGGTGATTTCGCCCTCAATACGGTCAAGGCTCCCAAGCTGAACGAACTGCTCGGTGGCTCCAGCAAGCCGTTCGTGCTGGATATCCGCAAGATCAACACCTTCAACGCCGGCCATATCCAGGACGCTGTCAGCGTTGAGTTCATGTCGGTCGCCCAGCCGGACAACCTGAAGCTGCTGCCGAAGGACAAGAAGATCGTCATCCCCTGCTACACGGGCAACACCTCGGCGCAGACCATGATGATCCTCCAGATGCTCGGCTACGATGCCGCCACGCTCAAGTACGGCATGATGGGCTGGGATGGATCGGGCAAACAGGATTACCTCGACACAATCCAGAGCGCGAATAACCCGGTAGTCAAAACCCAGTAATACGGTTTATAAAGCAGATCTGAAGGGGGGCGGCCGCAAGGCCGCCCCCCGCACATGTTCGCGTTACCATCCTCGCTTTAAATTCTTGAATACCTGCCAGTCTTTCCCTGAATCCTTTTCGTTTGAGCGGAATCATAAAAATACGCTACACTTAAATATAAAGTGGAATAAAGACAGAATAATGGAGTACTGATGTCCACCCCAGTTTCATTATCAGGGCATGAAGACGAGACAGGCGGCGCCGTTGACGCGGCGGCTCTCGATGAACTGATCATCGACGTTATCTCGCGTCGCGCGCTTACCGTGCTTGCCTCAACGCCACTGGATGAGGGGGAATATATCGCCCACGGTCTGTGGGGCCACGAGCTGGCGGCGCAGCTGGCCACAGTGCTGAGGATGCTGGATTATGACGCGGAGGCACTCGCGCACGGCATGGTAGGCTGGACCCGCACGCCGGCGACATATCTGTACCTGAAGGATATCCAGAAGGCGGATAATCCGCTAGTTTAGACGGCCCCGATGGTAACCGGCAGGCAGGTTGCCACCAGCTTCCGGGGATTACTGTTCCTCTTCAGGATCATCCTCGATCTCTTCTCTGACCTTGCGTCTGTCTTTTTTGCCGTACTTGCTTTCTGAATGGTAACCCGCGCCGCTCTGGGGCCGTCCGGCAAACGGGTCGCGCGGGGGCTTCGGTTTTTTTATCCCGGACCTTGATGGTCCGCGTTTCTTTTTCGATTCCGACATGGTGCACATCCATTCCTCGCTTGACGACACCCTCCCGCCCTTACTCCGGACGGCTGTCGAGTATAATCGTCACCGGGCCATCATTGAGCAGCTCTACGTCCAGCAGCACAAGAAGACCGCTTCCGATGGAGCTTTTGAGGATACCGGCAACCGAAACGCCGGCCCTGCTTACTCTGGACAACTACTCTCATCCCAAGGATTTTAATGCCAGAAGGCCAAAGTTGAAAGAGCGGACTTTTTAGAAGAGAATCCGCACAGCCGGATTCACCGGTTCTACCCATGCGCGGCAAGAAAAAAAACACGATGGTCAAGCGGCGGGATATTGTCCGCGGAATGCGGTTTTGCCGGCCGACCGGCAGCCGGGGCCTTCTGACGTGAAATCCGCGCTCCGCAACGGCAGCCTGTATATCCTCTGTGGCGCACTGATTACCGGAACGCTTTGGAATGGCGGTTACTTTCAAACATCCAGGTGGGTGCTGACGTTTTTGATTCTGGGGGCCGCCGGCTGGGAGCTTGTGGTTTCCATGGCGGAGGGCGGCCAGGCGCGCTCGCTGCGTTCACCCGCCCTGTGGTTGCTCACGGCGTTCGCGGTATTTGCCACCTGCAGTCTTTTCTGGAGCGTCGTGCCTGGCGATACCGAAAGGGAGGCCGCTCTGCTTCTGGCCTACGTCGCCGTTATCTTCGTGGTTCGCAGCAACCTCGTCCGTTCGGGTGCGGCGGCGCTGGCCGGTTTCAGCGCGTGGTTCGTTTACGCGGCGAGCTTTGTTTCAGCCTGGGGGATTGTTACTTACATCTTCAGGCTGGCGCCCTGGGCAGGCTTGCTGGACAACATCTACAGGGCGGGTTCGTCATTCGAGTACTCCAACGCCCTGGCCTGTTTCGGGCTCATGGCGCTACCGGTCTCGGCCGCCCTTCACCGGAGCGCCGGTTCGAATGAGCGGCTCGCATATGCCACAGCCATGACCCTGCAGGCGGCGGCGATACTGCTGAGTTTTTCGAGGTTCGGCATTGTGGCCCTGCTTCTGATGGCGCTCTACCTGTGCTTCACCGGCTGGCGTGAGCATATGGCGCTGCCGGTGTTTCTGTCTTTTACGGGTGCTCTGGCTGTTGCCATGGCATCGATGGTCGCTCAGGAATATCAGCACACGCTCGCCGGCCTGGCAGTTGTGGCTCTGATGCTGACAGGGTTTTTTGTACTGCAAAGGATTGCCGGGCAGGCGGCCATGAGCGCCGCCGGTCCATCCGCCACAAAGGTAGATGGAGGGTTTGCGAGAAGGTCAGGGTTCGCTGTCGATAATACCGCCGTTACGGGCGCTCTTGCGGCGGGGGCGTCGCTCGTCGTGCTGGCGGCTTTTCTGCTGATCGCCCGATTGGACAGACTGAGGGTCATTATCACAACCCGCTTCGTGGACGGTATGACGTTGAGACGTCTGCTTCCGCACCGTCTCGATACGTGGGCGGGCGCGGTGGAAGCATTCAGGGCGGAGCCTCTTGCCGGCTCAGGCCTGGGTTCCTTTTATTATGTCTATCAGCAGCACGTGCTGGCCGCGTATACGAAATACGCTCACAACCTTGTGCTGCAGACGGCGGTAGAGACGGGTCTGGCCGGCGCGGTTCTCATGGTCGTCTTTCTGGCATATGTTGTCGCGTTGATCTGCCGGAGGTTGATAACAAAAAGTGATGCTGTTATCAAAGCCCATGCAATTTCAGTCGGGGTGTTCATCGCGTTCAACGTTTTCGACTGGGAATGGTATGTGCCGGCGCTGACCGCCTGGTCCATGCTGGGCGTGGCATGCCTCGAAGGCTATGCGCGAATGGAAGATGAAGAAAAGGTCAACCTCGATCAGGCGAGCAGCAGGTCCGCCGTCAAAAACACTATGTAAACGATGCTGATTATTCCGTTCATCGTCATAAAAGCGGTGTTGATGCGGGACAGGTCCCTGGCGGAGACGATTGCGTTCTCATATGCAAGCAGTCCCGCGACAGTCGCAACCCCGGCGTAATACACAAGGCCGCGGTCGCCGACCTGGCCGATGACGACAAGCAGGCCCACCGCCAGCAGGTGAAAGATCCTTGTTATCCAAAGAGCGCTCGCCACTCCCAGTGTGGCAGGCAGCGAATGCAGTCCTTCCTTCCTGTCGAAGTCGATGTCGAGGCAGGCGTAGATTATGTCAAAACCGCCGATCCAGAACGTAACGACCCCCATGAGCAGGAACGGCTGCCAGGCCAGCTCTCCGGTAACCGCCACCCAGGCGCCTACTGGCGCCAGGCCGATCGTGGCCCCGAGAAAGACATGACAGAGGGAGGTGAAGTGTTTCGTATAGGGGTAGATGACGAAGGCGGCGATCACAATGGGAGAAAGGTACCAGGTAAGCCGCGGCAAGCGGGACAGCGCCAGCGTCAGCACGGCAAGAGAGACCGTGCAAAAGGCCAGGGCCTGGACCAGCGAGATCTTGCCGGCGGGGAGTTCGCGGCCGGCGGTGCGCGGGTTTCGGGCGTCGGTCTCGTAGTCGATCACGCGGTTGAGACCCATGGCCAGGCTGCGGGCCGCGACCATCACAAGTGTGATCCACAGCATCACGGCGGCGCCGGGGATCTCCTGCCCGGCGAGGAAAGCGCCCGCATAGGCGAACGGCAGCGCGAAGACGCTGTGCTCGATCTTTACGAATTTTGCGAACTGGACAGGTAGAGACGAGGGGCGTGCGCGGGTGTCGGTCGTTGCGGTCATAAGCGTCGGCTGCGGACCAATAGCCGGTCCTTAACCGAGGTCTATCCCGTAACGTAGCCACTTCTCATCGACCAGCTTTTTGACG
>Ga0265292_1001603_pt1 | contig 19273 bp, 19 predicted proteins | sample Munlanlewell296A_FD_189080 | JGI IMG/M metagenome (GOLD analysis project Ga0265292, IMG submission 189080) | Leachate microbial communities from a municipal landfill in Southern Ontario, Canada - Leachate well 296A | ecosystem: Engineered > Solid waste > Landfill > Unclassified | place: Canada... | reverse complement strand
TTGTTTTTCTGCATGCTCAATTCATATCATATTTTCCTCATCCATTACAAGCTAAAAACCCTTACGTAGAGCGGGTTCTGTGAGCTTTCAAGCTCATTTTTACCCACTCGGTAAGGACAAGACCCTATCATTTAAGGAGTCTGCTGCGAAAGCGGACGGAGCACCATAAGCGGGATACGAATAACAAGCGCGGAGGATGGGGAGCGCGGCATCCGGTCATGCGCACTGCGTCAACCATCCCTGGTCAGTTCAACATTCCAGTAGAGATAATCGCGCCAGCTGAGCGGCGCGTTCTTGATCCCGAGCGTGAGCGTGACCACCGGCATCCACTTGGGCTTTACGGGCGGTTTGATCAGCCTCATGCCGGCCTCGCGCGGTGTCCTGCCTCCCTTTCTGTTGTTGCAGGATAGGCAGGCGGTCACGATGTTCTCCCACGTGGCCGCTCCACCCTGCACCTGCGGGATGACATGGTCAAAGGTAAGGTCTTCCGCCGGATATTTTGCTCCGCAGTACTGACAGAAGTATTTATCGCGTTGGTAAATGTTGGCCCGGGAAAATCGCACTTCGCGGCTCGCTCGCCTGATCTTGACGAGCTTGAGCAAACGGAGGATCGAGGGAAGCCTGAAGGTGAGGGAAACACCCCGGATATCCCGGTCATAGGAGTCAATCACCTCCACCTTGCCCTGAGTGAGCAGGGTGATCGCCCTCTGCCAGGAAATGATCTTTAACGGCTCAAATGTTGCGTTCAGAAGCAGCGTCCGTTCCATTGCTACCCTCGGTGAATGCCGGCACTTCTTGAAATCGATGTCCCGGATGAACCGAAAATACAAAAACATGCTGGTTGCGTTATAAAAATACATAAAATCGCGCCATTTGTCAATAGGGTTGAAACCCGTTATAATGGGTGCATGACCGAAGCCGAGGAGATAAGAAAAGAGCGCGCAACGGCCGCGGGTGAAGAAGATATCGCCAGGTATCTCCATGATCCTTCGCCCAGGGTCATCCGGGCTTTGCTCGAAAACAGGCGCCTGTCCGAGGAAGACGTCCTTATCCTCGTGAAAAGAAAGAACCTGCCTTCAGACATCCTCAAAACGATCTTTAAGGACAAACGCTGGACCGAGAGTTATCCGGTAAGACTATCCCTTGCCAGGAATCCCCGGTCACCGCTCTCGGTCTCGCTCTCCATAGCCCGTTACCTCCGGATCTTTGACCTTGAGGAGATAACGCGCAGCCATTTTATTCCCCTTGTCTTCAGGCACAAGGTCGAGATGATCATCACCGAGCGTATCCTCTCCATGCCGCTCGGGAACAAAAAGACTCTCGCCAAGAAGTCCGCGGGCGGCGTCCTGCTTAAATTGCTTCTCGACGCCGACGCGGAGGTCGTGAAGCTCTGTCTCAACAATCCCCATATCACCGAGGGGCATCTCTTTCAAGTCATCAGTCGCAAAGACACGCGCGCAGAGACGATCCTGATGATCGCGGGACACCCGAACTGGTCAAGCCGCTCACTGATACGGTTCTCCCTGACCCGCAATGCGCATACTCCCCTCTCATGCTCGGTAGGGTTTCTTTCGGAAATGAAGATCATGGACCTGCGGGAGCTCTATGCCGACCCGTCTGTTCCCGTGACCATCAAACCGTTCATCCACCGGGAACTCAGGGGACGCGGAGAAGAACCAGGGCAGGCCCGGGAAGACCGCTTCTTTGAAATCGATGACGAAGAACTGGCGGAGATCGAAGCGGAGGGAGCGATGCCGGAGATTGTTGATGAGGTAGAACGGGAAGAGTGATGGGGCAGGCTCCGGACGCAGGGTAAAATCAAGGCATGTAAGTATGATGATCTCGTAAGAAGTCAATTGTTCACACGGAGGCACAAAGATCACCAAGAAATGCCGTTAATTATATTGATGTTCCCCCTCTGTGGCTTCGTGGCTTTGTGTGAGACAAGACTTTTTACGAGTGCATCAAGTAATGTTTTTAGCCCGGAACATTTTTTGAGCTCTTCTCTGCAAACTCTGCGCCTTTGCGAGATACTATCTTGTTGTGCTTTAGATTTAAATGACTACTTCACTATTTTAAGCGCCCATCCCCTGCCCACCGTGATCGCGCCCTGGGGGCAGAACTCCTGACAGCAGAAGCAGCGAATGCAATCCCGGTAGCGTATCTCAAGCTTTGCCTGCCCGCATTCGATCGCTTTCTGGGGGCAGTGGTGTTGGCAGATGCCGCACTGGATGCATAAGCGGTTGTCGATCACCGGCTTTGAGGTAAAGGCGTTCTTCAGCGAGCGGCGCGCCCATTCCGGAAGCTTCCATTCAAGGTGCGCCTGCGGCGGGAGACGAAAATGCCTGATCTTCACGTCTGACAACGATTCGCCCAGAATACTGATGCGATCAGGCCGCGTCTCTCCAAGACCTGATGCCGCGGCCGCTCTGATGAGAGGAAGCCTTTCAGGCGCCACACCCAGCACTCTGCTGGAAACCACGTCCACCGCAACCGGATCCTGACCCGCGATCACCACGCCGATCCGGCGCGGGTCCCCGCTGCCGGGGCCGTTCCCCTCCATGCCGATGACCGCGTCCATGATCGTGAGCCGCGGCTTGAGCAGGGCGCAGAGTTCGTTCAGCATAATCGCAAACAGCTCGTGGTTCACACCGGTATTGAAGTGCCACTGGACCTTGCGTTTGCCGGGCACGCACCCGAAAAGGTTCTTGACCGCTCCGGTCAACGTTGTCATGCCATGGGTCTTGAGCTTCGGCAGATTGATGATCGCATCGGCCTCGTATGCCGCCCGGGCGATCTCGAAGCGCTGGAACCTTCCCAAATTTTTTACCACCACCGGATCGTCCAGTTCCACCAGCGCAGCGCCTTCCTCCTGAACCACGTCAAGGATGCCGGCCTTCTCGCAGACTTTCCGGAGGTCACCGATTCCAGGACTGTCGCCGACCATGGGTTCGCCACCCGCTTCACGCACAAGTCTGATTACGGCCCGCACGACCTCGGGATGGGTGGTCACGGCCGCTTCCGGCGGCCTCGCCTTCAGCAGGTTCGGCTTGATGAGCACCCGCTCGCCGGGTTTCACGAACGAGCGCATCCCCCCCAGCAGGTCAACGGCTTGCTGTATCGCGGAGAACGTCCCTTCTCGGTTGTAATCAGCGCACCGTATGATTGAGACAGCGGATAATGTTTTGTTGTTCATAAGAATCATCTCAGTAAATGTGCTGGAACCACGGGACCCGACTTCGTCGCAACACACAGTCTGAACAGGGTTCAATGCCGGTCACTGAAGAATCTAACTCAACTAACCTCCTGAAGATATCATCCAAGACAATGAACATGGAATAATGAGCATTTATTATACACCATGCAGAATTAAATGTTATGCAACCGCATAACTATAATGATCTTAACGGGATGCGTCAATCTGTTTTTTGTCGGCTTGACACTGCAGGAAATATCGTGATAAAGTGCACAAAAGGATCCAATTACTTGTTCATTCAGGAGAAGCGATGATTCACGGGAAAAAACTGATAGTCGTTATGCCTGCCTATAATGCCGAAAAGACCCTTCGTCAGACCTATTCGGAATTGCCTCATGAGTATGTTGATAACGTGATCCTGGTCGATGATGCTTCAAATGACAGAACAGCCCTTGTAGCGCGGGAATTAGGCATTACGACCATCATTCATTCGGAAAACAAAGGGTATGGGGCAAACCAGAAAACCTGCTATAAGGAGGCACTGCGGCTGGGCGCGGACATCGTCGTGATGGTCCATCCCGATTACCAGTATTCACCCCGTCTGGTGACCGCAATGGCTTCCATGATCACCTCCGGTCATTATGACGTCGTCCTCGCCTCGCGAATACTCGGGGGAAAAGCCCGGAAAGGCGGCATGCCGCTCTACAAATACATCTCCAACAGGTTTCTTACTCTTTTTGAGAACATCATGCTCGGCGTCAAATTGTCCGAATACCATACGGGATTTCGTGCTTTCCATCGCACGGTCCTCGAGTCCCTTCCCCTCGAAGAAAACTCCGATGATTTCATCTTCGATAACGAGATGATCGCTCAGGCGGTTTTTTTCGGCTATGAGATCGGAGAGATAAGCTGTCCCACAAGATACTTTGATGATGCGTCTTCGATTAATTTTTCGAGGTCTGTTCTGTACGGTCTCGGAGTGCTTTTGACATCGATCAAATTTGCGCTCCAGCAGACAGGCGCGCTGTCATCGCGCATCTTCAAGTCCGGCACGAAGAAGCATCTATGAATCATCGTTCAGGCGTTCGGTGAACTTAGTCAAGAATGATAACACGTCTATCGCCCCTTCCTGCTTCCCGCCTTTCGCAGTATCTCGATCAGGTGCCCGTGTATCTTGCCGTTACTCGCAAGGACCTCGTCATCATAGACGCTGAATTTCGTTCCCGAGAGATCCGATACCCTGCCTCCCGCCTCGCGCACAATGAGGCTCCCTGCCGCGACGTCCCAGGGTTTGAGCTTGAGCTCCCAGAACCCGTCAAACCTTCCGGCCGCCACGGAGCAGAGATCAAGGGCAGCAGAGCCATCGCGGCGCACCTCCTGTGAGGCCATGAGGAGATCGTGGAAGTTATCCATGTTGTTCTTTTCACTCACCTTGCGGTCGTAGGGGAAGCCCGTGGCAAGAAGACTTCTTATGAGCGTATCGATGCCGGAGACCTTGATCGGCTGCCCGTTTAAAAATGAACCCTTTCCCTTTTGTGCCGTGAACAGTTCGTCCCGCATGGGATCATAGACGACGCCGAGGACGATCTCACCCGCGTGTTCGAGCGCGATCGAAACGGAAAAGCAGGGATAGCCGTGCGCATAGTTCGTGGTGCCGTCAAGAGGGTCGATGATCCAGGTAAAACCGGAATTACTCAGAATCCTGGTCTCTTCTTCTGCGATGATACCGTGACCGGGGAAGGATGCGAGCAGCGTCTCGACCACCGCCCGTTCAGATCTCATATCCATCTCGGTTACCAGGTTGATATCGCCCTTTAAGGTGATCTCGCGCATTCCCTGTATATTGTCTTTTAAGATGCCGCCGGCCTTGAGCGCCGCGTCGCCGGCAACTGTTAGCATGTCCTTCATCCGTCCCCCGGAACCATTGTTTCAAAATAAAACGAAATTTTTTTTCAACTTTTTATTGACATAAGACTGAAAGCGAGTTATATATCTTGCATTATGATGACTCTCGCGGATAAACTCAAAAAACTGAGGAAGAAGAACAAACTATCGATGAGCCAGGTAGCGCGTATTTCGGAACTCGCGCCGGACCATCGGGGCGGGATCACCCAGGGTTATCTCTCCCGCCTGGAATCCGGCAAAGAGAACAACCCGAGCCTGATGAAGCTCATGACCCTGTGCACTATTTACAACGTTGAGCCCAACGATTTGCTCGTAAAAGGCAGCCTGAAAAAACCTCGAAAAACCCGATAGATAATCAATTCGCGGAAATTCCTACCGTACACTCCATTTATGCGGCTTATGACATTTCATGCAGCTCTTGCCTGATTGATGGATTCGTTTGAGTGTCAGGACCTCAGGGGTATGGCAGCGCAGACAATCGTCGTCGTTCGGCTTAATGCGGGCATGCGGCTTGTGGCACTCGTAGCACTTCAGCCGGGCCATCGGGACCTGGTCCGGGAAGGTCGTCTTTGACGATTTCCGGTGACAGGTCAAACACCAGTCCCGGTTAGGGTTGAAGACTTCCTTTTTCTTAGGCGAGAAGGCATGGCACCTGAGGCAGGAAATCTCCTCCATTCCCACCCCGTGAATATTCCAATCCTTGTGACAGCGAAGACAGGCCTCCGTATCGGGCCTGAAGGAATGCACCTTCCGGCTGTGACATTCCTTACAAACAAGCTTCTCCATAAAGACGTGCCGTGCGTGTCCCGTTGATTTGTTCACGGTCAGCGATCCCTGGGCAGCATTGTCCCAGTGACACTTCGTGCACGTCTTCCACGGCGTCTCGTTGCCATGCGGTTCATTCGTTTTCCGGCCTGTCGTAAAAACGAATTTGATCAGCAACGCGTTCTGCTCCATCATGCCGAGCTGGTGGCATCCCTGACACACGATGTTCCGATGACCCGAGAGCTTCCAGGATGTGTACGCCTCTTCCATGAGATGGCAGCTGCTGCAGAAATCGGGGTCTTTCTGGATAAAGTTGTAGTACCGGACCGCAAGCACGATACCCAGAACCGAGATGATGAGCATAAGGGAAACAATAACGACCTTTTCCCGAGGGCTGAGGCCCTTTTCAAGCTTGTCGATTACCTTTGAAATTAGTTTATACATAGATAATTCAGGAAACAGAGGACAGAGAACAGTCGAAATCCCGGCTGCGGTTGCAGCCTGTTTTCTCTCTTCTCAGCATTACTGTATTATGTGCTCCGCGATCTGCACCGCGTTCAGCGCCGCGCCCTTGCGCAGGTTGTCGGACACAATCCACATATTGATGCCGTTCTGGATGGACTCATCTTCCCTGATCCTGCCCACGTAGATCTCGTCCTTGCCTGCCACATCGATCGCCAGCGGATAGAGGTTTTTCTTCGGGTCATCGTACACGATAATACCCGGGGCGCCTGAAAGGATGGCCCTTACTTCATTGGCCGAAATGTTCTTTTCCGTCTCGATGTTCACGGACTCGGAGTGGCAGCGGAAGACCGGTACCCGGACCGTTGTAGCGGTCACCCGAAGTGAATCGTCTTCCATGATCTTCCTCGTTTCGTTCACCATCTTCATTTCTTCCCTGGTGTAACCGTTGTCGAGGAAAGCATCGATATGCGGGAAACAATTGAACGCGATCTGGTGTGGATAGACCTTCTTCTCGATATCTCTGAAGTTCAGGAGCGCCACGGTCTGGCTCGCCAGCTCGTCAATAGCATCCTTGCCCGTTCCCGAAACAGACTGAAATGTCGTGACCACGACACGCTTGATCTTCACGGCGTCATGGATCGGCTTCAAAACCACGACCATGCCGATCGTGGAGCAGTTCGGGTTCGCGATGATGCCGCTATGCCCGGCAATGGCATGGGCGTTCACCTCCGGTACCACGAGAGGGACCTTCGGGTCCATGCGGAACGCGCTCGAGTTGTCGATCACCACGGCGCCGTACTTTACCGCTGTTGGAGCGAACTCGAGGCTGCGCTCGGCACCTGCCGAAAAGAGCGCGATGTCCACACCTTTGAACGCATCCCTGGTCAATTTCTGGACTACCAGCCTCTTGCCGTTAAACTCGACCCTCTCGCCCTCGGAACGCTCCGAGGCGAGAGGAATGAGCTCGGCAACAGGGAACTTGCGTTCCTCAAGGATCTCGATCATTTCCCGGCCAACGGCGCCGGTCGCGCCGGCAACGGCAACTACATATTTAGCTTTTTTCTTGAGCATTTCCACCTATAATAATTACCACGGAGACACGGAGGCACTGAGAACTATCTTTCAACACTGATTTATGTATGATTTGTACTGAGAATTTTTTTATACTTTGAAAATCAGGAGCTTTAATCAGTGAAAATCCGTGTCACATTCATTAATTTCTCCGTGTCTCTGTGCCTCCGTGGTCAGCGTTGTTTTCTACTATTTTTCCACCACGATCCGAAGCATGCGCCGAAGCGGTTCCGCCGCGCCCCAAAGAAGCTGATCTCCGCAGGTGAAGGCGTTCAGGAACGTCGGGCCCATATTCATCTTGCGTAATCGTCCGATCGGCACGGTGAGCGTGCCGGTAATCGCCGCCGGGGTCAGCTCGCGGATGGTTATCTCACGATTATTGGGTACCACTTTGACCCATTTGTTGTGTTTGGCGATCATGTCCGTGATCTCGGCAAGAGGGACATCCCTGGTCATTTTAATCGTCAACGCCTGGCTGTGGCAGCGCATCGCGCCCACGCGCACGCAGGTGCCGTCGATGGGGATCGGGTTGCCTTCGCGGCCCAGGATCTTGTTCGTCTCGGCCTGGCCCTTCCACTCTTCCTTGCTCTGTCCATTGTCAAGCTGCTTGTCGATCCAGGGGATAACCGAGCCGGCAAGCGGCACGCCAAAGAACTCCTTCGGATACGCATTGGAACGAATGTGGTCGGACACCGTGCGATCGATCTCGAGGATAGCGCCGGACGGATCGTCCAGCAATGCCTTCACCGTGCCGTGGATGGAACCCATCTGCTTCAGCAACTCGCGCATGTTGTTCGCGCCGGCGCCCGAGGCGGCCTGGTAGGTCATGGCGCTCATCCATTCGACCAGTCCACGCTCATACAACCCGCCCAATGCCATGAGCATGAGCGACACCGTGCAGTTTCCGCCGATGTAGTTCTTGATCCCCTTGGCCATGCCGTTCTTGATAACGTTCAGGTTGACCGGGTCGAGAATGATGATGGCGTCCTTTTCCATTCGAAGCGCGGATGCCGCGTCGATCCAGTAACCCTTCCAGCCTCCGCCCCGCAGTTTCGGATATATCTCATTGGTGTAGTCTCCGCCCTGGCACGAAACGATGACATCCATCGCCTTTAGATCATCGATGCTCTTCGCATCCTTGAGCGCCGGAACGTCCTTGTTGCCGACGCCCCGAAGGAAGTCCCCCTGGGGGATTTTCGGCCCCTTGCCGCCAACGTTCGAGGTCGTGAAGAACACCGGGTCGACGAGGTCAAAATCCTTTTCCTCGTTCATGCGGCCCATGAGCACCGAGCCAACCATCCCGCGCCAACCGATAAATCCGACTCTCATCATTGTTTTACTCCTGCGTAGTTATGATATTTTACTCCGAACTCCGCACTCCGAACTCAAAACTGCCTTAGACCATCCCCGCCACCATATCCCCCACTTCCGTGGTTGAGTAGCCCATCTTTCCTGCGGCCTGGCTCTTCATTTTTTTCATGACCGCGATCATCGCCGATTCGATCGCCTGTGATGACTTTGCTTCTCCGAGTGAATCGAGCATCATCATTGCTGCGCCGATGGCCGCCATGGGATTGATCGCGTTCTGACCGGCATACTTCGGCGCACTGCCGCCCATGGGCTCGAACATGGAAACGCCTTCGGGATTGATGTTCCCGCCGGACGCGACGCCGAGCCCGCCCTGGATCATTGCGCCGAGGTCGGTGATGATGTCGCCGAACAGGTTCTCCGTGACCGCCACATCGAACCACTCCGGATTTTTCACGAACCACATGTTCGCCGCATCGACGTGGTTATAGTCGCGCTTGAGCTCCGGATACTGCTTTGCGCCCATCTCCTCAAAAGCCCGGTACCAAAGGTCGCCGCAGTGGGTAAGCACGTTCCGCTTGTGAATTAGTGTGATCGGCTTTGCAGCATACTTCGGGTTCTGCGCGTTCCGTTTCCTCTTCAGTTCAAAGGCATACTTCAGACAGCGGTCCACGGTGCGTCGGTCGTACACCATCAACTGTGTGGCGATCTCCTCTGATGTGCCCACGCGCGTTGCACCGCCATGGCCTGTATAGATCCCGCCCGTGTTCTCGCGGATAACGATGAAATCGATGTCTTCGGGACCCTTGTCCTTGAGCGGCGTCTCCACATTCGGATAGAGTTTTACCGGCCTGAGGTTAATGTACTGGTCCAGGGCAAAGCGTATCTTGAGCAATATTCCCGCCTCGAGGATGCCGGGTTTTACATCAGGATGCCCGATGGCACCGAGGAACATTGAGTCGAACTTTTTGAACTCGGCGATCGCGCTGTCCGGAAGCGTTTCCCCGGTCTTTAAATATCGCGCAGCACCGAAATCGAACGTGGTGAACTCCAGCTTGAACCCGCCCTTTGCCGAAGCGGCATTGACTACTTTTACTGCTTCTTTAACGACCTCGGGTCCGGTTCCATCACCGGGGATCAATGCGATCTTATAGGTCTTAGCCATCAGAGTATATTCCCTTTCCCAAAAGCCGTCGTTGCGAGCGACCAAAGGGAGCGCGGCAATCTCGTTCTAAACCGGAGATTGCTTCGTCACTACGCTCCTCGCAATGACTGCATTAATTACGTCAGATTATCTTTTCCTCGCACTGCAGTTATTCGTCCGCATCTCGGCACATTTGTCGTCACCCGGAATAAAATCCAGTCCGCAAGATAGCTGTGAAAGTCTGTTCGATGAGGATGAGGAATATGATGAATCGAGGTTCTTATTGAAATACACGCATGTTTCACAAGAGAGCCTCGAATGCGGCTGGAGCGCCTTCATTATTTTGAAACACGCTGTCATCTACAGCCCGGCCTTTTTCTTCGTATATGCCATCAGCCCGCCGGCCGCGATGAGTTCCTGCATAAAGGGCGGCACCGGCGCGACCGTGAAGGTTTTATTCGAAGTAAGATTGCGGACCACGCCCGCATCCGCATCCACCTCGATGTGGTCACCCTCTTTGATGCCCTCAACAGCCTCAACGCTCTCGAAGATCGGCAGCCCCATATTGAAGCAGTTCCGGTAAAAGATCCGCGCGAAGCTCTTTGCCACGACGCAGGACACACCGGCCTCCTTGATGGCGATCGGCGCATGCTCGCGGGACGACCCGCACCCGAAGTTCTTCTCCGCAACGATGATGTCGCCGCGCCTCATCTTCTTCATGAAGTCGGGGTTCGTCGAGTCTTCCATGCAGTGCTTCGCCAGTTCTCCGGGATCGGAGGTATTGAGATACCGGGCCGGGACGATGGCGTCCGTATCGACGTTCGCGCCGAATTTCCATGCATTGCCTTTAAATTTCATGAGAACCTCATTCTAACCACGGATGAACACCGATAAACACGGATAGTAAAAGCCTCTAAATCATTCAAAGAAGTTTCTTTTTATTCGTGTTGCTTTGAGTCTATTCGCGGTGGAGTTTACTGCTCTTGTTTTCCTCAGCGTCCTCTGCGCCTCTGCGAGACAACTGCTTCGCCGTTCTCCGTGTCTCCGCGCCTCCGTGGTGAAAGCCTTTACTTCAGCTCTTCCGGCCTGCCGATCCTTCCGAGCACCGCCGATGCAGCCGCGATCGCGGGATTGGAAAGATACACCTCGCTCTTGGGGTGCCCCATCCTTCCGACAAAGTTCCGGTTTGTCGTGGCAATCGCCCGTTCGCCCGAGGCGAGTATGCCCATGTGGCCGCCGAGGCATGGACCGCAGGTCGGCGTGCTGAAGGCGGCACCGGCGTCGATGAAGATGTCCACGAGGCCTTCTTTAATGCACTGCTTGTATATCGCCTGAGTGGCCGGGATCACGATCATGCGGACATAAGGGTGCACTTTGTGCCCCTTGATGACCTTTGCGGCTTCGCGCATGTCCTCGATCCTTCCATTCGTACAGGAACCGACCACGGACTGGTCGATGTTGATTGCTGCAAGCTGGCTCACGGGCTTCACATTCTCCGGGAGATGCGGACAGGCGATCTGCGGCTCCATGCCGGTCAGATCGTATTCGCGAACTTCCACATAGACAGCCTTCTTGTCGCTCTTGTAGAACTTATACTTACGCCGGGCACGCTTCGCCACATACTTCTCGGTGATCTCGTCGGGTTCGATGATCCCGTTCTTACCGCCAGCCTCAATGGCCATGTTGCAGATCGTCAAACGACCGTACATCGGGAGTTTTTTGATCACTTCGCCGGTAAACTCCATGGCGCGGTAAAGAGCACCATCCACACCGATGTCGCCGATGGTGCGAAGAATAATGTCCTTTCCTCCGACCCACTTGCCGAGTTTGCCCGTGTAGACGAACTTCATGCTCTCCGGTACCTTAAACCAGGCCTCGCCCGTGATCATGGCCGCTGCAACGTCGGTGCTGCCCACGCCCGTCGAGAACGCGCCCAGGCCGCCATAGGTACAGGTATGGCTGTCCGCGCCGATCACTACGTCACCGGGCACCACGATCCCCTGCTCCGGAAGAAGCGCATGCTCGATACCCATGCGCCCAACCTCGAAGTAGAGCGAGAGGTCGTGCTCGCGCGAGAACTGCCGAAGCATATTGCACTGCTCGGCCGAGGCAATGTCCTTGTTCGGCGCAAAGTGGTCCGGTATGAGCGCAATGCGCGCGGGATCGAACACTTTTTTCGCTCCTGCGGCGCGAAACTCCTTGATCGAGATGGGGGCGGTGATATCGTTCGCCAGCACGAGATCGAGCTTAGCGTTGATCAGTTCGCCTGGTTTGACCTCTTTTTTGCCGCAGTGCGCGGCCAGAATTTTTTCCGTAATGGTCATTGGCATAGTGAGTGACTATACAATATCTTAAAACTCTGTGCAACTTTTTTTTCTGTGGTATTTCAGGGGTGAACAGGGTGAAAGAGCGATGGGGTTTCGTAAAAAACGGTCGCTTACGGGTGTCTTATTCAAGAATAAGAATTCTCAAGCTGGCGAGGAGATGCTTTTTATTCTTGTCCGATATCTCGCCAAGGTGATCGCGAAACCTTTTATTATCGATCGATCTCATCTGATCAACGATAATATCTGAATCTTTGTCCAGTCCGGCCTCGCCCTTTTTGAGATGTATGCGCAGGATCGCCGCCTCGGGGTGTATCTTCGTGGTGATCGGGCAGACAATCGTGCTGGGATGATCTTCATTCAGAAGATTCGTTTGTACAACAACCACCGGGCGAACTTTGCCCGGCTCGGTTCCGAATCGAGGATTGAGGTCGGCGGTATAGACGTTGAATTTGCGCGGCGTCATTTCGTCAGTTTGTCTTCGATCAGTTCCAGTTCCCGCAGCGCCTCAAGCGACGACGCCGAAACCAGGCCAGATTCCTTCTGCAACTGCTTCCGCAAAAGCGTTCTTTTCATAAACCTGTTGTAAAAGCTCAAGGCATCGTTAATGTAGGAATTTCTCGGTTTATGGACCGATGCAATGACTTCCTCGGTTTCTGAAAATATATCATCCTTAAGTTTCAGCGAAAGAGTTTTGGACATGGAGCACCTCCTTTACAAGTATCACCAATAGTATATACCTTTCACCAGTGGCCGTCAAGAGCAACAGATTGCAGAACAATGAATAAAATAAATCAATAAGTCATGATCAGGCTTAACGTTCGCCACGTATTAACGTCCACCATGTTCGCGGGGTTTGGGTAATGATGTAAATCAACGTTTCTTGCATGGTTCCCATGCGAAAATTTAGCCAGGCGACCGAGTCCGAGGGTGAAGCATTTCGGACTGTCTGAGCCCGAAGGGCGAGTTTCCGAAATGTACCGAGGACGACCGAGCATGGCGTAAAGAATTTTCGCCGGGTGCCCTTCTTTGGGTCACCTTTCTTGGGCACGCAAGAAAGGTGACAAGAAGCACATGTGCCATGGGGGAGATACATACGCCCCCGTTTCTCGTCACTTGATAGCTTTTTTCGCTTGACGGTGCCCTTTAAATGGGTGACCCTATTGCCCTGCTATCGCCCTGAAAGCTATTGATCCCGCCCAATCTGCCTCATCTTTGGGAAACGGCGCTCGATGTTCTGCAACAAGGCCAGGGCATCTGCGGGTGAAAATGTGTCTCCGATGCACTCGACGCCAAATAGCGGATTGAACCTTCCTTTGAGTTTGTCGTTGATTACAAACGCGCCCCATGAAGCCGGGAGCCTGGGTTCGTCTTTCTTGAAGAAGAAGTTATTGCCGTGAGACGCTGCATTGCGAAGGTGACGAAAGACCTCAAACGCGGGAGATTGATCGTTATGAGCTTCGGCTACAGAGTAGGCAGTGTTGAGAAGCATGCAGCAAAGCGACTTCATCACTGCATCTGCCGTAAGGTCTCCGGACTCGCACAGTGCGTGAACCTGCCCCAAATCTATGGCCAGGTCGGGCCTGACCTTGCCGCGATACCAGGCGATCTTGTCGGGACCAGGAGAAAGCGGGTTTTCCTTTTCGAAAACGGGCCCCATTCCCATGGTTGCCGCGAGGAATGCCATGACCATTTCGAAGAACGGACTTTCTTGTGTAAAAATGAGTGTGGGTGGCTTATTCATCGTACTCTCTCAGTTCCCGACGTGATGCTAATGGATTTTCATAGTTGAGTGATTATACAGGATTCAGAGATTCAGGTAAACCATAAGCGCGGGCCGGGACAAGTCGGAGGTACAAGTACCCTTATCTCGGTTTAGACACCCTGATGCTTATTAAGTGACCAGACTGCTCGATTTGGTGATATACTCGTCCCATCTTGAATTTATTGGAGGTGAGATATGTTTGATTCAACGAGAGATGGGATGTAAAAATGATGACACCAATAGAAGAAAGAGATAAGGCTTTATCAGTAATTGACCCATTTATGCTCGAAATTTCCCTGGTCTACAGAGAATGCTATTTATCAGAAGGGAAAGGTGCGCTTCTTGTTTATGCCGATTCTGTAATAAATGGCAACATTCCCGCTGAGGGTGATTACACAACTAAAAACGATGTTCTTGAAATAATTGACGGCAGTGACGCTAAAGCCGGCCTGGCTGCGCTTTTAAGCACATACGACCCCCATACTGAAGGGATATTGGTTTTAGTTCCGAGCATTAATAATGCGCCATTTTTTGTTACCGTCAAGTTGAAATCGCGGAGCACAGCAGACTGAGTGCAAGAGGAATGGTCACAACTTGGATGAATGAGCTGATCCTACCGCCCTATAAAGGTATGCACCGTAAGAACCAGCGTCCCCTACGTTGTTCTCTAAGAGGTTCCCAACGACAGTACCAACGTCCCCTTCGTGCGTCCCTTCTTACTTGGTCCTTTTTTTAACTTACCGGCGATAATAATTGCTAAATCTTCGATAGTCGATTCTCGTCTGGCAACAATAGCAGCTTGATCGCTCGTTGACATCTGTTTCAGCTTCTGGATCAACTCACGCGCCTGTTCTATCTGCTCCATGGATTCAGACAGAGATTTATTTTGAATCGACAATTTCGTCCCATCAATTAAAGAATCTATGGCAACCCTTGTCCGTAAGAAATTTTGCATAGTAATACCCTGCCTCCTTTTTAAAGTGTAGTGCTCTTATTGTAAGGCATCTTCCTGATAAAAGCGCTAAAAAAGAGCGAAGACCGGGATTAAAAACCCCCAGAGGTTCCCAATTCGACGACTCCTGCCGCATCAGGGAAAAGCAGAATTGTTGTACGGTTTGACCGGAAGGGCCGTGGAGGCAAATCTATCACGGTTATAGAGGATCTTCGGCCTTCGGTTGAAGACAGTGAAAAACTCCTGAAATGAATAAAGGCGAAACCTGGCACACGTGGAACCGTTAAAAATGGAGGACTGGAAATCCAGGAAGAGCACTAACGGCTTGTTGAAAAAGGTCTCTCTTGCAGTCTAATTCGTCATCCCCGTGAAAACGGGGATCCAGTAACAACCTGATAAGCCTGGATTCCCGCCTGCGCGGGAATGACGGAAATGGGAACAAAAATCTTTTTTCAACAGCCTGCTAAAATATAAGACCTCACCCTGTGATGTTCTAAAGCGCCAACTACTTCTTAATTCCGAACCTGAACTGTTTGTTCACAACCTTTTCCACTATTCCGTTCGCGTTTTGTTTGACAACCTTTTTCTTCGCATTGGACTTTTTTGAAAGCTTTTCCTTTTTCGCTAATTTAGCATCCATCTTCAGCTGTTTTTTGAGGATCTTCCGCACATCAGCCATGCGGGCACTCTCTTCGTCAGGTATTTTTGCCGCCGCAGCGTCATCAGATGATGACGGACCGGCATTTTCCGCACGAGCGACACCAAAAGCAGCGGACAGATCGGTGCCTTCAATTTTCCGGGTACTCCTTTTCGAATCCTTTTGGAGAAGGTCCTCCGCCTTGCTCGATATCACGCCTGCGGCGTGACTGATCAAGTCTCCAGCATCCACACCTCGAAGGGTAAAAAAGAGCATCGGATCTTCGTCGAGCCTGGCGCCGATGCCATAGAGCGTCGCTGCAATGTGCCTGCACATGCTCGCCCAGTCCGGACAGGTACAGGCAAACTCGATCTCCCTGGGTGATGGGAACAATCCCGTCTTTCGCTGCATGAACGTTTCTTCGAGTACCGTGGGGAATTTCCCGGCCAACAATTCTTCGAGGGACTCCAGTTTGCCTTTGCACGCGGAGGCGACCAGGTTCCACGTATTTTTATTCAGCTTCTTTATCGTGATCGTGATCGCATAGGGCTTCGCCCGTGAGCCCTGCACCAAAGCCTTGACCTCGCCCGCGCCGACCTGGAGGTCCAGGACCGCTCCGCTCCGGACATCGCTTCTGCCCCCTCCAATCCGGTTGGTGTACTCAGCGTAGGATTCAAGGTTCTTGTTCCACGCCGTGCCCCACCAGGTGCGCGCAATGACGCCGCCTTCGATGATCACGGGCCGAAGGCCCTGCTTTTTCTCCAACTGAGCCAGTTTTTTTTCGGCCTTGCGGACATATTTCGAAAAACTCCGGACTGCCATGCAAACTCCTTATGCTAATACCGAATAGGGTCAGATCCATACTGTTTACGATAAAGTTATGCACCGTAAGAACCAACGTCCCCCTCGTTGCCATGTCTATCTCAACTACACCTACAATCTTGTAGTGGTGTTGACTGAACTTGGGAAAATGCTTCTGAACGTTACGGTTCAGCGGTGGCGGTATGCCGTCCGCCAGACCGGAGGTTGGCTTACTGTTTTTTCCGCCCCCACCATACAGACCTTTATGCCACGATCAGATAAGGTCGAAGCGGTCCAGGTTCATGACCTTGCTCCAGGCCGCGACGAAGTCACGCACGAACTTCGCACTTGCATCGTCCTGCGCATAGACCTCGGCCAGGGCGCGCAGCTGCGAGTTGGAGCCAAAAACCAGGTCAACACGGGTAGCGGTCCACTTGAGTGCGCCTGTCTTGCGGTCGCGCCCTTCGAACGTGTCCCTGGCATCGGACGCGGGCTTCCACAGGGTGTCCATGTCGAGCACGTTGACGAAGAAGTCGTTGGTCAGCGTCCCGGGCCGTTTCGTGAACACGCCATGCTGCGATTGGCCCGCGTTGGCGCCCAGCACGCGCAGGCCGCCGACAAGCACGGTCATCTCGGGCGCGCCCAGGGTCAGGAGGTGTGCCTTGTCCACCAGCATTTCCTCGGCCGACACGGTGAATGCCTTCTCCTGGTAATTGCGGAAACCGTCGGCCTGCGGCTTCAGCACGGCGAACGATTTCACATCGGTCTGGTCTTGCGAGGCGTCAGTGCGACCCGGCTTGAAGGGCACCTCCACCGCGTGACCGGCAGCCTTGGCCGCCGCTTCAACCGCTGCGCAGCCGGCCAGCACGATGAGGTCGGCAAGGGAGATCTTCTTTCCGCCGGACTGCGCACGGTTGAACGAGCGCTGGACGCCCTCCAGGGTCTTAAGCACCCTGGCCAGCTGCTCGGGCTGGTTCACTTCCCAGTCCTTCTGCGGCGCCAGACGGATGCGGGCGCCGTTGGCTCCGCCGCGCTTGTCCGATCCGCGGAAGGTGGAGGCCGAGGCCCAGGCAGTGGAGACCAGCTCCGCCATTGACAGGCCCGAGGCCAGGACCTTCTTCTTGAGGGAGGCAATGTCCTTTTTATTGATCAGTTTATATTTGGCAGCAGGGAGCGGGTCTTGCCAGATCAGGTTTTCGGCCGGGACCTCAGGGCCGAGGTAGCGGGCCTTGGGACCCATGTCGCGGTGGGTCAGCTTGAACCAGGCGCGGGCGAACGCGTCGGCAAGGGCCCGCGGATCTTTGTGAAACCGGCGCGATATGGGCTCGTAGATCGGGTCGAAGCGCAGCGACAAATCGGCCGTGGTCATCATGGGCCGGTGCTTCTTCGATGGGTCATGGGCGTCGGGGATCATGTCTTCCGGCTTCACGTCCTTGGCATGCCATTGATGAGCGCCGGCCGGACTCTTGGACAGCTCCCACTCGTAGCCGAAGAGCATGTCGAAGTACCCGTTATCCCATTTCGTGGGGTTGGGTTTCCATGCGCCCTCGATGCCGCTGGTGGTGGTGTGCACGCCCTTGCCGGTGCCGAACCGGTTGATCCAGCCCAGGCCCATTTCTTCCAGAGGGGCGGCCTCAGGCTCGGGGCCCACCAGTTTTGGGTCGCCCGCGCCGTGCGCCTTGCCGAAGGTGTGGCCGCCGGCGGTGAGGGCCACGGTTTCCTCGTCGTTCATGCCCATGCGGCCAAAGGTCTCACGCACATCGCGGCCCGAAGCCACGGGGTCGGGGTTGCCGTTGGGGCCTTCGGGGTTCACATAGATCAGGCCCATTTGCACGGCAGCCAGCGGGTTCTCAAGCTTGCGGTCGCCGCTGTAGCGCTTGTCGCCCATCCACTTGTCCTCGGAACCCCAGTAGATGTCTTCCTCGGGCTGCCAGATGTCCACGCGGCCGCCGCCGAAACCGAAGGTCTTGAAGCCCATGGACTCCAGCGCCACGTTGCCGGTTAGAATAATCAGGTCGGCCCATGAGATCTTTTTGCCGTATTTCCTTTTGATCGGCCAGAGCAGGCGGCGCGCCTTGTCCAGGTTGCCATTGTCGGGCCAACTGTTGACCGGCGCAAATCGCTGGTTGCCGGTGCCTCCGCCGCCGCGTCCGTCACCGGTGCGGTAGGTGCCGGCGCTGTGCCAGGCCATGCGGATGAAGAGCCCCCCGTAGTGACCGTAATCGGCGGGCCACCAGTCCTGCGAATTGGTCATCAGCGCGGACAGGTCCTTCTTCAAGGCGGCCAGATCAAGCTTCTTGAATTCCTTGGCGTAGTTGAAACGGGGGCCCATCGGGTTGGACTTGGAGGAATGCTGGTGCAGGATATCGAGCTTCAACTGGTTCGGCCACCAGTCGCGGTTCGATGTGCCTCTGCCGGAAGTGGTTCTACCGGATTTGCCCGTTACCGGGCACTTGCTTTCTTCGCTCATCTTCGTTCTCCTTTTTTTTGTGAAGGAAGGCAAACCAGATATCTAAACGGGCCAGTATTGAACTTATTGAGAAAAATAACAGATTTCAGATTGCGTAGAAATATTATATCAAATTATATATGCTATCAGATACGATAATTCAATATTGCCCCGCACGACATCGCGAAATACTGAATGAGTAACGGGGATAGGTTGGGGGGGTCGAAATTTGGATTATTTATATTAACAAATACAAAGTGTTAATATAAGACCCGATAGTATCAAGTTTTTATCGTTGCGCACATCTCTAGCGGTGTGATGCCGTGATAAATACAAGGAGAAAGACGGTGCCCTTTAAATGGGTGACCCTGATATGGTTGACAGTTGTCAAGGAGAAAACAGTTTCCCCGCCCCTCCATGCAAAAGGGATGATATCAGTTATTGCTCCAGGGCATAACCAGAGACGGGACCTATCGGCGACGATTGATCAC
>Ga0265292_1001601_pt1 | contig 19283 bp, 24 predicted proteins | sample Munlanlewell296A_FD_189080 | JGI IMG/M metagenome (GOLD analysis project Ga0265292, IMG submission 189080) | Leachate microbial communities from a municipal landfill in Southern Ontario, Canada - Leachate well 296A | ecosystem: Engineered > Solid waste > Landfill > Unclassified | place: Canada... | reverse complement strand
TATTTATTTCAGCATCTAAGAAACTAAATGATTCAAAAAGAGAGGGCATTATTCTTGTTTTATCAAATTCTTCCCATTGTTGCATACATAATTCTTTTTCACTTTGTTGTTTGTTTTTATCAAGAGTAAGAGGTGTAGGTTTGTATAAAACAAGGTTTTGCTCCATTTGAGAATATATTGCTGGTTGGCATAACTGGGTTTCTGAATTTACTATTTCCTTAAGTTTAGATTCTTGAGCATGAGAATATTGTTGGAATAATAACATAATTGGGAGTAAAAAATATAACAATTGTTTTCTCATGTTGCTAAATTTGTTTGATTATCTTAGTTATGTCAGAAACTTCATGTTTCTGAGCACCATCAAGAACTTTAGTTCTTGAGGAATTTAATTATTGAAAAATCTCTGATTTTTCATGTTTTCTCCAAAATAGGATATGGGCCCACGAGGAGTTGAACCTCGGAGTGCTCGATGTAAACGAGCCAGTTTACCGCTAGCCTATGGGCCCATTTAATCAATGAATATCCTTAGTTTATAAAAGTTATTTTTGATGATATAAATTTATAGTATATATTCAGTCTGTCTTTTAATTGTTTATTTTTTATTTTTTGAGACAGCACCTTCAATTTTAAGCCAGTCTTTATTTTTTCTTATTCTTTCATTAAGCCTCCAAACCTCTTCAAGCAAATAAGGCCTGTACATATGTTCTCTTGCAAGATAAATTAAAGAATTTAGATCTTTAGGAAAACATTTTCCTCCAAATCCGAAGTCCCCATCAGGTCCTGGAACATCTATGTTTCTTGCTATTCGGTTATCATGGAGAATGGTTTTTTTTACCTTATCGTAATTAACCCCCACAGCATTGCATATTTGATAAATTTCATTTGCTATTGCCACTTGTGAAGTCAGCATTACATTTGCTGCATATTTAATCATCTCTGCTGTCTTTATATTTGTAATACAATATTCTGCATCTGGAAATATTGGCTTATAGGTATTAAGAAGTTTTTGTTTGCTTTTTTTATCATTTACACCTATTACAATCCTATCAGTATGTTGCATATCTTCAAGAGCATGTTTTTCTCTTAAAAATTCTGGATTAAAGGAAAATTTGAAAGGATACCTCTCTGCTAATTTATCAGTTGTGCCTGATACGGCGGTGGACCTTATCGTTATTAACATATCTTTAGGGGGTCTATTTAATGTATCAAACTTTTCGCAAAGGATATCAAGAGAGTTATGTATTGAAGAATAATCTATCTCTCCACTTTCTTTCATTGGTGTTGGAACGCAGATAAATGTTACTTCTGAATTTTGAACTAATTCTTCTATATTTTTTTCCTTATTATATTCTTTTTTGAATTTATCATAAAGATAAACATTATGAAATTTTTTAAAAACTTCTGCTGTTGCTCCCCCAACAACACCAACTCCAATAATGCCTATTTTCATTAAGGAGTATAATAGATCTTATTTTTAAAGATTTATATACTAAAAATAAATATGAAAATCCCATTCTATTTTTTATTATTGTCTTATATCATCTGATTAGATGCGCCATCTGAGAATTGAACTCAGGCCTCCTCGTTGGCAACGAGAAATTCTACCACTAAACCAATGGCGCTTCTTTTTACTAATTAAATAAGCTTTTTAAACTTTAAAGTTGTTGAGTATCTATGGCAAATTTAACTGGAGATATTCCTAAAATATCTATTTCAGACATCATTAACTTAGAGCCCATAAAACAAATTCTTAATGTAACCCTAACAATAGCTGCAGTTATTCTTATAATCTGGCTTATCTTCAAATTTATTTCTGCTATAAAATCAGGTCGAGTTAATAGAAGAATTTTCAAAACTTATGATAATACCGAAGAAATTAAGAAGAGGTTAGATAGTATAGACAAAAAATTAGATAAGGTTGTTGGGAAAAAGAAGTTAAAAAAGTAAAATGAATAATAAAGCTCAAACAATAGGAATTATAGTAGTTGTTTTAATCGCAATATTTTTGATGCTGGTTATTCTAAGATTTGTACCTAAGCAAGGAAATTTAAATGTTCCTTATAATCCAAATGCTCCTTTTGAGAAAATAACATATGTTGCTCTAGGGGCTTCTGAGACTGTAGGGTCTTCTGCAACTCCTTATCCAACAGCAGGATTTTCTTATTTAATCAGAGATAGATTAGCAAATTATTATAAAAATGTTAATTATTTTAATTTTGCAATAGGAGGCAAGCCAGGCTTTTATATCTATAATACTGAAGTTCCTAAGGCTTTGAGTAAAAATCCTGATTTTGTTACTATAATGACAGGGGGCAATGATATTATTTCAGGAGTTAGCGAAGAAGAATTTTCTAATAATCTCGATTTAATACTTAAAACCTTGAATGACAATGGTATAAAGGTTTTTATTGGAACTTTCCCTGATATAAGTAACTTTCCTAGGTTTAAACAAAATCCAGATTCAAGCGTAACAAAAGATAGAGTAATAGCATTTAATGAAATAATAACAAACAAAGCAAAAAAATATAATTCTATAGTTGTTGACGTTTACAATTCAAGGTTATCAACAGATAATTCATTAATAGCATTGAAAAATCCGCAAGGAAAAGCAGATGGATTACATCCAAATACTCAAGGACATATACTTCTTGCTGATTTATTTTGGAACAAGATTAGTAAAGAATTGGGATTATAATTAATAGTCGCCCATGCCAGGAGGCATTTGTTGCCCTCTAGGTTTTGTATTTGCAGCAATAACATCATCGATTCTTAAAATCATAACAGCAACTTCTGTTGCAGAATCAATTGCTTGAGTCTTTATTCTTATTGGCTCTATAATTCCTGCAACAATAGAGTCTTCTATCTTTCCTGTTAGAAGATTTATTCCTGCATTAGTTTCTCCTTGTTGGTGTCTTGCTCTTAATTCTGTTAAAATATCTATGGGGTCAAGTCCTGCATTTTCAGCTAGAGTTACAGGAATAAATTCAAGAGCAGATGCAAATTCTTCTACTGCTAATTGTTCTCTTCCATTCAAACTCTTACTATAATCTCTTAATCTTTTTGCTAATTCAACTTCTATTGCTCCTGCACCAGGAATAATTTTTTTATCTTTAAGAACAGAAGCAACTACGCCCATTCCATCTTTTAATGCTCTTTCAATCTCAGAAATAACATGTTCTGTTCCACCTCTTATTAAAATTGTTAATGCCTTTGGATTTTTGCATCCTGTTATGTAAGTATATGAATCAGAACCTTCTTTTTTACCTTCTACTAATTCTGCATTACCTAATTGTTCTGGATTTAATTCATTTAAATTAGAAACTATTTTTGCACCTGTGGCTCTTGCTAATTTTTCCATGTCAGATTTAGGTATTCTCCTGCATGCATATATTTTTTCTTTTGCTAAATAATATTGGGCAACATCATCAATTCCTTTTTGGCAAAAAACAACATTTGCTCCTGAATTTTTTATTTTATCAGCCATGCTTTTTAGCATTTTTTCTTCTTGTTCTAAGAAACTTTGTAATTGTTCAGGGGATGAAATTGAAATTTTAGTATCTGCTTCTGGTGTTTTTATTTCAAGAGCAACATCTAATAAAGCAATTTTTGCATTTTTAACTTGAGAAGGCATGTCTACTGAAACTTTTTCTTTATCTAAAACTATTCCCTGTATTAATTCTGTATCCTCTATTCCCTCTCCTCTTACTTTTTCTATTTTAATATTAGTTAAATCTGTTTTCCCGTTCTCAGAAATTTGTTTTACTGCTTTGACTATTATTTCAGCAAATTTTTCTTTTTTTGCAGAAGCATTTTTGCTTGCTAAGGATGTAAAAACCAGTTCTTTCAATAATTCATCATTCCCATCTATATTTATAGCAATACTTTTTAGTAACTCTTGAGACTTTTCTGCAGCAAGTCTATATCCTTTTGTTATTACAGTAGGATGTATTTTGCTATCAAGTAATTTTTCTGCGTTCTCTAAAAGTTTTCCTGCTATCATAACAGCAGATGTTGTTCCATCACCAACCTCTCTGTCTTGTGTTTTTGCAATTTCAACCATCATCTTTGCAGCAGGATGTTCAATCTGCATCTCTTCAAGAATTGTTACTCCGTCGTTTGTAACTGTTATATCACCCATGGCATCTACAAGCATTTTATCCATGCCCTTGGGTCCTAAAGTTGTCTTTATAGTCTCTGCAACAATTCTTGCAGCCATAATATTGTTTCTTTGAGCATCTCTACCAAGAAGCCTTTGGGCATCTTCAGGTGTAATTATCATAGGTTGTTTATCTGCCATTTTATTCTTCTCCTTTTAGTATTAAAGTTAGCCCTTTGCTTTTAGGAGATTTCTTAAGTAGTTCTCTGCCTTGATTTTCTAAATCAGTTGCTTCAGCAGGGACTGCCATATCTCCTGTATATATTCCTTTTAATGACCATCGACTTCCATCAAAACCTGTTCTGAATCCATCATATTGTACATTTATATTTTCTCCTTCTCTAGTTAAAATTACTTTATATTCATAAGGTTGTTTTATTTTGTCTGTCATTTTGTATTAATATTATTCTGTTCTGTGCTTTTAAGCTTTGTTATACTCCAGAGAATAATATAAAAAATTGTGTTCTGCGATAGTTTGTATCCATAGGTTTCACTGCAAAATGATTTATATACTACAACATATATATTATAGTATATAATTACTTATAAAACTTAATTTTATTATAAAGTTATGGGATTTTTTTTCAAAGAGAGACCTCAAACAGGGATAAAAGTTGGTGATATTATGACTAGAAATTTTGTTGCAGTTTCTCCAAAAGTTTCTATTTTAGATTGTGCAAGGTTAATGGTTAAGAAAAAAGTTGGAAGTTTGATTGTTCAAGAGAATAATAAGATCTCAGGCATATTGACAGAGGGAGATATAATTTATGCTTTAGCTAAAAAACCAAAAGACTTGGATAAAGTAGAAGTAGGAGTTTTAGCAAGAAAAAAACTTGCTACCATAAAACCAACAGAAGATGTTGCAGACGCTTTAGCTAAGATGAGAAAAACAAAATTTAGATGGTTGCCTGTTGTTGTTGGAAGTAGAGCAGTTGGATTTATAACATTAAAAGATATTTTGAAAATAGAGCCTGCTTTATTTGAATCAATGAATGAAGTTATGGATATAAGAGAAGAATCATCTAAGATAAAGAGAGTTAAAGAATCAAAACAAGGAAAGAAATTCACAGAGGGTAGATGTGAAGAATGTGGAAATTCTGATATATTATATGAGAGCAATGGCGCATTGCTCTGCGAGAATTGTTTATAGGAGGTGAAAATGGCATGTGGATGTTGTTGTGAAGATAAGAAAAAGAAAAAAGCTAAGAAAAAGAAATAATTATTTGTTTCTTGTTAATGTAAACAACGATTTTGGAGATAGGGCAATCAAGTAAAATTTATAATGACGTTCAAGTATTCTAAGAAATTTTTGTGATTAAATCTTTATAATTTTTTTTAATTATTTCCTTGCAATGCCCCACATATCTTCAAAGAATCTTTTATATGAACTTGAAGCCTGTTTGGATTGGATAACAAAAGCAGTAGGAATTTTACTCCAAACAAGAGTTGCAACTTTATCCCCAAAAATAATAATTCCTGTTGGTAGTTGATAACCCAAGTATCTTATAGATATATTCTTATCTTTGCTTGTAATCTTATTCATAAATGATTTTTGTGAAATATTTCCTATAAGCCTTGTCTTTATCTTGTTTAACCTTCTCTTTGTATCATATTCATTAAAGAAGTATTCAGATTCTTTATACTTATATTCTTCTTCTCCTAATATGAATGCAATAAAATCTTCTTTATTATCTTTTAGAGTATCAATTATTTCATTATATAATGTTCTCATACCATCAAAAGTTTCATATATTTGAGCGGTTTGTCTATCTTGAGATAGCTTTTTTCTTTCTTCAATAACAGGAATAAGTTCTTTTATTTCTTTTTTCTGCTCATTTATCTTCTCTGTTTTCTCATCAAGGTATTTTATTATCTGTTTAGGATTTACAGCATCAAAATATTTGGTTCCTGATTTTATTATATAAGTAGCTAATCCCTTTTTGCTAAGTTTTTCTAATATAGGATAAACTTTTGAGGGAGTTATTCCTGATTTTTTAGATAAAGGTCCTATGGTAGTCTCCCCTAATTCAATTAAAGCAAAATATACTTTTACTTCTCCTTTGCTAAATCCTATATCTTGTAATACTTCTGTATTCATATTATTCTTAGTTCTTTGTTATTTTTAAGCCTTTCTATTATATCCTCTTAGGGAGGAAACAATCTATATAAGTTTTAAGATTGTTGATTAATTATAATAAATTAAATAAATTTATGGAGGAAATAAAAATGAAAACTTTAAACAAATTAATTGCAGGAACTTGCTTAGTTGCAATGCTATCTGGATGTGGCCATAAAGAGGCTCCTTTAGTCACTTCTCCAGGAATTCCTTACATGAAAAGAGCAACGGCTTTTTTGGATTCAGAAAATGAGGAAAAGGGAGTTGTTATAAAAACAGAAGATAAAAGCAATAAAAGACTAATCTTTTTTTATGACAACGGATTTAATGGAACCCTTGATAAAGTAGAGATAGACAATGGCATATCAAAATATTTTTGCACTAATGAAGCAGAAATTAAGACATGGCAAAAAGATTATGAGTCAGCTAGAGAAATTGCAAAGCAAACCAGTCACTTTTGAAAATTGTATTATCTCTTGATTCGCCCTCACGAGTGAGCCGAAGGCGAGCGAGTGCTATTCATATCTCAGTGCATCAACAGCTTTGAGCTTTGATGCTTGTAAGCTTGGAACTAATCCAGAGACAGCCCCTATTACAAAGGCAAATAAAATACATCCTATCCATAAATACCAAGGAGCATAAATTCTGAGAAGATTTGTTCCTAATGAATTTGTAGCAATAACTTCTATTATTTTTCCTCCAACAAACCCAAGAATAACTCCTAAAATTCCTCCAATCATTCCTAACAATCCTGCTTCTATAACAAATATTTTTAGAACATCTGAATTTTTTGCACCAACAGCTTTCATTACACCTATTTCTCTTGTTCTTTCTAATACAGAAGTATACATCGTATTAGCAATTCCTACTGCTCCAACAAATAAAGAAATTGCAGCTATTCCTAATAAAAATCCTGTTATAATATTTAATATCATTTTAAAACTATTAAGCAATTCTTCTGGTGTCATAATAATAAAATCAATTGTTTTTTCAGTTAAATCTCTTGTTCTCATTAATTTTCTTTTTACATCATCTGCAACTTGTTTTACATCTTCTCCAGGAGAAGTCTGAACTATAATTTCATAAACATTATTTCCTGATTTAAATAAATCTCTAAAATCTTCCATTCCTAGGTAAACAGATTGGTCATCAGAAGGATTTCCTATTTTTGCTAATATTCCAGAAACTTTGAATTCTTTTCCGTTTATTGTAATTGTATCACCTGTTCTTACTTCTCTTGAGAAAAAATTGCTGTATCTGTATTGATATCCAAGAACAACTTTTCCTGTTTCGCCTTGTCTTGGGAATCTTCCTTCATCTAGTTTCATAGATAAGGATTCTGTAAAAATTGTTAATCTATCTAGAGGCACCCCAATAGCAAAGGCATATCTTTTTTCTTTGTTAAACTCTATTTCTGCTGTTGCAGCATCAGCATAGCTTATATCCTTTACCCCATTTACTTTTTCAATATTATTCACATCATCTGTTGTTAAAGGCGATGGTTGAGATGTTCCTGGTGGCCCCATTTGAGCTTTTGATAGAATAAAGAATTTGTCTGTTCCTAACATTCTGAATTGTTCTTTTACAACATATTCTAGCCCTAAGGATAAAGAAATTAAAAGAAAAATTGTTGCAATTGATATAACTATGCCAAGCATAGTTAGTCCTGACCTTAATTTTCTTTTCTTTATGCTTTTCAATGCTAGGTTAAAAGAATCTTTTATCATTTTGAGGCTCCTTTAGGTTTGATTAAAACTAATTCTAAATCTCCTACACAACCAGAATTTTCAAATTTAAAATCCATATTCCCAATAAACAGATTTTTAAATTCTTTATATTTTTTCAGAGTTAATTCTCCTTGAATTTCTATATCTGTTCTTATTGATTTTTTGAATTTTTTTCTTGAAGCAGTAATTAACATATTTTCTCCTTGTAATTCTTCAAAATCAAAACCATTAAGTCCTGGAATTATTCTTTGATTCATTATTTCAGCAATTTGAACATAAGCTAATTGATTTAAACATAATTGTATTTCTATATCTGTTGCATGTTTCAATGAAGGAGAATAATAAGATGTAGGTCCTATTAAGAAAGTTCCTTTTATTGTAGGGTATTCTAAACTCGCTGATTTTAATAATTTTGATTGGGGGGTATATCCTTTCAACACTCTATTAATTGTTTCTTGAGTTATCATTTTAATTTCTCCATTATTCTTTCTTCATCTGAATCTGGAAAATAAACTATTTTTGAGGTATCAGTTATCATGCAGCTCTCCGTGGCAGGAATACAGAAAGGCATTTTTTCTTTTATCATAAATTGAACTAATTCTTCTGTGCATAAAGCTGCTGCTCTAAAATTATGAACAGGCATTATTTTTCCATCTATATAATTTCTTTTTCCTTGTTCTGTATGAAACATTATTGAAGAAGAATAATATTTTTCTACTCTTTTTACATAATCCTCTAAACCTAAAAAAGGATAAGCAATAATCATTTTTCTATTTGTTATGTTTACTACAAGTGTACCAGGAGTATAATAAAATTCATAACCCTCTCCTCCTACCCCATCAAATTTTCTTTTGAACTCTAATTTTTTAAATTCTAATTGTATTTTTCTAGTTAAATCTTTCGCAGGAATTTTTGTTAGTATTGCTTGATTATCTCCAACACCTAATCTTCCACTTAATTGGTTATCAGGACATTCTCTTACTGCTTGTAAATAATCTTGAAGTTTCATTTTAATCTAGTCTCCATAACTCTTTGTCTCAATCCTTTACCATCAATGTAATAAAGAAGAGAATCTAAATCTCTAAATTCAGGTTCATCATTATTTCCATCCCAAGGATGAGGGGCATACTCGCATGTAAATTCCAATTTGCTTGTATTTGGATTTATCATCCAATGCACAACATATTCTGGAATAATAATATCTTCTCCAGGAGAATATTCTCTTAAAGCTACTCTTTTTGTTTTCATATCTAAAAAAGCAATTTGAAAAGGCATCTTAAAATCAGTTATTAATTCTTCAAATGGACAACCATCTCTTAAAGTATCTAAATGTATTTGTGGAGGCTCAATAGTTTTTGCAGGAATAGAACTTTTAAAAGCCCCAACTCTTCTTCCAAATCTGCTCTTTAGTTTTTCTGGATTCACTTTTCCTAATATTTCATATGTTGAAGGCCATGGTTGAAAATTATACTCAATCATTTTCTTATCGCCTCAACTGCATTTAATTTACTTGCTTGGATTGCAGGTAGCACGCCTGCTGCTAATCCTATAACAAATGAAAATATAATACTGCCGAAGATTAAAACAGGATTAAAATTTATTTGTAATAAATTTTCTCCAAAATATGAATTCGCAGCAAAAGATACTCCAAATGCTAAAGATAATCCCAAGATAACTCCTATAATTCCTCCAACAAGACCAAGAAGGCCAGATTCAATAATAAAAACTCTTAAGATATCTGAATTCTTCGCCCCAATTGCTTTCATTACACCTATTTCTTTTGTTCTTTCCAATACAGATGTATACATTGTGTTTGCAATTCCTATTCCTCCAATTAACAATGAAATTGCAGCAATTCCAACTAAAATTATATTAACAACATTAAGAATTGTTGTTGCTGCTCCTAATGCAGATGTTGGTGTTTGAACAGAAAAATCTTCTTCACCTACTTTTTCATTTCTGTCTTTTCTCATTGCCTTTTCAATGTCAGAAGCAACTTGTTCAATTTGTTTTTCATCTTTAACCTGAATAACAATCATGTCATATTCATCTTTTATATTCAACAAATCCTTCATATCATCTGTATTCATTATAATAACAAAATTAACTTGAAAACTAGAAGCTTTTTTTAATATTCCTGCAACTTCAAAATCCTTTCCTTGAATTTTTATTTGGTCTCCTACTTTTATTGCTTTTCCAAATAAATTTTCATCTGTATACATATTTCCAAGAATAACTTTTTCCCTTTCTCCTGCTTGTAGCAATTTTCCCTCTTGTGTTTTTACACCAAGTGTTTCATAAATCAGCTCAACTTGTTTTTTATCATTTGGCAAATCTCCAAGATATCCAAATTGTAATGCTTTGTTAAACTCAATTTTGACAGGCCTTAGTAACCTAGGAATAACTTGTTCTATTCCATTAACTCTTTTTATAACATCTACGTCATGAGATGTTAATTTTGATATTCCAGTACTTCCTGGAGGACCAAAACCAGTTTGAGTATTTTGAACAATTAATTTATCTGTTCCTAATGATGAAAACTGAGAATTGATTGCAGTTGATAATCCTTGTCCAAGAGAAATTAAAGAAACAACAGCAGCGATTCCTATGAATACACCTAGCATTGTAAGCCAAGAACGTATTCCTCTTTTCTTTAAATTTTTTAAAGCCAGAACAAAATAATCTTTGAGCATTTTATTGCTCCTACTTATCTCCTTTTAAAGATTATTACTTTTCTATCAGTTTGATACTTATTTTTTTCTGGAATAGGAATTTTAAATCCAAACTCACAATTTCCTCTTCCTATATCTAATCCAGCCTGTCTTAATTTTTCAATATATTCCATTGCAGCATTTGGATTATTTACAGCATATACACCATGAACATAACAATAATTTGGTTTAGTTAGATATTTTTTTAATATTTCTGCTCTTACACCAAAACCCTCTTCAATATAATCAATAAAGTCATTTCCTATTAATTGAACTTTTGTAAATCCATTTGGTAAGATATCTGTTAGTTGTTTTGCTTTACTCATTTTGTTTACCTCATTGCTAATTCATTTCTTTTCAATTTTCTTCTTCTTATTCTATTTCTTCTGATAAGTAATAGAACTACAACAACGATTATTAAAAGAATAATCCACATTGCATTGCTTTTCTTTATTATTCCTAATCTAATTGCTTCTTCTCTTGTATAAACATTTAAAGGAAGTTCAAGAGTTTGAGTTATTTCTTTGTTGTCAAAATCTTGATATGTTATTATTGCATTTAATACAGCACCTTTCTTATTATATAAAACATCAAAACTTGCTGTTTGAAAATCATCTGAATCTATTGTTCCTATATATACATCTGGTTCTGATAATAATGTAAATCCTTGAGGAGTTATTTTTACATCAACAAATTTTGCAGCACCTGTTCCTTTATTGATTATTTTCAAATCAACTTTTCCTTTGCTTCCAATTACATTTGTTGTTTGAATTGTAGTATATTCTAAATCTGTTTTTCCAGAAACTTCAATTCCTATTGTTCCTTTTTTAGGAGTTATTGCTTCATCATAAGTTATAGTATAAGGAACATTATAGTTTCCTGGTTTTGCATCATTGTTTGCTTTAACATGAAAGGTAAAGACTTTTGTTTTTCCTTCTAGAATTTCATCAACATTTGCTTCTGATGATTCAACAGAAGTTAAAGGAAGATTTGAAAAATCTAATGTCATAGAAACATCAGTTATATCTGTAGAAGCATCATTTTTCAAAGTAATAGTAACCGAACCTTCTTGTCCTGGATAAATTGTATCTGAACTTACAGATTTAACAATCATTGCTTGTGTCAAAGTTGTAGCTAGAATTAAAAATAATGCTGTTATAATATATAGTGAGATTATTTTGGATTTCATATTTTAGTATCAGCTTTTAATTTGCATTTGGTAATATTGAACCGCTCTATAAGAAAATTTCCCTCTTCCAGGGAATACTGTTGTTCCTACAATATAACTATCTGCAGCTAATGGAACTAATCTCCCTACTTCTTTTAAAGCCCCTTCTTCATCAAATTCTAGATTATCTCTTAGATTAATATTCCAAATAAGAGTTGGGCAACCAACAGGAATTGCTTTTATAGGCATTCCATTATGAGTAAAATTTCCACTTAAATCTATTTCTAATTTAGATAACTTTTCCATATCACTCTAATATTTTTTTCCTTTATAAATATTTCGATATTGTTGTATCTTTATAGTTATGACAAAACAATTAAATTTATATATCTAATTTAATATAATTAAAAATGGAAAAACAAAACGATAAAATAATTCATCTTGAGAATGTTGCTAAATACTATCAGATGGGCAATGAGATTGTAAGAGCACTTGATGGTGTTGATATTGAAGTTCGTAAGGGTGATTTTGTTGCAATTATGGGTCCTTCTGGTTCTGGTAAGAGTACAGGGATGAATTTAGTAGGAAGCTTGGACATTCCTACAAAAGGAAATATCTACCTTGATGGGCAGGATATTGCACATTTAGAAGAATCTGAATTAGCTCAAGTTAGAGGAAGGAAAATTGGTTTTATTTTTCAGCAATTTAATTTAATTCCTAATTTGACAGCAAAAGAAAATGTGATTCTTCCTATGATTTTCCAAGGTACAGATGATATCTCAAGAGAAGAAAAATCCCATGAACTTTTAAGATTAGTTGGATTAGAAGGACGAGAAAATCATTATCCTAATCAATTATCAGGAGGAGAACAGCAAAGAGTTGCAATTGCAAGAGCCTTGTCAAATAATCCTGATGTTATTTTAGCAGATGAGCCAACAGGAAATTTAGATACAAAAACAGGGCATATTGTCATGGAATTCTTAAATAGATTAAACAAAGAAGGAAAAACAATAATTATGGTTACTCATGCTTCTGATTTGGCAAAAGAATATGCTAATGTGATATATTCTATAAGAGATGGTAAAATAGAAAACGTGATAAGAAAGAGAAAATGAGATATCATTTAACAACAACAGATGTTTACAGAATGCTTCATATGAATGATGAAGGTTTAAGACCAGGAGCAATAGCATTAAGAATCGGCTGTTCCAGAGTAACTGTTACAAGATGCTTAAATAACCCAGAAAAATATATTTCTAAAAAAGAATTGCCTCCAGATTATCGTGAGGTTTTAGAAATTACAAAAGAAGAATTTAAATCCAAGTATCCTAATTGGATTTCGGTTTTATCAGATACTCTTGAAGTTAATAAAAATACACTTCAAGGATGGCTTGATAAGAAAAATGGAATCCCTGTAAAGATTATTGAGAAGATGCGTGGGCTAGCAGGAATAACCCCTGAACAAATAAAAGAAAGAAAAAGTTTGCTTGGTAGAATATAATAAGGAAGATTTAGAGATAATATAACAACAATTTTCATATACTTGAACTGCATCTTAAGATTTATGATTGCCTTAATTTTTAAATGACGTTCAAGTTTTCTCAGATTTATTCTATTAACTACTTTAAATATTTTAAATGAAAAATATTTAAAAACCCCATTTGCTTATATAAAATGAGGAAAAGAGGATAAATATTATGGAAAAAGATTTTGTATTTAAAGGAAAAGTAAAAAACACAGGCCCATTTGATTTTAAGGAATTTTATAAATTTTTATATGAGTGGTTATTGCATAAAGAATATTGGGTAGTTGAAAGAGAGTATACAGAAAAACAGGCGCAGAACGGAAAAGAAATTGTTGTAAAATGGGATGCAAGTAGACGAATATCTGATTATTTTAGATTTATGTTCAAAATAGAGTTTAGATTATTTGGAATTAAGAAAGTTGAAGTTGAATATGAAGGAAAAAAAATGGAATTAGATAAGGGATTAATGGAACTTCATTTTCAATGTATTCTAGAAAAAGATTACGAGCAAAGATGGGAAACTTCTCCTTTTATGAAATGGTTAAGAACAACTTATGATAGGTATGTTATAAGAGCAAGAATAGAAGATTATGAAGATAGAATATTTGAAGAAGCAGATGAATTTTTAGGCCAAGCAAAAGCATTTTTAGCACATTCAGGAATTCATTAGATACTATGTCAGAGAAATCAGATATTTCTCTGAACACCCAGAAAACCAAGGTTTTCTTGGTATAATAAAAATATTTATAAATGCACAAATTAAAGTATAATTATAACTAAGATGGTGAAAAAAACAATATTAACATTATTTACATTAACTTTACTATTATTATCTATAACCGCGGTTTCTGCTAAACTTGAAATTAAACAGGCAATAGTCACAGCAACTGTTATTCCTGAATTCAAAAATCCAGCTGTTTTCATTCTTAACGTAACTAATCTAGGAGATTATGATACATTTTTAGTATATTCATTAGCAGGAGTAAAAGTAGCAGAACAAAATTTCTCTTTAGCTCCTCTTGGAAAAAAAATATTAACAGTTTCTGTTTACCCTGAAGAAGGTGTTTTGAAAACAGAAACACTTTATCCATTTGTTCTAAAGATTAAAGCAGAAAAATCAGGAGAAATAACTCAAGAAATTTTAACAGTAAGAATATTAACTCTAGACAAAGCATTAAGTCCTGGAGGTAATAATATATATTTTGAGGATACTCAGGCAAAAGTTTATCTTAGAAATAACGCAGATGTTGCTATTAATAATGTGACTGCTAGAATATATTCTAGTTTTTTTGATTTTTCAAAAACCTTAGATATGAAAAGTAATGGAAAAGAAGAATTTACAATTACCTTAGATAAAGACAAAATAAAAACATTACAAGCAGGAACCTATACTATTCTTGCAGACATAGAAGTTAATGGGAATAAAGCAAAATCAGAAGGTGCTTTTAAGTTTGAAGAAAAATCAATTCTTGAAACAAGAGAAAGTAGAAATGGATTTTTTATAAATAAATATGTCATTGAAAAAGAAAATTCAGGAAACCTGCCTGTAGTAACAGAAGTCGCTATTAAGAAAAATGTTATTTCAAGATTATTTACTAATTTTAATGCAGAGCCAGTAAATGTTGAGAGAAAAGGATTTTCTGTCATATATACTTTCCAGAAAGAAGTCCTCCCAGGAACAACATACACTTTAGTAACCACAACAAATTATGTTTACCCTTTTATTGCAATAATAATTTTATTAATCTTGTTAAGAATATTATTAGTTTATAATTCAGCCCATATAAAAATACACAAACAAGTACGATTTGTAAAGACAAAAGGCGGAGAATTTGCTTTACAAATATCTCTTGTTGTTAAATCATCAAAATTTGTTGAGAACATATCTCTATTTGATAAAATACCTTACTCTGTAAAGTTATACAAAGAATTCAGAGGAGAAATGCCTAGAAAGATTGATGATATAAATAAAAGGATAGAATGGCATATTGACACATTACAAGCAGGAGAAGAAAGAGTATACAATTATATTATATTTAGTAAGGTTGCTCCTTTTGGAAAGTTTGAATTGCCTCCTGCAAAAGCAGTTTATGAAAGAGACGGAAGAATAAAAGAAGCAATAAGCAACAGAGTTTATTTTATACACGAAGGTGTAACTACATTATAAAATAAAGAGGTTTTCTAGAACTAGTATAATCTTGTTAATATAACTAACTTTGAGATTATAAGAACTGCATTTTTAGATTAAGATAATAGACCTTCAGTCAGAATAGTTTTATTATTGACTCTTAATAACAATATTTAAATAAGATGTTTGATTAAAAAGAATATGGAAAATAGATTTCCAAAGTGGCTAACTATTACTTTTTTAGTTTTATTGAGTTATGCTACTCTTATGTGGCTATCTATTGTAATACAACTTATTTTTAAGGCAAATTCTTATTCAAGCATAGGGCTAGAACCTCCTCCAAGTGCAGGTTATATTTTAACAATTTTCTTGTTTGGGGTGTTAATATCCTTTGGAATGATAAAATTGATTTTAATGCTAAAAAAGACAAATAAGAATATGGAGAAAGAAGGAAAAGTAGACTATTCTACTAACTCTTTAGTTCTTGGTATTCTTTCTATAATCCTTTCTGAAATAGGATTATTTATAGTCCTTGGTATTTTTGCTATACATTATGGAAGAATTTCTATAAAAAACAATTATGAAGGGAGAGGGAAGGCTATTGCTGGTTTAGTTACGGGGATTATAGGCATAATATTATCAGTTCTAATGATGATAGTCTGGTTTTTTGTGCTGAAATCTGGGGTTGATTAAGAATAAATATTCCAAGATTTAACTAAACTATAAACTTTTAACCTTTTACATTAACTCTTAATAACATTTAAAAATCATATAACCTCAATATAGTTATCCCCGCGTAGCTCAGTGGTAGAGCGCTTGGCTGTAGATTTTTAGGGCAGACATTCCTTCGGGATGAGTATGAAGCCCAAGAAGCTAAATGCTCAAACAGTTACCGAGAGATCGCAGGTTCGACTCCTGCCGTGGGGATTTTATTTTTATTATTCTCCATCATAGAAATATTTATATATGCTGTTGTTAGTTTAAGATTTATACAAAAAGGAGACAAAAAAATGAGTCATGTAGATAAACAAGTGCATATGATGTCAGCAGTTACTGAAGTCTTGAAATTTAGAAAAGGAAATCCTAAAGTTGATAATGAAAAAATGATGCAACATATTTCAAATATGGCTAAAAATATAAGAAATCAGCAAACTAAGATAGGAATGGTTGCAGCAGCTTCTAAGGCTTTGTCTATAATTGAGATAGAACCCAATTTAACAGATAAAGAAGTAATGAAAAAAGTAATGAATGAATTGCCTAATATTTTAGATAATATGAAAGAGTAACTATACTATAATAAATTTTAAAAAGGGTGTTTGTTATGTTTTCAAATGAGCAAAACATTCCCCCTTCTGATAATTTCAACGATTTTTATATTTTCTATAATAAGTTTAGTATATGCAGATTGCAGAACTTCTTTAGATGATTATGCTATTGAAGTTTTGCTTAGCAAGCCAGATATACAGCACAACATTGATTCATTAAAAAATGCTGAAAATGTTAATAAAATAGGCAATAGTCTTGTAATACAGTCTGCTTCCTCTCCAGATATTGCAGTGTTCTTGAGTGAAGTTGCTGAACCTTTTTGTAAAGACTGTGTTTCATTAAGAATACAGGTTCCTGTTAATAGAACATTAAAAGAAATTCCTTATATTGAGTTTTCATCAACCATCAGGGAGAATATGAATATTTCACAGAATATAGAAGATTGGAATTCTAATTGTTTGGTATCTTCATGCAATTTTTATAAAAATAATATAGCAGTATTTGTGGATAATACTGTTGAAAATATTACTGAATTAAGTATAGGAATCACAGAAAATCCAAGCGTTACTTACTGCGGAGGAAAAGTAATTTATTCTTCCTCAAAAGCTTTTTGTATATCAAGGCAAAATAGAGATGATATTGAAAATTTGTTAAAAGAATTAAAACTTATCAATAATTTTGAAGAAATTTTTAAATCCTATAGTGTGGATGGTTCTGGAATGAAAACAGTATATGATTTTTCCCCTGTTCTAGGTCCAAATTTATTTTCTTTTTTATCAAATCAAAATTTAACTATAGACAATAAAAACAATTTAGAAAGCATAAGGTGGGACTTAATAATGAATAATGAGATAGAATGGATGAGATTTAATGGGGTGGTGTCTTTAACTAGTCCAGACATACAAGAAATTTCTAAATTAGCAAAATTAGGGAATTCAGGGATAAATAAGAGAATTTACTATGGCATGGATAATCAAGGAGATGAAAGATGGATGTATTATTATGAGTCTTCTTTTCCAAGAATAACAAAATCTAAAAATTGTGAGAGTTTTGGCATTGCAGATATCCCCAAAAGTTTTGTTTACATAACCCAAAAAGGTAGTATTAAAGTAAATTTGTATTATTTAATTCCCTTAGTATTTTCTTTTGCATTAGTTGTTGTTTTAATCATTCTTATTCTTATATCAAGAAAGAAAATAGAAAAAGAACTCCAAAAAGAGAGACGGGAAATACTCAAACAAAGAAAAAATCGTTAATCAATATTAAACTCAGCAATATTATTATTATCATCTATTTCATTTCCATTTATAATCTCAAATCTTATTCCATCTACTCTTAATGGAATTTTCAAATTTTCAACTTTAAGATATTTTCCTTCACCATAATTTATACTCCCAATATCAAATTCATCTATTTTTGTGTTCGAAGAAATAGAGCCTATTTCCAATCTGATGTTGTCTGCATCAGTTAATCCTTCATTTTTTATCCTCAACTCAAAGTCTATGTAACCCCCATGCTTTTTAACACTTATATCTGAAAAAAATAAATCTGGGAGATTTTCTATTGAGTACAGTCTTTTTAATTCATTTGCTATATCACTTGTTAAAACCTGATTGCATGAAGAAACAGGATACATTATACTTTCTTTATTTTCTGAATGTCCAAACCCAAAAACATGTAGCAATTCATGTAATTCAATATTTGGATAATCACAAACAGCTTTATCATAAAATAATAATACAGTTCCTTTTTCAATAATATAGAACAAGCTTGCATTAATAACAGAAGTAGGCCCACCCTCACCTGCTATGAAATATCCCTGAGAGTCAGAGGGCGTATTTTTCTTTTCACAAGTTATTTCTATATCTCCATTAATAATTTCATTAAAAGATATTTCACTTACACTCTCTTCTAATATATTTAGTGCTTCTTCTATTCTTAATTTTTTTTCATCTGAGCAAGAAGAATCTATGTAATAAGTTATTATATTATGATTGAATTTCATGTTTGGATAATATTGTAAGCTCCCAGAAGAGTAACTTGTTATATTTTTGTTTGGGTTTGAATTTTTTTCTTGTAAAATTATAGGTGTTGAATTCAAACTTATTATTTGAGAAAATAAGATATAGGAAGCAAAGGCTAAGGCTGTTATTAGTAAAAATAAAAGTATGTAACCTCCTTTCATGATAATAATTATTGATGGGTATTTTTAAGTTTATCCCTTTGAAGGATATTTATTTTTTAAATCTATATATTTTTTTAAAAAATCCCCATTCCCATTTGTGCGAATTATCCCATCTTTGTCTTGAATTTTTATAACATATTCTATAGGCATTCTTGCTATCATAACTAAATTTTTAACATTTCTCTCTATATTTTCTTCTAATTTAAAATGCCTGTATCCGGTTTCTCTTTGGAATGTTAATCTTTCCTCTCTTTTTGGAAAAGTTAGAGACCTGCACCTTACTATATGTTCTATTGCTTCT
>Ga0265292_1001600_pt1 | contig 19292 bp, 15 predicted proteins | sample Munlanlewell296A_FD_189080 | JGI IMG/M metagenome (GOLD analysis project Ga0265292, IMG submission 189080) | Leachate microbial communities from a municipal landfill in Southern Ontario, Canada - Leachate well 296A | ecosystem: Engineered > Solid waste > Landfill > Unclassified | place: Canada... | reverse complement strand
ATAACGTAGCGATGACAGTAGAGCTGATCACCCCGATAGCAATGGAAAAAGGCGTTAAGTTTGCTATCCGTGAAGGCGGGCATACAGTCGGCGCCGGTGTTGTCACAGATATTTTGAAGTAAAGTTTGAAAGTATTTTTTTGAGAGAAAGGGTGTAGTAAAGATTTTATGCGTGAACCTGTTAATATGGAATGTACGGTCTGTAAAGAACGTAATTATAGTTTGATGAAGGATAAAAAGAAAAAACAGGGTAAGATGGAGATAAAAAAGTTTTGTAATAGCTGTAGAAAGCATACAAAACATAAGGAGTTGAAATAGGAAGGAAGACTGCTAACTGACGGGAGTGTCGGTTAATTGGCAAACCACCGGTCTCCAAAACCGGAACTGAGGGTTCAAGTCCTTCCACTCCCGAATTAATTTATAGAAAAAAAGGATGTTATGGGAATTAAACAGGTTTATAGTGACAGTGCGCAGTTCATGAAGGAAGTTTATTATGAACTCAAAAAAGCAACGTGGCTCTCATGGAAAGAAGTAGTGGGTTCTACCGCGACGATTGTTGTGCTGGTAGTGATACTCGCTTTATTTGTCAGTGCGATTGACCTTATTCTTTCCTTTGTGTTTGGTTTGTTCTTGAGGTAGTAATAGAAGGATATACAGATTAAGGATTCGGATTATTAACGGAGAATGAGGAAGTTATAAAAAATGACGACAGATGCGAAATGGTATGTTGTTCATACCAAAACAAACTACGAAGAAAAGGTTAAGCAGGCATTGGAGAAGGTAAGGGACGAGCAAAATGTTAAGGATTTGATTGTCAGCGTCATGGTTCCTACGGAAGATGTTATGGAGATCAAGAAAAATAAGAAGCAAATACGTAAACGCCCGTTTTATCCGGGGTACGTGTTTGTAAAAGCTGTGATGGATAACGCGACATTTAATATTATCCGTAATGCTCCGGGAGTAAGCGGGTTTCTTGGTGCTGAAAAAAATAAGGAGCCCGTACCGTTGAATGATACCGAAGCAAGCGAGATTGAAGAACTTACTAAACCATCAGCGGTTGCTAAGAAGCCGCGCCCGGCGGTCTTGTTTGATAAAGGAGAGGCGGTACGTATCAACGAAGGGCCGTTTAAGCATTTTGTAGGTGTCGTCGAGGAAGTGCATGAAGAACGTGCAAAGCTTAAGGTTATGGTAACAATCTTCGGGCGTCCCACACCGGTAGAACTTGATTTTTTGCAGGTAGAGAAAGTATAGTTTAAAGTTTTAAGAAAGAACATAGATACAGGAGGAGTAGTTGTAAAATGGCGAAAAAGGTTAAAACAGTAGCGAAACTGCAGATACCCGCAGGTGCGGCTAATCCCGCACCGCCGGTAGGGCCCGCATTGGGGCAGCACGGGGTTAATATCATGGAGTTTTGTAAACAGTTTAATGAACGTACAAAAGTGCAGGAGGCAGGAACCACTATACCTGTGATTATAACGATTTATGAAGACAGGTCGTTTACGTTTATCACAAAAATGCCGCCGGTAGCGTCGTTACTGAAAAAAGCTGCGGGGTTGGCAAAAGCTTCAGGTGAACCCAATAAAAATAAGGTTGGGAAAGTAACAAAAGCGCAGGTTATGGAAATCGCAAAAGCTAAGATGCCGGATCTCAACGCAAAGGATATGAGAGGTGCAATGTTGTTGGTGGAAGGTACTGCGCGGAGTATGGGTATTGAAGTTGTGGAGAAATAGGGGTATTTAAGAAATTTAGGAATAAGAGGAAGTATTAAGTTTATGGCAGGTAAAAAGTTTAGGGAAGTACAGAAATTAATTGATCCGGAGAAGTTGTATACCGTTGAAGCAGCGGTGGAACTGTTAAAGAAAACTGCAGTGACTAAGTTTGACAGTACCGTCGAGATTCATATTGCGCTGGGGATTGATCCAAAACAGTCTGACCAGCTTGTCCGCGGGACGACTGTGTTACCCGCAGGGACGGGGAAAACTAAACGCGTAGCGGTTATCGCAAAAGGTGAGAAAGTGAAGGAAGCAGAAGCTGCTGGCGCGGATACCGTGGGTGAAGATGATCTTGTTGAAAAAATTAGTAAGGGTTGGATGGAGTTTGATGTTCTCGTGGCGACACCCGATATGATGAAAAACGCGTCAAGATTAGGTAAGCTTCTCGGGAGTAGAGGGTTGATGCCTAACCCGAAAGCCGGGACTGTTACGTTTGAACTTGAGAAAACAGTGAAAGAACTTAAGGCCGGGCGGATTGAGTACCGCGTGGATAGTTACGGTATAGTTCATTTGCCTATAGGGAAGGCGTCGTTTGACAAAGATAAGTTGTTGCTTAACGTTAACGCTATCATTGGAGCAATAACACAGGCGCGGCCCGCTGCGGCAAAAGGGCAGTATATTAAGTCAATTACTTTAACGACAACTATGGGTCCCGCGATTCATGTTGAAGCGTTACAGAAAGTTGCTGCGTAAATCAAGTAGGTTAAGGTATATTCAATAAAAAAGCGGTGGTACTGGTTTGTTGATAACCTGTACCGCCGTTTTTATTTTTTTTGTGCTTCATTGTTTATTTAGTATAATACTGGTTATCTGAATGAAGTAGTATAGGTTTTTTTATTTAAGGATTCCCATTTTATAGTATGTCAATACACACAGAGTTTGTTCATCTGCATAATCATACTGAGTATTCGTTGTTGGACGGCGCATGCAGGGTTGTTAATGATAAAGATGAGCCCGGTGATCTGCTTCATCATGTCTTAAAGAATAATATGAAAGCCCTGGCAATTACTGATCATGGTAATATGTACGGCGCGGTTGAGTTTTATCTTGCCTGCAAAAAAATCGGGTTAAAACCTGTCATCGGATGTGAGGTATACGTTGCTCCGCAAAGTAGGTTTATGAAACGTGTAGAGGTTGATAACCGCGAGACTGCGTTCCATCTGACATTACTCGCACAGAATTTTAGGGGTTATCAAAACCTTATGAAACTTGTTACCCTGGGTTTTCTTGAAGGGTTTTATTACCACCCGAGAGTTGACCGTGAACTTATAGAGAAATATCATGATGGGATTATTGCGTTGTCAGGGTGTTTAAAAGGTGAAGTGCCTAATTTGTTGTTGAAAGGGAAAGATGCTGAAGCTGTACGCCTGGCAGGTGAGTACTCTGAAATTTTTGGGAAAGAAAATTATTTTGTTGAACTCATGGATCATGGGATTGAGAAACAAAGGATTGTGCTTCCCAAACTCGTGGCATTAGGGAAAAAGTGTAATCTTCCTTTGGTCTGTACCAACGACTGTCATTATTTGTCATCACAGGATGTTGAAGTACACGAGGTGTTGCTGTGTATCGGTACAAAAAAAACTATGATGGATGCTGATCGGTTTAGGTTTAGTTCACCACAATTTTATTATAAAACACCGGAGGAGATGAGGTTAACGTTCAGGGATTATCCTGATGCGATAAGGAATACGGTGGTAATAGCGGAACGCGTTAATGTTGAGATTGATACTACACATACGTACTTGCCGGAGTACGCGTTACCTCCCGGGGAAGTTAGTTTGGAAGCTTATCTGCGGAAACTGTGTGTCCAGGGTATTGCAAAACGGTACCCTCCAGGGAGTGATCTTGACCGCGTACATAAACGGTTGGAACATGAACTTGGTGTCGTAGGGAAAATGGGGTTTGCCGGGTATTTTCTTATCGTCTGGGATTTTATTTCGTATGCTAAGTCCAAAGATATACCCGTGGGGCCAGGCCGCGGGTCCGGGGCTGGGTCTATTATTTCCTTTCTTCTGGGTATCACAGAGATTGAACCTCTGAAGTATAACCTTTTGTTTGAACGGTTTCTTAATAGTGAACGTATATCAATGCCGGATCTTGATATTGATTTTAGTGATCACGGGCGTGAGGAAGTGATTAATTACGTTAAAAATAAATATGGCGAGGATAGTGTTGCTCAAATAATCACGTTCAGTACTATGCAGTCAAAACTTGTTACTAAAGATGTTGGCCGTGCGCTGGGTGTGCCGCTTGAGCATGTGGAAACTGTAACAAAACTGTTCCCTACAGGGATGAGTGTTGCTGCGGCACGGAATTCTGTGGCGGATATACGTAGTATTGCAGAAAATAATGCGCAGATTAGTAAGATGCTGGATATCGCGCAAAAACTTGAAGGCGTTAAGCGTCATGTCGGTGTGCACGCAGCAGGGGTGGTTATCTCAAAAGGTGATATCGTTAATTATGTACCTCTTGCAAAACAGCCAAATAAGGATGCGGTTACCACACAGTATTACGATAAATTACTTGAAAAACTTGGCTTGTTGAAGATGGACTTCCTGGGTTTACGGACGTTGAGTATTCTGCAGGATACTCTTAAACTTATAGTACAGACCAGAGGGGTTAAGGTTGATCTTTCTGCTATTGAGTTGAATGATAAAAAAACGTTTCAGTTATTCAAGGTTGCGCGTACCATCGGGGTGTTTCAGTTGGAATCACAGGGGATGCGGAATGTTCTGCGTGACCTTCAACCTACTGAGTTTGAGGATATTATCGCTCTGAACGCTATGTTTCGTCCGGGTCCGTTGAAGTCAGGTATGGTACGGGATTATATTGAACGTAAGCATAAACGCGCAAAGGTTGTGTATTATCATCCAAAACTGGAACCCGTACTCAGGGAAACGTACGGGGTTATTCTTTATCAGGAACAGGTTATGCAGATATCGATGGTACTTGCAGGATTTAGTGCGGCACAGGCTGATATCCTGCGTCATGCAATGGGTAAAAAAAATGTTGTTGAGATTGCAAAACAAAAAAACGGGTTCATTGAAGGCTGTAAAAAAAACGGGCATGCCGGCGATTTTGCGAAGGATTTGTTTGAAAAAATAGAGTTTTTCGCGGGGTACGGGTTTAATAAGTCGCACGCTACGGCTTATGCACTGGTTGCGTACTGGACGGCGTATCTTAAAGCTAATTTTACACTTGAATATTTTGCTGCGTTATTAACCAGCGAAATCGGGCGGAGTGCTATCAAGGAAGGTGAAGAGAATAAGATCGCGGAGTACACGGCGGATGCAAAATTATTCGGGCTTGAAATTTTAGCTCCGTCAGTACAGAAGTCGTATTCACAGTTTTCGGTTGAGGATAATAAAATAAGGTACGGGTTATTGGCAATAAAAAATGTTGGTGAAGGCGCAGTGGAAACAATTGTTGAGGAACGCAGAAAAAACGGGGAGTACAAAAATTGGGATGATTTTCTGTACCGTATAGATATGCGCCAGGTTAACCGCCGGATGCTTGAGAGTTTAGTGAAGTCAGGTGCGTGTGATTGTTTTGGCAGGAACCGGTCTGAATTATATGCTAGTTTGGATGTTATAGTTGACCGCGTGGTTAGGCTTCAACGGAAAAAGGATGCCGGGGCACAGGTGTCGTTGTTTGGGGATGAGGATATCCTGTCTTACAAAAGCGAGGATACAATGGCTGAGATGCCGGAATGGGTGGAGCATGTATTGCTGTCAAATGAAAAGGAAGTGCTGGGTTTGTATGTATCCGGGCATCCACTGGCAACCCGCGCAGCGGAACTTCTGTGTTACGCAAAGTCTACTATCGGGGAGATAAAGAAGAAGTATCAGAAAATTGAACCTGATACTGAGACAGTTGAGGAAATAGGTGGTGAGATCGCGGAGGGTGATAATAATGGCATAGATGGGAAAGAGAAGGGTGGTGGTAAAGCTAAGAACGGTTTCCACCGCGAATTCCTTGAGCGTATACGTATCGGCGGGTTGGTGAGTAATGTTATGAAGTTAAACGTAAAAGCGACGGGGGAGCCTTGGGCTAAGATTAAACTTGAAGATTTGACTGATGATATTGAAGTACTGGTATTCCCGCGGTACTTCAGGGTTGTTGATATAAAATGTTTAGAGCTTAACGCTATTGTTATTGTTGAAGGTACTTTACAACGCGGAGATAATTCAATTGATATTATCGCTGATGAGATTCATTGTATAGGCGATGCGGTTCAACGGTATGTTAACCGCGTATGGTTAACAGTGGATAATATTTTGATTAAGGAAGAAAAGTTTCTGGAGCGTTTGCGTAAGCTTGTAGTGAATAATCCAGGGCCTGTGAGGGTGGGGTTTAAGGTACATGAGGAGAGTGACGAGGTTGTGCAGCTGGATCTCGGGGTGGATATTAAACTCAATGATCATGTGATAAAAGAACTTTGTAATATGGCAGGGGGGAATAAAAATATTGAGTACGGTGTAGCTGAGCTTACACCGGAACAGGTAAAAAAACCGCGGAGTGAACGCGTTGACTACTATAAAAATAAAAGATAAAATATAGGGTAAGTTTAAGTAAATAGGGAAATAGGAGGAATTGTTTTTATGTTGAGTAAAAAAGTTGTTGCGTTGGTGTTTGGCCTGTTGTTGCTTGCGGTAAGCTCAGGGGTTGCTGAAGTAGTGGTGGTGAGTACCATTACGCCGGTAACGAATGACGAGTGGATTAGTTGGTTAAAAAATAATTCTGAACCAATGAAACGCGCACAGGCTGCCGAACGGTTGGGGATGCTCGGTGAAAAACGTGCGGTTAATGATCTGATTAACGCGTTGAATGACCAAAACGTTTTTGTGCGCCGTAATGCAGTTGAAGCACTGGGATTGTTACGTGCAGGTGAAGCTATGGATGCGTTGATAAAACTGTTATCCGACCCGGAAGCGCAGGTACGGCAAAACGTTGCGATCTCAATGGGGTATATAGGGGATAAACGCGCGGTTGAACCTTTAACAAAAGCGTTGGAGGATAAGGATGAAGGCGTAGTCCTTGCTGCAACGATGAACCTCGGGCAGTTACAAGCAACTGAATCTGTCTCTGCGTTAACTAAACTGCTGGAGAGTACTAATACGCGGTATAAAGTGCAGGCGTTACAGGCTTTAGGGCAGATTAAAGATAAGGCATCGGCTAAAAATTTGGCAGCATTGCTTAACGATAGTGATCCTAAAGTTCAGGTACAGGCTGCGCAGGCAATTGGGGAAATCGGGAATACCGAAGTTGTAGCGTCATTAAAGCCGTTACTTGCTAATACTAATAAAGAAGTTAAACTCGCTGCAGCGGAGGCGTTGGCTAAACTCAAAGACGCGTCAGGGTATGATGTTGCGGTTTCATTACTGGCAGATCCATCGGAGTCTATCCGCGCACAGGCGGTTAGCGCGTTGGGTTTAGCGGGGAATAAAGCGGCAATTACTAAGATTGAACCGTTGTTAAAAGATAAAAGCGCGTATGTGTCAAGCGTAGCGAAGAATTCGTTGTTCCGGTTAGGGTGGAAAGAACCGGTTGCTGCGAAACAACCGGTTAACGGGAAGCCTGCTGCTAAAACCGGGACAAAAACCGGTACCGCGGTAAAGAAAAATTAATTAAGGATGATTTTTTTAATTATTTTTATAAAAGTATAATAATGAAAAAACTATTTGTTGTAATTGGTGTTATTCTTGCGTTGCTGATACCATTAAACGGGTATGCTGTCCAGCCGATTACGCCGTTGGAGATGATAGACGCGCCAACAGCTGAGGTTGTGGATCATGAGTCTGTACTCGTTAATTTCAGGGTTTACGAAAACGGCGGGTTGTTGACAAAAATAGTGTTCGGCGTGATTAACCGCCTGCAGTTGGGGTTAACCATGGATATCGCTAAGGTTATCGGCAGGGACCAGCCTGAACTGCATCAGCCGCAGTTGGATATTAAATTCCGGTTCTTTGATGGTAATGTTTATGTTCCGGCATTGGCGTTGGGGTATAACTCGCAGGGGTATTTGTATAATGAACTATTGAAACAGTACGCGCATCGCGAAAAAGGGTTGTACCTTGTCGCGAGCCGCGAGATTGTTGATGGTTTGGAACTTCATCTCGGGACAAATGTTTATGATTTTGAGAAAGATATTTTTTATGGATTTCTGGGGATGTCGTGGTTACTCGGGGAACGGTTTATGACATGCTTTGAACTTGATAATATCCGTAATTCCGATGAGGTACGCGTTAATTTTAATCTTGCTGCTAAGTTTACAGATAATCTTACAATGGAACTCGCTGTGCGGGATATGGTAGTTGCGGCAAATCATTCGCCAGATAGGGTTTTGAAGATTACATATCAAACGTGGTTAAAGAATATGGTAAAATCGGGCACAGCTAAAAGTGATGGGAAGTAGTTTATACAATGGCAAACGGTAGTACAGCGTTAGAGTTTGAAAAACCAATCGTTGAGCTTGAACTGAAAATTGAGGAGCTCAGGGTTTTTTCTAAAGAAAAAAATGTGGATGTCAGTGGTGAGATTAAAGCACTGGAAGAAAAGTGCGAAATTTTAAAACATGAAATTTATAACGCTTTAACTCCCTGGCATCGTGTACAGCTTGCAAGGCATCCTCAACGGCCTTATACGCTTGATTATATTAATCTTATGATGACAAACTTTGTGGAACTCCACGGGGACAGGTTGTACGGTGATGATCCGTCTATCGTCGGGGGATTCGCGATGCTTGATGATATCCCTGTAATGGTGCTTGGGCATCAGAAGGGAAGGAATATTGATGAAAATATGAAACGCAATTTCGGTAGCGCGCATCCTGAAGGATACCGCAAAGCTATTAGGTTAATGATGCTTGCGGCAAAGTTCGGGAAGCCAGTGGTATGCCTACTTGATACCCAGGGCGCGTATCCTGGTGATGCTGCGGAAGCAAGGGGTATTGCCGAAGCAATTGCGCGGAATATGAAGATTATGTCAACTTTACCGGTACCGATTGTTGTGGTTGTCATCGGGGAAGGCGGGTCCGGGGGCGCTTTAGGGATAGGCGTGGGTAACCGCGTGTTAATGATGGAGAATGCTATATATTCTGTGATTTCGCCGGAAGGATGCGCGTCAATACTTTATAAGGATTCTAAGTTCGCAAATGAAGCGGCAAAAGCGTTGAAAGTTACGGCGCAGGATCTTAAGGAACTTGGTGTTATCGACGAGATCGTGCCTGAACCGTTAGGCGGGGCGCATAGAAATATGGAAGTAACAGCAGAGAATCTTAAATCTGTATTAAAACGTAATCTGATAGAACTTATAAAGATTAATTCTTCAAAACTGATAGAAATGCGGTATAAAAAGTTCAGGGCTATGGGTAGTTTTGAGGAAAAAAAGAAAAAGTGTGAAAGTAATGGTATTAAATCAAAGAAAAGGAAGGGGTAATTTATTATGCCGTTAGTGTCATCAAGGGAAATGTTTAAGAAAGCGTATACCGGCGGGTATGCGGTTGGTGCATTTAATGTTAACAATATGGAGATCCTTCAGGCAATTGTTGACGGGGCTAAGGAAGAACAGGCACCGTTGATCCTGCAGGTATCAGCCGGGGCGAGAAAGTACGCGCGGCATGAGTACCTGATCAAACTAGTGGAAGCTGCATTGCAAACCGCTGATATCCCGATATGTTTGCACTTGGACCACGGTGAAGATTTTGAGGTGTGTAAGTCGTGTGTCGACGGTGGGTTTAGTTCGGTAATGATTGACGGGTCAAAGTTTCCGCTTGAAGAAAATATTGCGGTAACAAAAAAAGTGGTGGATTACGCGCATGCGAAGAATGTTACTGTAGAAGCTGAACTCGGACGGTTGGCGGGTGTGGAAGACGCTGTCAACGTGGCAAAAGCGGATGCTACCTACACCGATCCGGATGATGCGGAACGGTTTGTGAAAGAAACAGGGTGTGATTCCCTGGCAATCGCTATAGGGACAAGTCACGGGGCTTATAAGTTTAAGGGTGAACCTAAACTTGACTTCCCGAGGTTGGAAGAAATCGCGCGTAGGTTGCCGAATTTCCCGTTAGTGCTTCACGGTGCGTCGTCAGTGCCGGAGTATTTAGTTGCTCTGTGTAATAAGTACGGCGGGACGTTGCCGGGTACAAAAGGTGTGCCGGAAGAGATGTTGAGGAGAGCGGCAGGCGGGGCGGTATGTAAAATAAATATTGATACGGACTTGCGTCTTGCGATGACAGCGACTATACGCCGGGTATTTGTCGAAAATCCTAAAGAGTTTGACCCAAGAAAATACCTCGGGCCGGCACGGGATGAGATAAAGAAAGTTGTACAACATAAGATTAAAGACGTTTTGGGTTGTTCCGGTAAAGCAAAATAGTTTCAAAATTATTTTTAGTATTTACATAGCGTTCGTAGTTGTGAAAAGAAATACTGTTGACTATAGGTTAACATTCGATAATAATGTTACTATATGCCAAATGTGGTAATGTTGTTATAAAGGGGGATTGTTGTTTATGAAGAAAGTATTGGGGATCGTTGTAGCAGCGTTGATAAGTGTAACGCTAGCTGCAGCAGTGGTGGTAGCGGCGGAAGTGTTTGTATCGGAAACAGTGGGGACTCCACAGGTTTTGCACTTCAAAGCGACTTCATGGGCGCCTATGAAAAAAGATATGAGGTTACAGGAGAAGGATGTTCTTCGCACAAACAGGTTTAGCCGGGTGGAACTTTCGTTTAGTAACGGGACAAAAGCTGCAGTAACAGAGAAATCAGTCCTTGGTATTGCAGAGCTTAATCCAAAAAAGTTTTCTATCGCAATGAACTTATTAACAGGAAAAGTTAGAAGTGAAGTTTCAAAGCTTGGTAAGGGTGATAAATACGCTATCCGTACCCCTACCGCTGTGTGTGCTGTTCGTGGAACTTTATATAATGTTGAATCTAATAATCCTGCTGTATATAATGCTGTATTCGCGGATGAGTTAGGAGCAGCACCGGCAGCACCAGCAGGAGCGGCAGGTGGGGCAGCAGCTGGCGGGGCGGCAGCGGGTGGTGCAGCAGCCGGTGCGGCGGGTGCCGCTGGTGGTGCAGGTGCAGCAGGGGCAGCAGCAGGCGCCGCTGGAGCAGCAGGTGCGGGAGCAGCAGCAGGTGGTGTAGCAGCAGGGGCTATTATTGCTCCAGGTGCATCAGTATCAGCAGCAGCAGTAGCAGGGGTAGTTGCAGCATGCGTTGCAAGTAATCCTTCTAGTATCGCACCGTCTTTAGCATCCGCAGGGATTCCAACAAATACTCTGGAAGCTACTCAAGTATCAGTAGCAAATGGTGCTGTTGCAACAAATAATGCGGCAAATGCTTCAGCAGCGCCAGTGGTTGTTGGTGCAGGTCAAACAACACAAACTAATTCTAATGGTACGGTACAGCAACCGACAGTTATGACACAGGAACAAACACAGTCTGTCACTCAAAACGCGATGACAGCGCCTATACAGTCGCAACAACCGCAGCAAACTACTCCTGGTGCACAACAGCAGACAGCAGCGGCAGTAACTACGCCCGCGGCAGCTACAGCAGCAACGCCGGCAGCAGCAGCGACGACGCCCGCAGCGGCTACAACAGCGACTCCGGCAACAACGCCGGCAACTGCAGCGGCAACTGGGACAGAACAACAGGCTGCAGTGACTCCCGGTGCGCCGGTAACAGAACAGCAGGTAACTGCTCCGGCTGTCACTCAGGAAGTAGTAACTGCTCCTGAAACACAGTCAACGGAATCCGCAGGGTCATTTGACCTTGGTGACCTCGGGGCTGTGGGGGAAGAGTTAAAACAGGAATTTCAATCGTTTGTTTCAGAAACTGAAACTTCGAACAGAGATGTGCGTGAGATCACTCAGGAAGTTAAGGTAGAAGATTTTGCGGCGAATCGCGCAATGCGTGATGTCAATGGTAATCTTGTCCGTGTAGAACAAAAGTTTTCACGTCCTAACGCGCAATCTATGCAGTTCACAAATATTGTACAGCGTAAAGACGGGTATAACTATGGAAGTAATAGTATTACTAATGTCACATATAACGGGACAAATGCTTCCAGGACTGACTCGCTTGAAATAACTTTACAGTTTAATAAAGAACTTCCGGAACAAATCGCGGAATGGGGTACTTTTATTAAAAATAATGAGAAGGATTTTAAGCTTAATAGTATGCAGGCAGTAGTATCGAATAGTAGCGGGGATCAGATTAAGTCTGAACTTAAGTTAACTGAAGTGTTGAATACTAACACGAATCAGTTGGAAACAAAAGAGGACGCGCATATTTATTTGAATAGCCGGGAGATTAAGTTCGGCCCGGAAGGTGTTCCTGAAAAAGAGCCAACTACCGGGATTACTAAAAATGATGCCGGTGATATTTCCGGTGGAAGTTTGTGGATTACCTCCGAGATTCCATACCAGTATACTGACGGTGCAAAAGAGCTTGGGTGGTTGACCGTCCAAGGGTTTGCAATTAATAATGATGGTAATGTATACAACTTCAATTCTTTAAAGGATAGTGTCAGCAGTGACCTTTTTGGGATCCTGAAAAATGTTGCAATTGAAAGTATTTTCTCTGCAAAAATTGGTAAAATGACGGATTATGCTTATAGAGGCGATGACGTTTTTATTGGTAAAAATATTGATTTAATATTTACACCGGATATTATAACTTCAATCGTACTGAAGATACCAAACTTTACGGAGTTGACCTCATCCTCGTCTTCATCATCTAATAAGGATAGCGGGACTGTGGATACAGGTAATACCGGGACTAATACAAATATAAATACAATACCCGGTGCGATTTCGTTATTGAGGTTATACTAGTTTTTTATTGTTAATATCTATAATAGATTGAGAGGTGCGGACTTGGTCAAAAGTTTTATGCAAAAATGCGTTGTGGTCCTTGCGCTGGTACTGTCTTGCGCGGGGATGGGGTACACGGATCTTACGTCAGACCTTACACAGTGGGGTATTGATTTTGGGTTACGGCTAGTGCAGTCACCTGCGTCGCTGTTCATGGAATTCCAGAACACTATGGACGATACGGTGCCTGTAAAAGAAAATAAGTGGGTAGTTGTTAAAACTAACCTCGTACCGTTAATGCTGCCGTTCACCGCGACGGGGATCGCAATTAACGCTAAAGTATGGCCGGAAAGCCAGTATATCCCGCAGTGCGGGTTGTATTTTAATTACTGGGCATTACCGGTATTGTCGGCTGTACCGGCAGATACTGCCTCTGCGTCAATAAGCGGGTATGGGTATGGCGCGGTTATCGCTAAAAAGTTGAAGAAACAAACACGGTTATTCACCGGGATTAAGGCTTCACAGGCGCAGATGTCCGTTAAACTCGCGAAACCCGTAGATATGAGCGGGACACAGTTTACAGGGTTAGATATGATTGATACCGATTATTATTGGTATACCGGCCTTGAGTTCCAGAGTAATGCAAAAAAGTCAATTTATACGCAGTTAGGTTATTCGTTTAATACAAAACGTATATTCTCAAAGATATCGTTATGTTACACGTGGAGCGAAATCGGGTTGGCTATATATCCCGAAGGTTTTATTGTCGTATATCCCTATTGGAATATACGAATAAAATTTTAAGGGATAGGCGGTGAATATTATGAAAATGAGGGAAACTAATAGAATGAAAAAAGTTTTTGTCTTAGGACTATCGTTAACCCTGTGTTTCGCGATAAACGCGCTTGCCGAAGAACAGCAGTCAGCAAAAACGCAGGTACCGGAACAGGCAACTGAAAAGGTTGAGAAAGCAGCAGAGGCGCCAACTAAGCCGTTTGTTATGATGCCGTATTACTCACTATCCTTTGCGGAAGGGTCGTATTACGTGGCAAAAGGGCCTGGGTCGGTTATTATTAATAACAGTCTGACTAACGACCTTGGGCTTATCATGCGGTTATTCAACAGCCATACATTATTGTTCTTTTATCAGCTTAAGTATACAGGGCCGGGCGTGAAAAAACAGGAGGGTAAGGATTTCCAGGAGAAAGCAATGGATCATTTCCTGTTCGCGCAGTATCAGTTTAAGATAAACGATGAGTTATCGGTAAAAGCTAAGTATAACTATTTGACAGAATACTATCGAGCGGGTACAAATGAACCTTGGGAAGATGGGACGTTTAATTTTACACGGCCCGGGGTTGACCTGCGGGTGGAGTCAAAATATTTTGGGGTAAAAGTTGTTCCTGTATTCCAGATGGGAGATATGACGTTCCCGAATTATATTGAACTCAAGAAAACTACTACTACCGTTACGGAAAGCCTTGAGGGTATGCAGGATCAGGCATATATGCAGCTAGGTGCTATCGTAGAATATGCGCCGGTTAAGGTGACGTTAAACTATGATAACCAGGCGTATAAGAAAAAAACGATTACGGATGTCACCACCGGAGTGGAAACCGCGACTAAGCAGGTGGATAATCAGGTGTCGTTGAATGTGTTTTCTCAGATTGCTGCGGGTGAATATTTTGAGTTCACGCCTTCGGTGGATATGAAATTTAAGACGTCTAACGGTACTTACGTACATCTCCCGTCAACATCAGGCCCGGGTAGTACGCCGCAGCCGCCGGTAGTTATTGCTAACGGGAATGATTATAACCAGTACTCCGTGGGGATGGGGATTAAATGGAAAATCACGCCGAATAATGAAATTTCTCTCTCCCCGGATTATGTGATGAAACAATATACTACGCGGCCTCCGAAGGATGCTAAAGGTAATCTTGTGTTGACTGATAAACAGTACACGAATATCCTTCAGGCAACGTTGGGGTATATGGTCCGGTGGAACCCTGCGAGCCAGTGGTTCTTCTATTATGTATACCAGCAGAACTCGTCTAATGTTCAACAGGAGAGGTCCGTATTGTATAATTACACTACGCATTTTGCTGGGATGAAGTTCCAGTTTACGTATTAATTTAATAAAAAACTGCGTAAACAAAAAAAAGAAGATACTGCGCCCGTAGCTCAATTGGATAGAGTAACCGGCTACGAACCGGCGGGTTCCCAGTTCGACTCTGGGCGGGCGCGTGTGTTCTTATGCATAAACACAAAAATACAAACCGTATATGAAACACAAAAAGTTTATGGCTGTTGCTCTGATACAGGCAAATCTCGCAAAAAAATGCGGTGAAGTACCGGTCGGTGCGGTAGTGGTTATTAACGGGAAAATAGTTGCCCGGGGGTTTAACCGTACAATCACGGATAATGATCCTACAGCGCATGCTGAAGTTATAGCTGTGCGTAAGGCTGCAAAAAAAGTTGGGAATTACCGTCTTAACAATGCAATAGTGTATGTCACCCTTGAACCCTGTGCAATGTGTGCCGGTATGCTTGTGCATGCTAGAGTGAAAAGTGTTGTCTACGGCACATCCGATCCCAAGGCCGGTGCGTGCGGGTCCGTATTAAACATTACCTGCCATGCGAAGCTTAATCACAAAATTGGTGTGATACAAAATGTTTTGCAGCCACAATGCGCGGGAATATTAAAAAAATTCTTTCAAGAAAAGCGTTGAGTACTCTTCCATGATTGACTATCTAACAAAAAGTTTGTATATATTTATTATATAGTTTAAAATTAAAGGAAGTGTTGGGAAGGGTGCCCGAGCGGCTTAAGGGGTTGGTCTCGAAAACCAATGTCTGACATTGTTGGACCGTGGGTTCAAATCCCACCCCTTCCGCCAAACGGGGTAACGGTGGTAAATTTATGAAAAAATGTGTTGTCCTGAAAGTTGTTATGCTTGCGGCAGTTGCATTGTTGTGTATTGCCAACGTTGCTGCAAAAACTATTTATATCGACGGTGATACTACCGGCGCGAGTGAATGGGCGGTCATCCCGGGAACAGTAACGCTTACCCCGAATACCGCTGTTGTTTATGATAACGAATGGATCTGGACGGATAAAACGTATGATGAACGGCGGAATAGTGTGTATTGCGGTACCACAGCGTATAACGCGTCAACTGACCTCACTCAGGTGAGGGTAACTGCCAGTGCGTCAAGTTTATTTTTTTATTTTCAATTCCGTGAATTATCTTATAGCGCAACCGGGTATGTGTATCCTTATATCCAGGTTGCAATTGATTATCGCGTGTCTGAAGGCAAAGCTGACCTACTGAACTGGCCGGCGAATGCTAACGCTAATAAAATTAATTCCCGTGCAGCATGGGAACTTTTATGCCTGATCTATCAATCCACACCGTCCTCCGATGCTAGTGTTTCACAGGTGGATAATTATAATACTATTTTTAATTCAAGCTACCAGCAGCAGTCGTTCTATAACGCGTATAACCATTTCGCGTCTACCTACACAGGTTCCTCGGGGCCGTTTTTTATTGAAGCGGAAGTACCAATGGTGACCACGCTTTCAAGTTCGTCTGATATCCGCAGCCGTGTTCTGGGTAACCGCGTAAGGTTTTCAGTATCAGTATTCCCGCATTCCGCAGTTGAGACCGGTTCACCGGGTTTACCCGCAATGTATGGTTCACTCGGGGAGTCAGATATCCTTGACTGTATTTCCGTAAAAGATAGTGATGCTGTTACTGCGGACAAAGATAATCAGGTTTATGGTAATGCTACTGCGGGTACTTGGGAGGAAACTAAGGATAATGTTGTTGATTACTTTTTTGATATTAAGTTTAATTACGACGGGACAATCAGTGTTAATACCCCGCCGGAAAAGCCGGCTAATCTTGTAACCGATGGGAAAGCTGGGAATGTTAATGTCGTAGTGTCAAGCCATGTCCCGAACTTTACCTGGTACTATAACGACATAAATTCTGATGAAGTGCGCGCTGCTGATATACAAATCGGGACTGATAGTGACTGGTCAAACGGTGCGGAAACATGGGCACCGGCAACAGTGGTTGTTGCCACATCAGCTATTAAGTTTGATAGCACAGCGGTGTTGGCAGCAGATACAACATACTACTGGCGTGTTAGATGTATGGACTCCATAGGTAGTTGGGGTGAATGGTCGGATACCGCTAAGTTTGTTACCGTTGGGCAGGCGATGAAGTTTGATGAGAACGAAAAAATGGATATCAATGTTGCGGGGAATAATCCGTTTAACCCCAAGCTCGGGCAGACTACTAAGATACGGTATGTCGTAACTGATTCACTAGCGGTGAAGGTTAAGGTTGTGTTATACACAATGGACGGACGTGTGGTCAAAGTCCTGGCAGATGAGTATGTTGAGAAAGATGCGTATAACACAGCGGAATGGGATGGGTATAACCTCGGAGGTGTGTTAGTCGCGCCTGGGTTGTATATCGTTAATATTACTGCTGGTGATAAGCTACAGAAAAATGTTACTCTAGCGGTGGTGTATTGATATGAAAAAAAATGTTATAGCGTTAATCTCAGCGGTTTTCTTTGCGGTAATAACGGTTACTTCGGCAGGTGCGGCAGCACCTGAGATTTACAAAAATACGGGGTATGCCGGGCCGGCGTTTCTATTAATGCCGTTCGGTGCAAGGCCCGCGGGGTTAGCCGGGGCGTTTAGCGCGTTATCCGATGATTCTAATGCTCTGATGTTCAACCCTGCAGGGTTGGGGCGCGTAAAGCAAACTGACCTGCAGCTGATGTATTCCCAATGGGTTGCGGGGATTACTTATCAGTACGCAGCATATGCTCAGAGGTTTGGGTTCGGGGCTGTGGGTATAAACTACGCGTACTGGACCTCGCCTGAGATGACAGAAATTGTTAATGAAACCGCAGGGGCAAAGTTTACCCTGCGTGATTCATTGCTTACCCTCGGTGCGGGGTTTAAGCTCGCAAAATGGTGTAAGGTCGGGTTCAATGTGCGTAATGTGCAAAGCGCGATCGGAAAGTATTCGGTTAATACTACACTTACCGACGCTGGGTTGATATTGAATACTATACGTGACGGGATGAGTATCGGTTTGGCAGTACAAAACATGGGCTCGCCGGTTAAGTATATCAGTGAGCAGATAACTATCCCGCAGATTATCCGCGGGGCGGTTAATTTCAGGCTTGTCTTCGCAGAATCGTATTCTGTTTTTAATATCGGGATTGAAGCTGTAAAACCTGTGGATGGGGATATTGATTATTACGCTGGGATTGAGCATATCGGCGGGGACGCTCTGGCGTTACGTGTGGGGTATAAGTATTCTAAGTATGATATGCAATTAGACCAGTTATCCGCATGGCGCGCAGGGGTGGGGTTAAACCTCGGCGGGGTATATATTGATTACGCGTATATACCGTTCGCGCGGGTTGGGCAGTCACATTTGATATCTCTGGGATACAAGTTTAAACCGCCGCCGGAAGAACGTAAGTATAATACCAAGCTCGGGGTTACTTTTGACAATATATTCATCTCACCCAACGGTGATGGTATGCTCGACGATGTTGTTATGAAACCGTTTGTCTATGAGATTGATGAGGTGAAGGGTTGGAATTTGGAGATAAAGAGTTCAACAGGTGCGGTAGTGAAAAAGTTTTCCGGTGAATCCAACGTACCGCTTGATATTCCCTGGAGTATAAAAGATGAAGCGGGTAATGTCTTACCGCAAGGGAAGTACAGTGCAGTGATTACAGTATTGAACAAAAAGAAAAGGCCAGTTGTTTCGCCGCCTACGGATATTTATGTGGATATAACCCCGCCGGTTGTTGAGATTATTCTTTCCACCCCGGTGTTTACGCCGGATGGCGATGGCGTTAATGAAATAGTGGATATTAAACTTAAACTCTGGGATTTAAATACTGTTATACAATCAACGTTCAGTATTGTTGATACCATAAATACACAGTTGATGACTTATACTTCCACAGGGTCGCTTAATGGTAAGGCGTTCCAGTGGGATGGTAAGAGTGCAGATAAGAAGGCATTACCCAATGCTGCATACGCTGTGACAGTAACCGCTATGGATATGGCAGGGAATGTTATTGTGAAACAGGAAAATGTTACTATCGCAGTGCCGCCGCTGGGGATGGAACTAATAATGTCAACCAATACAATTACGCCGGATGGGGATGGGGTTAATGATTTTGTTAATTTTGAACTCCGCGTTAATAATTCGCGCCGTGTAAGCGAATGGTCGTTATCAATATTTAATTCTGTGAATAAACCGGTTAAGGTGTATAAGTCAACGGATACGTTACCGGCGGTATATAAGTGGGACGGTACTGACGATATTTATGGAAAGACTGTTCCGCAGGAACGCTATGCCGTGAAATTTGTTGCTATCGATACCGCGGGGAATGAAAATGTTGTACAGGACCTTTTGACAATTGGGAAACCTGCACCGGCAAAGGTTGAGATTAAAGACGCGAATGTCCGGCAGGATAAACGCGGATTAGTGGTTGACCTATCATCAGAAATATTGTTTGGGAAAGGGCGCGCGGATCTCAGCCCGTACGCGTATCCCGCAATGGATGGCGTTGCTGCATTATTAAAACAGTATTCCATAAATAAGGTGTCAATCGAAGGGCATACGGATACTGTCGGCGGTGATGCGGAGA
>Ga0265292_1001599_pt1 | contig 19314 bp, 12 predicted proteins | sample Munlanlewell296A_FD_189080 | JGI IMG/M metagenome (GOLD analysis project Ga0265292, IMG submission 189080) | Leachate microbial communities from a municipal landfill in Southern Ontario, Canada - Leachate well 296A | ecosystem: Engineered > Solid waste > Landfill > Unclassified | place: Canada... | reverse complement strand
GGTTTACGGTTGAAGTAAATCAATACACCTCCTTCATGTAACACTCTTCACAATATACAATCTCGGGCCGTCCGGGTGAGTAGCTCGTGGAAATCGATCCATGGCACTTGGCGCACTCGCGGTTCCAGAGCTTGCGGGGGTTCCGGAGAGCCATACGCCGGCGGTGACGTTCATCGGGGTGAATATGCGGAACGGGAAGCCGGTGCTCCCGGTAGAACTGAAGCTCCTGTTTCACCACCTTGAACGGGCGGCCAGTCGCTTCGCAGGTGATTGCCCAGTTGAGCATATCGTCAGGAACATCCGCAATGGCAGCAGGGAGCTTGTCTGCCGGGATGGTCTTGGTCACGTTGAGCGACTCTTCTCTCTCCTCCCTCCAACCGAATTTCCGCGCACGTGCTTCCTCCGCTGAAAGCGGGAAATACAGCTGTGCCGTCGTTTCGTTGTAGGCGAAGGGAGCGACCGAGGCAGGGAAGAATTCACCGAATTCCCCAGAGGCCCGCATATGTGCGATGATCTTCAAAGCAAGCTCCTCGTAGTCTTCCTTCGAATACTGTTTGTTCAGAATGCAGTGGCGATGGTTCGGCTTCATCCCCGCACAACCGAAGAGATCCGAGCACGACTGTGCGATATCGCAGTAGAGGAGGTTCCTGCCGCTCCACGAAGCGTGGGTGAAGAGCGCGCCGTAGGAACTGTAGCCCACGCTGAGCGCTTCGTACGAAAGCTCGCCTTCGGTCACGTGACAGACGTCCATGAGATCCTTCACCTTGAACCCGGTGTAGACGTAGGCGCTGTCCTCGCCGTAGGAAACATCGAAACAGTGATGGAGGTTGTGGGAATTCTTCAGGTAATCGCCCGTCACATTCTCACAATTCACCAGTGACGCAGAGCGGCGGATACTCCGCCTCTCCAGAGCGGCGAATTCATCCCGGAGAGCCGGGAATTCCCCCCGATTGAGGCGTTCGATCAAGAGAGACTTCTCCCGCTCGTACTCCCCGGGCGAGACTGCCGAGTTTCGCACGTGATGCCGCTTGTTGCGCAGATTCATACAGAAGAGACACTCCGAGCACCCCTTGCAATCCGAGAGGAAGAAACTCTCGGAGCAGTTGCTTGCATCTCTCGAAAAGAAGACGGCGTGGCACTTCTCGATATCCGTCGCTTCGTAGCAGTACCGCGATTCGAAACAATCGAGGGTATCTACGCATCCCACCGACTTGATGATCTGGGTCCCGTAGAGGCAATCCTCGTTGTACTCCACCGCGAAGACCAGATAGCAATTCTTGTTGTACCCTCCGAGGTTCACGTACTCGGAGTTCTCGTTCGAGACGACATTGAGCGACATGCGCGGAACCTGGATCTGCAACTCCTTAAATTGCCCGAAGAACGGGCGCGAGAAGTCGAATGACCGTCCGAAGGAAAGCGGATCCCACCGATCCGACCACCAGCAGTCCGGGCAGTAGACCGGAAATGGCGCGTCTGCGGGGTACATGGAAATGATGGATTTCCGGCAGAGATCGCAGCTGCGGCGGTAGAGCGTGCGCTCATTGCGCCAGAGGAGGCGACGCTGCTGGCGGCAATCCGGGCAGAGGGTCGGCGGAGGAATCGCCTGCTTCTTCCCGCCGATGACCGGCGAGAGCGCACCTAAGAGCGAGAGGTTTCCCTCCGTGATTTCGAAGGGCTGACTGCACCATGAGTTTTGGCACATCTTCTGCATTGCCGCCATCTTGCCACGGGATCGCCCGAAAGAGTACCATCCGATCCTTATGGCACAGAATGACGACATCACCATGCAGACGCTGCTGCAGCACATGCAAGGAATGGAGCAGCGCCTCATGGAAAAGATCGAGGGCATACAAATCGATATGAAAAATCTCGAGCACAAAGTAGACCGCGGTTTCGCACAAACCGGCATACAAATCGACAACATCGACAAACGTCTCGACGCAATCGAGATCGAGCAGCTCCCCAAGCGCGTGACGAAGCTGGAAGCGGCGATGGGGATGTCTCAGTAAACTTCAGCCAGATAGCACGATTCGCACAAAATCCTCCTGTCGTACTCTTCGGTCCAGCTCGTTTTTGTTTCTTTCCGGCACTTGCCGCAAGGAAGCGACCGGAGCTCGCCATTGAACAGAATGAGGCGAAAGTTGTCCTGAATACGACGCATGTAGTAAGTAAAAGGCAGCGGAACGCCGAGGTTCTGGGCGAAAGTGATGTCCGCTGCTGCGATCCGGAACGGACGCTTCGCGACTTTGTCCCAGAAAATTTTCTGCGTTAGATCGTCCCCAGCTCCATCACATCGATCCGGCACCTCGGATGCATCGAGCGATTCCACTGCACGTTCCTCTTCACGCTCACGCATCCGGAACCCCAATCTCTTCCCTTCTTCCTCCGTCATCGGCCAGTAGAAGCCCGACAAGCTCTCCTCATAAGGATTCGCTGCGAAGTATCCTGGAAAGAACCGCCCATACTCACCACTGCGTTTCATCGCAGCGATGATCTCCATCTTCCGGCGTTCGTATTCCTCCGGCTCATACGGCTTGTTGAAAATATGGTATTTCTTCCCGACCAGGCCGCAGCATCCAAAGCAGTGTTGGCATTGGAAACAATGGGCGGAGTATTCCATGTATTTGCACTGCACCAAATCGGCACAGCAGGAGATGGCATAGCAATGGTCTTGCGGGATGGATGAGTAATAGACGAGTTCCGTATGGCCGTACGGACTCACACAATCCAATAGATCGCGATTGGCATCCCCTCCACGCAACACATTGATGGCATCTTCGGCCCCCGTCGTGAGGAAGAAGCAATTCTCACAGTTCTTGCATTCATCCAGATAATTGCCGGTGGAGTTCTCGCAGCGGTCAAGGAAGAGCGCCCGGTGCCAGCTTTGCTCGAGAAGCATTCTCATGAAACTTTTTTTAGCTGCCTCGTAGATTTTGCGCGATCGAAAATCCCATTCCTTCACCCTTTTTTCGTATTCCTCCTTCGTCAGTTGCTGATTCCCGATGCAGTACGATTTGTTCCGAAGATTGGAGCAGAAAAGACAGCGTGAACAGTTGCGGCAGTCATAGAGAAATGCAGATTCCGAGCAATCCCAGCAGTTGTATAGATACACGGAGCGGAAGCATTTGTGGGAGTTGATAAGATCAACGCAGAGTTCGCTATCGAAGGAAAAGACGCAAAACTGGGAGTTGCGCATGCGGATCACGCGGTAGGTGTACCGCAGATCTTCGCACAGGTACCCCGAATGGCTCAGGTAGCAGTTCTTGCAATACCACCAGTCATCCGTGTACTCGCAGTTCTCGTTGCCGGCGCCAACGTTGTGGGCGATGGGAGACCGGCGGAAAAATTCCCACATCTGGTCGAATACCGGCTGTGACGGATCGAAATCGGCTCCCGGAGGATCGGAGTGCTTGATCCACTCGTCCTTGTGCCAGACGGGGTAGGGACAATCTTCGGAAAAAACAGAGATGATGGACTTGCCAGTTTTATCACATTTTCTTTTGAATAAATTCCAGTGCTGCCAGAAGGCGCCGAGGAGCTGGAACCGAAAAACAGGATGGAATTCCGGTTCTCCTTCTATGCCAAGCTTCCTGCGAAGCGCCATTTCCGCAACACTCACAGAGAACGTTTTGCCGGTGAGGGGGCAGGTTTTCTGCAAGGACCCACACTATAGCACCGGAAAATATCCCGACGGGCCTTTCGGCCTCACCGGGCGAGATTGTCCCCGGTATATCACAGATTCCTGTACACATCTTTCCTATGGCCCACCCGGAAGATCGTGACGATACGGATTTCGTGCGCCACCTCGAAGACGACGCGATATGCGCCTACCCGGATACGGTAATAATTCCCCTCTGCAGTGTGCAATTTCAAGCTTCCCAACGGATGAGGATCGTCGCTCAACGCACGTATTGCAAACTCGATTCTTGGAATCATAGCAGGAGAAACCCGCCACATATCTTTCTTCACAGACGTGCGAAATGTGACTCTGTACCTCATTTCTTGCGCTTCGGAAACACCTCATCCCAACTGAGAAGGGGTTCGTTCTTGCGCTCCTCGATCGCCCGGATGTCCTCCAATTCCTCGAATGCCTCAATGAGCATCTCCATTTGTTCGGGCGGCACGATGGCGGCCTTCACCTTGGAGTTCACGATGAGGTACACCACCTTCCCCTCGGGGATGGCGTTGGCGCCGCGGGATTTAAGGTCCTGGAGAGTGATAGTATGCATAAAAGAGGTAATTCGGTACCAAATATGGTACTATTATAGGTCTTCTCCGCAAGAAAAACAAGTGCTTTTACAACCGAAGGATAGGCCTTGGGAGTGAGGATTTGGCCGCCTAGTAGACTTCTGCAAGATAGCACTGCTCGCCCCTCGACTATGCTCGGGGTGAAAATTGCTTAGTAGACTTCTTTGAGATAGCAATTTTCACAATAAACAATCTCTGGCCGCGAAGGCTGGTACGTCGTCTCAATTCCCTTCTGACACTTCATACAATTGCGCTTCCAGAGCTTGCGGGAGCTACGGAGTGCCACGCGGTCCAGATGACGCTGGTCGAAGCAGCGCCGCGGGAGCGGGATGCCCATGTCACGATAGAACTTGAGCTCCTGCGGAATGATCTTGAAGGGCTTGCCGGTGACCTCGCAGCGGAGAATCTGATCGCAGATCGTTTCGGGAATTTCGCCGATGACCGCCGGTACCTTCACCTCCGGACCCAGGTACGCGTCTTTTTTCTCCTGACCAAAGTACCAGCTCCATCCCTTCTTTTGTGCTTCCTGCTGCGTGAGTGGAACCTGTTCCTGGGCCACGGTCTCGTTGTAACCCATGTAGGAAAGTGACTGATGGAAGTGTTCGCCCCATGAACCAGAGGCTTCGCCACGGTTCATGGCACCGCCATTCCCATCCTTCCGCATATGCTCGATAATCCTCGGCACCAGTTCCTCGTATGCCTCCTGCGTGTACTGCTTATTGAGGATGCAGTACTTCTTCTTGCGCATACTGATGCAGCCGAAAATATTGGAGCAGCTGTGGCATTCCCGCGAGTAGTAATTGTTGTCGCCGTACCAGCAGAGAAACGTGGAGAAGGCATTCTCCATTCCCACGGTGGACCCGGCCTCGCAGACCCAGCGGACACCGACGGGCGCGTTGTAGGTACAGTCGTAACTATGGATGCCCTTCGGCGTGTAGCAGAGGTATTTGCAGTCCTCGCAGTCCGTCGCATCGAACGAATACTTGCAATTCTTGGAATTGAAAATCATGTCGCCCGTGCAATCTTCGCTCCCGAAGATGTGCGACTGCCGGTGCGGGAGGCGCATCTTGAGCTCGGTAAGTCGCGCGCGCAGCGACTGAATTTTCTCCGGTGTCAGAGGCCTGAGCTCCGCCATGCGTTTTTCGTACTCCTCTTTCCCCAGACGCTCGTTGAGGATGCAGTATTCCTGTCCCTTGAGCCCGAAGCACAGGCAGCAGTTCTTGCAGCCTTGGCAGTCCTCGACCATCAGGCAGTCGCTGCAGTTCCGGCAATTTTGGAAATGAAGACAGTGGTAGCAATCCTGCGATGCAATCCCCTCGTAGCACCATCGACACGAGTAGAGCGAGAGGCCGTCGAGCGTGTCCTGCGAGTAGATAATAAAACGGCCGAACATGCAGTCCTGGCTGTCGCCTCCGCCGAAGAGAAGGTAGCAATTGCGCATGTTGAGCGTGTGGTTGGTGTAGTAGCTGTTCTCCACGTTCGAGGTGAAGAGCGCCTGGTGGGGAGCATCGCGTCCGAGTGAAGCGAATTGTTCGGTGAATGTTTTGCTGAAATCGAAATCCCGGCCGTACGAGCACTCGTCCCACTGGTCGCTCCAAAATTCATCCTGGTCGTAGACCTTGTAGGGCTTGTCCGGAGCATACATGGAGACGATCTGCTTGCCCGTGAGATCGGATTTCCGGTGGTAGAGGAAACGCTCGTTGCGGAAAGACAGGCGGCGCTGGAAGCGGCAATCCGGACAGAGCTGCGGCGGCGGGAGGGCATGCTTCTTCCCGCAGATCACCGGCGACACGTCGTCGTAGAACTTCAGATCCTCCTGCGTGATTTCGAAGGCCGATGAGCATTGGCGGCAGGCGCTTGTCATGTCAAGTTGTACAAGGGATAAAAGGTACTACAATCGGCCTCTATGAGTCCTAAGAACGATGACATCACGCTCAAGACCATCCTGGAGCACATGCGCGGGATGGAAGAGCGGCTCCGCACGGAGATCAGCGGCGTGCGAACGGAACTCAAGGGCGATATCCGGGAAGTAAAGAACGAAATTCGACGGGTCGAAGCCGTGCTTTCGAACCAAATTTCCAACATCGACGCGCGTCTCGACGATATCGAAGTCGTGCAAGTTCCGAAGCTGAAGAAGGCGGTGGGCATGGGCAGAAATTGAAAATGGAAAATGAAAAATGAAAAATGATGAGGCAGGTCTGTCAGTAGACAGTTTCGAGATAACAACGCTCGCAGTAGACGATCTCGGAGCGGTCGGGGGAATAGCTTGTGGCAATCGGCTTTTGGCAATTGGCACAGGCGCGGTTCCAAAGCTTGCGGGGGGTACGAAGTAGCAGACGCTCCTGTTGGCGCTGATCGGGACATTTCCTCGGGATGGGAACATCCATCTGACGATAGAACGTGAGTTCTTGCGCATTGATCTTGTAGGGCTTGCCGGTGACGGAGCAGCGGAGAATCAGCTGCTGAATGTCATCGGGAACAGAGTGGATGTCATCGGCTATGTCCACTGCCGGACCAAGGTAACTGTCCTTTTTCGCCTCCTCCCGATACCACTTAAACCCACACTTCTTCGCTTCCTGCTCGGAAAGGGGCGCGTACACCTGTGAGAGGGATTCGTTGTAAGCGAACACTGCAGAGGACACCGGAAAGAACTCGCCCCATTCACCTGTTTTTCTCATATGAGCAATAATTTTCGGTACGAGCGTTTCATACTGCTCCTTGGAATAATGCTTGTTGAGGATGCAGTAGGACTGTTTCTTCAATCCCACGCACCCGAAGCAGTGCTGGCTCGAGAAGCAGTGGTCACAGTACGTGAGATCGGAACAGTTCGACCAACAGATGTTGCAGAAGCGCAGGAAGTTCAGGTCATACCCGCATGCCATGCTCTCGTAGATGCGTTCGGCGTGAACGCCCCAGTAGCTGTAATCCATGCAGTTCTTCGCATCATTGAGGCACATGCAGTACCGCAGATCCTCGCAATGATCGCACTCGAATCCCATGTGAACATTCCTGCAGTTGCGCAAGTAGTCTCCGAGGGAGTGTTCAATGTTCATCCCGTGGTACTCCTTGGCGATGAGATCGTGAAGGACCTCGTCGACCTTCTCCTTGATCTGTGAAACGGTCGTGTACTTCCCCGTGGAAATCTCCCGCAGGAAGGATGCATACTGCTCCTTCGTCTTCTGCTCGTTGAAGACGACGTACTGCTTGTTCACGAGGTTGCTGCCGCCGAAACAGTGGGAGCAGCCGGAGCAACTGCGCAGGAACACCGAGTCCCTGCAATTGGAACAATCCCTGCTCCACTTCAGGTTATAGGAATCACGGCATCCCACGCACTCATAGCAGAGCTCGCACCCTTCGATGTTCAGGTTATCGATGCAACTGCGGCAGTCATTCACCCAGGACCCATACGCGCAGTCTTCATTGCGATTGCTCGCGAAGAGGAGATAGCAATTCTTGCACCGGCTGGCGCAGTGACAGTACTCACTGTTTTCCATCGGCTGCTGCTGCTGGAGCGCGAGACGGGGAACGCTGTTCCGAAGTTCCACGAACTGGTCGAAGAACGGGCGGTGGAAATCGTAGGGACGACCGAAGTGGAGCGGATCCCATTGATCACTCCACCACGCGTCGATGCTGTAGACCGGGAACGGTTTATCGGGCGAGGATGCCGAGATGATCTGTCTGCCGGTGAAATCGCACTTGCGGTGATAGAGGAAACGCTCGTTGCGACCGGAAAATCTCCTGATCATACGACAGAAGTAACAGTGCGTCGGGGACGGCACTTCCATCTCGCGGTAGAACACCTGATCCTCGGGAGTGATCTCGAAGGCCGAGGAGCATTGGCGGCATATTGAAGACATAAGAAAATATGGTAAGGATAAGAATCCACCATATATATTTTGCCGAGACATATTGTCCTATGGTTCGTCAAATCTGTCCAACAGTATTTTTTGCAACTATTTAATTTTGTTTTATTGAAGCCATTCTTTAATATAAATCTTCTGTAGAAATTTTTTTACAAAAGAGATATGATACTAACAACCGGGACACGATGTCCCGGCTGCGGAAGGAAAAAATGCTTACTGACTTAACCAAGCTCGGCCTGACTGATGAAGAGGCGAGAGTGTATCTCGCCTGTCTGGAAATAAACGGCGGACCCGTATCGGTGATCGCCAAGAAAGCGGGAGTCGAGCGTGTCGGCTGTTACCACACGCTCGGGAACCTCCAGAGGAAAAGGCTCTTAAGCCAATATGACAAAGGCGGCATAAAGTGCTTTGCTCCCGAGCAACCGGAGCAACTCCTGAAGCTCGCCGAGGAACGGGTCAATCTGACCAAGGGCATGCTCCCGGAACTCAAATCCCTCGTCCGCACGTCCGGCTTCAAGCCGAAGATACGATTCTACGAAGGAAAGGATGGCGTGGAGCGCGTGTTCACCGAATCGCTCTCTGCAAAGAAGGAGATCCTCGGCTACACGAACCTCAAGAACGTCACGGAGTTCTTCCCGGAATTTTTCAAGAAATACACATATACGCGGCTGAGAAAGGGCATCAAAACGCGGTACCTTTCGCCGAACACGGTTGACAGCGTCCACGTGATTGATCCGTTCCTGCCGAAGAATTATGATCCGAACCTCATCGAGATTCTCCTTGTGAACAAGGAGCAGTTCCCGTTCCAGAATGAGATTCTGATCTTCGGCAACACAGTCGGCATCGTCTCCCTCAATCGCGACGAGCTCCTCGGGCTTTTGGTCGAGAGCGGCACGTTCGCGCAAACCATGCGCGCGGTGTTCGACCTAGCCTGGTTGGGGGCTACGGCATTCGTCGCGAAGTAAGACTGAATGAATATGGAGAAGACGGGGTGCTTTGGGCACTCCGTCTTCCCTCCAGAAATCTTTCACGTCACTTGATGTACTTGAGCTCGATGAGTTTCGAGAAAATTTTCGCGACCTCCGCGCGGTTCACCGGAGCATTCGGCCGTACTTTGCCGGTAGGCACTCCCTTGCGGTCGGTGTCGCCACTGATCACACCCAGTTTCGCGAGGAGGAGGATGGCCTTGGCATGGGGGTGCGAACTCTGGAGATCCGTGAACGTCACCTCCTTCGACGGTGGTGTCACCGTCGTGCTCGTCACCAGTGCGCCGGTACCCGTCTTGAGCGCACCGGAGCCGGTCGCAGCCGCACCCGTGCCGGTCTGCACGGTACCGCTGCCGGTCGTGAGCGTTCCTGAGCCACTCGTCACCGTTCCCGTTCCGGTCACGGCCTTAGGCTGCTCCGCAACGACAACGGTCGTATCCGTAACCTTCAGGATGTCCACGAGCGTCTGCATCACCGCGCCGCGGCTCGCGAACTCATCAACGACCGGCTGCCCCCGGTAGACGACGGCACCGAGCCCTTCTGTGAGAGCGATGTAACCGGAGGACCAATGGTTGCGCGCGGAAGGGTTGCCCGGTATGTCCGCGGGAGAGGGCGAGTAGCCCGCCGCTCCCAGAGCCATTTTCGCGATCTCGGCGTACGTCACGTTGTTACCGGGTCCGTACTCGCCGGTGAGATTCCCCTGTGTGTCGCGGTAGCCCGCGGCGATGCCCGCCTTGAGCACCGTCGCAACGGAGGCAGCGAACCACTGCGAGGTCGGCACGTCCCTGAAGAGCACATTCCGTCCACCGATGTTCTGCGAGAGGAACCCGCGGATACTCTTTAATTGCGGCTGCGTCAGGATCACCAGCACACGATTCATCGGCGCGGGTATCGGCACCGCTCTCGTGACGGCTGGAGCAGTTTCCGTCAGCGCCACCGAGCGTCGCCCCCTGCCTCCACCGCCGCCACCCCTCCCGCCGGTCGTGCCGGACGTTGATGAGGTTGACGAGGCGCTGGATGTCCCGCTGCTCCGTGCTGCGCCGACCGCGAAGGTGGAGAAGTGGGAAGTGGAAGCCATGAGAATCTTGTTCGTGGTGTCCACCGACGTCGAGAGCGGATCGTACTGCTGGGTCGAGTCGTTCCACGTGTAGATCGCGATCTTGTCCTCCGTCGTTCCCGCGGCGGTCACATCGGCCGCCGTATAGGGAATCTGGATCGTCGCGTTCGAGTTCAGCGTGGAGATGCTGTTGCCGTTCGAGTCCGTCGGCGTGATCTCTATCGCGGAATTCCCGATGATCTGGACGGCGTTCGTCTGCGGAACGAATTCGCTCGTCTGCTGCGTCGTGATGGTCGCTGCGTTCGTATCGGTGCTCGACAGGGCCGATGCCGGCATGTCGACGGCAAAATTCGCCCCGATGTTGGAGTTCTTCACTCTCCCGCCGGCCGTCGGCGTCATCTGGCTCGTTCCCGGCGACTGACGCGTGTAGCCGGAGAGCGCCGAGAGGGGCAGGTTCATCGTTCCCCCCGCCGCGACACTGATGCTGGACGAGGCGTATCCGTCCGCGCGCGCCGCGACGGCCCATGTCCCGCTCGTGACATTGAGCGTGTAGGCGCCGTTCGTCACGTCGGCAAAGACATACTTGCCCGCCGCGTTCTGCCCCACGACCTTCGCTCCGAACGTGATGGGCGTGCCATCGAGCGTCACGTTGCCCGTGATGGTCTGGGTCGTGCCTTCGAGCGTGCGGTTGGCTCCGGTCAGCGCCGCGCCATTCACCACGACGGTGGCGGGCGTATCGTTATCAATGCATCCCGGTTTCCCCGCGAGCATGCGGAACGTGCCGTTGGGAAGACTCACCGTGAAGGTACCCGTCGCCGAGGTCACCGCCATGACAGTGCGGCCGTGGTTCGAATCCGCGAAGCCCATTCCCACGCCGCTCACGCAGGAGGTGGAACTCGACGACACCTGTCCGGAGATGGCGTAGGTCGGCAGCGGAGTGAGCGTCACGCTCGCCTGGCTCCCGCCCGTGACCGCCACCGATGACTGCTCGCCGATCCTCCCGAGCCGCGGGCTCCCCGCACGGACCGTGTAGGTTCCCGCAGGAACGGTGAGTGTGTACACCCCCGCCGTGTTGCTGCTGGTCCCGTTCCCCTGCCCGCTACTGTCCCGCACCTCCACGAAGGCGTCCGTCATCCCCGTGATCGTGACGGCGATCGTCCCCGCCTGAGCGAGCGTGAGATTCTTGCCCGTCACACTCTGCCCTGCGGCGACGGCGATGCTCGTGAGCCTCGTCGTCGGTCCTGTGCCAGGAACAAACCCTTCGATCGTGTACGTCCCCGCGCGGACTTTCATGGAGTAGACGCCGCCGGATCCCGTGACGACATGATTGCCCCCGCTGGTCCCGTAGCCGTTGATGAACGCTCCGGCTACCCCGACGCCGTTCTGCTTGAGCGTTCCCGAGATCGTCCCGTAGTCCGCGGTCGCCGCCTGCAGGTTAAGCGTGGCGTTCGCCGTGGTGACCGTCACCGTCTGAGAGCCGACTTCCCCGTAGCCCGGCGCGAAGGAATTCACCCTCCATGTCCCGGCATCCACGTAGATCGTGTAGGATCCCGCCGAGCTGGTCGGAGCTTCCATGAAGCGGCCGGCGAAATTCCCGCTGCCATCGAGGAGTTCCGCGCGGACATTCGCGTAGGAAATGGGATTACTGTTCTCGTCCAGCACCTTGCCGGAGATCGAGAGGCCGCCCTGCGACACCGTGAGATTCAGGGGATTGGCCGCCGTGACGAGCGCGCCGTTCATGTAGACGTCCGCATCGAGGTTGCCATCCGTGTTGCTGACGTTGGCTCGCACCTCCACGGAAACGGGCGAGGAAGCGCTGGAGCCGGGGAGGAATGCCATCACCGCGTAATTCCCCGTCGTGACGGGGATGGAGACGGTACCGCCGCTCGCCGACTGCGCGACGCTGTCGCCGCCGACCCCCTGCGCAGACCCGCTCTGCGGGCGGGCTCCGACGAAAGCGTTGGTGATCCCCGCACCCGCCGCCGTGATCACGCGCGCTTTGATGGTGTTACTCGCGCTCTGGAGTGCGATGCTCACACTCGCATTGCTTCCGGACACCGTCACGGGCTGCGGCTGCGGCGGCAGGAAAGTGAAGACCGGCATGGTGTTCCCGCCCGCCTGCGGATCCTTGTTCATCTCCGGCCCGACTCCGACCATGTACGTCCCATTCGGTACCGGGATCGAAATGGAGGCTGTCGCCCCGCCGTAGGAAACCGTGCGCACGATCGGCGATCCCTGCCCCATCTGCTTGAAGGCGAAGACATCGAGATTCGTGCTCGCCGGAATACCGGAGAGCGACACAGTGATATTCGCATCGGATACCGAGAGCGGGAAGTTGATGTTCGTCTTGTTCTGCCCGCCTGCCAAATCCACATCCTGCTGGGAAGTCTGTGCGATGAAGCTCCCCGAAGAATTATCCATCGCGAAGAGGACGCGGTAGTGGCCATTGGAGAGTGAGCTCCCCGAATATGCGCCGATGGTGTTCGTCGTTGCGCAGGAGAAACCCTGGAACCCCTGGATGCAAATCTTCAGATTCTTCACCCCCGGCTCACCGCCGTCCTTCACACCGTTGTTCGCTGTTCCCCCTCCGACTCCGTTGTCCTTGAACACCGTGCCGGCAATGCTCTGGGAGCCTCCCTGCATGAGGAAGAACGGCATCGAGGTGCGCGTCTCGAGGAGCGCGCCGTTCCCGTTCTTGGTATCCACCTGCACGGAGTAGCCCGCTGTGGAGGGGTCCTTCGGTACCGGCGAGTTGGTGATGCCCTGAACGACGAAGCGGACGAGCATGCCGGTTCCCGTCGCCGCACCCGCCGTCGTCACGGTGACCGTTCGCGCGGTATTGCTGCAGGCGATGGAGGCGATGGTGACGGCTCCCGCTGCCGGGCCGTTGACGTCGTTGTTTTCCGGAACCGAAGGAGCGGTGGCACAGGAGGCGCCGAACGAAAACCCCGTGGGGAACGTCAGGACGAATTTGCCACCCGCAGCGATGGATTTCGACGCATTGACCTGCACGCGGTAGAACACGCCGGTCGCTCCTGCGAGCGGCGTCGCGGGCATCACCTCCGTCCGTATCTGGCCGTTTCCGCCGAAGTTGAAATCCCCGCCCGGTCCGGGCCCGCCCGAATCCATAGCGCTCGAGACACTCCCGGTTGCTTCGTTCCCCGGAGGGGAACCCGTCGTCGCGACCGTGTTCCCCGAGAGATCCTGTATGCGCACCGCCCCCGTGTTCGTCGCCACCTTCACCCGGAAACTCTGGCCGGGAGGCAGCATGAGGTTCCCGATCTCGAGTGTCAAATCACTCGGCACATACTCGATGGTCTTTCCTGCCATATTCACCGAGAGGCCTGTCGGAGCCTCCACCGTCCAGTTATTGACGTTATTGACGTCGTAGGAACCGGTACTCGAGGATTTCGTGGCGTTTTTGGCCGCATTGAACCGGAGTGGTTCGGACAGCCTCACATAGATCGTGAAGTTATCCGCGCTCGCGGAGACGATGGTGGGCTTCGTCGTATCGGTGCCCTGTCCGTTCACGTTGGCGCCGGTGGTGAACGCGATCTCGTCATTCTGGTTTCCCCCCGTCGAGGTATCGCCGTCGAAGCTGTTCCCCGCAATGTCCTTGATGCCCGTTGTGACCAGGACACAGTACTTCTTGGTAGATGCGAGAATCGCATTCGGAGAGAGGATCGCGGAGCCGTCCTCCTCGTTATATTCCGCCGTCGTTCCGGTGACGAGCACGTCGTCGCCGACGCCGGCTTCGCAGTTGCCGTTCGTTCCACTGCTATACAGCTTGACCGTCGACGACGAGATGGTCGCAGCATCCACCGCCTCCGTGAATCCGACCGAGATGTTGTACACGGCACGATCGACACCTACCGCATTCGCCTGCGGGAACGTTCCCGAGACATCCGGCCCCGTCGAGTCCGTCGCTGCAGCGACGAACGGAATGATCATCTCATTTCCCCCCGACGGCATCATGAGCGGCGAACCGTCGGTGTTCTTCACGGAAACACCTCCGAACCCGCCCTTGATCTTCAGGAGATACTTCGTCCCGGACACCATCGCGGTACCCGTGGTGCCTACTGACCCTGCCGGCGCCTTCTTCCCCGGCGTGATCACGAGTTCTTTGGTCGTGGAGAGCCAAGCCATGTTGCAGTCCGTCGGACTTGCGGGATTGCCGCCGACCAGAGCACAGGCGAGGAGATTGCCACCGCTCGGCTGGCCGTTACTGTCCACGTACAGCTGGACATTCGTCGTCGACAGGACCGAACCGGTCCCGTTGGTTGCCATCGTGGATCCGGTAGAGCTGCCTCCCGGACGGAAGTAGACGCGGATCTTGGCGTTGATCGGGAAGGAGGCGCCCCCGCGCGGAACGTAGTTCATGATCGTCGCCGGAGGGATGAAATTGCCGCCGCCCGAGAAGTTGCCGGTCTGGAAGCGGTAGCTGTAGGCCGCCCCGAGCGCCATGCCCGTCGCGGTCTTGATGCCCGTGGTGAACGTCGCCGTGTACCACGTTTCCGTGCTCAGCTGCGCATGCTCGCAGGCAACCATCTGCGTGCCGGCCTGACCGTTGAACATGTTGACCCTCGTACAGAGGTTCGTTCCCGAGGCGGCGCCCGCCATGGTGTTGCCTGTGTTCCTTCGTAGCAGCACCGTGCCCGTGTTGACGGTGGCCCCGCTCAGCGTGAGATCGAATCCACGGTCCACGTATGCGTCGGGCGGCGCGCCCTGTTGCGTGTCGGGCGGACCGCCGGTCGTCGGACCGAATGCGGCGGCGGCACTGACGAACAATACAAAAGAAGCTCCCGCAGCCACGAGGGCGGAGAGTATGCGCACAGAAGAAAATCTCATGTGAAATGGGGAAGAATTTTTTTCATCGTAACAAAATGTACCGCCCAGCGAGAAAATCCGGCTTTACCCTTCGTGATAATCCGTTCGTTGTAAATATTCTTTCACACGTGGCAAGACACGTTGGCCGCGGGGGAAGTTGTGCTATGCTTTGGCCGCTCTTTTCATGTATCAGTTGCCCAGGTGGCGAAATGGCAGACGCGCTAGCTTGAGGGGCTAGTGGGAGCAATCCCGTGGAGGTTCGAGTCCTCTCCTGGGCACCAACCTCCGTGTTTTATGTGCCCCCCACAAGCGCCGGCTCCGCCATTGCGGCAACCGTCGGCATTTCGGCCACCAGCTTCCGTTTGAGGCCAGTGACAGAGAAGATCCTCTCCGGGGAGAGGGAGAGGAGCTTGGGATCGCGCTGCGCTTCCGAGTAGAGCACGGTGTACATCTCCGGGAGCATGGGGTGCATCATCTCCATGAGCGTGACCTGCCTGCTCCGTGCCGCGTATTTCTCGAAACTCGTATCGCCGTCATTCAACACCATATCAATCCCCGTGGAGGGAACATGCTCGCCCCGCGGCGTTTTGAGGTACGCGAGCACCATGCCGTCGCCGCCAAGTTCTTTGGTCTGGACGGGGGTAATAGCTTCCGCTTCGCTTCGCTCGCCTGCTTCCTCCAGAAGTTTTCTCCACGACTCCTTGATCACCGTGAGGTCATGCACCTGGCAGAAACCGCCGAGGCACTTCATGCCGTAGTAGAGCGGAACCGTGAGATAGCAGAGCAGCATACCCGGGAAAATCCGCTTCTGTCTGAGCGCCTCTGCGACCGCTTCCGGTTCCCAGTCGATCTCCATGGATGAATCCAGAAACTTGAGCTTCCCGCTCTCGAGCCTCGTCGCTACGCGTCGGAGCTTTTCGTTGATCCCCCAGAACATGTACGTGCCCCAGCCGTGTTCGATGGAGAACGCGCCCGCGTGATTATCGAAGTGCCTCCGGACGAGCGGAAGGAACTGCGGATCGAACAGCACACGGAAGAGGAGCGATCCGCGGTCCGCGAGGTGATGGCGGAGGAGGAGCTGGTTCACGAGCGTCTCGATGTCGAAGTACACGAGGTCCGGGGTTTGCCTCCTCGCAAGGCACCCTTCTCCTGACGCAGTCGAAGGGTGGAAGATCCTCGGCCAGAAACGGTAGTTCATGCGCGAGATCTGCGAGCAGAGATGCGACGCGCCGAGAATATCGTCGGCGGCAAAATGCTCCTCGAGGAGCGCGCGGACGCTCTCCGTCTTCCCGGGAGCAATCTCCCCGTTCTTCTGCTTCTTCCGGAGCTCATGGACCGATTTCGCGAGATCCTCGCGCGTGAACGCCCGCGTCCCGAACACGACCGACATCTTGAGCTTGTCGGGAAGGATGGGGAGACGGATGAGATTCCTCGATCCGTTCGTGCCGCCGTTGAAGAGGATCCCGCGCGCGAAGCCGGAGGCGTTGTTCACGGAAACGCTCGAGAACGAGAGAACGATGAGGTACCGGATGTCCGGATCCTGCAGCTCGTATATGGGAATGCCGGTGATGAGATTGGAATTCACCCAGAACGGATGGTCGATGAAAGCGTGGTGGTCGGCCGTGGAGATCATCGCATTCCTCCGGAGTTGCCGCACCACGCCCTCGGCAATGTGCGGACCCAACCGCCCTGCAACAAGCTCCCCGATGAGCGAGAAGAGCTGAGGCTTGCGCGCATCCAGATGGGGAGCGGGGTTCACATCCAGGAAATCCTGCGCGTACCGGTGCAGCATCTTGTTCCCCTGCTTCCGCATGATCTCGCCCAAAATCGGCCGCCGTTTCCAGATGGCCTGTTTGAGGCCCTCGATGATCGTCATGGGGTTCTCCGCTGCCGCCGGACATAATGGGGGGTCGCCACTGAAGTTTTCCATAGGATTTCTGCCCTGCAGGGCAGAAATGTGATACGGCTTCGCGATGAAAACGCTACGAATGTTTTTTCGAAGGTTATTCCAATGGCGGCGAAGCGATATCGCTACGCCGCTATGAAGAAACGCCCAGATGAACAGTTGTATCATGTATATCGCGAAGTCGCATGAGAGGCACTCTATCACTTTTCTACTTGATAGACAATCCTCCTAGTACTTTGTCAAGTCCTCAGAGCGACTTTTATGGGATCAATGCCAAATTGTGTGGAGAAACTTTAATCCAAGCATGTGAGACAAGAAAAATATAAATGATACGGAGCAGGTATCTACCTGCGGTCGGCAAGAATAAGCCATTATCGTCAACCGCGGGTAGATACCCGCTCTGGTGGATGTAAGAATCACTTTTGGACAAAATTATTTTCTCCACACAATTTGGCTATGATCCCTTTTATGTATTCAGAACGAATCTATGAGCTTTAAGAGCCGCGCCTTGTCCGCACGATCGATTTCCAATTTCTTGATGAACGCCTCGAGATCCTCAAATGTTATGCGTTTCCCACGGGAAAGCGCTTTTAAGCGCTCATAGGCATCGGCCATTCCGTTCTTGCGCATGACCGTCTGTATGGCTTCAGTCAAAACTTCCGGATGCGCATGCAACTCTTCACTCAGAAATTCCTTGTCGACGGACAGCTTCTTTAAGCCCTTTCTCAAAGATTCGAGTGAAAGCAGATGATAACCGAAGGCGATACCGAGATTTCGTTGGACGGTCGAATCACTGAGATCGCGCTGCAGCCGGCTGATCGGTAACTTCAGAGCGAAATGATCGAACAAAGCCGAACTGATGCCCAAATTTCCCTCGGCGTTCTCGAAATCGATGGGATTGATCTTGTGCGGCATGGTCGAAGAACCGACTTCGGATTTTGTAACTTGCTGCCTGAAAATCCCGCGTGATACGTACATCCAGATATCCCGCGCCAGATCGATCAAAATCGTGTTGATCCGGACATAAAGGTGCGACAGCTCAGCGATGTCGTCGTGGGGATTTATTTGCGTCGTAAATTTGAGCGGCTCCAGCTTGAGCGAGCGAATGAATTTGCGACCGAAAGCCTCCCAATGCACATCCGGGTACGCAGCACGGTGCGCGAAGTAGTTGCCGACTGCCCCGCCGAATTTCCCGTCCATGGTGAACCGGCTGAGTGCGCCTCGCTGCTTCTCCAAGCGCTCGATGAACACCATGATTTCCTTGCCGAGTGTTGTCGGCGTCGCCGGCTGGCCGTGGGTGAGGCTCAGCATCCTTCGGTGCATATTCGGCGCGGCGATGGATCGGAGATTCACAATGAGCGCCTGCAATTCCGGCCGGAGAACCCTCCGGAGCGCATCCTGGATCAGGATGCCGTACGCCAGGTTGTTCACGTCTTCGCTGGTCAGCGCGAAGTGGAGAAACTCCGTCTTCATCTTCGCGCCCCCGATCCTCTGGAGCGCGCGGCGAAGGTAGTACTCGACCGCCTTCACGTCGTGATTCGTCACCTTCTCGATCTCGCGGACTTTCTGCGCCTCTTTCTCGTCGAAGGAATCCACGATCTCCTGGAGTGCTTTCTTCTGCCGCGCCGAGAGCGCTTTGAGTTCCGTGATCTCCTTCTCCTGCGCGAGCGCGCCGAAGTAGCTGACCTCGACGAAGATGCGCGCGCGGATGAGGGCGTCTTCGGTGAAGAAGGGCCGCAGCGCATGCACCCTGGCTGCGTAACGGCCGTCGAGGGGAGAGAGGGGCTGCATGGGGGAAGGATAGCGAAGGACGAGCGGGGGCGATAGGCACTACGCAGCCCTGCTGCTGAACTGCCGTCATTTGACAAGAGGAATCTAACGGAGTACAAGGTTACTTCTTGTTAAACAACTTTTTTAAAATGCGCCCAATGCCACTTCGTTTTTTTCAGGCGGCATCCAGATCTTGTTTCATGAGCATCTGTATGTGGTCGGCTCTGTCAGCCGTGATAATGGCTTCTCTCGCTGTGCCCATCCATGCAGCGAACAACACGGATTTTCAGCGGATTCCTGCCGTCGCTGTTCCTGCCGACGAAGCAGCAACGCAGCCGGATTATTCTCCTCAGAGTGATAATGCCTTGCCTGCAGTGAACCTCGATGAGGATGTTGAACAACAGAATATCTCTCCCGGTAGCGGAGAAGCATTGCCCGAAATAACAGCTGAGGACAACTCACAGCTCCAGCAGCAGTCTCTTCCGGGGGCGACCTCTTTTTCTGTCCGGGGAGTGTATGGTGATTACGCTGCGGAAATCCGCGAATCCACCCCCCGCAGTGACGGCATCCGTCACATAGATACCCCGAAATTGCTCAAGCGACTCAAGGAGGGGTACATTCAAACGTATGTCTATTTGATTTGGCACGAAGTGACGA
>Ga0265292_1001598_pt1 | contig 19321 bp, 18 predicted proteins | sample Munlanlewell296A_FD_189080 | JGI IMG/M metagenome (GOLD analysis project Ga0265292, IMG submission 189080) | Leachate microbial communities from a municipal landfill in Southern Ontario, Canada - Leachate well 296A | ecosystem: Engineered > Solid waste > Landfill > Unclassified | place: Canada... | reverse complement strand
ATCAAAATAGGACACCGATAAAACTAAAGAATCTTCAGCCATACATCGCACAGGCTACGATTGCCGTTGAAGATAAAGATTTTTATAAACATAGAGGTATTTCTATCGTTTCCGGAATATTAAGGGCGATAAGAGATATGGTTTTACGGAGACAACTGCAAGGAGGATCAACCTTAACTCAGCAATTGGTTAAAGGTGCCCTTTTGACATCGGAGCGGACAGTGCAACGGAAAATTAAAGAGATCGTTTTGGCGATCTGGGCAGAAAAACTTTACTCAAAAGAGCAAATTTTAGAAATGTATCTAAATCAGGTTCCATATGGAGGTTCTTCTTACGGAATTGAGGAGGCGGCCAAAACCTATTTTAATAAATCTGCTAAAGGTTTAACAGCTACTGAGGCGGCCTTACTTGCCGGTCTTCCTCAAGCACCCTCTTTTTACTCTCCTTATACTAATCCAGAGTTGGCTCTGGAAAGAAGAAACAATGTTTTAAAAGCTATGTACGAACAAAAATATATCTCCAATAGCCAGTATAAATTTTATGTTAATCAAAAATTAAACGTTTCTCCACTTCGAACTCAAATCAAAGCCCCACACTTTGTTTTTTATGTTAAGTCAGAACTGGAAAAAAAATACGGCGTTAAGGCGGTCGAAGAGGATGGACTGGCCGTAACTACTACTCTTGATTTGGACATCCAGGAAAATTCGGAGGAAACTTTAAGATCAGAACTTGAAAAAATTAAATATCTTAATGTCAACAATGGTGCAGTCCTAGTAACTAGACCTTCAACTGGCGAAATTTTAGCCATGGTCGGATCGGTTGATTATTTTGCCACAGGTTCGGGTGCCTTTAACGTAACAACGGCTCTTCGTCAACCAGGCTCATCGATTAAGCCTTTAAACTATGCCATCGGTATCGACCGTCACTTAGTCACTCCGGCATCTGTTTTACTTGATATACCGACTTGCTTCTCTCCCGCTGGACAACCAAAACAGTATTGTCCTGTTAACTATGATGGAACTTTTCACGGACCGACCCAACTGCGCTTTGCACTGGGAAATTCTTATAATATTCCTGCCGTAAAAATGTTGGCTTTAAACGGAGTAAAAGAATTCGTCGCTTCATCTTCAGCCTTTACCATTACATCTTTTAAAGATCCAGAAAATTATGGACTTTCTTTAACATTGGGTGGAGGTGAAGTTAAAATGACCGAAATGGCTCAAGCTTTTTCCATTTTTGCCAATCGTGGACGACCAAGAACCCTAACGTCGATTTTAAAAATTAAAGACAGATATGGAAAAACTATTCTAGAATTTAAGGATTCTAACTTCGTAAAAGACGTTAAGAAACCACTTTATAATCCAAATTTTTTTGCCATTCCAGGAAAACAAGTAATTTCTCAAGAAACTACATATCTTATCTCCCATATTCTTCTCGATAATAATGCTCGATCTGCCGCTTTCGGCAGTTCATCTTATCTGGTAGTTCCAAATCATGCTGTATCTGTTAAAACCGGGACAACTGATGATAAGAAAGATAACTGGACTATTGGTTACACACCAAACTTTCTTACGACTGTTTGGGTTGGTAACAATGACAATTCCCCAATGAACCCTTATTTGACGTCAGGTATTACCGGAGCAGCACCTATTTGGAATAAAATAATGACCTACATCTTAAGTAATCAACCTGATCTTTGGCCGATTAAACCGGAAAATGTTATTGGTGTTCATGTCTGCAACGATACCGGCGTAGTCATGAATAAAAATCCTGATGGTAGCAATAGTTGTCCTAACAGATTTGAATATATTATAAAAGGAACAGAAAATCTAATGGGACTTGAGATAAAAAAAGAAACTATTCCTGTCTTTAGAGATTCTGATAAACAAGCCAAAATTATCGACAGCAATATTGAAATGAAAGAAAAAAACGTTATCAAAGACGCCTGGTCGACTTATTGTGTCGATTGTGCCCATGACCCGGCGCCAACACCAAGACCGTAAAATTAAAATTCAATATATGATTGCCCTAATTCAGCGTGTAACATCAGCCCAAGTATCTGTTAATGATAGTATCTTTTCCAAAATAAATCACGGTTTTGTTCTTTTATTGGGAATTTATGAAGATGATACGGAGGTTGACGTTGATAAACTAGTAGAGAAGATTATTAACATCCGCATTATGTCTGATGAAAATAAAAAAATGAATAAATCGATCATTGAAACAAAAGGAGAAATTCTTATAGTTTCTCAATTTACTCTTTGCGCCGATATTTCAGGAGGTCGCCGACCCTCATTTATTAACGCGAAAAAACCAGATGAGGCAAAAAAACTTTACCAACTATTTGTTAAAAAACTGAAACAGAAAAATATTAAGGTAGAAACGGGTAAATTTGCCGCTTACATGGAAGTTCATATCGTCAACGACGGCCCAGTAACAATCATTGTTAACAGCAAGGAAATTTGATATAATATCTTTTGTTATGAAAACACTAACTACCAACTATTATTGGCATTTAACCTCGCACGGGGTTGGTAGTTTTATGATGTAAATAAATTTATAAAATAACTAACAACCCCGCATAAGCGGGGTTTTTTAATGGTCTAAAATATGAAAAATATTACTAATCAAGTCAGTTTTCGTAATCTTTATGCTTTCGGTGAAAAAAAACCGATCGATCTTTCTTTGTCTGAAAATCCTTTAGGAATGCCGCCTTTGGTAAAAAAACTATTGAAAAATATAAAAATAGACTTTTCAGACTACCCGGATCCGGATTCAAAAAATTTAAAATTTGCTTTATCAAATAAATTTGCTCTTAATCCAAGTAATTTTTTTATTGCCAATGGTTCGGAAGCAATAATAAAAATTCTACCAATGGCTCTTCTGAAAAAAAACGACCAAGTCATTATTCCAAATGTAACTTTTCCTATGTTTAAAATTGCCTGTCTATTAAATGATAATAAGATTATTTTTTCTCGAGTAAAAGATAATTTCCAAATAGATATTGATGATATCAAAATGAGAATTAACTCAAAGACAAAAATGATCATTATGTGCAATCCTAACACACCAACAGGATTGACAATAAAAAAAGCAAATATTATTGAATTATTAAAATCAACTAAGGCTTTCGTCGTAATTGACGAAGCTAATATTGAGTTTGACGGACAATCAATCATTGATAAAGTTAATAATTTCCCCAATCTTATTATTTTACGAAGCTTTTCAAAAGGTTTTGGTTTGGCAGGTGCAAGAATTGGTTTTTGTGCATCAAATAATAATATTGTAAAAAAACTAGAGAGAATTTCACCGCTGTTTCTGATTAACTCACTATCTCAAAAAATCGCTATTACTGCTCTTGAAGACAAACAATTTATAAAAAAAACTAAAAAATTTATGCAAAAAGAAACCAATTTTTTACAGCAAGAATTAAAAAAACGCGATTTTCAAATTATTTCTTCAAATGCTAATAATTTCATTTTGAATGTAAAACCTTTTGCAAAAAACGGAACTGATTTTGTGAAAAAACTAAATAAACTTGAAGTATCAGTAGTTGATGGAATTTATTTTGGTAAAAGATGTGTAAATTTTGTCCGGGTCAGTCCACGTTTAAGAAAAACTAATTTAAAGTTTTTATCAGCCATTGACAAATTACTATCGTACTAGTATACTAGTATTCAATATTTATGAAAAACTTTCAAAAATTATCCGAAATCTTTTTAAAAATAAGAACTAAGGAAGAAATGGTTAATTTTTTATATGGTCTGTTGACACCTAAAGAAATTGAGGAGTTCTCTACTCGAATTGAGATCATTAAAATGCTCAAACAAGGAATTCCCCAAAAAAGAATTGCCAAACAATTAGGTGTTGGTATAGCGACAGTAACCCGCGGTTCAAACGAAATTAAAAAAGGCCGGTTTCTCACCATCAAATAATATGATAAAAAAAATTCAAACATTATTATCTCTTACTACATCTCTTACCGCTTCCCTCTGCTGGCGACTCTCTCTTCTTTGGCGAAAATAACTGATCATCTAAATACTTCGCCAATTTACTTTAATTATTTAAATAATTAAAGCGTTTATTAATTTATTTAATTTATATGAAAAACACACAAATATTATTGAATGAAACAGAGCTTCCGACGCATTTTGTCAATATTAGTTATTATTTGCAAAAGTATTTAGGAAAGCTTCCTGATCCGCCTTTAAATCCAGGGACAAACAAACCCTTAAAACCAGAAGAGTTGGAAGCGATTTTTCCAAAGGAATTAATTAAACAAGAAATGTCGCTTGAAGAAACTATTGCAATTCCAGAAGAGGTGAGAGAAATTTATAAATTATATCGGCCAACTCCTCTTGTTCGAGCGAAAAGGCTGGAAAAATTCTTGCAAACTCCGGCGGCTATTTACTTTAAAAATGAAGGTTCAACCTTAACCGGCAGTCATAAAATCAATACCGCTTTAGTTCAGGCCTATTACAACAAAAAAGAGGGAGTAAAGACTTTGACAACAGAAACTGGGGCCGGCCAGTGGGGATCAGCCTTAAGCGTGGCGTGTAATTTTTTTGGCTTAAAATGTCTGGTTTTTATGGTTAGGGTTTCTTATGATCAAAAACCATATCGCCGGACAATTATGCAACTATTTGGCGCCGAAGTTCATCCCAGTCCGTCGACCGAAACAAAATTCGGCAGGGAAATTTTGAAAAAAAATCCCGATCACTCGGGTAGTTTAGGAATTGCCATTAGTGAAGCGTTGGAGGCATTGACTCAAAACCAAAATGCCAAGTATGCTTTGGGCAGCGTCTTAAATCATGTCCTTTTGCATCAGACAATCGTTGGTCAGGAAACGAAAAAACAAATGGAAGTAGTTGGCGAATATCCTGATGTTATTATCGGTTGCGTCGGCGGCGGCAGTAATTTTGCCGGATTTGCCATTCCTTTTTTAATCGATAAAATTTCCGGTAAAAGAAAAAAATTAAAAGCGATTGCGGTTGAGGCTAGCTCCTGTCCTAAAATGACAAAAGGAGAGTATCGGTATGATTTTGGCGACACAGCTAAGAAAACACCGCTTTTGAAGATGCAGACCATGGGCAGTGATTTTATTCCGGCTCCTATTCATGCCGGTGGCTTACGTTATCACGGCAACGCACCGATTTTATCTTTTCTTAACCAGGAAAAAATTACTGAAGCACGCGCCTATGATCAGTTAGAAATTTTCCAGGCAGCGGTTAACTTTGCCAAATGCGAAGGAATTATACCAGCGCCTGAATCAGCCCATGCCATCAAAGCGACCATTGACGAGGCAATCGTTTGTAAAAATGAGGGGAAAAAGAAAGTAATTGTCTTTAACCTGTCAGGTCATGGTCTTTTAGATTTAAGCGGTTACGACAAGTTTTTACATAATAAATTATAAATTGATGAATCAAGCGTAACTTCATTAAAAAAACATATGAAAAAAATTATTGATTTAAAAATGGCGACGATGACTACATTTCCTTTACCAGTAACCCTAGTAAGTAGTATTGGAAGGGATGGTCAAGCTAATATTATGGTTGTTACCTATATCGCTGGAATTAATGAGGAACCACCAATGTTTGGTATTGGAATTAGACCTCAAAAATATTCAAATACTCTTATTAAACAAACGAAAGAATTCGTTATCAATATTCCAACCTTAAACTTAATTCAGGAAATTGATTACTGCGGAACACACTCGGGGAGGGATGTTCAGAAATTTAACCAACTTAAACTAACAGCAATAAAAGCAAAAAAAGTGAAAACACCTTTAATTTCTGAATGCCCAATAAATATTGAATGTAAGTTAAGACAGATTATTAAGTTGCCCAGCCATGATTTCTTTATTGGAGAGGTAGTTGCTCTTAATATTGATCAAGAAATTATTAATAACAAGAAAAATAAATATGGCGTTTTATTACCAAAATTTGAGAAATTATCTTTTCTTTTTACCACTTTTCTAGACTACCGAGTGATTGGTAAGAAGATGGGGACTGTATTCAAAGAAAGGAGTATAAAATGCCAGTAGGAGAAGTCGGACCCAAAACAATAATAAACGAATTTAGAGCTTTTACTGGGGATAAACAAGGACCAGTTAGAATTATTGGCGCTGGTTTAGATATTTCTGAAATTTGCCAATTGGCTTGTCCTGATTGTTATCGTCTTAAAGAAAAAGGGGGAGGTTATATGGTAACAGAAACTGCTTTTAGGATAATGGATAAATTAAGGGAAAGTGATGTTTCTGAAGCTTATTTTCTAGGTGCTGAACCAACCTTAAATCCACAGCTGCCTGTTATATTACAAAAAGCAGTTGAATCAGGTTTTAAATTTGTTCTCTTAATAACTAATGGTTTAAAATTAGCCAACAAGGACTATGCTCACCAAGTTCTCATTCCTGGAGTAAGTTTATTAATGCATCGTCATACTCTTGATAGTGGTGATTCAGCCCAAAGAATTCAAGAAACCAGTGTAGGAAAAAAGGGGGCTTTAGAAAGATCTCATGCTGCTTGGAGAAACGCTGAAGAGATTTTTAGAACTAATGGTGGAAACGATAAGTTAATGATGCAATGTTGTCTAACAGAGGCAGTAATGAGTAATGGTAATTTAGATAGGGTGTTTAGATGGGCAAGAGAAAATTTAGGAACCTTACCTATTATGGAATATGTGGCTCCACCGCATACAGAGCAACAGGATCAGCTTAAATGGATGAGAAGATATCCTCTTTTAACAAGGCAAATCGTAGATCAATTAGAAAGATTTATAAAAATTGATGAAGAACTGGGATTAAATTCAACCAGATACCGTGATGCTGTTTCACCTCAAGCTTATAATACCTCTTGTACGATGAATTGTGAGGGAGGACAGATAACTAACGGCGGTGTTTTTTTACCGTGTACTAATATGAGTCAAAAAAGCACTAATCCTGTTCAATTTGGAAATATTTTACTTGATCCTTTCAAATCAATTGAACAAAGTTCGGTTAGGCGAGCCTTTTTAGAACCAAACTTTAGAGTTAAGGGTTGTAAAGACCCATGTCAGGGTTCAGGCTGTTGGTGGACAGGTTTAGTAACCACTGGTTGTTATCGCCTTTGTCAACTAAACTGTGTTTTTAATGAGAAAAAACAGACCATTGATGATATTCCAGAGCTTTGTGATCAATGCCAGTTAGATGGGCTAAGAGAAGAAAAGATTTTAAATTGCGGTCCAGGGACTAGACCGGGATTAGCATTAGGCAAAGAAGAAAAAAAGCTATTTAAACCTTATTAATAATTTCAGCCTTAAATATGATAAATAATAGACCAAAAAATATCAATATTAGATTAGATCAATTATATTAGCGAAAATTAATATTTTTAAGTTATAATAAAAAAATATGATAGATAAAAATGAAAAATACTCAATTCTAACCGGTATCACGCCATCAGGCAGTGGTGAAGTCCATATTGGCAATTATTTTGGTATGGTGGTTCCTTTTTTAAAACTGCAGGAAAAGGCTGATAAAGTTTACTTTTTTATTGCCGATCTGCATGCATTAACAACCGTCCAAAATAAACAGGAACTGCAAAGAAATGTCGAGAATCTTGTTTTGTCATATTTATCTTTTGGTGTAGATACAAACAAGGTAATTTTTTACCGTCAGTCAGATGTCTCTCAACATACAGAGCTGCAAAGCATCCTTAATAACGTCACCCCCCTTTCGCTGATTAAACGTTGTCATGCTTATAAAGATAAATTACAAAAAGGGGAAGATCCTGAAGCAATCAATATGGGTTTGTTTAGCTATCCTGTTTTGATGGCGGCCGATATTCTTTTGTATGATCCAGATTATATACCGGTCGGCGAAGATCAAAGACAGCATGTGGAAGTCACTCGCGATATTGGCGGATATTTTAATAACATTTACGGCAATACTTTTAAACTACCGGAGGTTTACAATGTCAAAGAAACCGCCCGGTTGATTGGAACCGATGGAAAGCGAAAAATGAGTAAAAGTTTAAATAACTATATCAGTGTTTTTGCCGATAAAAGTATAATAAAAAAGCAAATTATGAGTTGTTATACCGATCCTAAAAGAATTCATCCGACCGATCCTGGTACAGTAGAGGGCAATCCGGTCTTTATTTATCACAATCTATTAAACAAGAATAAACAAGAAGTAAAGGAATTAGAAAAACGATATAAATTAGGAACGGTTAGCGATGTTGAGGTCAAAGAGAAACTGTTTATTGCTATCTTAGAAAAATTCAAAAAAGAAAGGGAATTATATGAAAAACTTCAGGCAAGTCCGGAAAAGATAAGAAATATTTTAAAAGAAGGAGCTGAAAAAGCTAGAAAACAAGCGATAAAAAAAATGATTGAAGTGAGAGAAAAAATCGGTATTACTAATAAATATTCAACTTTTTCTTATGAATAACTGTATATTTTGCCAAATTGTCGCTGGTAAGTCACCTTGTCATAAAATCTGGGAAGATAAAAAACATCTGGCTTTTCTTTCGATTTTCCCAAATACCGAAGGGGTTTCCGTTGTCATTACAAAAAAACATTATCCTTCATATGCTTTTAAACTACCTGATAATGTTTTGCAGGATTTGATTCTCGCCACAAAAAAGGTTGCCCTTCTTCTTGATGATAAATTTGATGATATTGGCCGAACCGGCATGGTTTTTGAAGGATTTGGCGTTGACCATGTCCATACCAAGCTTTTTCCCATGCACGGAACAAAAGATATGTCAAAATGGCAACCGATAGAATCTAAGAATGTAAGAATATTTTTCAAAAAATATCCTGGCTATATTTCCTCTCATGACTTTGAGCGGGCCGACGATGAAGAATTAAAAAAACTTGCCAAAAAAATAAGAAGTTAACTATGAAAATTCCTCTTTTTGACATTGACTATACTTTGGTCAAACGCCATCCAAACAATAAAATAAATGTTATGGAACATGTTGTAAGAAAAACATATGAATTAAACGACCCTATAAAAAAAATAAACTACGCCGGAGTGGGAATGATTGATCCACAAATTATTTATGAAATGGCGGTATTTAACGGTGTTTCAAAAAAAATTGCATCTGAAAAATTGACTCTTGCTCTTGATTATCTTCACAAGCATTTTATCGCAGTCTATGATAAATTCGTGCTTGTTGAGCTTGAGGGTGGCAGGGAAATACTTGAACGTCTTAAAAAAATGAAAATTCCTCTCGGATTATTGACAGGAAATATTGAACCTGTAGCTTGGAAAAAGCTGGAGAAAGTCAATCTTCATCATTTTTTTAACTTTGGTGCATTTGGTAATATGGCTATGAAAAGATCACATCTTGTCCCAATTGCTCTTGAAAGTTTAAGAAAAAAACACGGTAATCATTATGCAATGGAGCAGTTGGTTATTATTGGTGATTCTTTAAAAGATATTGAATGCGCTAAAGAAACAAGAATTAAAGTGATTGCCGTTGCCACCGGCAAACATTCAAAAAAAGAATTGCAAGAAGCCGGCGCAGATTTAGCCATCGATTCTCTTAAAGAAAAAACACAAATACTTAAATTTCTTTCTTAATAAAAGTTTTCCAGTAACCTCCACAGCCTTTAAAAAGCCAATGGGCTACCCGCGTCACAGTGGTCGTCGATACACCAATTTCTTTGGATATTCTTTTATAAGACCAACCTTTTAGAAGAAGTCTACCCATCTCCAGTCTGTTGGCAAACTCTTCAATTTCAGCAATAGTTAAAAGATCTCTTAAAAAATTTGCCATTTCTTGTTCTGTTTTTAGTTTTAAAAAGGTACTAACTAGTACCTTCTCTTTTTTATTTCTTGGTAAATAATTTTCACCTTTTATGAACTTTATTTCTTTATTTTGTTTTAACATATTTAATTGTCTTTTACTTTAATTATTTAAATAATTAAAGTAAATTAAATGTTGTTTTAGTTCTTTACTAATAAAAATAGTAACAAACGATGTTCCCCTTGACAACTCTAAATCTCTATGTTAGTATGTTAACACGTTAATATGAATATTTCAAATATTAATATCCAAATAGTTAATCATCACTACCCTGCCTCGGCGGGGTTGCCTTTTATGTAATTAATTGTTGAAATTAATTCTCTACCCCGCCCCTGGCGGGGTTTTTTGTTGTTACAAATTTTTTAAATAAATATGAAAATCGAACAAAGAAACATATCAAAAGAGAATATGCAAAACAACGGGGATGTTAGATACGATTATACCTGTTGGCGTCCTGGTGGAAATGATACCGCTTTGATATTGGGGGAACCACCATTAGATCGGAAATCTATCAACGATGAAATAATGAAGCAATATTCCAATCAAGTTGAACAGGTTGGATTTGTCTATGTAGATGAAAGTGGAACTCTTAATTTGCAGATGGCAGGAGGAGAATTTTGTGGTAACGCTACCCGTTCAGCGTCATATATGTCACTCGAAGGCAAATCGGGAATAATTCCGATAAAAGTATCAGGAGTTAAAGATCTTCTTGTTGCTGGTGTTACTGAAAACGGCGAAGCTTTTGCGCAAATGCCAATTTACCCTGATATAGACAAAGTTAAATTTGTTAAGGATGACTATGTTGTAGAAATGGAGGGAATAAAACACAGAGTCACGTTCAAAAATCCCAAGACTAGTTCACCAGAGGACTTAAAAAAGCTGTCCTTACAAATGCTAAAAGAGAATGGACTGGATAAAGGTCTAGCCTCGGGCGTAATATGGGTATCTGAAAAAAATGGTCAACTTCGAATTGATCCTGTTGTTTATGTCAGGAATATTGACACTTGCTTTTATGAAACCGCCTGTGGCAGCGGAACCACCGCTCTTGGACAAGTATTGGCTCTTAAATCCGGTGGTTCTATAAAAGAAATTCCCATTCTTCAACCTTCTGGTGAAATAATTAAAGTCTCGATTGAATTAGGACTCGATGGTTTTTCTTTGGCAAAAATCCAAGGACCAATTAAGCAACTTGCCGAGGGAACGCTCGTGTTAGAAAAAAATCGAGATCCATATCGAATCGAGTCAGTTTTGACTTCGGAGCAACTTGATCTTTACTTTGATCAAAAGGGATTAGGTCAGCTGTACGCAGAAGTGTTTGGTAATAGTCCCTATTGGGAGTATTTTTCACCAGCGGAAATTAAAATCTTCTTTGAAGAATATCTTACTCAAGGCATCATTTTGTTAGCTTTAAAAGAATCTGACTTGCTCGCATTTGCCAGTGCTATTCCCCTAGCAAACGAATCAAGTCTTTTATCAATGGCTCAACAAGCAGCTATTCCAATTGATAATAGTACCTATATAGCCGAACTTGGGGTAAGGGTTGAAAGCCGGAGAAAAAAAATAGGATTGACTCTTATGGAAGAGCTTTTAGCGCGACTACCAACAAATATGAACGCCTTTTTAAGAACAGTCAAAGGCAATGAACCAGCTATTAAACTCTACCAAGGTCTTGGTTTTGAAATAATCCCCGGATTAGAACAAAACGTAACCCGACCACGAACTAATCTGAACGTCTCGAAAACAGACACCAGGATTTTTATGATTCGTTCAATTTAAATATAAATTATGAAATCGCAAATTCTTGAGGAAAAAATGATCAAATATAAAGATCTTTTGTCAGTTCCGGTTAGAGACAATAATGATCCTTTAATTATTATATCTCCTAACTGTTTACCAAACGGATATGTTAAACCTTTTATTGATATGAAGTTATTTACTAAGGGAAAAATTCTTGTGAGAAGAACAGTTTTTGAAAAACTCAAGAAAGTTAATAGAAAATTACGAGATAATTATCCATCTTTAAGTATCTATATTACTTATGGCTTTAGGACATATCGACTGCAAAAAATCTATTTTCAAAAAGAATTAAAACGTTCTATTTCAAAGTACTATTTTTATGATCCGATTGCCTTATATGAAGAGGTTCATCGATCAATAGCGGTTCCAGAAGTCGCCGGCCACCCAACAGGAGGGGCGGTTGATATAATAATAATCAATAAAAAGAATAATTCTCAACTTGATTTTGGAAGCAACCTTTACGACTTTTCAACCAAGAAACGTTATACATTTTGGCCTGATCTCTCATCAGAAGCTAAAAAAAATAGATTTCTTATTCGGTCTCTTATGATGAATGAAGGTTTTGCACCTTTTGATGGTGAATGGTGGCATTTTTCATATGGTGACAAAGAATGGGCAGCCTATTACAAAAAAAAGTGGGCAATCTATGATCAAATAAGATTTTTTAATAAACAAAGTTTTCCGAACGGGGGTCGGTTTTCCATTGACTAACCGTCAAACCATTTTTATCCTTTTCCGAAATCAGGCTGTTTTTGGCGATTTGATCAAACTCTGTTTTTAACTGGCTGTCGCACAAAGACCAATCAATATCCGCAACTAACGGAAAAATACCTGCTTCGTTTTCAGGACTATACTCGGCCGTACAATAATATTCAATGTAAGAATTTTTGTAAAAGGCAACACCATGGGCAAATCCTGGTGGTATCCAGATCATCAGATCTTCTGTCTTTGTCGGATCAGCTTCCACTTTAACTGCCCCGATTTTTCCAAAAGTCGGCGAATTTTTTCTAATATCTAAAAATAAATCAATCATTGATCCATCTATAACTTTTATAAGTTTTCCCATGTCCGGTTTCCATTGAAAATGCAGTCCTCTTATTACACCGGCCTTTGAATAACTAACATTAGATTGAAGAATTTCTAGATTATTAAATTCGAGAATTTTGCTTTTAATATCACTTTTGCGGAAAGACTCGCTAAAAAATCCCCTTTCATCAGGAAATCTTTCATAACGGATAATCTTTACTTCTGGAAAAATCGTTGATTCAACCTCAATAATTTTCATAGTGCCATCGACAGGATTCGAACCTGTGACCTAACGCTTATGAAACGTGTGCTCTACCACTGAGCTACGATGGCGCAAACAGTCTTTTTTCTATTATAATACATAATATGACATCGGGCAAACCAGAACTATCCATCATCATTATCTCCTATAATACGGCTGAGATTACTAAAAATTGTTTAGAATCAGTTGTAAAATCAATCGAAAACAAGATAAATTACGAAATAATTCTTGTTGATAATGCATCATCGGACAAAACAATTAGTTTACTAACGGATTACGGATTACGGATTACAAATCTTAAACTAATAAAAAACGATAAAAACCTAGGATTTGCTAAGGCAAATAATCAAGGAGTAAAAGTTGCTAAAGGAAAATATATATTATTTTTAAATTCAGATATTGTTGTATTAGAAGATGCAATTGCAAAACTGTTAGATTTCTTCAAGACAAAAGAAAACACTATCCATTTTCTTGGAGGAAAATTATTAAATAAAAATTTGTCTCCTCAACCTTCTTGTGGACCGTTTTATACCCTACCGGTCGTATTTGGCGCTTTGTTTCTGCGAGGCGATTATTGGGGATTAACTCGTTCATCCCCGAATAAAGTCAAGGAGGTTGATTGGGTGTCAGGCGCATGTATTTTGACAAAAAAAGAACATTTTGACAAAATTGGCGGGTTTGATGAAAAAATATTTATGTATATGGATGAGATTGACCTTTTATATAGGGCTAAGAAACAGGAATTTAAAGTCTATTTTTATCCTGAATCTAGATTCATTCATTTAGCCTCAGCTTCATCTGGGGGGAAAACATATCCAATCCTTCAAGTGTATAAAGGTTTTCTATATTTCTATAAAACTCATTATTCCAGATTAGAAATCTTTTTATTAAAAATTCTGTTAAAATTAAAGGCATTAATTGCTTTATCAATTGGCAAGTTATCAAATAATAATTATTTGATAGAAACATATGAAAAAGCTTATCGGATTACTAAAGAAAATTGACGATAATATCGTTAAATATCTCGTCACAGTTTATATATTTTTTATTCCTCTTTTTCCTAAATTTCCCATAAAAACTGTCGATTATACTTATATTGCGATCAGACCTGATGATATTTTTATTGCTCTAATTATCGGCATCTTCTTCCTTCAAATAATTAGAGGAAAAGTTCATTTTAAGCCGCATTTTTGGCCTTTATTTATTTTGTTTTGGACAGCTGTTTTTCTTTCAGTTGATTACGGTATCTATTTTGGAAAAACTTTGGATTATAAGCAGCTGGCTCTTCTTAATGCTTTACGTCGTGTTCAATATATGCTTCCCTTTTTTATCGGTTTATCCGTAGTTAAAACAGAAAAGGACTTTTTTAACTACATGAAAGTGTTTTTTATCTCAATTTTTTTGGTCTGCATTTATGGCATCGGGCAGAAATTTTTAGGCTGGCCGGCTGTCCAAACAATGAATCCTGAATATGCCCGCGGTCACCTTTTGATCCTTACTCCTGAAGCTAGAGTCTCATCAACATTTGCCGGCCATTATGATTTAGCCGCTTTCTTGATATTGTTTTTGCCTCTCATATATGGTTTTTATTTTTTTAGGAAAAAAATCACTTACATTTTTCTTTTTGTTTTGTCTTTATACACCATGACTCTAACTGCCTCTAGGGTGTCATTTGGTGCTTATTTGATCTCTCTCCTTGGTTTCCTGTTTTTTATTAAAAAGTATAAGCATCTCGTTTTTGTCATAGTTTTAACCGTTGCCTTTACTTTTATGAACAATAATTTATCATCCAGAATCAAAAGAACATTCCAGATTAAACGTATATTTGTCAATGAAAAAACCGGTCAGGTGGTTATTCCTCAAAAATCAACTGTCAAAGAACTGCCGGCCGGATCTTTTTATATTCCTATTCAAGGAGGTACCGCGGCCACTCAAAATCAAATTATTACCGACGCTAAACTGGCCAAGGAAAATATATTAAATGACATCCGTTGGGAAGCTTCAAGATCTGGAAAGACATTAACCCGCAATGAGGAAGAGGCTATTTTTGCCAGCATTTCTGCCGGTTTAAAACCGATCAGCACGATCGTTTCTGATATCTCTCTTGCCACCCGGCTACAGGTCGAATGGCCAAGAGCCATCACCGCCTTCTTATTAAATCCAATTTTAGGCACCGGTCCTTCTTCGATTACCGAATCAACTGACAATGATTATCTTCGATGGCTTGGGGAAACCGGCCTACTTGGCACCGGACTTTTCCTTTTTATTATTTTTTCGATTTTTAAACTGATATTTGTCAGCATAAAAAATATTGAGAAAGACAGAAGATATTTATACTATGGCTTTCTTTTTGGTTTTTTTGGTCTATTAATTAATGCCGCCTGGATTGATGTATTTGAAGCTTCAAAAGTCGCCTATACTTTTTGGCTTATCTGCGGTTTATTTGTCGCATCAGTTTCAATAATGAAAACCAGGTATGAAAAAAGCTGAGTTGAAAAATTTTATTTTTATTGATTTCTTGTTTTTAGCAATAATCATTGTTATTGCTATATCTTTAAGACTTTATAAGATTAATACTCCTTTAGCCGATCTTCATTCGTGGCGTCAGGCCGATACGGCCGCTGTTGCCAGAAATTTTGCCAAAAGCGGATTTGATCTTATGCATCCAAGATATGATGATCTCTCCAGTATTCAATCAGGAATAGAAAATCCAAATGGTTTGCGCATGGTTGAATTTCCTATTTACAATGCTATTTTTGGTTATTTTTATAAATTATTTCCTAGTTATCCCGTTGAAGTTTATGGTCGACTAACCAGTGTTTTTTTTTCATTATTTATTATCGCCATTATTTATTATCTCTGTCTAAAAGAGGAAGGAAGAATAACGGCGATTGTCGCCGCCTTCATTTACGCCATTTTTCCTTTTTTTGTCTTTTTTTCAAGGGCAGTTTTTCCCGAAACTACCGCTTTATCTTTTGCCTTTATTTCTATCTTTTTTCTATATAAATGGACAAAATCAAACCCAAAACGTTTTTTGTTATCGGCTGTCTTTTATATTCTCTCGATGGTCTTTTTTGCCTTAGCCCTACTAATTAAACCAACGGCAATCTTTTATGGAATCGCTCTTTTATATATTTTTTGGGAGAAAAGCGGGTTTTCTTTAGTCAAAAAAATTTCATTTTATTTATATTTTTTTCTTTCTATCATCCCGTTTATCATGTGGAGAAAATACATACTCCAATTTCCCGAAGGAATTCCTGCGAGCGGTTGGCTCATTACCAGCGTCAATACTTTTGAGGGTCTAAAAAATATTTTTTTTAAACCGGCTTTTTTCCGCTGGATTTTTTTTGAAAGAATGAATAACTATATTTTTGGCGGGTATTTAAGCTTCTTCTTTATTTTAGGAATCATCTCAAGAACAAAAAAATATCTCCTTCATAGCATCTTGCTGTCCGCTTTTGCTTATTTATTCGTCTTTCAGGGAGGAAATGTCCAGCATGAATATTATCAAATAATGATTCTACCGGTATTGGCGGTATTTGTCGGTCTGGGAGCTAGTTTCCTTCTAAAGTATTCAAAAATATTCATTAATCAATTATTCGTTTTAATCATTGCTTTATTCTTTTTTGCTCTTTCATTGTTTTTTTCATACTATAATGTCAGAAATTATTACAAATACCCAAACGATCTTATTCAGATCGCCAATATTATCTCTAGCCTTACCTCTGAAAATGATAAAATTGTCACTGATAGAATGGGTGACACCACCCTTCTTTATCTTGCTAATCGCCGCGGCGCCCCAGCTCAATACAAAAACCTGAATGAATTTAAAAAAGACGGTTATAGTTATTTTGTCACCGCTAATAAGGAAACCATTAATAGTTTAAAATTAGCCAAAGAATACCAAGTGGTTTTTGAAAATGACCAATTCGTCCTGTTTAAACTATGAAGATTCTCATGCTCACTCCGTATCTTCCCTATCCACCAGCATCGGGCGGCCAAATCAGAACTTTAAATCTCCTAAAATATTTAAGTAAAAATAATGAAATTACCTTAATTTCACTTTATAAAAACAATAAAGAAAAAAAGTATTCCAAATATCTAACGAATTACTGTTTAAGAGTATATGCTTGCAAGCGGGCTGAAAAACCCTGGCAATTTAAAATTATTTCAAAAGCAATTTTTACTCCAAAACCGCTCCTTATTGTCAGAAATTTTTCTAGAGAAGCCCAAGCGCTTCTTGAAGATCTGCTAAAAAAACAAACGTTTGATGTCATTCATGCTGAAACTTTCTATATTATGCCTCATATTCCCAAAACAAACATTCCAATTCTATTAGTTGAACAAACAATTGAATATCAGGTTTATCAACATTTTGTTAACAGTTTGGCATTATTGATCAGGCCATTTTTTTATCTTGACGTTTTGAAACTTAAATATTGGGAAAAATATTACTGGAAAAAAGCAACTGTTGTTTCTACGGTTTCAGAAACCGATAAACAAATTATTTTACATGATGAATCCAGTATAGATCCGGTAATAGTTCCTAATGGGGCCGGGGATGAAATGTTTGTTGAAAAATTGGTAGAAAAACAAATTGATAACCCGATTTTACTATTTCAAGGCAATTTTTCTTGGCTACAAAACAGTGAAGCTGCTTCATATTTAATTGAAAAAATACAACCTTTAATAAAAAGAGCCCTCCCCCAAGCTAAGATAGTTATTGCCGGTCAACAAACAAAAAAAATAAAAATCAAAAAAAATTCTTTTATCAAACTTATTGAGTTTGCACCTGATAATATTGATCCTGTCAAAAAAATTTACCAACAAGCAACTCTGTTTATTGCTCCAATTTTCGGGCCTGGTGGAACAAGATTAAAAATCTTAGCTGCTATGGCGTCCGGTTTACCCGTCATTTCAACCACAACCGGAATTGAGGGACTCGAAGTTAAAAATAATCAACATGTTCTTGTTGCCGATACACCTGAAGAGTTTGTTCAAAGAATTAAATTTATTTTGAATAACAAAAAAATATATGATGAAATTAGAACAAACGCCTATGAGTTAGCTAAACAAAAATACAGTTGGAGTTCTATTACCAAAACCTTGGAAGTAATTTATAAAAATATTGCCCAAAAAAATGAGAATCGGAATTGATATCAGCCAAATTGTCTATCTTGGAACCGGCGTTGGTCGTTTTACTAATTCATTGGTCGATTCAATTCTTAAATATGACAATAAAAATAAATATGTTTTCTTTTTTTCTTCATTGAGAAAAGATATCGATAAAAAACTGGAGAAAGAAATCAAAGACAAAAAACACCAAATTGTTAAATGGAAACTGCCTCTAACTTTATTATCTTTTTTATGGAATGATCTCCATTCATCCCTAATTTCCCAATTTCTGGATTTTCCAGTTTCTCTAGACTTTTTTATTACTTCCGACTGGACAGAACCGCCAGTTCCAGTAAAAAAAACCACAGTTGTCCATGACTTGGCTTTTAAAAGATACCCGGAAACGTTTAACAATAAAATTACCTCAACTCAAGAAAAAAGAATGAAATGGGTTAAGAAAGAGTCAAAAATAATCTTTGCCGATTCGCAAGCAACTAAAGATGACTTGATAAATTATTATTCTATTGATCCAAAACGAATCATTGTCAACTATCCTGGAGTAACCGTATTTTCACCTTCCAAAACACAGATACGACAAACTCTGACCAAATATCAATTAAACCGACCATTTATTTTATCTGTTGGAAAGCTTGAACCTAGAAAAAATATCGACAGATTAGTTCAATCGTTTGAACGATTGAACCAGAAAACTGTTGATTTAGTTATTGTCGGATCAAAGGGCTGGGATAAGCAATTAAATAATTTAGTAGTAAATCAATCTAATATCAAATTCCTTGGGTATATTAATGATGAAGAATTAAACTCTCTTTACAAAAGCTGTTTATTCTTTATATATCCTTCGATTTGGGAAGGTTTTGGTTATCCGGTAATTGAAGCAATGAGGCAGGGAGCACCGGTAGCAACTTCAAATGTTTCATCGCTAAAAGAAATCACCAACAACGCGGCATTGCTTTTTGATCCGTTTAATACTGACGAAATGAGTAAATGTATCAATATATTAATACATAATGAAAAATTAAGAAATGAATTAGCTGTTAAAGGAAAAAAACAAGCCGAGATGTTTAGTTGGGAAAAATATATTAAAAAGATGTTATTTACTTTGTGTCATTTCAAAGAAACGAAGTGACTGACATGTCACAATAATTATGATTATCGGTATTGACGGTAATGAAGCAAATGTAGAAAAACAGGTTGGCGTATCTGTTTATACAAAAAACTTACTATATTGGTATTCTAAATGGGCTGATAAAAATATTCAATTTAAGGTTTTTTTAAAAAAGTCTCCTCTGAACTTCCTGCCAAGGGA
>Ga0265292_1001596_pt1 | contig 19348 bp, 14 predicted proteins | sample Munlanlewell296A_FD_189080 | JGI IMG/M metagenome (GOLD analysis project Ga0265292, IMG submission 189080) | Leachate microbial communities from a municipal landfill in Southern Ontario, Canada - Leachate well 296A | ecosystem: Engineered > Solid waste > Landfill > Unclassified | place: Canada... | reverse complement strand
TCCGTCGAAGAACTTTGCGATCATATTGCGCTAATCAACAAATCTAAAAAAATCCTTGATGGTAATGTTAAAGATATTCGCAGAAAGTTTAAAACAAATACCTACGAATTCGAACTTGCAAATCTTCAGGGAGACCTGAAAAGCATTATGGATGGTAAATTTCAGCTTATCGAAAACATCAACGAAGATCAAATTGCAAAAGTAAAAATAAAAACAAGCTCTGATATTTCACAGAACGACCTTTTACAGGCTGTGATGCCTTTTGCGCAAGTTAATTCATTCAGAGAGTTGATCCCAAGTATGAACGATATTTTTATTTCACAAGTTGAAAAAGACAGTCAAAATATAAATTGATAGAACACTGATCTGTTATGATTTATTAAAAGGTTGTTTAAATTTTTTATTTTTGATATAATATGGTAATACTCCAGAAAATCAATTTGATTACCCCAAACCCTAAAGGGTGCAAATTGATTTTCAACACACCCTTCAGGGTCGGGGTAAATGTTGAAAATCAATACTCTGTAAAATATTGTATTAAATTTTAAACAATCTCTAAGATTAGTGAAAATCAGTTTTTTCAGTATGATCAGTGTTCCATAAACCAAAAGAAAATGAACAAAATTCCAATAATAATCAGAAGAGAATATCTCTCAAGAGTAAAAAAACGCTCTTTCATTGTAATGACCATTTTAGGACCAATCTTAATGGCAGCAATGATGATAGTACCGATATATATTGCGCAGATGTCGGACGAAACAAAAACCATTGGCGTTGTGGATGTAAATGGAATATTTTATAAACGATTTCCTGATACCGAAAATATCAAATTTCAATATCTGAATACAAATATTGATTCGGCAAAAAACAATTTTGAAAAAAATAATTATTATGCCATATTATATTTACCTGATGATTTTATAAACAAACCATTAACAGGTACTTTATTCTCTGATAAACAACCAAGCATATCGGTAAAATCTTATATTGAAACCGTGCTGAAAAAAGAGATGGAATCAATGAAACTGACATCTTCAGGGATTGACAAGGATGTTCTTGAATCTATTGAAACGAATGTAAATGTAACAACAATAAAGTTAAAAGGAAAAGGGCTGGAAGAAAAAAGCAGTACAGAGATCAGCACTGTGCTGGGAATTTTTGCAGGGTTACTTATTTATATTTTCATTTTTTTATTTGGGTCACAGGTAATGAGGGGGGTTATCGAAGAAAAGACCAGCCGTATTGTAGAAGTTATCGTTTCTTCGGTAAAACCTTTTCAACTTATGATGGGCAAAATCGTTGGTGTCGCACTCGTCGGGCTGACACAGTTTTTATTATGGATTATTCTTACATTCACTTTAGTAACGTTTGTAAAGGTAGCCGTTCCCGATGTGTTCAGTTTCAAAAAATCAGATACAACGCTTATAGGCAACAGCAAGATTATAACACAGGAACAAGCTCAACAGCTTACCTCAGAAAAACAGTATAAAAACCAGGAAATGCGGGATATGCTTGCATCTTTTTCTTCTATTAATTTTGGAGTGATGATTTGTTCTTTTCTTTTTTATTTCCTTTTCGGATACCTTCTTTATGCGGCTTTGTTTGCAGCAGTGGGATCAGCCGTTGACAGTGAGGCAGACACGCAACAGTTCATGCTACCGTTAACGATTCCGCTTATTTTTGCCATAATGATGAACAGTTTTATTATCAATAACCCTGAAGGCCCTGTAGCTTTCTGGCTATCCATAATACCTTTCACTTCTCCTGTTGTCATGATGATACGGATTCCATTTGGTGTTCCGGTTTTTGACCTGGTTTTATCTGCCGTGCTTTTAATTGCAGGTTTTTTATTTTGCACATGGTTTGCCGGCAAGATCTATCGTACCGGTATACTGATGTACGGAAAGAAAATCAGTTATCAGGAACTCTGGAAATGGCTGACATATAAAAGTTAATTGGATTTAGGATTTGGGATTGAGAATTAGGATTTGGGATTTGGGATTTAGGATTTAGGATTTGGGATTTAGGATTTAGGATTTGAGATTTGGGATTTAAAATTCATATTATATGGCAAAAATTTTAGTGATCGACGATGAAAAAAGCATCCGAAGTACTTTACGTGAAATACTTGAATACGAAAAATTTGACGTGGAAGAAGCTGCCGATGGAATGGAAGGGATCGAACTTGCAAAAAAAACCCAGTTTGATGTAATCCTTTGCGATATCAAAATGCCCAAAATGGATGGTATTGAAGTCCTTGAACACATTATGAAAATATCCGATGTTCCGGTGGTTATGATTTCCGGCCATGGAACTATTGAAACAGCGGTAGAAGCTATAAAAAAGGGCGCTTATGATTACATATCCAAACCTCTTGACCTGAACCGCTTGTTGATAACTATCCGCAATGCCATGGACAAAGCTCACCTGGTAAGCGAGACTAAAGTGTTAAAAAAGAAAGTAAGCAAAACATGGGATATGATAGGTGAATCGGAAGCTATTACACAAATCAAGGATATGACAGACCGGGTAGCCGCGACTGATGCCCGCGTGCTTATTACAGGCGATAATGGAACCGGAAAAGAACTGGTTGCGCGCTGGTTACACGAAAAGAGTAAGCGTTCTAATATGCCTTTTGTTGAAGTAAACTGCGCAGCAATACCTTCTGAACTCATCGAAAGCGAATTATTTGGTCACGAAAAAGGGTCGTTCACTTCCGCCATCAAACAACGGAAAGGAGATTTTGAGCAGGCAAGCGGAGGGACATTGTTCCTCGATGAGATCGGCGATATGAGCCTGTCAGCACAATCGAAAGTGCTGCGTGCCTTGCAGGAGAATAAGATCATGCGTGTGGGCGGGGAAAAAGAAATACCTGTGGATGTAAGAGTAATCGCTGCAACCAATAAAAATGTTACTGATGAAATTAAAAAAGGAAATTTCAGAGAAGACCTTTACCACCGCCTCAGCGTAATACTTATTCATGTCCCTTCGTTAAATGAACGCACAAGCGATATTCCGCTATTGGCTAAACATTTTATTGATGATATCTGCCGGTTGCAGGGAAAACCGGTTATGACCTTTACCAAAGAAGCCCTGTCAGAACTTCAAAAGATCAAATGGACCGGTAATATCCGCGAATTAAGGAATGTTGTTGAAAGATTGGCTATTCTTTGCGACAAAACAATTACGGATAAGGATGTAAAGATGTTTGCACAACCGCTGATGAAGTTGTAAATTAATCCTCACGCACATCCTAACCTGTAAATAAAATTATAGTCTGCAGTTGGCAATTGGCAGTTGGCAAACAACCTGCAGACTGCAAATTGCGGACTGCTAAACTAAAGGGAACCTCTAAAAACTAATTTTCAGATGTTTTTTACCCCGTCCCTAAAGGGTGAAACATCTGAAAATCAACATCCCTTTAGGGTTAGGGGTAAAGTTGATTTTCAGTTTTTAGAGATGCCTTAAATGTAAAATATTTTTTTTACAATATTTTTCGTATCTTTGCATCACATTTCAATGGGGTTGACCGGATTTGACAGCAGGTCGAGTTGAAGTGTAAGCATGCCGGGCGTTGTGAACATGGCCCGTAAAACTCAATTCTCACGCCATAATAACTGGCAACGATTACAATTACGCAATGGCTGCTTAATCTAAGAGATTAAGCCCGTGCTGTTTCCCGGGAAACCTTGCTCAACGGTGTCCCGGCCGAAGCATCGCAAATGTTGAGATAAGCTGCATAGATTCCTGATGTGCTGACGAAAATTTCAGGGAATACGGAATCAGTTGGACTGCTTTTTTCCGGCTGCTTCCCGACAATCAAGTAAAAGCTAAGCATGTAGAAAGCATTTTGGCTGCTTGTTTGGACGCGGGTTCGACTCCCGCCAACTCCACAAAAATCAACAAAATTCATATCCGAATTATTTATAAAGAGAAAGGGCGAGCCGCTGTGCGGCTCGCCCTTTCTCTTTATAATCCTGCTTTATTAAGCTGCAAGCTGCGGCTCAAAAGAATTTGCAAGTATCTCAAAGATATTCCTCTTGTTGCCATCTTTACCGATATATTCGCGATTAACGATCTTACCTGTGAGCGCCACGCGTGTGCCTCTCTTCAGCAGGTCAGCAGCTTTATCAGCGGCTTTGTTCCACAAGGTAACGCGATGCCAGGTGGTGTTCTTAACCCATTCGCCTTCTTTATTCTTGTATGCTTCATCCGTAGCAAGCGTAAAGTGCGCAACTTTGCTTCCGTTTTTCAGAGTTTTTACTTCAGGAGCGATCCCGATAAATCCGTTCAGTTCTACTTTGTTAATTGTTTTCATGTTGATTAAATTTAGTTATTGATTGATTGTTTAAAAGATTACAAGTTGAAAAGGCATAAGGCATAAGAGAAATTAAATATTTTTAGTGTTTTGCTTTAATATACCTATTAGTTTATTTAACATTCGTTCTATTTCATTACATTTTTCTAATAATGATATAAGTGTCGTTTGGTTTAAAAAATTCAAGTTTCCTGATATTTCTAGTTGTGTTTGCAGCTCATATAATGAGCCTCTTGCTATTTGTAAGAATCTGATATATTCAAGCCTATGTTGGCGTCCATAACCTTCCGAAATATTTGAAGGGATTGAAATTCCACTTCTTTTTATCTGCGATGAAAGTGCAAACAATTCTTCTTTTGGAAAAGATTTAGTAATTGAATAAACATCAGTTACTAGTGTTATTGCTTTTTGCCAAACTATTAAATCTCTATATGTTTTCATTTTATTTATTTTTATTTTGTTAAAAATTAACTTATGTCTTATGCCTTGTAACTTATGCTTTGTCAACTAAATTTGAATTAACGATGCAAAGTAACTTCAACTGAAAAAAGTGATTCGGTTATTACTTATTTAGATTCGTTTAACATCCATTTGTAGCCGTTTGTTGTCGGTTATATTATTTATATTTCAACGACTTATGCAAACAATCGGGAAACAATATTAAGGAAACATATTTATACACAAGGCATAAATAAAATCAAAAATGAAGTTTAAATTTTCTTGTATTACTTAATTTCCGAAATTTGCAAAAAAATAACATCTTTACTTAGTGCCTGTCCATAAAGTCAATACAAAACGTCATTGCGAGGAGGTACCTGCCTTGCCGGCAGGCAGGCGACGAAGCAATCTATTGACACACAATGATTAGATTGCTTCACTGCGTTCGCAATGACGACATTACAGACAGACACTACTTGAAGAGTTGTAAATTGGGCAAAATCTGAAATGACAATTCAGGAAGCAATAAAATATAAAATCCTTGTTCTCGATGGCGCCATGGGAACCATGATACAGAGGCATAACCTGCAGGAGCAGGATTATAGAGGCATCCGCTTTGTCGATCATCCCGTCGCTCTGAAAGGTAACAACGACCTGCTTTCTCTTACACAGCCCGATATTATCCGGAATATTCATAAGGAGTATCTTGAATCAGGAGCAGATATTATAGAAACAAATACCTTCAATGCTAATGCTGTTTCAATGGCTGATTACCGGATGGAAGCGTTTGTTTACGAAATGAACAAAACATCTGCTATTATTGCAAAAGATGTAGCATTAAAATATTCTTCTATTGAAAAACCGAGGTTCGTTGCAGGTTCAATAGGTCCTACCAATCGTACCGCCTCTATGTCGCCTGATGTAAATGATCCCGGATTTCGCGCTGTTACTTATGATATGCTTGTTGAAGCATATACAATACAGATAAAGGGACTTATAGATGGCGGGGTTGACGTGCTTCTGATTGAAACAGTTTTTGATACGCTCAACTGCAAAGCCGCATTGTTTGCAGCAAAAGAATATTTTGAAACGTGCGGAAAAGAGATACCCGTTATTGTTTCCGGAACCATTACAGATGCGAGCGGTCGTACACTTTCAGGTCAGACTCTAGAAGCTTTTTATATTTCCATATCATACACCAATCTTTTTTGCATAGGTCTGAATTGCGCACTGGGAGCGGAACAACTTAAACCTTATGTGCATGAATTATCCAGGATGGCAAATTGTTATGTTCATGCATATCCCAATGCAGGTATGCCAAATCAGTTTGGCGGATATGATGAAACAGCTTCGCAGATGGCTGTTATTGTTGAGAATTTCATGAAGGAAGGTCTTGTGAATATCATTGGCGGATGTTGTGGAACCACTCCCGGGTATGTGCGCATATTGTCTGAAATGGCTGCTAAATATAGTCCCCGCATAATCCCTGTACATGAACCTTTGCTTCGCCTTTGCGGATTGGAACCTTTAGTTGTATATAGAGGCAGTAATTTTGTGAACATTGGGGAACGCACGAATGTTGCCGGTTCCAGGAAATTTGCCCGGCTCATAAAAGAAGAAAAATATGATGAAGCGCTTTCTGTCGCACGTAATCAGGTAGAAGGTGGCGCTCAGGTGCTCGACATCTGTATGGATGAGGTAATGATAGATGCGGAAAAAGCGATGGTGAAATTCCTGAGTCTTCTTGCTGCAGAGCCTGATATTGTTAGTGTCCCAATCATGATCGATTCTTCCAAATGGGATGTGATCGAATCGGGTATCAAATGTGTGCAGGGAAAATGTATTGTTAATTCGATCAGTCTGAAAGAAGGAGAAGAAAAATTTATTGAGCATGCCCGAAAACTGAAGAAATACGGCGCTGCTGTTATCGTTATGGCTTTCGATGAAAAAGGTCAGGCTGATACCTTTGAAAGAAAAATCGAGATTTGCAGCAGAGCATATAAAATACTTACAGATCGGATTGGTTTTCCTCCCGAAGATATCATCCTTGACCCGAATATTCTGACTATAGCAACAGGTATTGAAGAACATAATAATTATGCAGTTAATTACATAAAAGCTGTTAAATGGATAAAGGAAAACCTGCCTTATGCAAGTGTGAGCGGGGGCGTGAGCAATTTGTCATTCGCTTTCAGAGGCAATGATAAAGTGAGAGAAGCAATGCATTCCGTTTTTCTTTATCATGCGATACAGGCTGGAATGGATATGGGTATTGTGAATCCGGCTCAGCTTGAAGTGTACGATGAGATACCAAAAGACTTGCTGCGATTAGTTGAAGATGTAGTGCTTAATCGCAGGGAAAACGCGACAGAGCGACTGATTGCCTTCGCTGAAAAAATGATTTCTTCTACTGAAAAAACAGAAAAAAAAGAAGACTGGCGCAAGGGAACAGTTCAGCAACGCCTGGCACACGCGCTTATCAAAGGCATTACAGATTTTATTGACGAAGATGTTGAAGAAGCCATGCTGCATTACAAAAAAACATTCCATATCATCGAGGGTCCGCTGATGGACGGTATGAATATAGTTGGTGAGCTTTTTGGATCAGGAAAAATGTTTCTTCCGCAAGTGGTGAAAAGCGCCAGGGTGATGAAAAAAGCCGTTGCAAAACTTCTTCCGTATATTGAGAAAGAAAAAGAGGCGGGAACGAAATCTTCGGCAGGAAAAATATTGCTTGCTACCGTGAAAAGCGATGTGCACGACATTGGTAAAAACATTGTTGAAGTTGTGCTTGCGTGTAACAACTATGAAGTGATCGATATTGGCGTAATGGCATCTGCCGATAAAATATTAAAAACAGCACGCGACGAAAATGTGGATATTATAGGACTGAGCGGGCTGATCACGCCTTCGCTCGAAGAAATGGCGCTTGTGGCAGAAGAAATGGAAAAATCAGGGATGAATATTCCCTTGCTTATTGGAGGCGCTACAACCTCCGTGATACATACTGCAGTTAAAATAGCGCCAAAATACCATGCTCCTGTCGTGCATGTAAAAGATGCATCAAAATGTATAGGTATAGTATTACATCTGCTTTCGAAAGAACTCTCAAAAGGCTTTATTGACAGACTAAATAGCGAATATGAGATCATTCGCAGCAAACATTTATCAGAAAACAAACAAAGTTTAGTGTCGCTTAAAGAAGCAAGGAACAACAGATTGAAACTTATATGGACGAAAGAAATGATCGCCGAACCTTTGCATACCGGAATAAAAGTTTTCAATGATTACCCTCTGAACGAACTTACTGCATTTATCAACTGGAATTTCTTTTTCCGCGAATGGCGGTTGAATGGAAAATTCCCTGCAATATTTGATGATCCTGCAAAAGGAAAAGAAGCGAAAAAACTTTATCGCGATGCGCAGGAAATGCTGGAGCGTATTGTTAACGAAAAATGGATTTCTGCAAATGGCGTAGCTGGCATATTCCCTGCTAATTCTAATGGCGATGATATTGAGGTTTATTTCCCTGAGAACAATAATAAGGGCATCTCTGAAAATCCCAAAAGCGTCATTGCGAGGGAGGAACGACCGAAGCAATCTCATTGTAGGACAGATTGCTTCGCTACGCTCGCAATGACGGATTCCGTAGTTTTTAGAGGTGTCCATAATATATTGACAACCTTTCATTTTCTAAGAAATCAGCAGCAAAAGAAAAATGAGCCGAATCTTTGCCTTGCTGATTTTATAGCGCCTGTAAATTCCGGAATTACGGATTACATCGGAGGTTTTGCTGTAACGGCAGGCCTTGCCTGCCGGCAGGCAGGAATAGGAATTGAAAAAAAAGCGGAAGAGTTTAAGGCTGCAAAAGACGATTACAGCGCTATCATGCTTAAGATTCTTGCCGATCGCCTTGCTGAAGCGTTTGCTGATGTGATGCATTTGAAAGTGAGAAAAGAATTGTGGGCTTATGCAAAAGAGGAAAACCTTTCGATAGAAGAAATACATCTCGGAAAATATTGCGGAATAAGGCCTGCGGCAGGTTATCCTGCCTGCCCCGATCATAGCGAAAAAGCTGAAATCTTCAGAATATTGGATGCGGCAAAGCATACAGGCATTTCATTAACAGAAACGTTTATGATGAATCCGGCTGCTTCTGTTTGTGGCTGGTACTTTGCAAATCCTCATTCAAAATATTTTTCATTAGGGAAAATTGATAAAGAACAGGTAATGGATTATGCAGAAAGGAAAGGTATTTCAGTTGAAGAAGCGGAAAAATGGCTGGCGACAGTGCTTGCCTAAGGCAAAAGGGAGAAGGCATAAGGGACAAGGCAAAGCTATAGGGAAACTTGTAGCTTTTTTTAACCTGATTAATTCACAAATTGGACTAAAGTCCTTATTTATAGAGCGTTTGCATTGCCACGACCTTAAGGTCGTGGTAATTGAAACAGCCATTATTGCTGGGCTTTAGCCCAAAATTAAAAGTTTGAATTAAACAGGTTAATGAGTTTGAAAAAAATGTTTTAAATTTGGCAATATATACGAAATAAAACCAATAGTCAAACACAGTCGTTGTGCCTTATTAAGATTATACTTAACTTGAAATAAAAAAACATGGCAGAACAAGAACATTTAGATGCGCATTATACAAGAATGGATAAAATATTTCGCTTAAGTTTGGGCGAAAAAGGCGCATACAGTTGTGCAAGATTTGATGGTGATTTTTCAATGACCACTGAAGCTGCGCAATTAAAAAAACATCAATTTATTATTGATGGATGTAACATAAAAAAAGGCACAAAAGTTCTTGATATAGGATGTGGATGGGGCGCATTTATAGATTATTTGAATGCGCAAGGCGCCGAAACTTATGGTGTTGTTTTAGCCAAAGGACAGGCAGATGCTTGTATAAAAAATGGCTTGAATGTTAAGCATATTGATTCTAAAGATATTACTCCGGAAACATTTGGGAAGTTTGATGTTGTAACTGCTATGGGAAGCCCCGAACATTTATGTTCTGTTGAGCAGTATGAAGCCGGACAGCAGGAAGAAATCTATAAAAAATATTTTAAACAAATAGCCGGCTTGTTGCCTGTTGGCGGGCGTTTTTATTGCCAGGCAATGGTGTTTGGACCTAACATGGTTAAATTTGAAGATATTCCATTTAATAAAACCGATTTACGGAAAAAGGAATTTACAAACGAAGAATTGATGGATATAATTTGTCGCGTATTTCCCGGCTCCTGGCTTCCTTATGGTAAGGAAGGATTAATTGAACCTGCCAGCGAACACTTCAAAGTAATATCAATTGATAGCGGCAGGTTAGATTACATTGAAACCATTAAGAGGTGGACAGCGGCATTTACTAAATTCAGTTTCAAAAAATATTTACTTTTTGCTTCTTTTATTCCTGAATATTTAACGAGCCGGTCTTTTAGAGAATGGATGCGCAGATTTAAAATACAAGCCAACTTACTTGTTTTTGAAAGAGAAATATTCGAACATTATAGAATCGTATTTGAAAAAGTTAAAGATTAAGTGTCAAAGTCAGGAGCTGAAAAGAGTTTGGATTCTGTTTTATCTTATTAGCAATTAAATCCTATTGTTGCATTTTTCTTTTCAATTCATCAAAATATTCTTGTTTTATATTCTGGCCTAATTGTTTTGAATTTAGTGCATCATTCATAGCATTTTTATAATCGCCGAGCATGTTGAAAGTTTGCGAACGGTTATTATATGCCGCTCCGTTACCGGAATCCAGTTGTATGGTTTTACTGAAATCGGCAAGCGCCTCCTGATATTTTTTTGAATTAAACAAGACAACACCACGGTATAAATAATTATTGGCATTATCGGGTTCTTTTGTAATGACGTAATTGTAATCTTTTATCGCTTCTTCGTTTTTTCCCATGTACATGTAACAGGATGCCCTGTTCTTGTATCCTTCAATTTTTTCCGGATTTAGTCTCATTGCATGAAGCATGTCGGGAACAGCCATATCGTATTTCCCCATGTTCATATATGTTACTCCGCGGTTCAGATAAGCGTCATAGTATGTGAAATCAATTGAAACGGCTTTTGTATAGTCGTTTATGGAAAGATCGAAATTTTTCATAAGCGCATGAAGATTGCCCCTGTTGCTGTATATGGATGCATCATGCTGATTGATGGCGATAAAGGAGTTGTAGTCATGCAAAGCTTTTTCATATTCTTTTGTTTCGCGTGCATAATAATTCCCCCGGTTCTTATAAGCCACTTCAACCTGTCCGGGGAATTTTTCAATAACATCCGTCCATAAAGTGTCGTTGTTTTTCCATACCTGAGTTCTTTGATAAGTCAGATATGTATATACAATGAATAACACAAGCAAAATTCCGGAAATGATATATTTTAAAATAGAAGCGTAAGCTTTTTTATTGTTATATATACGGTCGGCTTCCATACCTGCAATAAAAGCGAGCCCGACAGATGAAATATATGTGTATCTATCAGCCATCAGCGCCGCTCCCACCGTTAAAAATTGCAGTACCAACGCTATATTTATAAAATAGAAAAGAAAACCAAACGCATACACTCTTGAAATTTTCAATGATTTATAGACAAGAAAGAACAGTCCTGCCAAAATAAAAGGCGCTATATAGTACATAAGCGGCAATGCTTCGGTTATCGGGAATTTGGTAGGATAAGGATAAAAAGCCGAAAGATTGAACGGAAGCACTAATTTAAAAATATATGCCATAAAACCGTATGACGCAAACATAAATCTGTGCGGAATACTGATTGCACTCCATTCGGAAATGGAACTGGAAGATGCCTGCGCTTTAATAGAAATGATGCCGAAAACAATTGCAACGATAAAAAAAGGAACTTTTTCAATAATACATTTTAAATCGAACTTTCGTTTCAAATAAAAATCTGTAAGCAACATTACAACGGGTAATGTAACGGCAGCCGGTTTGCATAATGCCGACAATACAAATAAAATGAATGTAAGAAAGTAAAATAATATGGATCCCGCTTTTTTTTCATAGTATTTAAGATACGCGAGCAATGCAGTGATAAAGAAAAAAGCGTAAAGAACATCTTTGCGTTCCGATATCCATGTTACCGATTCCACGTGTATGGGATGGATCCCGAAGAAAAGCGCCACTATAGTTGCCGCAATAATCTTTTTCCCGCTCAGCCTGTATATAAAAAAGAAAACGAAAAAAGTATTCAGTAAATGAAACAGTATATTTACCAGATGGTAGCGATATGGATTGATACCGGCCGAATTGTAATCCAGGGCAAATGACAGCATGGTAAGCGGATGGTAATTCCCCATAAAAAAATCCGAGAAGAAAATCTTAATATTTTCGGATTTTAAATGCCATACGGCGCTGTTCTCGGTAATGTAACCCGGATCGTCCCAGTTGGTAAAGCCGTTTTTCAGCGAGGAAGAAAATGCAATATAAGTTACAGCTAATAGTGCAGCGACTACAAAAAGATTCGTATATCTGAACTTATTCCGGTCTTTTTCTTTAGTTTTTTTATGCGGAATAATTGTTTTCTGCTGACTAGGTTTTTTATGTTTTTGTTTCAATTGAGCCATATTTTACTAATGGACAACTGTGTCAATATAAAATATAAACGAATTAAGAATTCATTGACATAAGAAACTCTTCGTTGTTTTGTGTGAATTTTATCCTGTCTTTCAGGAATTCCATTGCTTCTAATGAGGTCATATCAGCAAGATGATTTCTGAGTATCCAGACTCTTTGCAATGTTTCCTTATCAAGCAGCAGGTCGTCGCGGCGGGTACTGGATGCCACCAGGTCGATGGATGGGAATATTCGTTTATTTGAAAGTTTCCTGTCGAGCTGGAGTTCCATGTTACCTGTTCCTTTAAATTCTTCGAAGATAACTTCATCCATTCTTGAACCTGTATCAATAAGAGCGGTAGAAACAATAGTAAGCGATCCCCCATTTTCAATTTTTCTGGCAGCGCCAAAGAAACGTTTTGGTTTATGAAGCGCATTTGAATCAACACCGCCGGTCAAAACTTTACCTGATGCGGGAGAGACAGTATTATAGGCACGTGCCAGACGGGTAATAGAATCAAGAAGTATTACCACATCGTGCCCGCATTCTACAAGCCGTTTGGCTTTTTCCAGAACAATGTTAGCAATCTTTACATGGCGTTCGGCAGGTTCATCAAAAGTAGATGAAATAACCTCGGCACGTACGCTGCGTGCCATATCTGTCACTTCTTCAGGGCGTTCATCCACTAAGAGAATTATCATATACACCTCAGGGTGATTATATGCAATGGCATTTGCAATTTCTTTTAAAAGCACAGTTTTACCGGTTTTTGGCTGTGCAACTATAAGCGCGCGCTGGCCTTTACCTATTGGCGTAAACATATCAATAATGCGGGTTGAAATAGTTCCATCCGGGGTACCTGTAAGTTTAAACTTTTCAATAGGAAATAACGGAGTAAGAAAATCAAAAGGAACCCTGTCGCGGACTTCTCCCGGATCACGGCCATTAATCAGTTCAACCCTGATAAGCGGAAAATATTTTTCTCCTTCTTTTGGCGGTCTGATACTGCCTCTTACGGTATCACCGGTTTTTAACCCAAACAGTTTTATCTGAGACTGAGAAACATAAATGTCGTCAGGTGAGTTTAGATAATTGTAATCGGATGAGCGTAAAAAACCGTAACCATCGGGCATAATTTCAAGGACGCCCTCACTGGAAACGATACCGTCGAATTCCGAAACAATGTCCTTACGTTCGATAAATCTTGTCTTATGAAATGGTTCTTTCTTTTCTTTATCTTCCGGCTTCTGAACTTCTTTGATCTCTGAAACCGGTTCATGCGTTTCTGTAATAATTGTTTCTTCTGGTTCAGCGCTGTCAGTTACTTCTATTGGTTTCTCAGTAAATATTTCAGTTTCTATGGGATCTTCAACAACAGGAGGTATCATGCTGTCATCACTTAACTGCACAGCAGTATCATCAATTACAAGTTCTTTTACAACCGGAATTTCCTGAGAAAAAATATCATTAGTTCTTATCGGTTCTTTCTTAATATTTAAAGGATCTTCATCCGTGTCCTTTTTTCTTGGGCGAATAATCCGACGTTCTTTCTTTACTTCTTTCTGAATATCTTCAGGTGAAGGATTCAGCGCTTGTTGGTCGAGAATCTTATAAATAATGTCCTGCTTTTTTAAAGCCTCATATTTGGGAATGTTAAGTTCTCTGGCAATTTCTTTCAGCTCTGCAGCAAGCTTGTTGTTCAGTTCAATAATGTCGTACATGAATGGAAGGTTTGGTTAACTAAAATGTTTAATTGTTTATGGTTAAATAATAGAAAAGATAGATTGTGAATAACCAATTACTGAATTAAAGTTCAGGTATTAAAAAAAGAAACTTAAGGTTGACAAAAAAGGGAAACGAATAAGGGATCCGCTTTGCAATATTACAATTTATTTTTGAATTAAAACATTTTTTTTTAAAAATATTTTTTATTCCATTTTTTAATCCGGGTATTTTATAATTTTGCGACATAACAATATTTTCTTTTTTATGATACAAAGAATCCAATCCTTTTTTCTTTTATGCGTATTGTTTGCATGTATAGCATGTTTTTTCCTTCCATTTTGGACATATACAGGGCAGGATCATAATTATACATACCTGGTAAGCCTTTTTGCAGTGAAACTCACGGAGGGTAACGCTCAGAATTTATTTGTGAGTACCGTGCCCATAATTGTGATCATATCGGTTTCTGCTATTTTATCTGTCGTTTCCATTTTTTATTATAAGAAGCGGTTGATTCAAATAAAGATCAACAATTATAACCTTTTTCTTACAATTATCTTTATTGGCACTATTTACCTGTGGATACCTTATATGATTAAAGAACAACTGCCCCAAGCAATTCGTAACTGGAATTATGGACTTATCCTTCCATTATTTTCACTCATATTTTTAATACTGGCAAACAGATTTATTAAAAAAGATGAGAAACTGGTTCGGTCAACTGACAGATTAAGATAGGCGTAAAGATTTCTCTTTTGTATCCATAGGGATAATGGTCGACCGGTGAAAACCCACATCATCCTTAAAGAGCTTTCTGTATGTGAAATGTCGTTTGCCAAATACAGCGCCAACAGATTCATGCAGTGCACGCATTTTGGGATTAAAGTCACCAACCCACGAAAGTTCAATCTCGGTATAATGAGGCTTGAGTTTCATCATCTTATCCATATGCCAAAAAATAGCTGACTCTATACCTGACTTCTGAAACTTAGGAACAACGCCCATTATAATAATCCTTGCCCGCGTAATGGTCTTTTTCTTTGCAAGCCATGCATATTTCAACTTATTCCAAAAATTTAATTTACCATTCAAATGTTTTAATATCTGGTTGATATCAGGGAACATTACAAGGAAGGCAATTGGTTCCCCCTCATGGTAAGCAAACCGGATGAATTCTTCATCAATAATGTTTTTCGCATTTTTCAGGGTATTGCGAAGATCATTTTTTTCAATAGGTGTAAAATTTTCATGATAAGCCCATGCTGTATCGTACACATACTTCAGGTCATCAATATATTTTTCTGCTTTATCAAAACTGAAATGTTCAAATTGGAATTCTTTTTTCTTTCCTACCCACTCGGCAATCTTCCAGAATCGTTCAGGAAAAGGCACGGTAAGATTCAGGTGATTGCTTACCTGCTCAAAATAAAACTTGAAACCATACGATTCAAAAAGATCCTGGTAATATGGGTGATGATACTGCATGCCATATCCCGGATGCATAAAGCCTTCTACCAGCAGTCCCCAAAAGCGGTCGTTCTCGCCGAAATTAATCGGGCCATCCATCGCCTCCATGCCTCTCTGTCGCAACCATTCCATGCAGGTATCGAAAAGAAGGAATGCGGCATTTTTATCGTTGATACATTCAAAAAAGCCCATGCCTCCCGTAGGCTGTGCAAAATTAAATGCCTTTTTCGAATTGATAAAAGCAGCTACTCTTCCAATTAATTCTCCTTTATCATTTTTCAATATCCAGCGAATAGCTTCTCCGTGCTGAAAAAACACGTTTTTTCCAGGGTCGAAAATACCCTCTACTTCCAAATCGAGGGGGCACACCCAGTTTTTATCGCCTTTATAGATAATCCCGGCAACCTTCAGAAACTCTTTAACTGTCTTTTTATCTTTTACTTCAATTATTTTCATTTTACCCGAATCGAACGCAAATATACAATTGTTTTGTAACTACTCAGTAGTATTAAAGCTTAAGAAAAACAAATGTTTGCCACAGATTCACAGATTAAAAATTATTCTTTTTGTAATGAATTTATCTTCGGAATCCGCCTTAGGCGGATTATAATCTGTGAATCTGTGGCATTTTCAATTTATATTTGCTGCTGAGTAGTTACAATTATATTGATGTAATCCATAATTCACGTTTGATCTATATTTGTTCAATAAGTGCAACTGCATAAACCGCAATACCTTCTTCTCTTCCCACAAAGCCCATCTTTTCGGTAGTGGTGGCTTTGATTGAAATATCATCTTCTGAAATATTCATAGTTTCAGCAAGTGTTATTTTCATCTTTGGAATGTAGTCTGCTACTTTAGGTTTCTGCAAACAGATGGTGATATCGATGTTTCCAATAGCACAACCGTATTCATGCAACAATAACACAACTTTCTTCAGAAGTATTTTGCTGTCAATTCCTTTAAATTCAGGAGAAGTGTCAGGGAAATGGGTTCCTATATCACCAAGGTTTGCCGCGCCCAGCAAGGCGTCGCAGATGGCATGAATAAGCGTGTCCGCATCAGAATAACCCACGGTGCCTTTATTATGAGGAATACTGATTCCTCCAAGCCTGAAATCGGTATTTTCTTTTAAGGGATGAACGTCTAAGCCAAATCCAATTCTGAATTTCATTATTTGGTTACGTTTTGATCCTTAAATGCATCAAAGTCGAAAAGTAATGTAAAACGCAAGGTGTTTTCGAGAGGGTTGCGCTGTTCAACAGGGATGAGATAAGCAAAGTCAAGTCCAAAAACATTGTATTTTAAACCTGCTCCTAAAGTAAAAAATTTACGATTTCCTTTAGTTTTGTCTTCATAGAAAAATCCGGCACGGATCGCAAACTGCTTATCATACCAGTATTCAATTCCTGGCGAAAAAGTAAATTCCTTCATTTCTTCCTTAAATCCGCCCGGCGCATCACTAAACGACTGAAACATTCCTGAAACAACATATGGGTTAGGATCTTTGCCTGCTAATATGGTAATTCCTGTTGAATCGTAAACAGGTGGAGTAGGAACAAGTAATTTGTTTATGTCTATCATTATAGCAAGGGAATTGTATTCATCTAAGTCGAGTGTTAATGTTGGCCCAAAACGCATGTTGATAGGGATAAAATCTCTTTCGGTTGTTTCAGTATACGACATTTTATTCCCGATATTTGAAATATTCAATCCAACACCTAATTTAGCAGGTGTTCTTCCGAATTCAAGTTCTTTTTGATAATATGCTGAAACATCTGTTGCTATTGAATTTCCCGCATGCGATTCAGCGCCGCCTACATATTGTCCAAGTGTTAGGTTTGAGTGGATATAGCGAAGTGAAACACCACCGGAGATTACTTCGGAAAATTTACGCGAATAACAGACATCAATAGCATATTCGTTTGGTTTATAATCGCCAAGGGAAGTTCCCACATTATCAGTAAAAGTAATACTTCCCAAAGAGAAATATAAAAGAGAAGCGGCAATTGCCTGGTCGTTCCCGATTTTTTTATAACCTGATAAATAAGCAAGTCCAATATCATCTACAAGAGCACGTAACCATGGGCAATATGAAATTGAAAATCCCATATCCTTATCAATAAATGCATATTTTGCAGGATTCCAGTGCATCGAGTTTGCATCAGGAGTAGAAGAAACTCCGGCATCACCCAATCCGCCACCTCTTGCATCAGGCCCGATCATCAGGAAAGGAACAGCGGTAGTAATGACATTTAAAGCATTTGGATCATATTTATATTGAGCAAATGCAGAAAAACCGGTAAATAGGTAAACTGTCAGAAAAACAGGAATCAGGTTTACAAATACTCTTTTCATATAAGAATTTCAATTAAGTTTGCAAATATAACGAAAATATTTTTATATTATTATACACAAATTACTTTCATCGTCACTATTTAGGTATAAAGGTATAGGTTATACTGAAAGAAATCTGGTTTTAGGTTGAAAGGTTGAGCGGCTGGTTTGGTTGATGGTCTTTGGTTATTGGGTTTTTCCCATATACTTTTGACTTTTTACCAAACTAGTTGCCCAACCCATGGACTTTATACCCTTTATACCTTATACCTCTATTTCCCTATACCTAAATAATTACTTTCATCTTAAAATAATGAGTTTGTTCGAGCTCTCAAGATATGAACCACTGAGTGTTTTTACTTTAAGATGATACAGGTATAAGCCGCTATCTAATCTTTTCCCGCCATCATTGCATCCGTTCCAAACGATTGGACTGATATTCATACTTATTGTCTGAACCGTTTGATTTATTGTATTCACAAGAACCCCTGTAATTGTAAAAATTTTTATTTCCACTTCAATATCGCAACAAGGCTGGTTGTGCTCAAAATAAAATTTTGTGTACTCTTTAAAAGGATTTGGAAAATTATGTATGTTCTTTAACTCAAGATCGCCTGGTTTGGATACTACAAATTCCGTGTATGCTTCAGCAGAATTGTTGTACGAATCCCATACTTTTAACCGTAATGTATGCCTTCCTTCTGTGAGTGATTTAAAGGGATATAGTACCATGCCGCTTTTATAGGTATTTATATCGGGGATATAATAATCGTTGAGTTCGACAGTGTGATCTGTATTTTCATCCAGCACTGCAGTAATATCATGCCCAAAACTATTACCTGTAACGAGGATACCATTCGGATCTTCAATATAAGCCAGTAGCAGTGGGTTTTTGTCAGTAGTACCACCATAAGAAAATGTTGTATCGTTAAGAAATAATTTGATCAGGGGGCCTGTGTTATCTATGGCTGCTGTAGAATCAATGCCTCCAATGATAAAATATGAATTTTCAAAATAGCCGCCGGCATCCCTGCCTTGCCGGCAGGCAGGCGTTTGTTCATTATTTGCATAATAACTTATTCTGCCAATACCATAATTTTCATTCATGTCCTTTGGAATGATAAATGAAAAACCGAATTCTCCGTTTTCCACTGTTGCTTTGCCCTTATAAAGTATCTGATTTTGCCGGGAAAAATTGTAAGGAGAACTTTGCGGGTCATTTGCAAGTGTTGTTGCAATAATCTTTTTATCATACACTGTGGGGTAAATCGTTCCATTGAAATCAGTTAATTTTTGTCCGTCAGAATTCTGAATAATACCCGAAATTGTTACGATACTCAAGGCTTTCAACGTATCTGGTGTGGTATTTACCTGATGTCCGTTAATAGTTGTTGTAACAACGGTATTTTCGGGATATGATAATTTTAATGCAGGATCTCCCAATAAAACAAAATTGCGAATATTTGAAATAGAACCATTATC
>Ga0265292_1001595_pt1 | contig 19353 bp, 10 predicted proteins | sample Munlanlewell296A_FD_189080 | JGI IMG/M metagenome (GOLD analysis project Ga0265292, IMG submission 189080) | Leachate microbial communities from a municipal landfill in Southern Ontario, Canada - Leachate well 296A | ecosystem: Engineered > Solid waste > Landfill > Unclassified | place: Canada... | reverse complement strand
CTTATGAAAGGCTTGTAATGGATGATCTTAAACAGAATGCAGTAATCACAGCATCATTTGTTTACAATGCAGCAATGCGTAACACTAAATTACCCGGAAAACCTGCTATGAAACCCAGGGAGTCAACAGGACAGAATCAGAGGATGCAATAATCCGAAATGAAATAAATTGATATAAATTGAAATATGTAGAGACAGGTCGCGACCTGTCTCTACGCGTTTAATAACCCTATGATTTCTTTAAATCGACATCCTTCATCGATAACTGAATACGTTTTCTTTCAATATCCACTGCCAGAACTTTTACCATGACATGCTGGTGGAGCTTAACAACAGTTGAGGGATCCGAGATATAGGTTTTGCTCATATTTGAAATATGCACCAACCCGTCCTGCTTGATACCAATGTCAACAAAGGCACCGAATTTTGTAATATTTGTTACAATTCCCGGAACAACCATTCCCTCAATAAGATCTTCCATTGTATGGACATCAGCAAAACTGAATTCCTTTATCTTTGATCTGGGATCACGACCGGGTTTAGAAAGTTCATCCAATATATCTTTCAATGTAGGCAACCCTGTAACAGGTGTAATATAACGGTCGAGCTTTATCTCCTTTCGTTTATTTTCATTAGTTATCAATTCCTTTACATCACAGCCAATATCTTTCGACATTTGTTCTACAACATGATAACTTTCGGGATGCACTGCGCTGGTATCGAGAGGATTCTCAGCATTGCGGATTCTCAAAAAACCTGCACTCTGTTCAAAAGCCTTTTCTCCCATCCTCTTAACCTTAAGAAGCTCTTTACGTGCTTTGAATGGTCCGTTTTCGGAACGGTAATCAACAATATTCTGCGCAAGTTGCGGTCCCAGGCCCGATACATAAGTCAAAAGATGCTTACTTGCTGTATTCACCTCAACACCAACTGCATTAACACAACTCATTACAACATCATCAAGCGATTTTTGCAGTTTCTGCTGATCAACATCATGCTGATACTGACCCACTCCTATTGATTTAGGATCGATCTTAACCAACTCTGCCAGCGGATCCATAAGCCTTCTCCCTATCGAAACCGCACCGCGAACAGTTACATCATAATCGGGGAATTCATCGCGAGCAGTTTTTGAAGCTGAATATATTGAAGCCCCGGCCTCGCTGACAACAAAAACCTGGATATCATTCTCGAACTTAACCCATTTAATAAAATCTTCTGTCTCGCGGCTTGCTGTACCATTACCGATTGCAATAGACTCAATCTTGTAAGCATTAACAAGTGATAATATTTTTTTAATCGACATTGCAGTCTCATTCTGAGGGGGATGGGGGTAGATTGTCTCATTATGAATAAGATTACCCTGCCTGTCGAGACAAACAACTTTACACCCGGATCTGAAACCGGGATCAATAGCAAGAACAATTTTTTCACCCAGTGGTGATCCCAGAAGAAGCTGACGAAGGTTTTCTGCAAATACATTAATTGCCTCAATATCTGCCTTTTCTTTAGAAATATTTCTGAATTCGGTTTCCATTGAAGATGAAAGAAGTCTCTTCCAACTATCCTTAACTGCAGCGGCAACGAGGTCGGATGAAGCGTTCCTTCCCTTTATGAAAATTGAATCTAACATATCGAGTGCATTCTCTTCAACAGGTTCCACCGACAGCCTTAAGAAACCCTCCTCCTCTCCCCGCCTCATTGCAAGCAGCCTGTGTGACGGACACTTTTTAAGAGGCTCTGACCAATCATAATAATCGCTGTATTTTATACCTTCTGCTTCTTTCCCTTTTACAACCTTAGAGTAAATAACTGCCTCCTTTTCAAAAAGATATCTCAGTTTTTTCCTCGCCGTTTCATCTTCATTTATCCATTCAGCAATAATATCAGATGCACCTGCAAGTGCATTTTCAACAGTTGGAACATCGTCATTGAGAAACGCTTCAGCTTCGAGAGATGGATCATTCACCTTCTGATCCATAATGATAACAGCAAGTGGTTCAAGACCTTTTTCCCTGGCAATTGTTGCGCGTGTACGGCGTTTTGGTCTGAAAGGCAAATAGATATCCTCAAGCTCAGCCATTGTCAATGCTGCTTCAATTTTTTGTTTGAGCCCGGGAGTCATCTTTTCCTGCTCCTCAATTGACTTTAATACACTTTCCCTGCGGGCATCAAGATCTTTGAGCCGATCGTATTCCTCCTTTATATGCATCAGTCTGACTTCATCAAGACTGCCTGTCATCTCTTTTCTGTACCTGCTTATAAATGGAATGGTAGCTCCACCATCCATCAACCTGATTGTGTTTTCGACCTGCCATTCGTGGAGTCCAAGCTTTTTTGCGACAAGTTCAATATTTCTGTTTGTGTTCATGATAATACTATTCAACGTAAATAACCAAACCTTTCAGATATTCGCTTTCGGGGTGATAAATATTAATGGGATGATCAGGCGGCTGACTTATCTGGTGAATAATCCTGATATTGCGACCGGTATTTGCAGCTGCAGCAAAAACCGATTTTCTGAAGTTCTCTTTTGTAACCACCTGAGAACATGAGAATGTAAAAATAATACCACCAGGCTTTATCTGTTCAATAGCTTTCATATTCAGTCTCTTATATCCCTGCAGGGCGTTTGCCAGAACATTATGGTGCTTTGCAAATGCGGGGGGGTCAAGTATTATAACATCATACTGATCTTTAATATGATTCAGATAATCAAATGCATCAACCTGAAATGATTCATGCCTAGGATCATCTCCATAATTGAGTTTAATATTCTCATTCGCCAATTCAATAGCGGGGAACGAGCTGTCAACAGTATGAACAAGGCTGGCATTTTTCATGGCATAGACTGAAAATGAACCTGTATAACCAAACACGTTCAGAACATTCTTTCCCTCAGTAAATCCTTCAAGCAGTTTTCTGTTCTCCCTCTGATCAATAAAAAATCCGGTTTTCTGCCCGGTTATCCAATCAATTTTAAACTTATAACCGTTTTCCGTGACAATAACCGGCCCTGAATTTCCATAAAGGAATTCATTTACACCGGTTATACCTGACATGTGGGGAATAGTAGTCTCGCTCTTATCGTAAATTGCAATAATCTGATCTTTCATCAGTTCAGTCAGGATAGTTGCAATTTCCCTGCGTATCCTGTAAAAACCGATTGAATGCATCTGGATTACAGCAACCCCGTTATAAAAATCAATTATCAATCCAGGCAATCCATCTCCTTCTGCATGTATTAGTCTGAACACATTAACCTGAGGATTATCTATAATACCAAGTGATTTTCTGTAATTAATTGCTTTTCTTATTTTATCTCTGAAAAAATCAATATCAGGAGTTACCTGTTCAAATGAGAGAATCCGTACTGCAATGGAACTGGGTTGATAATGTCCGACAGCCAGAAATGTATCTTTATTATCAAAGACATCCACCAGGTCTCCTTCTGCAGGATTGCCATACATTTTTTTTATAGCTCCCGAAAATATCCAGGGATGGAATCTCCTGACTGATTGCTCTTTTCCTGATTTAAGGACTATTTTTACGCGTTCCACTTTGTTAATTTTTTATAAATCTGGTAACACACCCACGCATCTGTTGCTGCATATACCTGCTGGGCTTCAGTAAGTTGCTCTGCTTCCCAGTTGGTTACCTGTTGGCGTTTGGATATTCTGATGCCAAGAACAATGGCTGCAAGTTTTTTCAGTCCCGAGCTCTGAATACCATAATCCCTGACAAAACTCTGCAGATCAACGAATCTGCTGGGGGAAAATTTCTTTACTCCTTTAAGAAACCTGATATCATCATGAACCGCAACTCCTGCTTTTATTACATTAGGATCGGACAACAATTTAATCAGCTCCTCAGGAAAGCCTATTTTATTGATCCGGAAGAGACATACCAGGTTACCTGTAGAAAGCTGAATGAGAGAAACTGAATTTTTTCCTCCTTTTTTGAATATGGGTTTAGTCTCGGTATCAAAACCGAGTAAATCTGATCCAAGCAACCTTGGAAAAACTTCATAAAAAGTCTTAAGATCTTCTACCAAAACTATTTCACCTTTAAACCATGAGAGCTCACATTCAGCAAGTTCCTCAGCAGTAATATTCTCCTGATACTTATTATTCACCATCTCACCTGAATTCTGGTCCAGTCATAATAATTTTTATTAAATTGTGGTACAAAATTAGACATTTACGGTTAGGATTGCTTACCCTTTCCGTTTTTTTGTAAGGGCTGTCAGATATCCTTATTTTTATTGTCGTATAATGTAGAAAATTTGCACCATGCTTACCGGAAATTTTAAAGTTCTTTACGAACGGCTTACTGAATCCATCGATCAGAAAAGGATATTTCATGATCCGCTATATACTCTGGCTTTTGGAACTGATGCAAGTTTTTACAGGCTTATACCAAAAATGGTGATAAGAGCAAAGGATGAAAAGGAAGTATCACTGATACTGAAGGAGAGTTCGAGGCTGGTAATTCCGGTAACATTTCGTGCAGCAGGCACGAGTCTTTCAGGGCAGGCGATTACCGATTCTGTATTAGTCATTGCAGGAAACAACTGGAAAAATTACCATATCAGTGAAAATGGCACTGAAATACGGCTGCAACCCGGATTAACAGGTGGACGTGTTAATGCGCTGCTGGCACCTTACGGACGAAAAATCGGACCTGATCCGGCATCGGTAAATGCAGCCATGATTGGCGGAATTGCAGCAAATAATGCTAGCGGCATGTGTTGCGGAACAGCTGAAAACTCATATAATACAGTTACAGGCATGCGGATCATCCTGTCTGACGGAACCCTTCTCGATACCAGAGACCAGTCAAGTAAAGATGTTTTCCGGGAATCACACCATCAACTACTTTCAGATATAGCCAGCCTTGCAAAATCAGCAAAAAAGAATACTGCCCTTGCAGAAAGGATCAGGAAAAAGTACAAGATGAAAAACACTACCGGTTATAGCCTTAATGCACTTATCGACTTTTCTGATCCTTTCGATATCATTGAACACCTGATGATTGGATCAGAAGGCACTTTAGGGTTTATTGCAGAAATAAACTATAAAACAGTTATTGAACATCCATTCAGGGCCAGTTCGCTTATGATTTTCTCTGATATTGAAAAAGCATGTCTTGCAGTTTTACTCCTTAAATCCACACCTGTTTCGGCAGTTGAATTGATTGACCGGGCAGGATTGCGATCTGTTGAAGACGAAACCGGGATGCCTGAATTTCTGAAACCGTTACAGAATAATGTTTGCGCATTACTGGTGGAAACTGTAGCAGGTAATAAGGTTGAAATAAATAGAAATATTGAAATAATCAAGAATTCTATCAAAAATATTCCGGTTGAAATGGCTGTTGAGTTTACAGATATTCCGGCTGAATATGAACTTCTTTGGAAAATCCGTAAGGGCTTGTTCCCTTCAGTCGGTGCTATGCGCAAAACCGGAACCACCGTCATAATAGAAGATGTGGCTTTTCCTCTTCCCTCATTAGCCGAAGCAACTTCAGACCTTCAAAAACTATTAAAAAAATTCAGATATGACGAAGCAGTGATTTTTGGTCATGCTCTCGAAGGAAATCTGCATTTTGTTTTCACACAGGACTTTAGCACACAGAAAGAAATTGAACGTTACGGTAAACTCATGTCTGAAGTTTCCGATCTGGTTATACATAAATATGATGGCTCTCTTAAAGCAGAGCATGGAACCGGCCGGAATATGGCGCCTTTTGTAGAAATGGAATGGGGAAAAGAGGCTTATCAGCTTATGAAGGAGATCAAGCATATTTTCGATCCATTAAACATACTTAATCCGGGTGTAATCCTGAATACTGACCAGGATATCCACCTCAGGAACCTGAAGCCGATTCCGGCAGCCAGCGAGATTATTGATAAGTGTACTGAATGCGGGTTCTGTGAGCCTTCATGTGTTTCGGCAGATCTGACACTCACTCCACGTCAACGTATTGTGGTTCACAGGGAAATGATGTCGCTGGCAAAAAGCGGACACGAACCGCATATTGCTGCATCATTGGCAAAGTCCTATTCATATGCCGGGAATAAAACATGCGCCACTGATGGTTTATGTGCTGTAAGCTGTCCTGTTAAGATTGATACTGGAAAACTCATTAAGAACCTACGGGCAGAACAAGTTAGGTCTGGACAACATAAAGCCATTTGGATAGCCAACCGAATGAGCCTTGTGACTGCTACGGCGCGAATAGCACTATCAATTGTAAGTTTTTTTCATGTGGTATTGGGAACTACTGTTATGCGAGGGATTTCAGGTGGACTGAGGAAAGTATCCGGAAACAGGATTCCGTATTGGAACCCATTTATGCCTAAGGGAGCGAAAGGTATTAAGGCAAATATTGGACTCAAATCTGACAGTCTTCGTAAAGTAGTATATTTTCCCTCATGCATCAACCGTTCAATGGGAGTATCACGTGATCATTGCGAGGAGATGCAGCTTTCAGAAAAAATGCTTCATCTTTTGCACAAAGGGGGTTACGAGGTTATTTATCCTGAAAACCTCAATAATCTATGCTGTGGCATGGCATTTTCGAGCAAGGGCTATACTGAAGCGGGACGGAAAAAATCTGATGAACTTGAGGCGGCACTGCTGAAAGCCAGCAGAAACGGCGAATATCCTGTACTTTGTGATATGAGCCCGTGCCTGTACACAATGAAAGAAAACATGAAGTCGTACCTTAAACTATATGAGCCTGTAGAATTCATTTCAGAATACCTCCTGCCCCACCTTACAATAATTCCTTTAAATGAGGTTGTAACTGTATTCCCGGTATGCAGCATGAAAAAGATGGGGTTAGATGGAAAACTGGTTGACCTGGCAAGTATCTGTGCTACAAAGGTTATTGTCGCTGAAACAAATTGCTGCGGATTTGCCGGAGACCGGGGGTTCACATATCCGGAACTGAATAAGCACGGATTACGTAATTTAAGGACTCAATTGCCGGAAACCGTAAAACATGGATATTCTACCAGCCGTACCTGTGAGATCGGACTGAGTTTGCATACCGGAATATTGCATAAATCAATTGTTTACCTCGTCGACCAGGTAAGCAGCCCGAAAACAAACTTACAGGTATTAATGTAAAGCAGCTTAATCATTATGCTACCGGAAAAAGCAAACCACGTGCACTACAAGTTCGGAAAAAATAGAATCCGGGCTGCATAAACTTGGTTCCGAACTATTACAAATTCAACTTTAGCTTTATTGAGTTATCTTACCATCCCCATCTTTCTCTCTCCCTCTTTTTCCTTTCCTTTTCAAATTTTTTACGATGTTCTTCAAACTCTCTTTTTTGTTTTTCCAATGAGTGTTTTTTGATCTCTTCTTCCGATATATCCTGATTTCCTGAAATACTGCTTACAGTCGTCCATTGTTCGTTGCACAGGATTTGCAACCCGGGGTTTAGCAGATAAGTCCCCCTGTAAATTCGTTTGAATATTTTTTTGTTGTACGGATTATTACTATCGACCTCGTGCCTGGCAAGCAATGACAGTAAATATTCACGTTTCTTGCGGTATTGCGGGATTACTGCTTCTGAAAAGTGCTGAATATTCTCGATAATATCATCTATTTTTATTCCCATGGATTGGTAGTGCCGTTTTTTCTGGAGAATCACCGACTGAACAGCAACAAACAAGTTTATCAGCAGGTACTCGATTTTATGGGAGTCAATCTTTATTAAATGTCCGTCTACCTGTATTTTCATCGAGTCGGCAAGTAAAAGGGGAAAGATTTTACCTAACTTGTTTCTTGCATAGTCGGGCAACACAAACGCCTGTTCAAATGCAATTTGAATGGGTGTTTTACTGAAAGTATTGAATAAGGCGGGATTGGCGCCATTGTCGAGAAGTGTTTTGGTTATGTTAACGGCGCCTGAAAAAACGGCTGCATGCAAAGGGGTAAAATTATGCACATTGCGGTAATCGATACCATATTTATTAATAAAGGGGATTATCATTTTTACATTATCTTCCCTGTAATACTGATAGTGTTTCCGGAAGATCGAACCGCGTTCAGCTTCGTAATTCCCGGCACGCTTGTACTTTAAGTCAGCAAGCTGTTCCATAACAAGCGCCTGGTTGTGTACAAGGGCAAAATCAAAGAGCCTGTCCTTAGCCTTTTTATTAAAGGTTTCGGTATCCAGCGCATCTTTTTTAACAGATTGGTAAATTTCGAAAGTCATCGGTTCCCAGGCAGGTTTCTCGACGGTAAGGATATTTTTACGAATGGCATCTGCCTGCTCGTTTTTACCCTGCATTTCAAGTCGCCGGGCTTCCCGTTTCCAGTCATCGGCCGATGATACTTCTTCTTTAATGCTTCGGGCGTCTGCGTCTTCAGAAATTCCTGACAACCTGATAAGCTTGTGCACCTTTGACTGCTCTACAATATAGACGTTTTTAACAGCACGCGTCACAGCTACGTACAACGAATTGATATAAAACTTGTAAACATCGAGTGATTTATCGGTTTTATCTTTGCCGCGTGCATATACCAGTTCATCAACCAGTAAATCGTTTTGAGTTACACCATCACATATGGTATTGTATTCGGAAGCGTTTTCGGAGATGAAGTTGTACAGTATAATATTTTCGTATTCAAGTCCTTTTGATTCCGGCACTGAAAATAGCAATGGCGATTGAAACAAAGTTTTTGCCTTTGCCTTATCCTCATTTCTCAATACCAATACCGCGTATTTAACCGAAAGACGCGTTTTTCGACCCAGGCTGGCAATGGCATTGCATTTATTTTCTATTAAAACTACCTCCCCTTTTGTTTCAGAAACCGTATTTACAAGATAATTACTCTCTTTATCAATGGAACCGAAACGTGCATTCTTAATTTTCAGCAACAGATTGGCTAATTCAGATATGGTTTGGCTGTTACGGTAATTGACATGTAATATTTTTATTTCATTACTTTTAACATCGCCCCGGTAAAACATACTTTTAAGATGCGACCAGGAAAAGAAGTTGGGATACACCACCTGGTTCGAATCGCCACAAAGCATGAAATTTGTGGATTTTTTCAGAGATTTAAGGATAATATGCAACTGGATGTTGGTGAAATCCTGTACTTCATCGACAACAATAAAATCATAAACCTGGGTACAATGAGTCAACCATCTGTGCGAGAGTATGTTTATGTCGTAATAATTGTTTTCTTCGAGGTAATTCAGATATTTTTCAAACAAGTGATATACCATTTCTCGTTCGGAGGCAAGAAAAATGGATTGTTTTACACCCAACGACAAATAGTCTTCTCGGGAAAGGTGTTCTTTTGTAATGTCAAGACCGGTGATTACTCCCCTGAATTCTTCGAAGGTCTTGTGGGCGTCTTTTAATTTAGTAGATTGTCTATACTTGGAAAACCATATTTCGAATGCCTTAAAATCCAGTTCTTTTCCTTCAGGTATCCGGAGAGTTTCAATATATTCCCTATACGAAAGGAAATCTATTTCCGTGTTTTCATTTTCGTAATTGTTTGAATAAAACAATCGTGCTGAGTTTTCGGTGAGATATGGCGAGAGGGTTATATACAATATTTTGCCGGTAAGCGATTTTATTTTTTCGAGTGTGAGGGCTGTTTTCCCACTTCCGGCTGAGCCAATAATAATTTGCGGTAAAGATAATGCAAGTATTTCGTCCTGGTCATCATCGAATGACAATACTTTATCTAACAGATAGAAATGGCGGGAGCGCCTGTTTACATACATAAGGGGTAAAAAATCATCGGCAGGAACCTCCTGATGGTTTTTTATCGAAATCAGTTTCGATTCGTCAACTTCACTTCCACGGAGAAATCGCGATTTGTCGTACTCGTGATTAAAGATAACTTCAAGTGCCAGTAGGCATGTTTGATTATTGTAACGGGCAAATTTGAACAACAAACGATTTTCGTAATCGAGTTTAGCCCGGTAGTAACCGGTTCCTGCCATTTTTTTTACATCTGCCGATGCAAAATCACCCCTGGAAAGCTGTTCAATTGTTCTATCAAATTGTTTACGGACTTTACGAGGGTCTATGTCGTTGTAAATAAAAGTCTCGAACATTTTTAATCGCAATATTCTTTTATGAAAATAACCCGGTAATGAGTTATTAAAACAGAGCAAAAATAGACTGTAATGAATATACCTATCACCAGAGAGCTCTGTCTTTTATCAACTATTTGTTAACAAGTGCTTTTTAATTGATGGTCTAATAGCAAAATTTAAGGTTGAGTTTTTGAAAATTATTGCAATTAAGGATATCTTTACGTTATAGAACAAAATAAGGACTATTTTAAAATGTTTCCCGGCGATATTGAATTGGTTGAAAGGCTTCAAAAAGGCGATGTGGAAGCATTCGACCTGATATATGACAAATATTCAGGAAAACTCTACGCCTTCGGTTTAAAATACCTCAGATCGACGGACGAGGCCGAGGAACTCGTCCAGTCGGTTTTTTTAAAGTTGTGGGAAAACTATAAAAACCTGAAAAAAGAATCATCGTTCAAATCATATCTTTTTACCATAGCGTACAACGACATTTGCAAACTTTTCCGGAAAAGGAACTACCGGCAAAAATTCATCGACGACACCCTATATGAAAATCCGCAGTCTTCCTCTGAAATAGAAGACAGTATCGACTACCAGTCTGTTCTGGAACGGGTACAACAAATCGTTGATAAACTCCCTGAAAGACAAAAAGTCATTTTCCTGAAAAGCCGGCAGGAAGGCAAATCAACCAAAGAAATTGCTGAAGAAGTTGGTCTCTCACCCGGAACCGTTGATAATTATATATCAGAATCCCTGAAATTTATCCGTAGCCGGTTGCACAATGAAAACTTACCGGTACTTCTTCTTTTTTCGCTGTTCCTGCTTTGAAATAATTACCTCACCCCCTCCCGTCCCCCGCTCCCGGGAGAGCGGGGGAGGCTGATTCAGCCATAATATAATAAAGGTAAAGATGATGAATCCGTGCCGTTAGCCACATAAAAAAAGTGATCGCAGGTAAAAAAATGCATTTTATATATGAGACTTCCTTTACTTGTGGATATAAGTTAAGGTTAGGAATGAGGTTAGTTAGTAGGGTGTGCTGACAGGTACCTGCAGGTCTTAAAAATAATTCTATTTCTGCAATGCCTGTCAGCTTTTTATCAACATAATTAATTATAAGTATATCGGCCTTTTACCTTTTGTCTTTTGTCTTTTGTCTTCCGACTTCGGTCTTCGGTCTTCCGACTGATTAGTTAAAAAAGTGATCATCATGTAAAAAAAATGCATTTTTAATATGAGATTCACCTTACTTGCGGGTATAATATAAACTAATGGGGAAATCACTTTCCCCGGTAAGAATTAAAAATTACAATCTTGAAAGAAAACGATTTTGAAAAGATAGAGCGCTATATTGTCGGGCAGGCCGATGATGCCGAAAAAGTCTGGGTAGAATCTTTATTTTTAAACGGAGAGGATAACTATACCCTGCGACACTTGCTTAAAAATGACTGGTACCTTATGCTCAGTGATACCTCACTATCTGAAGTTAATCTCAACCACCTGCTCGACCGTGTTCACCATATAATCCGAAAAAATGAGACTTTGAAAAGGCAGAAACCTTTGCAAAAATTCATACGGATTTACATGAAGGCTGCCGCCATTTTACTTTTACCATTACTGGTTGCAGGAGGTCTGGTTTACAGTTACTTTGGCAATCAGGGCAAGACAACAACAGACCGGCAGGTCATTTCCACGATTTACGCCCCTTTGGGCTCGCGGGTATCCTTTAATCTTCCCGACGGAACTGTTGGTATGCTCAACAGCGGATCATACCTAAGTTATTCAATTCCTTTTAACAACAACCGTGAGGTAAATCTTGAAGGCGAAGCATGGTTTGAAGTAAGCCGTGATGAAAACCATCCATTTGAAATCAGTACCGGTAATTCAACGGTGAAGGTACTCGGCACCAGCTTCAATGTGAGCGCTTACCCGGCAGAAAATTATGTAGAGGTAGTACTTCAGCAGGGGAAAGTTGAGTTTCAGGATAATAAAGGTGATGAAAAGGTGACGTTGCTCCCATCGGAAAGGTTGGTTTTTCAGGACGGGAATATCAGCAAGTCGGTTACCGATCCGGCAAAGTACAATGCATGGACTGAAGGCAAGCTCGTTTTCAGGAGTGACCCTATGGCCGAAGTGGCCCGTCGTATTGAACGGTGGTATAATGTAAAGGTTGAATTGGCCGACCAGGAGCTTGAAAAATATTCTTTCCGTGCAACTTTCCTGGACGACACCCTCGAAGAAGTACTCCGTTGCTTAAGCATGACCTCTCCCATCAGGTATAGTATTACTACTCCGCGTGAGCTGATGCAAGATGGAACTTACAAAAAAGAAGAAGTTACAATTTATCTTAAGGGTGTGTAATAGAATAAACTATTCATTTGCAATACATACAATATTGAATGTCAAACTATTAGTAAATATTATTGCATAACTTATTTTATTACACACCCTAAATAATAATTTTTCAAACCTTAAAACCAAAAAGCCTATGAAAACAAAAAAAAGGAAATCGCGTTAACGATTTCCTTAAAAAACATCCTTTCGGAATTTTTTAACTTAAAACCTTACAAACTTATGAAAAAAAACAATCCTTTCAGAGAATTGTTTTATCGTTCTCTGAAAAAAACTCTACTAACTATGCGTATTGCTGTTATTCTTATGATTCTCGGAATTCTGCAAGCACGCGCTAACGACGCCTATTCGCAGAAAACAAGGCTTTCCCTCAACTTTTCGGAAACCGAGCTTGTCAAGGTTCTTGATAAAATTGAGGTCGAAAGTGAATTCTTCTTCCTGTACAATGAAAAACTGCTCGACACCTACCGTAAAGTCACTATCACTGCAAAAGACCAATTAATTAGTGTGATTTTGGATGATTTATTTAACGGTACCGATGTGAAGTATACAATCATTGACCGCAAGATCATTCTTGCACCGGATTATTTGATCGAAGTGTCACAACCACAGCAGGTTAAAATTTCAGGTACCGTTACTGATGCTTCGACCAGAGAAGCGATGGCCGGGGTAAATATCCAGGTAAAGGGAACAACTATAGGTACTATTTCCGATGTAAACGGGAAATACTCAATACCTTCTGCAGTCGATCAGAATGCTATTCTGATATTCTCGTTTATAGGATATGTTGCACAGGAAATTACTGTGGCAGGAAAAATAGTTATTGATGTAAAATTATCTGGTGAGTTAACAACATTGAAAGAAGTAGTAGTTACGGCTCTTGGAATCAAGAGAGAGGCTAAAAGTCTTGGTTATTCAGCCACTTCCCTTGATACTAAACAATTTACTGCCGCCAGAGAAATAAATGTAGGTAACAATTTAATTGGGAAAGTTGCAGGGATGAATGTGTCTATTCCTCCAAGCGGCCCGGGTGGTTCGTCTAAGATCCGGATTCGTGGTCAGTCGTCGTTTGGTGGTAATAACACTCCGTTAGTTGTTATAAATGGTGTTCCAATAAACAATGTTCCCGGTGAAAGTATGCGCTCGGATAGCAGGACTGATGTAGGTGATGGTTTACAGAGTATTAATCCTGAAGATATTGAATCGATGACTGTTTTGAAAGGGGCTTCTGCAGCTGCACTATATGGCTTTCGTGCAAAAGACGGAGTTATTATTATTACTACAAAATCAGGTCGCGACCAGTCAGGTCTCGGAGTAGAATTAAATTCCAGCTTCCAGGCAGATGAGCCGCTTGATTATACCGATTTTCAGTATGAATACGGTCAGGGCGAAAGCGGTGTCCGAACTCAAAGCGTTGCTGAGGCACATAAAACTGGAGTCTGGAGTTTTGGTACCAAATTCGACGGACTGCCAATCTGGCAGGTGGATGGTACAGAAAAGCCATATTTACCTTTTAAAGACCGGATAAAGACTTTTTATGATACAGGATTAACCTTTACTAACTCAGTAGCTATATCAGGTGGAAATGACAAGGGAAGTTTCCGTTTGTCATTTTCCAATACCGATGCCAAAAGTATAGTTCCTAATTCGAAATTCAATAAAAAAATAATGGATTTGGGATTGAATCATAAACTAAGTGAGAAGCTTTCTATTCAGGTTAATGCTAATTACTCCATTGAAGCCTTTAAAAACCCACCGTCTATTGGCGGACAGACTTACAATATTGCCAATACAATTTATACAATGGCAACCAGTATTGATCCCCGATGGCTTGAGTTCCCTTATAAAGATCCGGTTACCGGTAATGAAAGTCAGCTGGCACGTTTTACCAATCGCACCAATCCGTATTGGACGATTTATGAACGCTTTGAGAATCGTAAACGAAATCGCATTTTTGGTAATGCTACTTTAAAGTACCAATTTGCTCCATGGCTCTATGCTCAAGGTCGGGTTGGACAGGATTACTTTACTGTTTTGCATGATGCTAACAACCCAACCGGTACGACATCTATAGGTCCTGCTGTCACAGGATTTAACGGTGGTTTTTATCAGGCTGCAGAAAATTTTCGTGAGGGCAATATGGACTTCCTGGTTGGGGCAAACAAAAAATTCGGTGCTTTTGGAATTGATGTAACATTAGGCGGTAACTCTTTGGATCAAATAGCGCAAACACTAAGTACCAGTGTTACTAATTTTTATGTTCGGGGTCTGTATACGATTGGCAATGGTCAAATAAAAGATCCAAATTTTACTTACTCCAGAAAGAAAGTAAATTCTTTATATGCTACAATGGATTTATCTTTTAAAGATTATCTGTTTTTAAATGTAACCGGTCGTAATGATTGGTTTTCCACACTGAACCCAAAATCAAACAGTTATCTTTACCCATCAGTAAGTACCAGCTTTTTATTTAGCCAGGCTTTTTCTGAATCGTTGCCAGCATGGTTGAACTATGGTAAAATTCGTGCAGCTTACGCGGAAGTAGGCGGTGATACTGATCCCTATACCCAGTCGCTCTATTATTCAATGAGCAGCAATACATTTAATGGTATTGGCTTGGGAGATATTTCCGGTACCGTAAGTCCAAATTCAGATATCAAGCCTTTGAAAGTAAAAGAAGCCGAGGCTGGCTTTGAATTAATCCTTTTTGATCGCCGGATAAGCCTTGACTTTACTGCCTATCGCAAAAATACGGTAGACGAAATCCTGAATGTTGATATTTCCTACGCATCTAGTTTCGGGCAAACAAAGGTGAATGTTGGCAGATTGAGAAATCAGGGCATTGAAGCATTGTTGACAGTGGTCCCTGTACGCACTCAAAATTTTAGCTGGGAAAGTGCTTTTAATTACACCTATAACGAGAGTTTGGTATTAGAATTATCCAGCGGTCAGAAAAAAATTGATGTAGGAACAGGAGATTTCAGTGGAATTTTATCACATGAAGTAGGGAAGCCCCTGGGTTCCTTAAGGGGCTATACTTATAAATTTGATGCGCAGGGAAGAATACTTACTGCCAACGGCAGGTTTTTACAAGGGGATATTGTCACTTTCGGAAGCGCTATACCAAAGCACATCGGTGGTTGGCTTAACACTCTTAATTATAAGATATTTCATGTTTTTGCCCAGATTGATTTTAAAGCCGGGCACAAAATGATATCAAATACAAATATGAACCTGACACGTCATGGTTTACACAAGTCTACATTAGCAGGGCGTGAAGGTGGTGTTGTTTTCGATGGTTATAATGTCGACGGTACTCCTAACACAATCGCAGTAGAATCCGAAGCGTTTTATACAGATTATCGTGGTAAAGCTATAGTTACTCCTTTTGTGTATGATGCCAGTTTTATCCGGTGGCGTAACTTATCAGCAGGGGCTGACCTTTCCAGGTTTGTAAACAGAACTTTTATAAAAGAGCTTAATATCAATGCATTTATTAACAATTTTTTTATAATTAAGAAATCTGTTGATAATCTCGATCCGGAAACCGTGTACTCTGCTTCCGATCTAAGGAGCGGTCTTGAATCGTCTGCCCTTCCCACAACCCGTAGTTATGGAATAAATTTAAATGTTAAATTCTAACAACATTAATAGTTAATATCATGAAAATTATATATGTACTTCCGGCTCTGTTTGCGCTGCTGATAAGTATAAGCAGTTGCGATAAGGATTTCGAACAGATAAACACCAACCCTATACTTCCTGTAGATCTGGATCCTGTTTATCAGTTCTCAAGTGCCGAATTGGGTTCTGCTATTGGATCTTATCCCTATCAAGGGGAAATTGTCCAACAAATTATTACACCTTATGGTGGTGTACTTGAAGGAGGAAATCGAAATACAGTTAATGATGCTAATTCAAGTTCAGGATACAATAGCTTGTATCAAGGTCCTATCAAAAATTTAACCGATGTTATCAGTAAACTTAAAGATAATCCCGACAGGATTAATCTTTATAGTATGGCTAGGATAATGAAGGCATACTGTTTTCAATTATTGGTAGATACTTACGGCGATGTGCCATACAGTGAAGCAGCTAAAGGTTTTCTTGAGAGTAAATTTTTCCCTAAGTATGATGATCAGAAAGTTATTTATTTAGACCTTCTGAAGGAATACGAAGAAGCTACCGATGCGTTAACTGCAGGCAAAGATGTTGTAAGTGGAGATGTGTTCTACAAGGGTGATATTACTAAGTGGAAAAAATTGGGAAACTCCCTTTTATTACGTGCAGGTATGCGGTATACAAAGATTGATGAAGTAAAAGCTAAATTGACTGTAGCGAAAGCTGTTGATCCCGGCAGAGGCGGTGTTATGGCTTCCAATGCTGACAATACTTTTATTCAGGCTAACTCAACTTTCAACAATGGTACGGGCAGTATGTTAAATGGCGGTGAACGTGCAAATTATTATATAGGCAAACCATATCTTGATTTTCTTAAAAATAATAATGATCCGCGTATTTTATACATCGCAGTTTTATATAAAATTCCTGCCAACCCTTTAGCAACAGCGGGAGCAGCAAATACGAATCCTGCTGATCAGATTGGCATGCCCTACGGGTATGATGAAACTTCAATACTTTCTGCTCCGGGTTTCCCCGGCACAATCGGGGGTGCATTCAAATATTCTATGTATAACCGCGCAACTGTAGCCAGCATTCTCGGTCGGGAGTATTTGGTTACCTATTCCCAAACACAACTACTTTTAGCTGAAGCACGTCAAAGAGGATATATTACAACCAGTACAACAAAAGATTATTATGAAGCAGGTATCAAAGGCCATATGACCCAGACAGATAATTTGTATGGTGTTAGCCTTAATATTACCCCCGCGCAGCAGGATGCGTACCTGCTTGAACCGGAAGTCGCTTTCGTTCCTGCCCGGGCATTGGAACAAATTAATGAACAATACTGGGTTGTTTCTTGTTTTAATTGGCAAGAATCATGGGCCAATTTCCGCAGAAGCGGTTACCCTCAATTATCACCAATTAATTATCCGGGTGAAGACCCTGCTGTAGATGCCCCTGGGGCAGGTGGTTTTATACATCGGTTACAATATCCGTTCAGAGAAAAGACGGTTAATACCGTCAATGTAAACGAAGCAGCAACTCGTATGGGAGGTGATAATATGGGAGTTCGTATTTTTTGGGATAAGTTATAACCTTAAATTCGCAAAAAGTTATTAATAAAAGTTGTCAAAACATTGTGTATAAGTATTTTACACAATGTTTGACAACTAAATAATTTCACCTATTATAGTGCTATAATTCAAACTAAATATCCAATAAAATGAACAATTATTCCAGACGAAACTTTCTGGGTAAGCTTATTGCTATCCCTGCCGGCCTTTGGCTGAGCAATTATCATGCATTTTCTGCATCGCTCAAGAATCAGGTCAGAATTACAGCTATAAAAGCACTTCAACTGACTCATGGTGATACCTGTCTTATTAAGATTGAAACCGATGCGGGCCTTAATGGTTATGGGGAAGCTGGACTCTATGCTGATGTAGCCAGGGCCAACATCGAACACCTTTCCAATGTTAAGGGAATTATTGGAGGAGATCCCCTGTCAATAGAGCGCCATTTCTTTTACATGACATCAATAGAACATCCAATGGTTCCTATTGAATTAATTTCAGGTATTGATATTGCACTATGGGATCTTGCGGGAAAAATTCTTGACCAGCCGGTATATAAACTCTTAGGTGGTCCGTTCCGTGATGGATGTCCTATGTATTCACATGGAGATGAACTGGAAAATATTATGGATCCTGCCTCCTGCCTCAAATGGGTAGAGTATACTAAACAACAACCGGAGGGATTCACAACTTTCAAGTTTTCTATGCAGATGTTCTTCACGGTTGAACAACCCTTCCATCCCACCGTAACCTCTTCAGAACTTAAGAAGCTGTATCAGGGTTTAGCCAATGTTCGTGAGGCCGCAGGAGATGCCTTTGATATTGCTATCCATTGTCATAATGAATTCAACACTGCCAGTGCTATTGCAATAGCAAATACCGGAAAGCCTTTAAATGTTGCTTTTATTGAAGATCCATTAAACGTACAATACTCTGAAGGTTGGGCGGCATTAAAAAAGGGTACAACCGTTCCTGTGCTTGCAGGGGAAAAACTCAGGACGCTCCGGCAGTTCAAACCATTTCTTGATGCACAGGCTGTAGATATTATACATCCGGATATTGCATTCGCCGGAGGATTTACAGGATGTATGAAGATTGCTGATTATGCTGCAATAACACGCACCCCTGTTGCCCTTCATAATGTAGGAACGCTGGTCAAGACATATGCCTCAGCCCATCTTTCCATGGGGATTCAAAATTTTTACAGATCCGAGAGCCTGCTGGGTCGTAAAACCCGTTTTGTTGAACAAATGTCAACGGAACCGGTGGTTGTCAGGAATGGTATCCTTCATGTGCCGGATAAACCAGGACTCGGTCTCTTAATAGACGAATCTTATCTCAAAAGCCGCATGGCTAAGAATGAATCCTGGTGGGGATGACCTGTAATAAACAAAGATATAAACGGATAATCTGAAAGTATACAATTTAGGATTTTGTAAAATTTGAGGATTATGAATTTTTTAAACTTTATAATACGATTATATATATGAACGGCAGTAACATTTTTGTTCGACGGGTTATACTTGTTTCATTTGCTTTAGCAATAATTACCGGATGTATGAATAGCAAAAAAGACGGTTTGGTTAAAATTTTAATCCTCAGCGGGAAGAATAACCATGATTGGGAAAAAACAACTCCCGTACTTGTAAAAATTTATGAGGATTCCAGACTTTTCACAATAAACGTCACAGAAATGCCCGATACACTGACTTACAACG